>ENA-OQNO01000186-OQNO01000186.1-human-gut-metagenome-genome-assembly--contig:-NODE-186-length-76154-cov-33.680798_pt1 | contig 76154 bp, 62 predicted proteins | sample MGYA00242629_ERZ504880 | MGnify/ENA primary metagenome ERZ504880 (study PRJEB26092, sample SAMD00036377) | human gut metagenome | host: Homo sapiens | study: EMG produced TPA metagenomics assembly of... | reverse complement strand
TCAATGACAGCATGAGCTTTGAGGAGATGCTGAACGCATCCGAGGAAAAGCGTGTTCATGCAGGCAGTATTGTGAAAGGAATCGTGACCAGCATCTCTGCCAACGAGATCCAGGTGGATATCGGAGCGAAGCAGACCGGCTTTGTCAAGCTGAGCGAGCTGACCGATGATTCCTCCGCCAAGGTCGAAGACCTGGTGAAGGTTGGCGATGAGCTGGACCTCATCGTCGAGAAGGTTATGGATCAGGACGGCGTCATCCAGCTCTCCCGCAAGAAGCTCGCATCTCGCAAGGGCATGGAAGAGATCGCCAAGGCAGCTGAATCCGGCGAAGTCGTCGAGGGCGACGTCACCGAGTTCAATAAGGGCGGCGTTGTTGTCAACGTCAAGGGCGTCAAGGTGTTCGTCCCCCGTTCTCAGGCCACTATGCGCCGCGACGAGGACTACACCGCTCTGGTTGGCCAGCATGTTCAGCTGGTCGTCACCGAGTGCTCCGGCCGCAAGATCGTTGGCAGCATCAACAAGGTGACCGCTGAGCAGAACAAGGCAAAGCGCGAGGAGTTCTGGGCAAACGTTGAGGTGGGCAAGAGCTACACCGGCGTTGTCAAGAGCCTGACCTCTTATGGTGCATTCGTTGACATCGGTGGTGTTGACGGCCTGTGCCACATCAGCGAGCTGAGCTGGAACCGCATCAAGCATCCTTCCGAGGTCGTCTCCGTTGGTGACACCATCGAAGTGTATGTCAAGGACATCGACACCGAGAACCACAAGGTTTCTCTGGGCTACAAGAAGGCCGAGGACAACCCCTGGGAGCAGCTGAAGAACAACTACCCCATCGGCAGCACCTTCCATGCTCCGGTCGTGTCTCTGACCAAGTTCGGTGCTTTCGTCCGCATCCTGCCGGGTGTTGACGGTCTGGTCCACATCAGCGAGATCAGCAATGATCGCGTTGAGAAGGTCTCTGACGTGCTGAAGGTCGGCGATATGGTCGATGTGAAGCTGCTGGATGTCGACTTCGATAAGAAGCGCATCAGCCTGTCCATGAAGGCTCTGCTGAACGACGACGCTGAGTGATCAGCCGCCTGTTTGAAGCATAGCTTCTGACACATGCGATCAACAGCCCCGTTGCCGGGAAAACGGCGGCGGGGCTGTTTTTGTTAAGGGAGAAACCCTCTCAGTCACGGCCTGCGCCGCGACAGCTCTCCCGAAGGGCGAGCTTTTGACAGTGAACGAAAAAATTTGAGGAAAACCGGCAAAACCTCTCCCTTTCGGGAGAGGTGGACGCGAACAGCGTGAGCGGACGGAGAGGGTTATTTTTTATGGTTAAATTTATCAAGAAGCACTGGGAAGTGCTCAGTTACCTGATCTTTGGCGTGCTGACCACCCTGCTCAACATCGTGCTGTATGCCCTGTTCAACAAGCTGTTCGGCTACACCGCCGCCAACAGCTGGGGCAACGTGCTGGACAACATCCTGTGCATCCTGTTTGCCTACGCCACCAACCGGGCGTTTGTGTTCCGCAGCAGGACCCAGGGCCGGGAAATGGCGAAGGAGTTCGGTGCATTCGTCACCTGCCGCCTGGGCACACTGGTGCTGGATGCCGTCATCATGATGGTGGGCGGCAACCTGCTGGCCGCGCAGGGCACAGCTCTGATGGAAGGCCTGATGCAGGGCGTGCTGGGGGCTGTGGCGGGCTGGATCGATCCGGCCACAGCGGTAAGCACGATCAACACCTACGCAGGAGGCGCGGATCGTTCTGCTGCCATCGCCATCATCGGTGGTGCCGATGGCCCGACGGCGATCTTCGTCAGCGGTTACAGCGCACAGACTTTGTGGGGCTTATGCGTCAAGGTCTTTTCCAACGTGATCGTGGTGGTGCTGAACTATGTGTTCAGCAAACTCATCATCTTTAAAAAGAAAAAATAATTTTTTAGGAGGTACGGTCTTATGAAACGTGGTCTGAAAGGTTTTGCATTCCTGGTCTCCGGTCTGGTGCTGGGCATCATCGGTGCAACGGTGTCGGCAACGGCCATTGCCCTGAGCGCTGTCGGCATGGCAAAGGTGCGCCGTGCCAACAAGAATTAAGGAGGACGACAACATGACCCGCGAAGAAATTCTCTCCCATGTCGATCACACCCTGCTGAAGCCGGAGGCCACCTGGCCCCAGATCCAGACCCTGTGTGACGAAGCCATTGCCAACCACACCGCATCCGTCTGCATCAACACCTGCTACGTCAAGCAGGCGGTGGAGTACATGGCAGGCCGCATCCCGGTGTGCTGCGTGGTGGGCTTCCCTCTGGGTGCCATGGACACCGCCAGCAAGGCCTTTGAGGCAAAGACTGCCATCGAAAACGGCGCTTCCGAGGTGGACATGGTCATCAACATCGGCCGCCTGAAGAATAAGGAGTACGATGCCGTCCGCGAGGACATCCGTGCCGTGAAGCAGGCTGTGGGCGACAAGATCCTGAAGGTCATCATCGAGACCTGCCTGCTGACCGATGAGGAAAAGGAAACGATGTGCGACATCGTCTGCGAGGCAGGCGCGGACTACATCAAGACCAGCACCGGCTTCTCCACCGCAGGTGCCAACTTCCACGATGTGGAACTGATGGTCAAGGGCGTGCACGGCCGCTGCAAGGTCAAGGCTGCCGGCGGCATCTCCACCGTGGAGGATATGGAGACCTTCCTGGCTCTGGGGGCTGACCGCCTGGGCACCTCCCGCGCCGTCAAGATCCTGAACGGCGAGCAGGCCAAGGGCTATTGATCGGATCCTGCAAGAAAGGCGCAGCTGAGGCTGTGCCTTTCTTTTTTGCATTTGCAGCAGAAAACCGACAAAACCTCCATCAATTTCAGAGAGTTGTATAAAAAGAGTGATACTCTTCTTGACAATCTGACGAAGCAATGATAGAATACTGAACGTAACAACTGAATACCGACTTATCAAGAGCGGCTGAGGGGACAGGCCCTGTGAAGCCCGACAACCTGTGCGAAAGCATAAGGTGCCAAATCCTGCGGGAAACCGGAAGATAAGAGTGCAACGCTCAGAGCTTTCGGCTCTGGGCGCTTTTATTTTTTCATGGTACATGGCTTGATGAATGGTAGAAGCTGCAAGATACACACCCTGTTGTAAAAACTGTTTAGGAGGCAAAACCAATGGCAAGACACCTGTTTACTTCTGAGTCCGTCACCGAAGGACATCCCGACAAGATCTGCGACCAGATCTCAGATGCGATCCTGGACGAGATCCTGACCCACGACCCCGACGCCCGCGTGGCCTGCGAGACCTGTGCATCCACCGGTCTGGTGCACATCATGGGCGAGATCACCACCAGCTGCTATGTGGACTTCCAGAAGGTGGTCCGTGAGGTGGTGGCAGATATTGGCTACACCCGTGCAAAGTTCGGCTTTGACGCCGACACCTGCGCCGTCATCTCCAACATCGACGGCCAGAGCCCCGACATCGCCCTGGGCACCAACGACCAGGTGGGCGGCGCCGGCGACCAGGGCATGATGTTCGGTTATGCCTGCGACGAGACCCCGGAGCTGATGCCCATGCCCATCAGCCTGGCCCACAAGCTGGCCAAGCGCCTGACCGAGGTGCGCAAGAGCGGCGAGATGAGCTATCTGCGCCCGGACGGCAAGAGCCAGGTCACCGTGGAGTACGACGAGAACAACAAGCCCGTGCGTGTGGACGCCGTGGTCATCTCCAGCCAGCACAGCGAGAGCGTGAGCATGGACCAGCTGCGTGCCGACGTGATGGAAAAGGTCATCAAGGCCACCATCCCCGCCGAGCTGCTGGACGAGAACACCAAGTACTATATCAACCCCACCGGCCGCTTTGTGGTGGGCGGCCCCCAGGGCGACACCGGCCTGACCGGTCGTAAGATCATCGTGGACACCTACGGCGGCTACGCACGTCACGGCGGCGGTGCCTTCTCCGGCAAGGATCCCAGCAAGGTGGACCGCAGCGCTGCCTATGCGACCCGCTGGGTGGCCAAGAACATCGTGGCTGCCGGCCTGGCCAAGCAGTGTGAGGTGCAGGTGGCTTACGCCATCGGCGTGGCAAAGCCCGTGTCCATCATGGTGGACACCTTCGGCACCGGCACGGTCTCCGATGAGAAGATCGAGCAGGCTGTGGAGAAGGTCTTTGACCTGACCCCCGCTGCCATTATCCGTGACCTCGACCTGCGCAAGCCCATCTACCGCAAGCTGGCTGCCTACGGCCACATGGGCCGCGAGGACCTGGGCGTGAAGTGGGAGAACACCGACCGCGTGGATGCCCTGAAGGCTGCCGTGGCTGCTCTGTAAAGAAGAACCGGTAAATGAAGAAAAAGGCTCCTCTGCCGACCGGCAGAGGGGCCTTTTTGCATGGTGCGGCCGGAAGCGGCGGCGGGATGTGCCTACATGGAAAAGTAATACTTTTCTCGAAAAATCGGTGGATTTTTGCGACTGCGAAGGGAAATGGCCGTCTTTTTGTCGAAAACACACAGTCTCTTTTTGAAAAAAGCAAAACAGATGTGCAAGGCGCAGAAAATCGTTTTGTGTAACAAATGGATATGGCACAAAATGCAAAATGTGATAAAATAAAGATAGATATACGCTTTTGTACGCAGATCGTTCGGATTGGAAAGCAGCAATAAGGAGTTGTGATTATGTCCATTGAAATTTCCCCCAAGTCGTTTTTCCAGCAGCCCAGTGTGGCAGACATGCGGCTGATCGCCTGCCCCGGTGCCGAGGAGCTTACCGGCCTGATCGACAAGCACCTGGTCCGTTGGGCCAAGGACGCCGGCATTGACAAGGAGACCTTTATCATCTCCTGCGACTGCCCCCGCTTCCAGAGCGGTGATGCCAAGGGTCTGGTCAAGGAGTCCGTGCGCGGCGACGATATCTTTATTGTGGTGGATCCCGGCAACTACAGCGTGACCTACAAGCTGTTTGACAACGTGAACCACATGTCCCCGGACGATCACTTTGCAAACCTGAAGCGCCTGATCCAGGCGGTGGCCGGCAAGGCACACCGCGTGTCGGTGATCATGCCCAGCCTGTACGGCGGCCGTCAGCATCGCCGCGTGGTGCGTGAGAGCCTGGACTGCGCCGTGGCCCTGCAGGAGCTGCAGACCATGGGTGTGCAGAACATCATCACCTTCGACGCACATGACCCCCGCGTGCAGAATGCTGTGCCGCTGATGAGCTTCGACAACGCCATGCCTACCTATCAGGTGCTGAAAAGCCTGCTGAAGAAGGACCCGGAGATCTCCTTCGACAAGAGTAAGTTCACCGTGGTCAGCCCGGACGAGGGTGCCATGAACCGCAACATGTACTTCTCCAGCGTGCTGGGCTGCAACCTGGGCATGTTCTACAAGCGCCGTGACTACACCCGCGTGGTCAACGGCCGCAACCCCATCGTGGCTCACGAGTACCTGGGCGAGAGCGTGGAAGGCAAGACCGTCTTTATCGCCGATGACATCATCGCTTCCGGCGAGAGCATGCTGGAAGTGGCCAGCAACCTGAAGGAGCGCGGTGCTGCCCGCATCATCGCCAACGCTACCTTCCCGCTGTTCACCAGCGGCCTGGCCAAGTTTGACCAGGCTGTGGCCGAGGGCAAGCTGACCTATGTGGTGGGCACCAACCTGACCTACCGCACGCCGGAGCTGCTGACCCGCGACTGGTATGTGGACGTGGATGTGTCCAAGTACGCTGCTTACTTCGTGGTGGCCCTGAACCACGACATGTCCGTTTCCAGCATCATTGATCCGCTGAAGAAGATCGAGGCTCTGCTGGCAAAGCGCGCATAAGCCTGCGGAAGTCTGTACTAGAAAAGCCGCTGTATCGAACGATACAGCGGCTTTTCTTATGCGACCGAGAGGGTTACATTTTATTCTTGCGCAGATAGCGCAGCATGGCGGGCAGCTCGTAGGCCAGCATCAGTACCCAGCCGAAGGCGTAGCTGTAGGGCAGGGCTTCGATCTCCATCTTCCACAGCAGCACCAGCACGGACGCGGCGGCCACACGGCCTGCCATGTTCAGGATGCTGCTGATCAGTGTGATCCTCAGGTCGCCGATGCCGCGGAAGAAGCCCTGGATGCCGTTGGTGGCGGCGGGCATCAGGTAGAACAGCGAGATCGTGCGCAGGAACCGCACGCCCAGGTCCACCACCTCCGGGTCGGTGACGAACAGCCGGATGATGGGCTCTGCAAAGATCAGACAGACCGCCATCAGGCCCAGTGCATACACCACCTCGATGCGCATGCCGCAGCGGTAGCCATCCTTCACGCGGTCTTTCTTCCCGGCACCTTCGTTCTGGGCCATGAAAGTGGTCATGGCGTGGGCAATGTTCTGCTGCGGAGTGTAGGCAAAGTCGTCGATGCGAGATGCCGCGGTAAAGGCCGCCATGGCGCTGACGCCCATGGTGTTCACGATGGCCTGCACCGCGATCTTGCCCAGCTGCACGGTGGCCTGCTGCATGGCGCTGACCCAGCCGTAGCTTACAGTCTTGCGCAGCAGCTTGCCGTCAAACACGAACCAGCGTCTGCCCAGCTGCAGCACCGGAACCTTCCAGCGGATGTACAGGGCGCAGAGCAGGCAGCACATGCCCTCGCTCAGCACGGTGGAAAGGGCGCAGCCCTCGCTGCCCCAGCCCAGGGCCTGAACAAAAAACAGATCGCCGCCGATGTTCAGCACGGCGCTGATCATCAGAAAGTACAGGGCACTCTTGCTGTCGCCCAGGGCACGCAGCGTGGCGGCCAGAAAATTGTAAAAAAAGGTGAAGAGCAGGCCCGCAAACACGATGCGCAGGTAGTTCACGGCAATGGGCAGGATCTCCGCCGGCACCTGCAGCAGCCGCAGCAGGGGATTTGCCAGCAGGATGCACAACAGCGAGAAGGCCAGCGAGAACACCGTACCGGCAATGGCGGTGGTGGACACCTGCCGTTCCACCAGCTCCGTGTCTCCGGCACCAAAGGCGGTGCTGACCAGAATGCCGGCACCCAGACATATGCCGTTGATGAACAGGATGGCCAGAGTCATCAGCGGGTTGGCGGTGCCCACGGCTGCCAGCGCATCCTCCCCCACGAACTTTCCCACGATGATGCTGTCGGCGGCATTGTAGGTGAGCTGGAACAGATTGCCCAGCACCAGCGGGATGGTAAAGTTGATCAGCAGCGGCGTGATCTTGCCGCTGGTCATATCTTTGGTCATGGTGAATGCGAAGTCCTTTCCGATCTATAAGAGATTCTGTCGGCCGCTGAACACGGCCAGAGCCGAGCGGCTGATGCCGTTGGCCACCAACTTGGCCGCCGCGTGCAGGGCCGCCCCGGCGCTGGCACTGGCCGGGATGGCATCGGTGCGCAGCACCTGCTGGGCAGCGCGCTGGGCGTCCTTGCTGGAAACTGCCGCCACATTGTCCACTACATAGGAGTTGAAGTTCTTGGGTACGAGGCCGAAGCCGATGTCCGGGATGTTGTGGGGGCCGGTGACGCCGCCGGTGAGGGCCTGACACTCAAAAGGCTCCACGGCCACGATGCGCACATCGTTGGTCCAGGCCTTGATGGTTTCGCCCACGCCGGTCACGGTGCCGGCGCTGCCCACCCCCACAGTGATGGCGTCCACCAGGCTGGCACCCTCCCGGGCGATGTTCTGCAGGATGGCCGGGCCGGTGACCCGGCGGTGATACTCCGGGTTGTTGTCGTTGGCCAGCCAGTCGGTGTAGTACCAGCCGTTGGCGGCGGCGGTCTGTGCGGCCATGGCACGGGCCCCGGCCAGCCCGCTGCGGGCGGGGCTGTGCTGGATCTGTGCCCCCAGACGCAGCAGGTTTTCCTGCCGCAGAGCGGGGGCATCCTCCGGCATCACCAGCACCACCGGGTGCCCGGCGGTCAGGCCCGCCAGCGTGAGGGCAGTGGCAAAGGGGCCGGACACCGCCTCAATGATGGGCTGCCCGGGAGCCAGCTTTTTCTGCTCGATGGCCAGCGCCAGCATGCCCTCGGCCAGGCCGTCGCGGGCGGTGCCGGTGGGGCCGTTGAAGTCCAGATACGCAAATAGGCGGCCCTTGAGCCCATTGGCGGCCGCGTAGCCCCGCAGCTCCACAACGGGGCAGGGGGTCAGCGTCTGGTAAAAATTCGGGTAGATCGGCACAGAAGGCCTCCTTTCGGGTGGGATACAACGACCTTATCGTAACGCAAACCACGCACCGCGTCAAGAAGTGTTTTGGCAAAAACAGCGAATTTTTGCCGGATTTTTTGGAAAAACTGCGCCGGAAGCCTTGACAAGCTCCATGTGTTCTGGTATACTCCATCCGTAAAGCAAATGAACTTTACATCACGAACGCGAAACACGAGCAGGATACCGGGGGTCACGCGCAATGGCAAAAGATCTGGAAATGGGGTATCTGCTCGATTTTTATGGCGAAGTGCTGACCGAAAAACAGCGGGAGATGCTGCGCCAGTATTACAACGATGACCTCTCCCTGAGCGAGATCGGTGAGAACTTCGGCATCACCCGGCAGGGCGCACGGGACGCCATCAAGCATGGCGAGACCACCCTGAAGGAGCTGGAGGAAAAGGTCGGCTTTGCGGCTCGGTACCGCCGGGTGCAGCAGAAGCTGGAAGAACTGGAACAGCTGGTGATCGACGCACGGTTCGAGTGCACGGGTCCCAGCGCCTGCCTGACCACCACCGAGTATGCCGACACCCTGACAAAGATGCTGGGCATCATCCGCTCGATCGACGAGGCAAACGAGGACTGAACCGAAAGGAGCACCGCACAATGGCATTTGAATCCCTGACCGACCGCCTTGCCGGTGTGTTCAAAAAGCTGCGCGGCCATGGCAAACTGACCGAGACCGACATCAAGACCGCCATGCGGGAAGTGCGCATGGCCCTGCTGGAAGCTGACGTCAACTACAAGGTGGCCAAGGACTTCTGTGCAAAGGTGTCGGAGCGCGCCATGGGCCAGGAGGTCATGGAGAGCCTGACCCCGGCCCAGCAGGTGGTCAAGATCGTCAACGAAGAGCTGGTGGCTCTGATGGGCGGCAGCGAGGCCGCCCGCCTGAACCTCAAGAACAAGGGTCAGAACGTGATCATGCTCTGCGGCCTGCAGGGCAACGGTAAGACCACCCACGCCGCCAAGCTGGCCAAATACTTCATCAAACAGGGCCGCCGCCCCATGCTGGTGGCCTGCGACATTTACCGCCCTGCGGCGATCGACCAGCTGCAGGTGGTGGGCAAACAGGCCGGTGCGCCGGTGTTCACCCTGCCGGGTGCCAAGCCCCCGGAGATCGCCCGCAAGGCCCTGGCCCACGCCAAGGACTACGGCAACGACATCGTGATCCTGGACACTGCCGGCCGTCTGCAGATCGACGAAGTGCTGATGCAGGAGCTGGTGGACATCAAGGAAGCCGTTCCGGTGGACGAGACGCTGCTGGTGGTGGATGCCATGGCCGGCCAGGACGCTGTGAACGTGGCCAAGACCTTCAACGAGACGGTGGGCGTGGATGGCATCATCCTCACCAAGACCGACGGCGACACCCGCGGCGGTGCAGCCCTGTCGGTGCTGGCCGTCACCGGCAAACCCATCAAGTTCCAGGGTACCGGCGAGAAGCTGGACGATCTGGATGTGTTCCATCCGGACCGCATGGCCAGCCGCATTCTGGGCATGGGCGATGTGCTGAGCCTGATCGAACGGGCACAGGATGCCGCCGATGAGAAACTGGCCGCCGAGACCGCCAAGCGGATGATGGAAAACAAGTTCGACATGAACGACATGCTGGACCAGTTTGCACAGATCCGCAAGATGGGCGGTGTGGGCGCGATGCTGAACATGCTGCCGGGCGGCGCGGGCATCGACCCCAGCCAGATGGACGAAAAGGCCTTTGACCGCATCGAGGCCATGATCCATTCCATGACCAAGGAAGAGCGCGAAAAGCCCTCCATCATCAACCCCAAGCGCAAGCGCCGCATTGCCGCCGGCAGCGGCACCACCGTGGCGGACGTCAACAAGCTGCTCAAGCAGTTTGAAATGATGCAGAAGATGATGAAGCAGCTCAAGAAGAGCCCCAAGGGCTTTGCCCGTAAGCTGGGCGGCATGATGGGCAACCCCAATGCCTTCCGCGGCCTGAAATAATCAAGGTACACAACCCACACCGGGTTTGTAACATAAATCAAAAAACACTATTTTCTGGAGGATATCTATTATGGCAGTTAAGATTCGTCTGCGCCGCGTTGGCGCCAAGAAGGCTCCCTTCTATCGTGTGGTTGTTGCTGACAGCCGCTTCCCCCGTGACGGCCGCTTCATCGAGGAGATCGGCACTTACGATCCCAACAAGGAGCCCTCTGAGATCAAGATCGACGCCGAGAAGGCAAAGCAGTGGATCGCTAACGGCGCACAGCCCACCGATACCGTTCGTGTCCTGCTGAAGAAGTCCAACGTTCTGTAAGTAGGGAGGGCTGACTCATGCAGGAGCTGTTGCTGGCAGTTGCCCGCGGTCTCGTGGAGGACAAGGACGCCGTCAAGGTCACGGTGGACGAGCCCCGCGAGGACGGCACCATCGTCTACCACCTGAGCGTGGCAGAGGGAGATATGGGCCGTGTCATCGGCAAGCAGGGCCGGATCGCAAAAGCCATTCGTGTGGTGATGCGCGCGGCTGCTGTGCGGGTCGATGAAAAGGTCCTTGTTGAGATCGACTGAGCACCCTACAGGCCCTTTGCCCTTGCGGCAAGGGGCCTTTTTTGTTGGAGGAGAAAACAATGCAGCAATATCTGGAAGCCGGAAAAGTTGTTACCACCCACGGCGTGCGCGGCGAAATGAAACTGGAACTCTGGTGCGACGGTGTGGATTTTCTGAAAAAAGCTGGCCGGCTGTTCCCCTCGGCGCAGGGCGGCCGGGCCTATAAGATCACCTCCATCCGCCCGCAGGGGCAGATGGCGCTGCTCCAGCTGGAGGGCGTGAACGACATGGATGCCGCCCGCGCACTGCGGGGACAGGTGTTCTATTTTGACCGCAATGACGCCACACTGCCCGCAGGCCGGTGGTATGTGGCCGACCTCATCGGGTGCGAAGTGCGGGATGCCGACACCGGCAAGGTATACGGCGTGGTGACCAGCGTGGACCACCCCGGTGCACAGGATATCTACACCGTCAAATCCCCCAGCGGCAAGGAATATATGTTCCCCGGGGTGGACGCGTTCCTGAAAGAGCGCAACCCGCCGGAGGGGTATATCCTGGTCACCCCCATCCCGGGTCTGCTGGACGATGACTTTGACAGCGAGCGCGACGGGGAGGAATGAGCCATGGGCATGCGTGTGGACATCGTGACCCTGTTCCCGGAGATGTGCCAGCAGGTGCTGGACGCCAGCATCCTTGGCCGGGCGGCAAAGCGCGGCTACATTGAGACGCACTGCCACCAGATCCGGGATTACACCCTGAATAAACAGAAACAGACCGACGACTACCCCTACGGCGGCGGCTGCGGCATGGTGCTGTATGCCCAGCCCATCGCCGACTGCCTGCGGGCCGTGCAGCAGGAGGTGGCCGCGCAGGGCCGCCCGGCCCCGCACATCGTGTTCCTGACGGCGGGCGGCCAGCGCTACACCGAGGAGCACGCCCGGCGGCTGGCCCAGTACGACAACCTCACCCTGGTCTGCGGCCACTATGAGGGCATCGACGAGCGGGTCATCGACGCCTTTGCGGATGAGGAGATCTCCATCGGGGACTATATCCTCACCGGCGGCGAACTGGCCAGCCTTGTGGTGGCGGACAGCGTGCTGCGCCTGAAGCCCGGCGTTCTGGCTGAGCAGAAGGGCTACGAGGAAGAGAGCTACTGGGACGGTCTGCTGGAATACCCCCAGTACACCCGCCCCGAAGTGTGGGAGGGCCGCGCCGTGCCGCAGGTGCTGCTGGGCGGCGACCACCAGAAGATCGACACCTGGCGCGGGCAGCAGAGCCGGGAGCGTACCCGTCTGCGCCGGCCGGAGCTGTACGAGCAATGGTGCGAGACCCACCCCATCACCCAGCTGCCCAAGTGGAAGCGGGGCGAGAACATGCGGCTGGTGAAAACCGAGGAGCAGTTTGTTGCCGCTGCCCGGCTGTTTGCCGAGGGGCGGCGCACTGTCTGCGAGGGCTGCTGGACGGAAGAAGCTCTGGCGGAGTGGACCCCGGAGTTCTTCTATGCGCAGCTCAAAGAAGAAAAACAGCAGGGTTGGGCGGTCTACCTGCACTGCACCAAGGACGTGCCGGACGGCATGGTGGCCGTGAGCCACAAGACCGGGCAGGTCGAGCACCTGTTCATCACGGCAGACGCCCGGGGCAAAGGGCTGGGGCAGAAACTGCTGGATTTTGCCCGCAAAAAGCTGCCGGAGCACGCGCACCCGGTGCTGACGGTACTGGACAAAAACACCCGGGCCATTGCCCTCTACCGCCGCATGGGCTGGAAGGTGTGCGGCGTGGCCGAGGTGTTCGACCCTGCAAAGGACGGCGCTGTCACCGCCCGCGCCGAGCTGCTGGAAATGCGCTACGAGGGTCCGGCAGAAGCCTGAACCCGACGGCGAAGCAGGCCGGAAACCGTTCCTGCCGAAGGGGGCCGCAGGGTGTCACAAACGCACAAAACCGGGCGAGAATGCGCGCCGCGGTCGAAAAAATGTTGAAAACTTTTGTGTTACCCCTATAACCTTTCGGGAATAATTTTATTATCTTTGTATAAATAATGAAAAATGGCCCCCTTCTGATTGGAGAAACCGCCAAAAATGCGCCGGGGGTCTGTACAACGGTTTCGACTTGCGCTAAAATGGGTGTAACGCAACAGGCACTATAGCTTTGAGCTACCAAAACGATATTAGATAGGAGCGCTTTACTATGTACGTGAAAGAAGTTACGGTTGAAAATCAGGTCGGTCTGCACGCTCGTCCGGCAACCTTCTTCATCCAGAAGGCTAACGAGTTCAAGTCTTCCATCTGGGTCGAGAAGGAAGAGCGCCGCGTGAACGCAAAGAGCCTGCTGGGCGTTCTGTCTCTGGGTATCGTGGGCGGCACCACCATCCGCATCATCGCAGACGGTGCTGACGAGCAGGCTGCCGTGGACGGCCTGATCAAGCTGGTGGAGTCCGGCTTCGCAGAGTAAGTCTGAAAGATCATGTAACCAAAGAGCGGCGGGGGTTCCCTGCCGCTTTTTTCGTGTTGGGAGGGATCGCAGCAAATGACCAAGGCAGAGCTGTACCAGAAGGCCTGTATGCTGCCGCTGCTGCCCGGGGTGTATATCATCCGGGACAAAAGCGACACCATCATTTATATCGGCAAGGCCAAACGCCTGCGCATCCGGGTGAGCCAGTATTTCCGCGAGGGCGTGCCCCACGACAACAAGGTGAGCCAGATGATCGCCCACGCCTACGCCTTTGACGTCATCGTCTGCCAGAGCGAATTCGAGGCGCTGGTGCTGGAAGCCAGCCAGATCAAGGCCCACACCCCCAAATACAACATCCTGCTGAAGGACGACAAGGGCTACAGCTATATCCGCGTCACCCGGGAGGACTGGCCGCGCCTTTCCTTCACCCTGCAAAAGGAGGAGGACGGGGCAGAGTATATCGGCCCCTACACCTCCAGCTTTGCGGCACGGCAGATGGCAGAGACCGCCATGGATGCCTTCCGCCTGCCCCGGTGCAACAAGCGCTTCCCGCAGGACATCGGAAAGGGGCGGCCCTGCCTGAACGCCCACATCGGCAAGTGCATGGCAGTGTGCAGCGGAAAAATAAGTTGTGAGACCTACAATCAGGCGGTCAAAAATGCGGTGCACCTGATCCGTTACGGCAAAAAGGACATCCTCAAGACCCTGAACGAACGGATGCTGGAGGCCTCCGACCGGCTGGAGTTCGAGACGGCGGCCCTCATCCGGGACCAGATCCAGGCTATCACCAAGGTCAGTGCCGGGCAGAAGGTGGTGGTGGACCCGGAGGTGGAGATGGACGTTGTGGCGCTGGCCGGTACGCCCGGCAGCGTATGCGCGGCGGTGCTGCGCTTCCGCGAAGGGCGGCTCACCGACAAGCGGGAGTTCCTGTTCCATGACACCTCCGACATCGACGCGGTGCGGGAGGAGTTTCTGCCCCGGTACTATCTGGATGATGAGCAAATTCCCAAGATCATCGCGGTGGATGCGTTGCCGCCGGACGTGGAGGCTTTACAGCAGGCGCTGAACCAGAAGCGCGGCAGCGAGGTGCAGCTGTATGTGCCCCAGCGGGGCGACAAGGCGCATCTGGTGGAGATGGCCCACACCAACGCGGTGGAGCGTCTGGCCCGGGAGAGCGGCCGCTATGCCCGGGAAGAAAAGCTGCTGGATGAGCTGGCGCAGGTGCTGGGCCTGCCCAAACCGCCCCGCGCCATTGAAAGCTACGATATCTCCAACTGGGGCGACGGCTCCAGCGTGTGCGGCATGGTCACCTTCAAGGACGGCAAGCCTTTCAAGGCGGGCTACCGCAAATTCAAAATGAAAACCGTAGCGGGCACCGACGACTACGCGTCTCTGGCCGAGACCGTGAGCCGCCGCGCCGACGAATATGAAAAATATGTCCAGCTGGCCCAAAACGGTGAGCCCAGCGGCAATTGGTTTGGCCAAAAGCCGGACCTTCTGCTGATGGACGGCGGCAGGGGACAGGTGAGCGCCGCAAAGGAGGCGCTGGCAGGCACCGCCCTTGCCGATGTGCCGCTGTACGGAATGGTGAAGGATGACCACCACCGCACCCGCGCCATCGTGGACAGCGACGGGCGGGAAATTGCCATCAACATGAACCGCGGCACCTTTACCTTCATCACGGCCATCCAGGACGAGACCCACCGCTTTGCCAACGCCTACCGCAAGCAGCAGATGAAGCAGAAAAGCTACTCCTCCACCCTGACCGAGGTGCCGGGCGTAGGCCCAAAAACCGCCAAAGCCCTGCTGACGCAGTTCAAGAGCGTGGGCGCGGTGAAGGAAGCCACCCCCGACCAGCTGGAAAACACCCCCGGCGTGGGCAGACAGCTGGCGCAGACCATCTACGAGTATTTTCATCAGGAATAAGTAAACGCCCTTCTCCGCTGGCTCAAGGCCGTAGGAGAAGGGCGTTTTTTGTTATGCGGGGCGTTATTCCTCAACGTTCAGATCGATCAGCCCTTTGGCGTAGAGATTCAGGGTGCCGTTGGAACCGGAAGAGGTATAGCGTTTATCATATTCCTTATTGCCGATGCGTACAACGTTATCCGTGCGGGCATCGGTCGTGTAGTCGGCGGGGTCGCCATCCAGATGCAGACGGATGCAGCGGGTCGCAGCGATACTGGCGTATTCCGCAATGGAAAGGTGATCGATCATACATTCGCCAGCAGGAAGTTCGACCAGCATGTCGCGGGTCACGGTCAGGTTTTCGGCACGCAGACTGCCATTGTTCAGCGCAACAGTCAGCGTTTTCAGCTGCATGGGCGCAAGGCGGACATCGCCGGTCTCCAAGCTGATGATCAGCCGGGTGAGGGCGTCTGCCGGGATGGTGACGGTGAGCATGGCCTCCGGGGCATCCTCGGCTACCTGCCAGTTTTCCGGCATTTCAAAGGTCAGGGTAGTACGGCCATCCCCGCCGGTGGTGCGCAGAACGGGCGAATGCGGGAAGTTGTCGAACTGGAAGGTGGCGTATTTGTCCGAGGTGAGGGACGGATCGGTGACAAAGGTCACAGAACCGTAGTTCAGGCTGAGCTTCAACTCCTGATCCAGCTTTTCCAGCGGGATTTGCAGGGTGCTTTCCCCAAGGTCATCAGCAGGAATGGTGAGGGGTACGGTATCGGCCGGGACAGCAAGGTGGGTGCCGTTGCTCTCCTCCGGGACAGAACTACTGTCTGCTGCCGAGGACGCAGGCTCGACCGGCTGCACCGGGGTGGCTTTGGAATGCTGGAAGAAAAAGCAGGCCAGCACCAGCACCGCCAGCCCGCCGCCCAGCACCATGCGCCAGCGGGAACGCAGGGCAGGGGATGCCGGGGCGGCAGAGGCGCCTTGCGGGCTTTGCTCGTCCAGAATTTTGCGGGCGACCTCCTCCGGGCTGCCCAGCTCTGCGATGGCCTGGGCCTCCTTTTCCGGCCCGGCGGCATCCAGATAATCTTCGTAATAACTCAAAGCGTCCTTGCGCTCGGCCTCCGGCAAAGGGGCTAAAAGCTGCTCCAGGGCAGCAAGAAATGCAGTACGGGTCATAGATCATTCCACCTCTCTGAAAAATGTGTCAATGGAAGAACGGTAGCGGCTCCACTCCTGGGCATAGGCGGCAAGCTGCTGCCGCCCGGCCGGGGTGATCTGGTAATAGCGGCGGTTGCGGCCATTGAAGGGCGCATCATAGACCGTGAGCAGTTGGTCTTTCTGCAGCCGCCGCAGCACGGGGTACAGGGTGGACTCGCTCAACTCCAGCGTGTGGGTGACCTGCTGGGTAATGCGGTAGCCATAGGTGCCCTCCGGCTCCTGGGCCACCACGGACAGCACAATGGCATCCAGCAGCGCGGCACTGATGGGAAAACTCATGTGGGGACAACCTCCTTTCGATGTGACCTGTTTCTATAATATTATACAACATATAATATTGCACAAGTCAATAGAAAAGCACAGAAAAAATATGGCAGGCAACAAAAAAGCTCCCCCTTTCGGGGGAGCTGGATGGGAACGAAGGGAGCAGACGGAGAGGGCTGAGCTTCTTAGTCCTCCGAAGAAATATCCTGCCCAAAGTATTTTTCACCCAGAGCTTTCAGGGTGCCGTCGGCGCGCAGCTCGTCAATGGCGGTGTTGATGGCTTCCAGCAGGGAAGCGCTGTCGTCGCCCTTGCGCACCGGGATGGCCACATGAGAAGCGTCCTCGGTCTGGGCCACCAGCTTGAAGTCGGCGTCCGGATGCACATTCAGGTAGTCGTAGAAGGACACATCGGCGTTCAGGGTGGCGTCGATGCGGCCGGCGGTCAGCAGCTGGATGGTCTCCTCCAGGGTGTCGATGCCCTGGACCGTGGCACCATAGCTCTCGGCTAGCTCCATGTAGGTGGAAGCCAGGCTGTTGGCAGTGGTCTTGCCCTTCAGGTCCTCAAAGCTCTTGATGTCCTCGTTATCCTTGCGCACGGCCAGTGCGGTGTGGATGTAGCCGTAAGGGGTGGTGAAGTCGTAGGTCTTGGCCCGCTCGTCGGTCACCTCGACGCCGTTGCACACGATGTCAAAGCGGCCTGCATCCAGACCAGCGAACAGGCTGTCCCAGTCGCTTTCCACATACTCCGGCTCCACGCCCAGCTTCTCGGCGATGGCGCGGGAGACTTCCACGTCGTAGCCCACCAGGGTGTCGCTCTCGTCGTGGTAGCTCCAGGGCTGCCAGGCACCTTCCAGTGCCACCACCAGCTTGCCGTTGGTCCGAATGGCGGCCAGCTGGTCGGCAGCGCCGGTGGAAGCAGCCGAAGAAGCCGCACCGGAAGCGGCAGCGCTGCTGCCGGAATTGGAAGAGCAGCCTGCCAGGGTCAGCACACCAGCGGCAGCCATCACACTCATCAGAGAAATAAACGTTCTGCGTTTCATAGAAATATCCTTTCAGTTAAAATGTTTGTCTGGGCGGCCATCGGGGAGTTTCTCCGAGGACCGTCCGCTGGGGTGGGACCCTGTTGCCCGTAGGGCAATAGGGCGGGCGATGGAATGGCCTGCAACGGCAACGACCGCCGCCAGCGGCGGAAACAGGGAGTTGCTGTTGGGACAGCGGCCGGCAGAATGCAAGGCTCGCTCAAGGGCCGCCGCATGCGCTGGGAGCCGCAACCCGTATTCGTGTCCGAGGAGGAAGCTCCCCGATGACCGTATATCACTCCGTGTGGGCGATCTTTTGCAAAAAGGCCCGGGTGCGCTCCTCCTTCGGATCGGCAAAGAATTCGCGGGAGGGAGCCTGCTCCACCACCACGCCGTTCTCCATGAACACCGTCTTGGAGGAAACGTTGCGGGCAAAGCCCATCTCGTGGGTCACCACCAGCATGGTCATGCCCTCTTCGGCCAGCTGGCGCATCACGCTCAGCACCTCGCCGGTCAGCTCCGGGTCCAGCGCACTGGTGGGCTCGTCGAAGTAGATGATCTCCGGGTCGGTGGCCAGTGCACGGGCGATGGCTACGCGCTGCTGCTGACCGCCGGAGAGTTGGCGGGGGTAGTAGTCGGCCCGGTCGGCCAGACCCACCTTTTCCAGCATGCGGCGGCCGATGGCGTCGGCCTGCTCCCGGGGCATCCTGCGGGCCACGATGAGTCCCTCGGTCACGTTCTGCAGGGCGGTCTTGTTCCGGAACAGGTTGTAGTTCTGGAACACAAAGGCCGTCTTTTTGCGCAGCCGGGCGATGTCGGCCCGGCCTGCATGGGCCAGGTCAAAGGTCTCGCCGTCCAGCACCAGCTGGCCGGCGTCGGCGGTCTCCAGAAAATTCAGGCAGCGCAGCAGGGTGGTCTTGCCGGAGCCGGAAGGGCCCAGAATGGCCACTACATCGCCTTTTTCCACGGTCAGGTCCACGCCCTGCAGCACCGGCAGCTCGCTGACCACCTTGTGTGCACCGGGGCGCAGACCGGCTTTTGCGTAGGTGCGGAAGGTCTTGTGGACGTTCCGGATCTCCATCATTGCCATGGGTTCCACACTCCTTTCTTACTGGAAGCCCCGGGCGTTGAGCCGGTGCTCCAGCACAGCCTGCAGTTTGGTGATGACCGTGCAGAACAGCAGATACACCACCGCCACCTCACAGTAGATGGGCAGGAAGATGTAGGTGCGAGCCGCCACGCGCTGACCGGCCATGAACAGCTCGGCCACCGTGATGTTGGACGCCAGCGAGGTGTCCTTGATCATGCCGATGAGGGAGTTGGACAGGGCGGGCACGGCGGTGCGCAAAGCCTGCGGCAGCACGATGCGGCGCATGATCTGCACCCAGCTCATGCCTACGCAGTAACCGGCTTCCAGCTGGCCCTGGGGCACGCTTTCCAGCGCGCCGCGCATGGTCTCGGCGCAGTAGGCACCCTCATTGAAGGCAAAGGCGATGACGGCGGCGGGGAAGGCGTCCAGCATGATGCCCAGGCTGGGCAGGCCGTAAAAGATGATGAACAGCTGCACCAGCAGCGGTGTGCCGCGGATGACCCAGATGTAGAACCGGGCAATCTGCCGCAGCACCGGCACGTTGGCGTACTGCACCAGTGCCACCACCACCGCGATGATCATGGCAAAAAAGAAGGACACCAGCGTCAGCGGGATGGTCATGGTAAGGCCGGCCGTCAGGATGCGGGGCAGGGCCTCCACCAGCACGCTGACCGTGCGGTTGGATAAAAGTGCTTCAAACATGAACGATCACAGTACCTCAAATACTCTCAGAAAACAACGGTGAATGCATTATACAACTTCGAGTATACTCAAAGTCAAGGGGTTTGCGGAAATTCCTACAAAACCTACCAGAATACTATAACATGAAACGTCCGGCGGTGCAAATGGTTTGCAAAAATCGCGTATTGTGAACAAAAACGGCCCAGCCGCTGCGGAAACTTTGTGCAATGCGGCAAGCCGGTTGACGTGGCAGGCGCTTTCGTGTACAATGGGCATAACAACGTGCACACCGGGTTTGCCGGTGCCGCGCAAATTCACCGGCGGCCCGGCTGCCGGTGCAAACGGAGGACACAAACGTGACGAAACGGAAGATTGGCGTTCTGGGTGCAGGTACCTGGGGCATGGCGCTGGCGCGGATGCTGACCGTCAGCGGCAACGAAGTGCAGGTGTGGTCGGCCATTGAGGCGGAGGTGGACAACCTCTCCACTACACGGGTGCACCCCAACCTGCCGGGCATGAAGATCCCGGCCGAGCTGCAGTTCACCAAGAGCATCGAGGAAGTGTGCACCGGCAAGGATGTGCTGCTGTTTGCAGTGCCGTCGGTGTTCGTGCGGGGCACCACCGCCAAGGCACGGCCCTATATCCCGGACGGTCAGATCCTTGTGGATGTGGCCAAGGGCATGGAGCCGGATACCTTATATGCCATGACCGAGGTGATCGCCGACGAGCTGAACAGGGACGGCGGCCCCAAAAACTGCAGGCTGGTGGCCCTGAGCGGCCCCACGCACGCTGAGGAAGTGGCGCTGGACCTGCCCACCACCATTGTGTCGGCCTGCCCGGATGACGAGGCGGCCCGCTTTGTGCAGGATGTGTTCAGCAACACCTGCATGCGCGTGTACACCAACCCCGACATCAAGGGCGTGGAGCTGAGCGGTGCCCTGAAGAACGTGATCGCCCTGGGCGTGGGCATCTCCACCGGCCTTGGCTACGGCGACAACGCCCGTGCGGCTCTGATCACCCGCGGCATCGCCGAGATCGCCCGTCTGGGCGTGGCCATGGGCTGCAACATCCACACCTTTGCAGGCCTGGCCGGCATCGGTGATTTGATCGTGACGGCCACCAGTATGCACAGCCGCAACAACCGCGCCGGCATCCTCATCGGCAAGGGCGAAAGCCCGGAGCAGGCCGTGAAGGAAGTGGGCATGGTGGTGGAGGGCATCAACGCCCTGCCCGCCGCCATGGAGCTCGCTGCCAAGTACAACGTGGAAATGCCCATCGTGCAGACGGTGAACGCCATCGTCAAGGAGGGCATGAGCGCCAGCGACGCGCTGCGCACCCTCATGGACCGCAACCGCAAGAACGAGATGCCCCAGGGCTACGAGACTGCGCACTGAAACAAACGGACAGAAGCCTGCCTTTTCCGGCACAGAACGGATAAGCGCAGGCTTTTTTGGATGGAGGAAACAACTCCGGGACCTGCACTGCTTTTGCTCCCAGCAGGTGGGATTCGACAGGAAGAGCGGCTGCAGGACTGACTTCGACGGACATTTTTCCGGTCTGAACCTTTACACAAAGCAGGCGCAGCCTCCGCATGGCGGGGGCTGCGCTTGCTTTTTACAGGGCACTATGATAGGCTAAAAAAGCAGGGCGGTCAGCGGGCTGCCCCGGTGAAGGAGAAGCCTGTCCGGCGGATGTGCGGGCAGAAACAGATAAGGAACATGGAACTTGGGAACGGGAGGAATTTTTTATGCTCAAACTGCCCCGGCCGGAGCGCAACGGCAAGCACTTTGTGAGTTACTGCAACAAGCGGAACAAGAGCGACAACGATTATTCCATTGCGCAGGCGGTGTTCCGGCACATGGGCGATATCCTGCCGCTTTCGCAGGAGCAGCTGGCAGCCGAGAGCCACCAGTCCGAGGCATCGGCCAGCCGGTTCTTCCGGCGGTGCGGCTTTGCGTCGTTCTGGGAGTTCAAGACCCAGATGGTGAATTTTCTGACCCAGCGGCGGCTGCGCAAGACCCAGGAGACGCTGAACCGTTACCACGGCATGACCGACCGCGAGGTGAGCCGGGAGCTGTGCCGGCATGCGGTGCAGAATCTGGAACAGACCGCGGAACGGATGGACCTTGCGCAGCTGGCCCGGATCGTAGAGCTGTTCCGGCAGAGCGAGCAGGTCTATTTTGTGGGAGACATGCGGGAGCTGGAATGCTTTTACTCGCTGCAGCTGGACCTGATGTGCAAGGGGCAGGCCGTGTATCACTGCAACTTTGATGAGGTGAAAAAGGATGAACTGCCCGCCATGAACGAAAAGACTGTGGTGTGCATCTTCTCGGTGAGTGAACGGTATTACCCGGAGGAACGCCAGCTGCTGCTGGAAGAAGCCCGCGCCTGCAGGGCCCATACGGTGTGGTTTACCCAGGAGGGCGATGCCGGGGAGGCAGAAGAGACCTGTTATTATGGTACGGCACAGTCCAAAAATATGGGGTATTATTCGCTGTTGCTGCTGGAACAGGTCATAAGTGCCATGCTGTATCGCTCGGATGACGCATGAAATCTGATTTCAGAAACTGAAACCGGATTTCTGAAGATATGGTTGAAACTTTTTTCTGATGTTGTAAAATAATTGTAGAAAAGCACCAAATCGGGTGCGGATGAGATAAGAAGGTAAATTCAACAGAAGGGAAGTTCAATCATGAAAAAGATGACGCGCCGCAATTTCCTCCAGACCTCGGCACTGGCCGGTGCAGCTGCACTGGTCTCCGGCATGAGCGTGGCCGCAGGGGCCGCTGCTCCGGAAGCCGCTTCCACCGCAGCAGCGGTGGATGAGGAGAACTGCATCAATCTGGCGGGCACTTCGCCCATTGAGATGGCCTCTGTGCAGGTCAAGCCCGGCAAGCTGATCGGCTATCTGGACGATGGCATGTACCGCTTCCTCGGCGTTCCCTATGCAACGGCAGAGCGTTTCCAGAGCCCGAAGCCCATCGCCTCCTATCCCAACGGCTGGAAGCTGGCTTTGACTTACGGCCAGGTGGCTCCGCAGGACCGCTGCCTGAACGGCACCGGTGAGATCAACGGGCAGGAGTTCCGCACCCCGGGCGCTCTGGCCGACATGGTGGCCAACGAGACCTGCCAGTACCTGAACATCTGGACCAAGAGCCTGACCGGCAAAAAGCCGGTGTTCGTGTTCTTCCACGGCGGCGGCCTGGAAAATGGCGCTTCCACCGAACTGACCATCTACAACGGCGAGTATTTTGCAAGACGCGAGGACGCGATCTTTGTGTCGGTGAACCACCGCCTGAACATCCTGGGCTATCTGGACCTGTCCCAGTACGGTGAGCAGTACGCCACCAGCGCCATTGCCGGTGAAGAGGACTGCCGTGAGGCGCTGCGCTGGGTGCACGACAACATTGCTCAGTTCGGCGGTGATCCGTCCAATGTGACCATTCTGGGCCAGTCCGGCGGCGGCGCCAAGGTCACCGCGCTGGCCTGCATGTCCGACACGGTGGACCTGTTCAATAAGGTGGTCGTGGTCAGCGGCGCGTTTGTGAGCAATGTCAAGGAGGACGGTCTGGCCAACACCAAAAAGCTGGTGGATTACCTTGGTCTGAAGGACAGCGAGGTGGTGTCCAAGCTGACCAGCATGACCTATGAGGAACTGTACAAGGCCTACAAGGGTGCAGGCTGCGCCTGGAATGCTTGCGCAGGCAACGGCACCTTCGGCACGCCGATCATCGACAAGGATGGCAATGTGAACCCCTATGCCGCCCAGCGCAAGTGGATGGTGGGCACCACCTTCTCCGAGTTCAGCTCCAACACCAAGGCACAGATCTTTAATCAGGATCCCACGGCAGCTCTGAACAACATCGACGATGCAGAGGCTGCCCGCCGCCTGCAGGAAAAGTATGGCGACCGCACCGATGCCGTGATCGACGGCTTCCGTGCTGCATACCCCACCCACAAGCTGTGCGAAGCACTGTATCTGAACGCCATGCCCGCCGGCGGTCTGGCCCGCTGGGGCCTGATCTCACCCACCGGCATCATCACCACGATGAACAAGGCCGGCATCCCCGTGTACAACTACATGGTGGCTTACAAGATGCCTTTCTTTGGCGGGCAGGTCATGTGCCACACCTCGGATCTGGCCCTGTGGTTCGGCAGCATGGAAGGTGCCGCTTATCAGTACCGCGGCGACGAGACCAATGCACAGCGGGTGTCCAACCACATGATGGATGCACTGGCCGCGTTTGCTGCCAGCGGTGATCCCTCCTGCAAGCTGCTGAAGTGGACTCCCTACACCACCGACGCCCACAACACCATGGTGTTCGACGTGAAGAGCGGCTGTAAGGTGGACTTCGACCGTGCCGTCTATGAGGCGATGATGAACCAGTAACGTTCCTTCCGGAGGCAATGACCCCTATCTTTTTCTGAAGCAGGCGCAGCCCTTGTACACAGGGGCTGCGCCTGCTTTTTGTGGGCAGAGCCGACCCACTGACATCTGACAAGATGCCCCCAAAATCATTCAAAATTTTTACAGAAATCAGACACGAAAGGGTAGAAGGTCGGGAAACTTTCTGCTATACTGAAACTATGAGCGCACTGCGCCCGACAGAAACAGGAGGGGATCTTATGCCGTCAACTTATGCGCACCGCCGCTTCGGCGCGGATGTTCTGCAGCAGCTGCCCGCAGCCCTGCAGGATCAGATCGGGAAAAACCGGGCCCTGTTCGACGTGGGCCTGCACGGGCCGGATCTGCTGTTCTACTATCATGCAGCCAAGTCCAACCCCGTGAGTGCCCTGGGCAACGCCATGCACGAGCAGCCGGGCCGGGTGTTCTTTGAGCGCGCCCGGGGCGTGGTGCGACAGGCAAAGGACCGGGACGCCGCGCTGGCCTATGCGCTGGGGTTCGTGTGTCATTTTGCACTGGACAGCACCTGTCACCCCTATGTGGAGGCCTACACCCGCCAGAGCGGGGTGAGCCACTGCGAAATCGAGACCGAGTTCGACGACATGCTGCTGCGCCGGGACGGCCATGACCCGAAGAGCTTCTTTACGGCCAGCCATATCCGGCCCACGGCGGAAAATGCCCGGGTCATCGCGCCCTTCTACGAGGGCCTGACCGGCCTGCAGGTGCTGGACGCCCTCAAGGGGATGATCGTGATGCACCGGCTGCTGCAGCCCTCCGGCGCGGTCAAGCGCTGGGTGGTGCTCACCGGCATGAAGGCAGTGGGCAAGTACGACGTGCTCTACGGCCTTGTGGCCAACCCGCAGCCCAACCCGCAGTGCACCGAAAGCAATGAGAAACTGGATGCCCTGTACCAGCAGGCCATTCCGCTGGCGGTGCGGCTGATCGAAGCCTATGCGGAAACGCTGGACACGGACGAGCCGTTGGACAAGGCCTATGACCACACCTTCGGGGAATTCTGAGGGGCGGCCAGCAGGAGGTCAGAGAAACTCCCTGCCGTTCAGACAACTGGGAAAAAGAGAGTGCACCGCACGGCGGTGCGAGAGGAACAAGAATGCAAAAGAAAAAATTTAAGGTCACGCCGCTGGAGCGTGCGTGGATCCTGTACGATGTGGGCAACTCGGCCTTTGTACTGATGATTGCTACGCTGGTGCCCATCTTCTTCAATGCGCTGGCGGAGGCCGGCGGCGTGAGCAAGGTGAACTATCTGGCCTACTGGGGCTATGCAAGCTCGGTGGTCACGGTGATCACCGCCGTGCTGGGGCCAATCCTGGGCACCCTGGCCGATACCAAGAATTTCAAAAAGCCCATCTTCATGCTCTGCCTGTTCGTGGGTGTGCTGGGCTGCTGTGCCATGGGCGCGGCCCGCACCTGGCTGCCGTTCCTGGTCGTCTTCATCGTGGCCAAGATCGGCTTTTCGGGCAGTTTGGTGTTTTATGACTCCATGCTGGGCGATGTGACCACCCCGGAGCGGATGGACATGGTGTCCTCCCGCGGCTATGCCTGGGGCTACATCGGCAGCTGTGTGCCCTTTGTGGTGTGTCTGGCGCTGGTGCTGGGCAGCAGTGCCATCGGCATGAGCCAGATGACCGCTCTGACCATCGCGCTGTTCATCACGGCGGCGTGGTGGCTGGTCACCACCCTGCCGCTGCTCCGGCGCTACCGGCAGGTCAACTATGTGGAGGTGGAGCAGCACGCCATCCGGCAGAGTTTTGTGCGCATCGGCCACACCCTGAAGCACCTCTATGAGGACAAGCAGGTGTTCTGGTTCCTGCTGGCGTTCTTCTGCTACATCGACGGCGTGTACACCATCATTGATATGGCCACGGCCTACGGCACGGCCCTGGGTCTGGACACCACCGGCCTGCTGCTGGCGCTGCTGGTCACCCAGATCGTGGCCTTTCCCTCGGCGCTGATCTTCGGCCGGCTGAGCGCAAAATACCCCTCCAGCCAGTTGATCCCGGTGTGCATCGCGGCCTATACCGGCATTGCGGTGTTTGCTTTCTTCCTCACCCAGCAGTGGCAGTTCTGGGTGCTGGCCGTGATGGTGGGGATGTTCCAGGGCGGTGTGCAGGCACTGAGCCGCAGCCACTTTGCCAAGATCATCCCGGCGGAAAAATCCGGCGAATACTTCGGCCTGTTCGACATCTGCGGCAAGGGGGCATCCTTCCTGGGCACCATGATCGTCAGTGTGGGCAGCCAGCTCACCGGCAGTGCCAACGTGGGTGTGGGCAGCATCGCGGTGCTGTTCGTCATCGGCTTTGTGCTGTTCCGGGTGTCGTGCCGGACGGAACACGCCAAGCAGGTGTAACACACGTTTTTTCAAAAGGCTCCTCTGTGCATGCACAGGGGAGCCTTTTTGGGTTATTGTTTACAAACCGGCAATTGTGTTTTGGAACGGTGAATGATACAATAGGGCCAGACCAAAAACACAAAGGAGAATAAAGCGATGAAGCAGGTTCCCGGTTATACCCTTGTCCGCACAGAGGACTGCCCCGAGCAGCACGGTACCCTGACCGTGCTCACCCACGACGTGAGCGGGGCCACCATCCTGCTGGTGGAAAATGAGGACAACAACAAGGCCTTTGGCATCGGGTTCGGTACCTTCCCCTCCGATGACACCGGCGTTTTTCATATTCTGGAGCATTCGGTGCTGGCCGGAAGCGAAAAATACCCGGTCACCTCGCCGTTTCTGCAGCTGCTCAAGAGCAGCATGGCATCCTTCCTCAATGCCATGACCTTCCCGGATAAGACCGTGTACCCCTTTGCCACTCCCAACGAGACGGATTTCAAAAACCTGATGGACGTCTACCTGAACGCGGTGTTCTGTCCGCTGGCCATGGTGGACAGGGCGGTGTTCGAGCAGGAGGGCTGGCACCGGGATGCCGACGGCACTGTGAGCGGCGTGGTGTACAACGAGATGCAGGGGGCCCTTGCCGCCCCGGACGCTCAGCTGCAGAATGCGCTGGAGCGTGCCATGTTCCCGGACACGGCCTATGGCTTTGTGTCCGGCGGCGACCCGGAGAGCATCCCGGCGCTGACCTATGAGAAATATCAGCGGGTGTACCGCCGCCACTACAGCGCGGACAACTGCTGCATCACCCTGTATGGCAAGATGGACATGGCCGAAAAACTGGAAATGCTGGACCGCGATTACCTGTCCCGGATGCCCAGGACCACCACCCGCCCCCGCCTGACGGTGCAGGACGAGCAGCCGGGCACCTGCGTGGAGCTGCCCTATTACACCGAGAACCCGGAGCCGGACGAGGTGCAGTGCGCACTGGCCTGGTACACCGGTGCCTTTGCGGACCGGGAACGGCAGCTGGGCGTGGAGATCCTGCTGGACGCGCTGCTGGGCACCAACAATTCGCCCCTGAAAGCGGCCCTGCTGGCCGAAAAGCTGGGTGCGGACATCGACATGGGCTTTGATGACAGCACCCTGCAGCCCACGCTGGAGCTGGTGCTGCGGGGTGCCACCGAAGAGAGCGCCCGCAAGTTTGCCCCGGCGGTGCGCAAGGCAGTGGATGACGTACTGGCCCGGGGCATCCCGCAGGAGCTGCTGCTGGCCTCGCTGAATTCGGCAGAGTTTGCCTCGCTGGAGCGGCCGGGCAGCCTGCCGGACGGCGTGCTGGACGCCATCAACGCTTCCACGGGCTGGCTGCACACCGGGGACCCCGCCCTGCTGCTGCACACGGATAAGCTGTTTGCCTCCCTGCGCAGCAAGATGGCGGACGGCTGGTTCGACGAGCTGCTGCGCAGCCTGTTTGCCCCGGCTCCGGTGCAGGTGCTGCAGGTGCCCACCCTGCCCAAGAAGCAGGAAGAAACACAGGCCCCGGCCCGCACCGACGCCAAACTGGTGCTGGATCATCCGCTGACCGTGGCCGACCTGGGCGAAGGTGCCCCCAGCGCGGCCGGGCAGACCGAGCAGGTGGCCGGTGCCACGGTGCTGCGCCACCCCTCGGCGGGCAGCCTGTACCTGAATTTCTACTATGACCTGGGCCATGTGGCCCCGGAGGACCTGCCGTATCTGGACCTGCTCACCGATGTGCTGGACGAGCTGGACACGCCGACCCACACGGCCCAGCAGCTGAACACCCTGCGCAGCACCTGGCTGGGCGACAGCCGCGTACTGCTGGACTTCTGGACCGGCCGGCAGGAGGGCGCACCCTGCCATGCCAAACTGACCATGAGCCTGAGCCTGCTGGAACGCAGCCTGCAAAAGGCCGTGGAGCTGGGCGGCGAGTGGCTGTATGACACGCAGCTCACCGGCCCGGCGGCGGAAGCCGCCTTTGCCCGGGTGCTGAGCCAGCAGAAACTGAACATGGAACAGCAGTTCATCCAGCAGGGCAACGCCTATGCGGCGGTCCGTGCCAGTGCCCACTACAATGTGGAGAACGCGGCCAGCGAGCGATGCAGCGGCGTAAGCTATTATCACTTCCTGTGCGATCTGCTGGAAAAGGCCGACTGGGCAGGCCTTGGCGCAAAGCTGGAAACCCTGCGGGCCCAGGTGCTGCAGCACGCCCAGCTCACCGTGAGCCTGCACGGCTCGGAGTTGGCGCTGGACACCTTGCGCACCCTGCTGCCGGGCAGCCGGTTTGCGGCGCAGGAGCGCAACGCGGCGCAGCCCTATGTGGAGCTGCTGACCCCGCCGGTGAACGAGGCCTTTATTATTGACGGCGGCGTGAACTACGCGGTGCAGGTGTGGCCCATGGAGCGCCGCAGCGACCGCAAGGTGCTGGCCCGCGTGATGAGCTACGAATACCTGTGGCACAACATCCGCGAGGTGGGCGGCGCCTACGGCACCGGCATGCTGTCGTCGGACGGTGTGGAGTACCTGTACACCTACCGGGACCCCCACCTGACCGAGAGCTACGACACCTTTGCCAAGGGCCCAGCGGAGCTGGCCGCCCGCGATTACACCGAAAAGGACCTGAACGACCTGATCGTGGGTGCCGTGGCCAAGCTGGACACGCCCCGCAAGCCCCGCGCCGAGGCACGGGAGCTGGACCGACAGTATTTCTGCGGCATCACCGAGGCGATGAAGGCTGCCGACCGCAAGGCCCTGTGTGCCGTGGACGCAGCTCTGCTCAAAGAGCAGGCCGCCGGTCTGGCCGATGCCATGGCTGCCGGTGTGAAGGTGACCTTTGGCAGCAGGGACGCGGTGGAGGCCGCAGGCTCCCTGTTTGACCGCGTAGAGGCCCTGTAACGAAAACAAACCAATGGAGCTCCGGCACAGTGTGGAATGCAGACTGCGCCGGGGCTTGTTTTGTGCGAAAAATCAGAAGGCACCCTGATAGTATTCCAGCAGGATGCAGCCGGTGCGCAGGACATTGCGCACGGCGGCGTCATCCAAATCCAGTTGCAGCAGGGTGCGGATGCGCTGCAGCCGGTACACCAGCGTGTTGCGGTGGATGAAAAGCTGCCGGGCCGTGGCATGGAGGTTCTGCTCCTGCAGCAGGTAGACGCACAGGGTGTGCAGCAGGGCGGTGCTGTGGGCCTGGTCGTACTCCTGCAGGCGGCGCAGCATGGGGTGGATGAAGGCCCGGAGGTTGGCGCTTTGGGCGATGGTGCGGACAAACACGTCCTGGTACAGGGCCGAGGCGCTGCGGCAGCCCGCACCGCAGTGCAGGTCCCGGGCGGTGGCGGCGGCTTCCTGATTGAAGCGCCACACGGTGCCCAGCTGCAGCAGAGAGGGAAACGGCATGCTCAGGATCACGGTCTGGTCCATGCGCAGGCCCACCTCCTGCAATTTTTGCAGCAGCTGTTCCGGCTGGGCAGCGTCCCCGGTGCCGGGCAGCAGAAGCAGGAAGGCGGTTTCGGTCTGCATGAACCACCCTTCCGGCCACTCGTGGGCCAGCAGAGCCTGTTGATTCGTGCGGGTGAGCCGGTGCGCCTGCGACAGCGGGATGCTGGCCAGATAGAAGTGCGGGGGCGCTTCCAGCGCCGGAAAGCGGTGCAGCTTTTTCTGCATGGCGCTCTGCTGGGCAGGCTCACAGAACAGAAGCTCCTGCAAAAAGCGCTCTTCCGGTGCAGCCCGCCAGGCGGTGGGGGCTGCATGCACCAGATAATGCTGCAGCAGCTCCAGCAGACGCTGGGCCAGGACCTCGTCCTCCGGAGCAAAGGGGTGTTCCAGCTCAATGATCTCCAGCCCGCCGCAGTTGCGGCCATCGTCGGGGGCGACCACAGGCCCCACCATTCGACGGACGGGGCGGCCGTCCGGCTCGGTGTAAGGTACGATCTGCAGGCCGGTAAGGTTGCGGGCAGAAAAATTTTCGATCATGGCTTCGGCCTGCTTCAGGTCGTGATGCTGAGGCGCTTCGCCCTGCAGGATGCGGTCCCAACTGTCGATGCCGATGGGCTGTTCCGGCTCCATGGCCAGGGTGCGGAAGCTGCTGTCCACCACCAGCACCGGGTTGCCCAGCTCCTGCCGGGCGGCGGCCAGCAGGTCCTTCAGGCCGCCGGAGAGGCAGGCCTGCTCCAGACGGTGCAGGCGGCGCTGGAGCCGCCGCTCCGGCTCCAGCAGGCGGTGAACGGCCCGGACCAGCGGCAGGGTCAGGGCCGGGTCGGCGTAGTGGGCGGCGTTGGGGTGCTGCGGTGCGCCCGGTGCGCACAGAAGGTAAAACCGGTCCGGGCGGTCCACAGTGCCCTCGCCGATGAAAACGGTGCCGCCTTCTGCATCGTCCCAGGGGTCCAGCACCACCCGGGTGCAGGCAAAGCAGGCAGGGGCGTCGGGCAATTGCAGCGGAAAGTTGGCGCAGAGCCGGGCACAGAGTTCGGTGGTGAGCATGAGGGTCTCCTTTGGTCAAATGCAAACAAAATACGGGTGATGTTTGTATCAAGAATACAATGTACAGCCGACGGTGTCAATGTTAAAATAGAAACGAAGTGAATGTTTCTTTTTTAACAAAGGGGCGTTCCGTCGCAATGCACGAAGAGAGAAAAAAGAAAAAGATGTAAGGAGAAACTACCATGTCGAAACTGTCCCGTAGATCCTTCCTCAAGGGCACCGCAGTCAGCGCACTGGGTGCCGCTGCTCTGGGCATGACCGCCTGCAGCAACAACACTGCCGCAAGCAGCACCGCATCCTCTGCCGCTGCTTCTGCACCCGCTTCCGGCACCCCGGCTCAGCAGCCCGCTGCTGCCGAGACCGGCAAGCCCAGCTTCTTCACCGACCCGTATCAGTACAAGGATACCGATGCCGTGCAGGTCGTGACCACGGAGGTGGTCGTCGTGGGTGCCGGCAACGCCGGCTGTACCGCTGCCTGCTCCTGCGTGGAGAACGGCAGCGAGGTCGTGGTCATTGAGGCCCAGAACGCCATCCATGGCCAGGGCGGCGGTGTTGGTCTGTGCAACACCAAGTACGTCCAGTCTCTGGTGGATGAGGGCAAGCTGCCCCACATGACCGACGTGGTGGAGCACCAGAACATCTGGGTCCAGCGCTGCGGCAGCCGCGTGAACGAGGCTCTGGTCTCCATGTGGTTCAACAACTCCCCCGAGGCCGGCAACTGGCTGATCGATAAGTGCGCGGAGTTCGGTGTGGTGCCGGTGTCCTTCCGTGCACATGCCCCCAACGCCATCATCCCCGAGTCCTACGACTACCACATGTTCGTCAACGTCGGCGACCATCAGTTCGACTCCAAGTGCGGCTACTTTGCAGCCACCAACGTCCTGTACGAGGACAGCCAGAACGCAGAAAAGTACGAGCACCCCGCCACCTACTTCTTCAACACCAAGGCTCAGGAGCTGCTGGTGGAGGACGGCCGCGTGACCGGCGTGTTCGCACAGCGTGACGGCGAGCTGTGGCTGTTCCGCGCCACCAAGGGCGTCATCCTGGCCACCGGCGGCATCCACGAGGATACCGAGATGACCGACTACTACTGCGACGAGAACATCAAGCGTGTGCAGCGCTGCGAGCACGGCCCCGCAGGCTTCTCCACCGGCGACGGCCACAAGATGGGCCTGTGGGTCGGTGCACACATGCAGGATGGTCCGTTCCCGCTGATGCTGCATCCGCAGGCATGCTCCATGTTCCATGGCTGCTTCCCCTTCGTCAACCAGGAAGGCCACCGTTTCATGAACGAGGGCACCTGGGTGCAGGGCAAGAGCATGAACGTCATGCACCAGACCGGAAACGTTGCATGGTCCATCTTTGATGCAGACTACGGCAAGTACAACCGCATGTCTCTGGAGAACGGCACCGGCGGCGGCATGTTCTGGGACACCATGAGCGCAGCCATCGGCCAGGAGTTCACCGATGACGATGTGACCTCCATCGTGGAGAGCGACATCGCCGTGGGCAACACCGTCAAGGCAGACAGCATCGAGGAGCTGGCCGCTCTGATCGGCGCACCCGCCGATGTTCTGCAGGAGACCATCGACCGCTACAACGAGCTGGTCACCAAGGGCGCCGACGACGACTTCCACAAGCCGGCCGACTTCCTGTACCCGGTGGTCAAGGCTCCGTTCTACGCTGCCAAGGTGGGCGTTGCCCTGCTGGCGGTCGTGGGCGGCCTGTCGGTCAACACCGACCTGCAGGTCCTGGACGACGAGAAAAAGCCCATCGAGGGTCTGTACGCCACCGGCAACACCTCCGGTGACCTGTACGCCATCGACTACCCCATCAACATGGCCGGCAACTCCAACGGCCGCTGCGTGATCTGGGGCTACCTGCTGGGCAAGACCATGGCCAAGGCCACCGCTTCCGCTTCCGGCGAGGCTCTGACCAGCCGTGATGAGCTGGCCGACCTGGCAAAGGACGAGAACGGCATCGTGGCATCCGACACCGTTTACAAGGACGGCAGCTACACCGGCACCGGCAAGGGCCGCGGCGGCGACATGGAAGTGACCGTGACCATCACCGACGGCAAGATCTCGGACATCGTGGTCAACTCCCACGCCGAGTCCTCTGACATCGGCGCACCGGCTCTGGACAAGCTGATCCAGAACGCCATTGCTGCCAACAGCGCAGAGATCGACGGCGCTTCCGGCGCTACCATGACCTCCGACGGCTTCCGTGAGGCTGTGGCACAGGCTCTGGCAAAGGCACAGTAAGGCTTTATAAAAAGGAACCCCGGGGACGGGCAGCGCAGGACGCTGCCCGTCCCTTTTTTGCGCAAAAAAAGCGGCGTCCGCAAAAAGCAGACGCCGCAGGAAAAAACAGGGAATGCCGCGCAGAAGGATCAGTTCTTGCGGGCGATCATTTCGGTGTAGGCAAGCACCAGCGGGCCGACGCCCTTGGCGTCGTTGCACACCACCGGCTCGCTGAAGTAGTAGGCCAGAGAGCCGTCGCGGTGGTCCTTGCCGCCCAGACCGGCCACCAGGCAGATGCCGTCCAACTGCAGGCTGCCGTCGGGGTTCTTGGACAGGTACTTGTCGCAGGTGCCGTAAAAGGCTTTCTCGGCCCAGGCTGCCATCCGCTTGGGCAGGTAACCCAGGCGCACACCCTTGAGCACCGCGTAGGCAAACAGGGCAGTGCCGCTGGTCTCCAGATAGTTGCCCTCCACGCCGGGGTGGTCCATCACCTGCCAGAACATGCCGGTCTCCTCGTCCTGGAACTTGTGCACGTCCTCGATGGTCTGCTTGAGCATGGCCATGATGCCGCGGTACTCGTTGTACAGCTGCTCGTCCATGCGCTCCAGCACGTCCACCATGGCCACCATGAACCAGCCCATGGCGCGCAGCCAGAAGTTGGGGCTGCAGCCGGTGACGGGGTCGGCCCAGTACATCTGGCGGCTCTCGTCGTAGCCGTGGTAGTACAGGCCGGTGGTTTCGTCCCGCATGTGCTTTTGGATGTTCATGAACTGCTTGTAGCTGTCGATGCAGCCCTGCATCTTGTTGTAGCGGGTCTCATACTCCATGTAGAAGGGCTGGGCCATATAGGTGCCGTCCAGCCACACCTGCCAGGGATAGATGTCCTTGTGCCAGAAGTTGCCCTCCTTGGTGCGGGGCTGGGTGAGCAGCTGGCTGCGGATGGTGTCGATGGCCTTGCGGTACTTCTCGTCCCCGAAGATGTCGTACAGGATGAACAGGTTCTTGCCCTGATTCACGTTGTCCAGGTTGTACTCCTTGGGGTCGTAGGTCTTGATGGAGCCGTCCTCCTGCACAAAGTAGTCGATGAAATCTTTGGAAAAGTCCAGATACTTTTTGTCTCCGGTGGTGTGGTACAGGCTCAGGCAGGCGGTGATCATGCAGCCGTCGATGTAGTTCCACTTGTTGGGCTTGCCGCTGCGCACCTTCTCGATGTTCCACATGGGTGCCTCGGCGCTGGAATTGGCGATCAGGTAGTCCACATAATCGCCCAGCATGGACAGGATCTCTTCATGGGTCATGGCATTAGTCCTCCTCAAAATGGCCGACGTTGACAAAGTGCAGGCGCTCGCCCTCGTAGCCCTCGATCTTCACGTTGTGCAGGTCGATCTCCTTGACATTCTCGGCGTAGATGGCCAGCTTCTTCACCAGCGGGCGGTTGTCGGCCATGGCGGCCTGACCGGCCTCGGCGTTGGGGTCAAAGGTGATGGTCACGTTTTTCATGGAAACGCGCTCAATGGGCTGCTCCGGCAGGCCGTCGAAGTAGCAGCCGGCAAACTGTGCGTCGGTGGCTGTGATGTCCTCCATGGTCAGGCTGCCCAGTTTGGGGGTGTACTCGTCCACCGGCATGGCGTCGCGGCACTGCACATAGGGGCCGTGGCCGTCCGGGTCGCAGAAGTAGAACATGTTGATGACGAAGGGCGCCTTGACCCCGCGCATCTCCACGTTGCGGAACACCAGCCCGTCGATGACGGCGGTGTTGCCGCGGCCGCGGCGGGTCTTGACCCGCAGGCCGCGGTCGGTGTGGTCCATCAGGCACTGGGTGACCACCATGTCCTTCACGCCGCCGCTCATCTCGCTGCCGATGACGATGCCGCCGTGGCCCTTGTCCAGCAGGCAGTTGCGGATGATGGTGTGCTCGCAGCTCTTCTTGAGCTTCATGCCCAGGAACACCTTGCTGGCCTTCATGGCAATGCAGTCGTCGCCCACATGGATGTTCACGCCGATGATGCGGGTGTACTCGCAGCTTTCGGGGTCGATGCCGTCGGTGTTGGGGGCGTTGTAGGGGTTGTTGATGTTGAAGTTGAGCAGGTCGAGGTGCTTGACGAAGATGGGGTGGATGGTCCAGGAGTAGCTGTTCTGCACCGTGATGCCGTGCAGGCAAACCTTTTCGCTGTCCACCATGGCCACCGCGCGGGGACGCCAGGCGATGCGCTTGACCTTGGGGTTCACCCACCAGTCGCCGTTCTGGGCGTCACAGTCCAGGGTGCCCTCACCGGTGACCACGACGTCGTGCACCTGGGTGATGTTCAGCAGGCCGGCAAAGCTGTTCAGCGGGTTGCCCTCCCAGCCGGTCAGGTAGTACTCGTCCACCTCGTTCTCGCTGGGCAGTACGCCGGGCAGGATGGGGTAATGGGTGCGGTCGTTGTCGCCCAGCAGCACGGCACCCTTTTCCAGATACAGGGTGGTGTTGCTCTTCAGGAACAGGCTGGCGGTGCGGTAGCGGCCGGCGGGCACATACACGGTGCCGCCCTTGGGGCAGGTGGACAGGGCGGCCTGCAGCTTGCCGGTGTTGTCGGTCTCGCCGTCGGCCACCAGGCCGTAGCGGGATGCATCCACAAAGAAGCTCTCGGCCTCGGTGACAAAGTTCAGGCTCAGGGTCTCGCCCTCGGCCTGCACGCCCACGGTGTACTCGGTACCGGGCAGCAGGGAGAACAGGGAGAACACATTGGTATTGCATGCTTCGTAGACAGTCTTGCCGTTCAGGGTAACGACGAACGGGTGGGCCGGGCGGAAGCACAGGCCGTTTTCCAGCTCGAACACGGCACTGCGGGTCATGGAACGGATAAGGGACAGGTTCATGAGAAAACCTCCTGATCAATGGTTTTGGCTTGCCCGCACCGGGCGGGCATGGTATGATAAAAAGAAAAGCGGATGTGCGCGGAGGACGTTAAAGAATGAAGGCAGAACAGGAAAAGATCAGTGCAAAGGTCCGGGCAGTGTCGATGCACCTGAACGGCGGCAAGCTGCAGCTGCCCGCCGAAGAGGAGAGCTGCTACGTTGTGCTGGTGGCAGAGAGCGGCTGTACCCTGCAGTACGCAGAGCAGACCATGCTGCTCAACCCGGGCAGTGCGCTGCTGCTGGGACCCGGCGGCGGCTGCATCCAGCAGACGGGCAGTACGGCACCGGAGCTGGTGGGCTGCAGTTTCCCGCTCAGTGCCCTGCACGAGCTGCGCACCCAGACCCAGCGGGATTTTTCCCGGCTGTTTGAGCCGGAGCAGTCTGCTGTGCTGTACGGTTCCGTGCAGTGGAACAGCCGCCTGCGCACCCTGCTGGAGCTGATGCGCACCGCCATGGAGGAGCCGGATTACCCGGGCGCGTTGTACCTGCTTCTGGTGCTGCATTACATCGAGCAGGAATGCATCGCGGAGAGCAGCGCGGTGGCCCGGCCCCACAATAAGACGGTGGAGCACATCTGTGCGTATCTGGCCGCCAACTACCGCCAGAAGTTCTCCCTCAGCGAGGTGGCAGCGCGGTTCTACCTGTCGCCCTACTACCTCAGCCGCCTGTTCAAGCGGGTGACGGGGCAGTCCATCGTGGACTACATCAACAACCGCCGCATCGAGGCAGCCCAGAAGCTGCTGGAGACCACGGAACTGAGCATCAGTGCGGTGGCCGAGCAGACCGGTTTTGCCAGCGCGGCCCATTTCCGCCGTGTGTTCCACGAGGTGATGGGCACCGGGCCGCTGCAGTACCGCAAGGCACATAAGAAATGATGGTTTTTTCTGCGGAAAACAGGATGCAGCCCTGCGGGCTAGGATGTCTGCCTGCGGCAGAAGAGGTGTGTCTCACGGCACAATGTTGTGCAGCGTGCAGCATGTTCCGGAAGGGGATCCATCATTCACAAATAAAACACCCCCTGTGCCCTCTACGGGAACGGCACAGGGGGTGTTGTTTGCGTCAGATGCTCTTTGCGCAGCGGGACAGGGGCTTAGCCCTTGACGGCACCAGCAGAGATACCTTCAACGAACTGGTCCTGTGCACAGAAGAAAACGATCAGCTGCGGCAGGATGGAGATCAGGGACAGCGCCAGGATCTTGTTCCAGGCAAAACCGGTATCACCGTCCATGGACAGCTTCACGAACAGGGACATGGGGTACTTGCCGGGGGTGCTGACGTAAAGCAGCGGGCCCATGAAGTCGTTGCAGCTCCACATGAACTGGAACAGTGCGCAGGACACCAGAGCGGGTCCCAGCATGGGCACGATGACCTTGTACAGGGTCTGGAAGGAGGAGCAGCCGTCGATGGCTGCGGCCTCGTCCAGGTCACGCGGGACATTGCGCATGAACTGGATCAGCTGGTAGACGAAGTAGGTCTCAGTAGCAAAAGCGCAGTGGACCCAGATGGCCAGGTAGAAGGGGCTGTCCAGCCAGCCGAACTTGTTGTACAGCAGGTACTGCGGCACGTTCAGAACGACCTGGGGCAGGAACAGGGTGGCCAGCATGATGTTGAACAGCAGCTTACGGCCGGGGAAGTCGAAACGGCCAAAACCATAAGCGGCAACACAGGCGGACACGACGGTGCAGATCACCTTGGGCAGCACATAGCTGTAGGTGTTGAGCATGGCCTGCAGGATGTTGATGGAGCCGCCGAAGTTGTTCAGCGCGTTCCGATAACCATCCAGCGTGGGGTTCTTGATCCACAGGCCGATGCCTGCAAAGATCTCGCTGTTGTCCTTGAAGGTGGCACTGATCATCCACAGCAGGGGGTAGATCATGATGATGCCGACCAGGATCAGGACGAAATACTTAAAGAAGGTTGCGATTTTGTTCGATGCGTTCATTCCCATACTGGTCACCTTACCTTTCGTCAGAGTAGTAGACCCACTTCTTCTGGCTGGTGAATGCAATGATCGTCAGGACGCAGACGATGATGAACATGATCCATGCCAGAGCGGATGCCATACCCATGTCATACGACTTGAATGCGTAGTTGTAAACCAGCAGAGAGATCAGCGTGGTGGAACCACGGGGGCCGCCGTTGGTGATGATGTACGGGCCATTGAACTCCTGGAATGCCTGGCAGATCTGAGTGACCAGGTTGTAGAAGATGATGGGGGTGATCATCGGGACGGTGATGGAGAAGAACTGACGCCACTTGCCGGCACCGTCGATGGTGGCAGCCTCGTACAGGTCTGCGGGCACGCCCTTCAGAGCGGCCAGGAACAGCACCATGGCGGAGCCGAACTGCCAGATACGCAGGAAGCAGATGATCCACAGCGCGTAGTGGGGGTCGCTCAGCCACTCCGGGCCCTGCACCAGACCAAAGGTCACAGCACGCAGCACGGTGTTGAGCAGGCCGTCCTTGCTGAACACAGCCTTCCACAGCACGGCGATGGCAACGGAGCCGCCGAGGATGGAGGGAATGTAGTACACGGTACGGAACAGGTTGACGCATGCGATCTTGAAGTTCAGGATGTATGCGATGAACAGTGCGAAGATCAGCTTCAGGGGCACGGTGATGAAGGCGTACTTGAAGGTGATGATCAGTGCCTTGGTGATCTTGGTGGTGGTAAAGGCGGTGATGTAGTTCTGCAGGCCGACGAAGGTGGTGCCGGACTTGAAGAAGTTCATATCGGTGAAGCTGTAGTACAGCGACTGACCGAAGGGGAAAGCCTTAAAGACCACAAAGCCGATGATCCAGGGGATCAGGTACAGGATGCCCTGATACTTGTCCAGCCACTTCTGGAACGGAGTGCGCCCGATAACCGGGGCGTTGCTTTCTTTCATCTGGGAAATCCTCCTTTTTAAGGAATTTCGGAGCAGGTCTGAAAAAGATCTGATACAATTTTGTCAGAAATTTGTAATACATCTCTGATGAAAAAAGGGGCATCTGCCGTTTGGGCGACAGGTGCCCCGGGGATCAGATCAAAGCGTTGGGGAGAAATCAGGCGATGGTGTAGCCGACAGACTCCATGCCGTCCAGCAGGCCGTTGACAGCCTCTTCGGGGGTCTCGTCGCCGTAGTCGATGTTATCGAACACTTCCTGATAGATGCCGGTGCCGGAAGCCTTCAGGTCGTTGTTCTCAAACAGGGGATCCAGCTTGTTGGTGGTGAAGGCCATGACCTTGGCGTTTGCATCAGCAACCAGATCCTTGACAGCGCCGGCAGCCTGAGCGTAACCCAGACCAGCCTTGGAAGCGGGGATGCCGCACTCGGAACCCATGATGGAAGCGCCCTTCTCCTCGTTCAGCAGGAACTGGATCAGGGTAGCAGCCTCAGCAACATGCTCGCAGGTCTTGGTGATGGCCAGGCCCATGGAAACCTTGGAGAAGCCGCCGTTGTAATCGCCGAACTTGATCTCCTCGCCGACGGTAAAGCCGGCCTTGTTGTCGTCATCCAGAGCGGAAGAGTACTTGGTAGCAGCGGAATCCCACTCGAAGATGCCTGCGATCTTACCGGTGATCCACTCGTTGGACTGGTGGGTAGCGGTGTCGGAGTTTGCGGAGTAGTAGTCCTTCAGGTTCATCATGACGTGGCCATCGACCAGGCTCTTGATGAAGCTCAGGCCCTCGGCGATCTCGTCCTCAGTGTAGTTCAGGGTAGAGGTGACAGGGTCTGCCCAGTCCTTGCCGTACTTGGACTCGAGGTAGAACACCATCAGGATCATACGGTCGTAAGCGCCCAGGTGCATGGGATAGTAGTCAGCGCCCAGCTTGTCCTGGAAAGCCTTGCCGGCTGCCATCAGGTCATCCAGAGTCTTGGGGACTTCGGTGATGCCGGCCTTATTAAAGGTGGTCATGTTCCAGAAGAAGATACGGCCGGTCATGGAAACGGGCACGCACTGCTGGGCGTTTGCAACGTAGCAGGCATCCATGGCAGCCTTGTCCCACTGGGTCAGATCCAGGAAGTTGGACACGGTGTTCAGGTCCACGAACTTGCTGCCGTCAGCAGAGTAGTTGTACAGCCAGTTCCAGTTCACCTGGCACACATCCTGTGCGTTGCCGGCGATGAAAGCGGCAGCCATCTTCTCTTCCCAGCCGGACCATGCGGCGAAGGTGGGCTCGATGGTGATGTTGCTGTGCTCAGCCTGGAACTCCTTGATGGCGTTCTGGTAAGCCTCGTGACGGCTGTCGCCGCCCCACCAGCTGATGGTCATGGAAACAGGACCGTCAGACAGGGCCAGGCTCTCGTCTGCGGAAGCAGCGGGAGCGGATGCCACGGAAGAAGAGGCTGCAGTGCTGGAAGAATTGCCGCCGCAGGCAGCCAGCAGACCAGCTGCGCCCACAACGCCAGTGACCTTCATGAAATCACGACGGGAAATTGCCTTGCTCATTTTGTTCTCCTCCTAAAGATGATCAAAAACATCGTCTTGCACGGGGGTTCTGCACACACCCCGTTGTATACAATTATGATAACAAAAGGCGGACAAAAAAGAAAGACGCAAATTGTGGTTATGCAACTCAAAAACATACAAATATTGCTCTGTTTTCTGCGCCGGATTTGACGCCATTGCTGAAATGAATAAACTTCGGACGAAAAACTGTGCAACATGTATACTTCAACAGGTTGCATAGAAAACGGGGACGCAGGATGGAAAGAACAGCAAAATTTGCAATAATTCTGTAAACATTTGCATCCTGCGCCTGAGAAAAAGCAGAGCGTGTCCCAGCGGCGGGGGTGCATAAGGCCGGTGCCGGACGAAAAAATGACTGATATATCAATTGCGCAAAAAAAGTGCGCCGGTGCCCTTGAGTGATATATCAGTCCGCACCGGAGCCGGGCGGCTTTGCGGGAGAAATAAGAGCAGCAAATATATGACGTCGGATGTCTGATAAATCTAAAAAACCGCCGCACAGAAGTCTGTGCGGCGGCTGACGGAACAAAGTGTGTTATTTGCGGCCTGCGTAAAAAGCCCGCCGCGCGCGGAAGTAGCACTGCGGGCACATGCTGACGTACTGAACGTCGTTTTCCAGGTCGATGGCCACCTGTTCGCCCTCAAAGACGAACTGGCCGTTCACCTTGCGGCAGTTGCAGATGGCCTTGCGGCCGCAGGTGCAGATGGTTTTCATCTCTTCGATGGTGTGGGCCAGCTCCAGCAGGCGGGTGGAGCCGGGGAAGCCCCGCAGCGAAAAGTCGGCCCGCAGGCCGTAGCAGATCACCGGGATGTTCAGGTCTACGGTGACCATGAACAGCTGCTCGGCCTGCTCTGCGGTAAAGAACTGGCTCTCGTCGCACAGCACGCAGGCCAGCTTGGTGGCCTGGCTGGCTTCGCGCACCACCTCGAACACATCCATGTCCGGGCGGATCAGGCGGTCGGCCTTGCGGTGCACGCCCAGGCGGCTGACCAGTTCGCCGCCGCCTTTGGTGTCCACCTGCGGCTTGAGGATCAGCACCTGCATGCCCTGCTCTTCATAGTTGTGGGCCACCTGCATCAGGGCTGTGCTCTTGCCGCTGTTCATGGCACCATAGCGAAAATACAGTTTTGCCATGGCGTCACTCCTGGTTGCGCAGGCGGTAGCCCAGGCTCATCAGGCTGTCGCCCAGGTGAACGTTCTCCACTACCACATCGGGGTAGGGAACGGAGAGGTCGTAGTGGGAGAAGTTCCAGAAGCCCTCGATGCCCAGGTCCACCAGACGGCCGCTGACCTGCTCGGCACCGTCGCGGGGCACACAGAGCACGGCCACCTTGGGGTGGTGCTCGGCGCAGAAGACCTCCAGCTCGTCCACATGACGGATCTGGATGCCGTTGATCTCCTTGCCCACCTCGTTCTGGGCCACATCAAAGGCGGCAATCAGCTTGTAGCCGTTGGCGTCGGTGGTGATGAAGCGGCTCACGGCCTTGCCCAGACGGCCGCAGCCGATCAGGATGGTGGGCAGGCGGTCGCCGTTGCCGAACAGCAGGCTCTCCAGAATGGAAAGCAGGTTCTCCACCGAGTAACCGATGCCCTGTCGGCCGTTCACGTCGCCGATGCAGTTGAAGTCCTGCCGGACCTGGGAGGCCGTGGTGCCCATCTGGGCGGCCAGCTCCCGGGAGGAGATGCTGGTGATGCCGTCGGCCTGCAGAGAGCGCAGGTAGCGGTAGTATTTCGGGAGGCGCTTGATCACGGGGAGCGAGGCTTTTGCGGGGGTATTCATGAGAAAAATTCTCCTTTCAAGCAAAAAATCGCCGCGTTTGCCCTGCACGAAAAAACGCCGGCGTGTGCAGCGCGGTGGGTACGACACCGCGTATTGTCAATTCCATATCATTATAAAGTATACTGCACGGGAGACGAATGTCAAATACCAGACGAAAAAAAAACAAAAAAATTACAAAAAATTAAGTGGTATGACCCTGCCGCAGAGGGATAACCGCCGGTTGGACGGGGCATGATGATGCAAAACAGAGCAAAAGGAGAACACAGAATGCCGGATACACACACCACCTCTGTGGACCAGCAGCGGCTGGAAAAAGAACGCATCGAGGACGACGGTACGGTCACCCTGACCCGGGGCGGCCATGCCATCCACTGCCTGACCGTCATCGGCCAGGTCGAGGGGCACACGGAAGCGCCGCAGGGGCAAAAGACCACCAAGTATGAGCATGTGATCCCCCAGCTGGCCGCCGTGCAGGAGGACCCCCGGATCGAGGGCCTGCTGGTATTGCTGAACACCGTGGGCGGGGATGTGGAGGCCGGGCTTGCGCTGGCAGAGCTGATCGCCAGCGTGTCCAAACCCAGCGCCACGCTGGTGCTGGGCGGCGGGCACTCCATCGGCATCCCGCTGGCCGTGAGCGCACAGCGCAGCTTCATCGTGCCCACCGCCACCATGACGGTGCACCCGGTGCGGCACTCCGGGGTGATCCTGGGCGTGCCCCAGACCATGCACTGGTTCGACCAGATGCAGCAGCGCATCACCGGCTTTGTGGCGGCCCACAGCGGCATGACGGAGAAGCGCTACACCGAGCTGATGCTCCACACCGGGGAGCTGGTCATGGATATGGGCACCGTGCTGGACGGCCGCCGCGCCGTGAAGGAAAAGCTCATCGACGAGCTGGGCGGCCTTTCGGATGCACTGGACTGGCTGCACCGTGCGATCGAAACCCGAGAATAACACAACAATAGGTTTGCCATTTGCCCCGGTGCGTGGTACAATAATAAAATCAAGAATTGTGTCTATGCGAACTGTGGGGAATGGAGAAGAATGGCAACGAAGAAACGAAAAACAACGACACGGCGCTCAACGTCGCGCAAAAAACGCGCGGAACAGCGCCTGCCGGCAGGGCTTGGGACCCTGTTTGCGGGGCTTTTGCTGGTGGGCCTTGCCTTTGTGGAAGGCGACTCGGTGTGGAAAACGCTGCATCAGGTGCTGTTTGGCCTGTTTGGCTGCGGCAGTTTTGTGCTGGGTGCAGCGGTGTGCTGCTTGGCCGTGCTGTACACGCGGGGCGAGGATCTGCTGCCCCACATCTGCAAGCTGGCGCTGGGGCTCGTGTTTGCAAGCGGCACGGTGATCGTGTTTTCCGACATCCAGCCGCAGGGGCTGTCGGCCTTCCAGATGGTGGCGGCCTGCTACCAGAACGGTTATCAGGCGTGGCTGTCCGGCGGCGCACTGGGTGCGGTGCTGGGCGGCAACCTGCTGCTGCTCTGCGGCCGGCCGGCGGCAAACTTCATCATGCTGGTGCTGGCGCTCTGCGTCAGCCTGTACATTTTTGACCTCACTCCGGCTGAGGTCTGGCAGTGGCTGTGCGACGTGTCAGGCGGGGTGCACGCAAAGGGCGTGGCCGTGTACGAGCAGGGCGCAGCCCGCCGTGCCGAGCGCCGCGCCGAGCGGCAGGCCGCGCAGGAAGCCGCAGACGAGTACGACGAGACGGAGGACCTGGAAGAATACGAGGACGAAGCCGAAGCGGAAGAGCCCTTCCGTCTGGGTCTGCCGGACTGGATGTCCGGTGTGCTGCACTGGGGCCATAAGGTGACCCAGGAGCTGGAGCAGGCCCCGGACAGCCCGGCCGGAGCGCCGGACCAGCCCGTGCAGCCCCAGCCGGAACCGCAGGCGGCCCCAGCCGTGACGCCGGTGCGGGTGCGGGCATCCCGCCCGCGCGCTCCCTTTGATGTGGACCTTGGCCCGGACAGCACCGAGGTGAAGGAGGGCGGCAGTGAGCCCATCGAACCCTTCATCCCGGGGCCGGGCGGCACCTTTGGCATGGACCCGCTGCGCGCGGCACCCAAGCCCACCATCCGGCCCATCGTGCCGGATGCCGTGGAAACGGCGGCTGAGGACTTCTTTGCAAAGCCGGAGGAGACCCCGGCGGCAGAGACCACGGAACAGCAGCCCCGGCCGGTGCCCGGCAATCCCTTTGATACGCCCATCGCACGGCCTGCGGCTCCGGAGGAACCGGCTGCCGCGGCTGCGCCCATCCAGCCCGTGATGCCCACGCCGCAGCCGGACCAGCCGACCCGTGTGAGTGCCGAACATGCCGTGGCCCAGCGCAGCGACCCGGATGCGGACGGCTGGATCAGCATCACCGCCGAACCGGTGGAGGAAAAGGATATCAACTCGCTGGTGGCGGCAGCCATGGAAAAACCGGCGGCCTCCGAGCAGGCAGCCGCTACGGCCCCTGCCGAGGAAGCCGAGCCGGTGGACACCTACCAGTATCAGTACCCGCCCATCGAGCTGTTTGAAAAATCCAAGGAGGAAAGCGACCCCAACGCCGAGGATGAGCTGAAGGCCAACGCCCAGAAGCTGGTGGACACGCTGGAGAGCTTTGGGGTCCGCACCCGTGTGCTGGATATTTCCCGCGGGCCGTCGGTCACCCGGTATGAGGTGCAGCCCATGGCGGGCGTCAAGATCAGCCGCATCACCTCGCTGGCCGATGACATCGCCCTGAACCTGGCCGTGGCGGATGTGCGCATGGAGGCCCCCATCCCCGGCAAGCCTGCCGTGGGTATCGAGGTGCCCAACCACAAGCGCAGTGCCGTGTCCATCCGCAGCGTGTTCGAGAGCCAGAGCTTTCTGCGCATGACCTCGCCTTTGGGCATTGCCCTGGGCAAGGACATTGCGGGTGTGGCCCAGGTGGCAGACCTGTGCAAGATGCCCCATCTGCTCATTGCGGGCAGCACCGGCAGCGGCAAGTCGGTGTGCGTGAACAGCATCATCATGAGCCTGGTGTTCCGCTCCAGCCCGGAGGACGTCAAACTGCTGCTCATCGACCCCAAGGTGGTGGAGCTGGCCGAATACAACGGCATCCCCCATCTGCTCATGCCGGTGGTCACCGAGCCCCGCAAGGCGGCCGGAGCGCTGGGCAGCGCCGTGCAGGAGATGGAGCGCCGCTACCGCATGTTTGCCGAGAACAACGTGCGCGACATCAAGTCCTTCAACAAGCTGGCGGTGGAGCGGCCGGATCTGGAAAAAATGCCCTACATCGCCATCGTCATCGACGAGTTGGCGGACCTGATGATGGTGGTGGGCAAGGATGTGGAAGATTCCATCTGCCGCATCGCTCAGAAAGCCCGCGCCGCCGGCATGCACCTGATCGTGGCCACCCAGCGCCCCAGCGTGGACGTCATCACCGGCCTGATCAAGGCCAACATCCCCAGCCGCATCGCCTTTGCGGTGTCCAGTCAGGTGGACAGCCGCACCATTCTGGATGGTGCCGGTGCCGAAAAACTGCTGGGCCAGGGCGATATGCTGTTCATGCCGGTGGGCGCGCCCAAGCCCACCCGCATCCAGGGCACCTTTGTGCGGGATGAAGAGATCAGCCGTGTGCTGGACTTCATCAAGTCCAGCGCCACCGTCCAGTACGACGAGGCCATGATCGAGGCCATGGAAAAACACGCCATTCAGGACGGCAAGAAGGGCAGCAGCGGGACCGATTCCGATGACGAGTCGGACTCCGACCCGATGTTCCAGCAGGCCGTGGAGGTGGTCATTGACGCAGGGCAGGCCTCCACCAGCCTGCTGCAGCGCCGCTGCAAGCTGGGCTATGCCCGTGCGGCCCGCATCATGGACGAAATGGAGATGCGGGGCATCATCGGCCCCCACGAGGGTGCCAAGCCCCGGGCCGTGCTCATCAGCCGTCAGCAGTGGCTGGAGATGCAGATGAACCAGCCGGAGGAATGAAACCCTCCTAGGCGCTGACGTGCCAGCTCTCCCGAAGGGAGAGCTTTAGGAACGGGTAAGACACATTCTGCATATCAAAGAAGAGAGACTGAACGGAATACAAAAGAAGCTCCCCTTCGGGGGAGCTGGCAACGCCGTAAGGCGTTGACTGAGAGGGTATTGAATCAACAAAAGGAGCATTATGGACAACTCTTCCCCAAAGATCTACACCGAATTTTTGCCCATCAGCCGGGCAGACATGGAAGCACGCGGCTGGGACCAGCTGGACTTTGTGGTGGTGGGCGGCGACGCCTATGTGGACCACCCCAGCTTTGGTACCGCCATCATCAGCCGCCTGCTGGAAGCCGAGGGCTACAAGGTGGGCGTGCTGGCCCAGCCCCGCTACACCGACTGCGAGGACTTCAAGCGGTTCGGCAAACCCAAGTACGGCTTCTTCATTGGCGGCGGCAACGTGGACAGCATGGTCAGCCACTATTCCGTGGCCAAGATCCCCCGCGCCGAGGACGAATATTCTCCCGGCGGCAAGGGCGGTGCCCGCCCGGACCGCAGCGCCACCGTGTACACCAAACTGGCCAAGGAAGCTTACCCGGACATGCCGGTTATCCTGGGCGGTCTGGAAGCCTCCCTGCGGCGCTTTGCCCACTACGATTACTGGATGGACACCGTGCTGCCCAGCATCGCCGAGAGCTCCGGTGCGGACATCATCAGCTTTGGCATGGGCGAACACCAGACTGTGGAGATCGCCCGCCGTCTGGCCGCCGGAGAACCGGTGGAGCAGATCACCGATGTGGACGGCACCTGCTACCTGACCGACTTCGACCACCTGCCGGAGCGGTATGTGGAGTGTGCCGGCTTCAAAAAGGTGGCCAGCGATAAGACCGCCTACGCCAAGGCCTGCCGCATCCAGATGGACAATCAGGACGTGGTCAGCGGCCAGATCATCGTGCAGAAGCAGAGCGAGAAGTATCTGGTGCAGAACATCCCGGCAAAGCCGCTGGTGCGCTGGGAGCTGGACAAGGTCTACGCCCTGCCCTACACCCGTCGGTATCACCCCATCTACGAGGCCATGGGCGGCGTGCCAGCCATCCGGGAGGTGCAGTTCTCCATCATCCAGAATCGCGGCTGCTTCGGCGGCTGCAACTTCTGCGCCATCCAGCTGCATCAGGGCCGCCGGGTCACCAGCCGCAGTGCGGACAGCATCGTGGAGGAAGCCGAGCGCATGACCCACGAGCCGGATTTCAAGGGCTACATCCACGATGTCGGCGGCCCCACCGCCAACTTCCGGTTCCCGTCCTGCCGCGAGCAGATGCTGCGGGGCATGTGCAATGGCGGCAAGCACTGCCTGGCCCCCACCACCTGCTCCCACATGATCGTGGACCACAGCGATTATCTCAAGATCCTGCGCCGGGTGCGGGAGCTGCCGGGTGTGAAGAAAGTGTTCATCCGCAGCGGCATCCGCTTTGATTACCTCATGGCCGACCCGGACGACACCTTCTTCAAGGAGCTGGTGGAGTACCACGTCTCCGGCCAGCTGAAGGTGGCCCCGGAGCACTGCGCGCCCAACACCCTGGCCTACATGGGCAAACCGCCCATCGAGACCTTCAACAAGTTCAAGGACAAGTTCTATGAGCTGAGCAAGAAGGCCGGCAAAAAGCAGTATCTGGTGCCCTACCTTATGTCCAGCCACCCGGGCAGCACCCTGAAGGATGCCGTCTATCTGGCCGAGTACCTTTATAAGAACCACATGCGCCCGGAGCAGGTGCAGGATTTCTACCCCACTCCCGGCACCGTGAGCACCTGCATGTTCTACACCGGCCTCGACCCCTACACCCTCAAGCCGGTGTTCGTGGAAAAGACCCCTGAGGGCAAGGCCCTGCAGCGGGCATTGCTGCAATACTATGAGCCCCGCAACGCCGAAAAGGTGGTCAAGGCCCTGAGGATGACCCACCGGGAGGACCTGATCCCCCTGCTGGTGCCCGCCGAGGGCCGCCGCGCGGTGCAGCGCTCGGCCCGCCGCGCCGACAGCCCGGAGGTGACCATCCACAACGACGGCACCTACACCGTGCGTCCCAACCAGAAGGGCAAGGGCAAGCCTGCCCACGGCCCGAACCGCACCGCCGCCCCTGCCGGGCGTCAGCCCAGCCCGGGTGCCCGCTTTGCGCCGCACTCGGCCCCCGGACACAAACCCAAAAAGAATCAACAGAAAGAGAATACATCGTGGAAAACTGGAACAAAGAAAAAGTGACCCCGAAAAAGAAAGCTGGCCTGCTGCAGCGGCTGCTGTCGCTGGCCGCTGCGGCCGCACTGGCCCTGAGCCTTGTAGGCTGTGGTACCTCGGCTGTGGTGCCGGGCGGCAGTGCCGACGTGGTGCCCAACCCTTCCTCTACGGCAGCCAGCGTGGATGCCCCGTTCGAGATGCACTTCATCGACGTGGGGCAGGCGCTGAGCGTGCTGGTGGAATGTGACGGCCAGTTCATGCTGTACGACGGCGGCAACGTGGACGACGGCAGCCTGGTGGTGTCCTACCTGCAGAAGCAGGGGGTGGAAGAGCTGCAGTATGTATTCTGCTCCCACGCCCACGAGGACCATGTAGGCGGCCTGGCGGCTGCGCTGGCCTACTTCCCGGCCAATCATGTATACAGCCCGGTGACGGAGGCCTCCACCAAGTGCTTCCGGGATTTTGTCAAGTACACCCAGCAGCAGGGCCTGCAGGTGGAAGTGCCCGCCGTGGGCACCACCTGGCCCCTGGGCAGTGCTGCCGTGACCATGCTGGGCCCCGTGGCGCAGTACAGCGACACCAACGATACCTCCATCGTGCTGCGCATCGACTACGGTTCCACCAGCTTTCTGCTCACCGGTGACATGGAAAAGACCGCAGAGAGCGACCTTGTGGCCAGCGGTGCCAATCTGAAAGCCGATGTGCTGCAGGTGGGCCACCACGGTTCCAGCACCTCCACCGGCTACGCCTTCCTGAACGCGGTCCTGCCGGAAATGGGCATCATCTCCTGCGGGGTGAACAACAAATACGGCCACCCGCATGAGGAGACCCTGAGCATCCTGCGGGACGCCGGGGTGAACGTGTACCGCACCGACCTTCTGGGCACCATCACCATTGGCAGCGACGGTCAGAACTACACCGTGGGCACCGAGCATTTTGCCGCCGATGCCGAGTTGAACCCCACCGACCCGGCGGCTGCCAGCACGGCACAGCAGGCTTACATCGGCAATGTGAACAGCAAAAAGTTCCACCTGCCCACCTGCCCGAACCTGCCGGCCGAGAAGAATCAGATCCTCTTCTCCAGCTACGACGAGGCCATTGCGGCAGGCTACACGCCCTGCTCCACCTGCATCAAATAAGAGTACTCCCTCAGTCAAACCCTTCGGGTTTGCCAGCTCCCTCTGAGATGGAGCCTTCTGACGGAACCGGGATGTTTCCTGTTGAAAGCGGAACGTTTCCGGACCGTCAAGGCCCCCTCCCCGAGGGGGCTGGCACGGCGTGAGCCGTGACGGAGGGATTTTTTGCATTCTCCGGGATTGATAAAATCCCACAGCTGCGGTATACTTAAAACCACTTTATTTCAAAAAAGCAAGGAGGAACCGCAGATGCAGCTGGGGCAGAGCAGGACCCTGCCGGTGGAAAAACCGGAGCTGATCGACCTTGCGCAGGCAGCGCGGTATTTCGGCGCGCGCGGGGAGGCGGACACCGCCACCATGGCCCTGTTGCAGCGCTGCGCCGTACCGTTGCTGGCCGCTGCGACGCCCCGCGCCGTCTGGCTGCGGGCGGAGGTGAAGGCGCTGGCCGAAGCCGGCATCCTGCGGGGCAGCGACGTGATGCGGCATCTGGAGGGCTGCGGGCAGGCCATTCTGCTGGCCGTGACCCTTGGCCCCGGGGTGGACGCTCAGATCCGCCGGGCCGGGGTAGGGGACATTGCTGCCGGGGTGGCCTCCGATGCCTTGGGCAGCGCCCTGGCTGAGCAGACCGCCGACGCAGCGGAAGCCGAACTGCGCCAGCTGGCTGCAGCCGAGGGGACTTACCTCACCGGGCGGTTCTCGCCGGGCTATGGCGACTGGGACATCGCGGTGCAGCCGCTGGTGGCCGCCGCGCTGGACACGGCGCGCCGGGCCGGGCTGTGCGTCACCGATACCAACCTGATGACCCCCCGCAAAAGCGTGACCGCCATTCTGGGGGTCAGCGACCATCCGGTCAAGGGACATCTGGCCGGGTGCGGGCACTGTGTGCTGCGCACCCGCTGCGAATACAGAAAGAGGGGAAAGACCTGTGCAAGTGAGTGAACTTTTCAAGCAGAGCAATACCATCCTGCTGGACGGCGGCATGGGCACCATGCTGCAGGCGGCCGGCCTGAAGCTGGGCGCCCGGCCGGAGGAACTGAACATCACCGACCCGCAGCTCATCGAGGGCATCCATGCGCAGTATGCCGCAGCGGGCAGCCGCATCATCAACGCCAACACCTTTGGCGCGTCGGCCCACAAGCTGGCGGGCAGCGCCTACAGTCTGGAAGAGATCATTGCGGCGGGCATTGCCAACTGCAAGCGGGCCTGTGCGCCCTATGGTGCGCTTGCCGCGCTGGATGTCGGCCCGCTGGGCGAGCTGCTGGAACCCAACGGCACTCTGGCCTTTGAGGATGCCGTGGAGGAATACGCCCGCATCGTGCGGGCCGGTGCGGCGGCCGGGGCCGACCTGATCTTTTTTGAGACCTTCACCGACCTGTACGAGCTCAAGGCCGCGCTGCTGGCCGCCCGGGAAAACTCCAGCCTGCCCATCCTGGCCAGCATGAGTTTTGAAGCCGGCGGCCGCACCTTTACCGGCTGCACGGTGGAGAGCTTCGGCGTCACCGCGCGGGGTCTGGGGGCCAGCGCCGTGGGCATCAACTGCTCGCTGGGCCCCAAGGAGATCTTCCCCATGGCAAAGCGCCTGACCGAGGCCGTGCCCGGCAACTTCCCGGTGTTCGTCAAGCCCAACGCGGGTCTGCCCCGGGCCGACGGCAGCGGCTACGACATTACCCCGCAGCTGTTTGCGCTGGAAATGAAGCCCTACCGGGAGCTGAATCTGTTTGCCGCCGGAGGCTGCTGCGGCACCACGCCGGAGTTCATCCGGTTGCTGAACGGGGTGTTCAAGGGCTGCGTGCCGGGCCGCCCGGCCCACGCCATGTCCTCGGTGCTGTGCACCCCCATGAATTATGTCAATGTGGACGGCATCACCGTGGTGGGCGAACGCATCAACCCCACCGGCAAAAAGCGCTTCCAGCAGGCACTGCGGGAGAATGATATGAACTACGTTCTGGAACAAGCCGTGAGCCAGGTGGAAGCCGGGGCGCAGGTGCTGGACGTGAACGTGGGTGCCCCCGGCGTGGATGAACCGGCCCTGATGCCGCAGGTGGTCAAGGCCCTGCAGAGCGTGGTCAGCCTGCCGCTGCAGCTGGATTCCTCCAACGTGCAGGCACTGGAAAACGGCCTGCGGGTGTACAACGGCAAGCCCATCGTCAACTCCACCAACGGCGAGCCGGAAAAGCTGCGGGCCATTTTGCCCCTGTGCAAAAAGTACGGCGCGGCCATCGTGGGCCTTGCCATCGACGAGCGGGGCATCCTGCCCGCCGCAGAGGACCGCGTGGCCATTGCCCGCCGCATCACCGAGGCGGCACTGGAAGCCGGAATCCCCCGCGAGGACATCTACATCGACTGCCTGACCCTGACCGCCAGCGCCCAGCAGAAGGATGTGCTGGCCACGGTGCAGGCGCTGGAAGCCTGCAAGAAGGAGCTGGGCGTGCGCACCATCCTGGGCGTGTCCAACATCAGCTTCGGCCTGCCCTGCCGCCCCTACCTGAACACCACCTTCCTCACCATGGCCATGTATGCCGGGCTGGATCTGGCCATCATGAACCCCTCCAGTGAAGAGATGATGGCCGCCGTATATGCCTACAACGTGCTGACCAACCGGGACGCGCAGAGCATGCAGTACATCGAGCGCTACGCAAACCGGGTGCCTGCCTCCACGGCCCTGAAGCAGGCAGCCCAGGCCGCACCTGCGGCGGCAGCTTCCGACGGGAGCGCTGAAATTTCCGGCCCCTATGCGGCGCTGATCAAGTCGGTGGAAAAGGGCCTGAAGGGCGACGCCGCCGCCCAGACCCGCGCCCTGCTGGCCGAAAAGCAGCCGCTGGAAGTGGTGGACGAAGCCCTGATCCCGGCGCTGGACATCGTGGGTGCCAAGTATGAGAAGGGCACCCTTTTCCTGCCGCAGCTGCTGCAGGCCGCCAGCGCCGCCCAGAGCGCCTTTGAGGAGATCAAGACCGCCATTGCCCAGAAGGGCGAGGGCAGCGCCAGCAAGGGCCGCATCGTGCTGGCCACCGTGAAGGGCGACGTGCACGACATCGGCAAGAACATCGTCAAGGTCATTCTGGAGAACTACGGTTTTGAGGTCATCGACCTGGGCCGCGATGTGCCAGTGGAGACCGTGGTGGACACCGTGCGGGAAAAGGATGTGCATCTGGTGGGCCTTTCGGCCCTGATGACCACCACCCTCAAGAGCATGGAAGAGACCATCGCCGCCCTGCATGCAGCCAAACTGGACTGCAAGATCATGGTGGGCGGTGCCGTGCTCACCCCGGAATACGCCGAAAAGATCGGCGCAGACTGGTACGCTAAGGACGCCAAGCGCAGCGCCGACATCGCCAAGGAATTCTTTGGGGTGTGATTCCTGCAAAAACAGAGAAGGAGAAAACCATGAAAAATACGGCTTTCAGCCTGATGACGGCATTGCTGGCAGTGATGAACGAAAGTGAACCGAAAGACCCGTACTATGTGCTGGCGCAGTATTTTTTGTATCACTTCGACCAGCTGCGGGATCTGAACATCTACGACGTGGCGGATGCCTGCTATGTGTCCCGCAGCGGCATCCGGCGGTTCTGCCAGTCCATCGGCTTTGACAACTTTTCCGACCTGAAGGCTGAGGCCGATGAATGGAAGCGCCAGTGCAACTACTTCATCGGCTACAGCGTGCGTCCGGACTACAAGGAATATCTTTCCGGCAGCATCGGGGAGATGATGGAGGAGATCAACCGCATTGCCACTCCCGCTGTACTGGATAAGCTGGCCGAAAGTATTCATGCCAGCCGACATGTGGTGCTCTTCACCTCGGATTTTTCCGGCATGGCGGCTCGCAGCTTCCAGCAGTCCATGGTGGTCATGGGCAAGCTGGTGCAGATCGTGTCCGATGCCCACTATACGCTGGATTATCTGAAAGTGCTGACACCGGAGGACCTGCTCATTACAGTTTCAGCCACCGGCAACTTTGCCACCCTGATGGAGCCAATGGTGCAGAAGGTTGCAGCCTATAAGGTGCTGGTGACGGTCAACCACGCCATAAAAATGTGGAAAAGCTACGATCAGGTGATCTACCTGAGCGAAAAGGACAACAGCGGTGCCCGCACGGTGTACTCCCAGTATGGTATGACCTATTTCTTTGATATCCTGTACAGCTACTATGTGAATAAATACCGGGAGACTGACCTGCTGCAGGGTCCAATTTCTGAACTGCCTTTGTCGGATTCTCAAAAAATGCGAGTGCAAAGATGTGCAGAATGACGGGTGAAACCGTGGAACTGCTCAAAAACAAAAGAATAAATTGTTCAACCATCCAAACGGGGTTCGCATCGCGAACCCCATTTTTTGTCGGAGATGTGTTACGATAGTCCTGCAAAGAATTGAACCCGCGGGGGCTTCTGCGACGGCAGAACAGACTGACAAAGATGGAAAGGATCACACTATGTATTACGGACACAACCCCAAATTCCCGGACAACTTCATGTGGGGCGCTTCCAGCGCTGCCTGGCAGGTGGAAGGCGGAGTCGCCGATGGCGGACGCACGCCGGCCATCATCGACCTGAACTCCAAGACCAAGAAGCCGTTTGCGGATAACACCTATGCGGCGGATCACTATCATCACTACAAGGAAGATGTGGCCCTGATGGCAGAGTGCGGTTTCTCCAGCTATCGTTTCTCGCTCAGCTGGTCCCGCATCATCCCTCATGCAGACGGCAAGGTGAACCCCGAAGGCATCGCGTTCTACAATGATCTGATCAATGAGCTGGTGGCCCACAACATCACCCCCATCGTTACCCTGTATCACTACGACCTGCCGGTCTGGGTGGATGAGCTGGGTGGCTGGAAAAGCCGCGACACCGTGGAAAGATTCGAGCACTACTGCCGCGTCTGCTTTGAGAACTTCGGCGACCGGGTCAAATACTGGCTGTCGCTGAACGAGCAGAATATGCAGATCTGCTATGGCAACTGGCTGGGCGTCAGCAAGGGCTGTGACGACTGGTTCAAGGATCAGTGGAAGATCAACCATATCATGAACCTGTGCCATGCCAAGGCTGTCAACGCCTGCCATGAGATGGTGGCGGGCGGCAAGATCGGCCCTGTGCCCGGCTGCGTGCCCATCTACCCGGAGACCTGCCGCCCCGAGGATCAGATCGCTGCTATGAACGCCGAGGAGTTCACCGAGAAGTTCTGGATCGATACCTATGTTTACGGCGAGTACAGCAACTTTATCAAGCACTACTGGAAAGAGAACGACATCGACATCGGAATGCAGCCCGGCGATGCAGAACTGATGAAGAGCGCCAAAATCGATTTCATCGCCGTCAACTGCTACCGCAGCAACGTTGCAAAGTATGCGCCGCATGACGCAAAACAGCAGGATTATCTGCTGAATAAGAACGGCGTCAAGGGCCAGATGGTGTTCCCCGTGGAGCCGGGCCGCTACGCTCTGACCCGCAATCCCTATGTAGAGTACACCGACTGGGATTGGGAGATCGACCCCTCCTGCCTGCGCTATGAGATGCGTTACCTGTGGGATCACTATCACCTGCCCATGATGATCACCGAGAACGGTTACGGCGCCCATGAGACGAAGGACGCCGACGGCCAGGTGCACGATCAGGGCCGCATCGACTACTTGCGGGAGCACATTTATCAGCTGGGCATGGCCATCGAGGACGGCTGCGAGGTCATCGCATACAACCCCTGGTCCTTCACCGATCTGCTGTCCACCGGCAATGGCATGGCAAAGCGTTACGGTCTGGTGTACATCGACACCACCGATGAGGAGCAGAACGCGGCCAAGAGCGTGGAAGAGCTGTCCATGAAACGCATCCGGAAGGATTCCTTCTACTGGTACTCCAAGCTGATCCGTTCCAACGGTCAGGACTGGGGAAAGGAGATGCTGAAATAATGGCAAAGAAAGATTATAAGGCCATGGCGGCCGGCATCATCAAGCAGGCCGGCGGAGCGGACAACATTGTCAGCACGACCCATTGCATGACCCGTCTGCGCCTTGTACTGCGGGATAGATCCAAGTTTGACACCGATGCCGTCAAGCAGGTGCCCGGCGTGCTGAACGTCATCATCCAGAACGGCGAATATCAGGTGGTCATCGGCCAGGATGTCCCTGACCTGTATGAAGAGGTCGTCAAGATCGACGGCATCCAGGCCGGCGGCAGCGTGCAGGACGATGAGGCCGCAGCCAAGGATCTGGCACAGGATCACGGCAACATCGGCAACGCGATCCTCTCCTTCATCGGCGGCACGTTCAGCCCGGTGATCCCGGTGCTGGTGGCAGGCGGCCTGACTGGTGCGGTGCTGTCCCTGCTGACCAACGTGTTCGGCGTCTCGGCGGAGTCTGGCACCTACACCATCTTCTACGCCATCAACCAGGCGACCTTCTACTTCCTGCCCATCTTCATCGGCTTTGCAGCCGCTGCCCGCCTGAAATCCAATGGTTTCCTGGGCGCATTTCTGGGCGCGATCCTGCTGTACTCCAGCATCAACGGTGCCGAAGGTCTGGACTTCTTCGGCATCCCGGTGCAGGCTATCAGCTATAACAGCACCGTGTTCCCGGTCATTCTGGGCGTGCTGTTCATGAGCGTGGTCTACAAGTTCCTGCAAAAGCATATCCCGGTCTTTCTCAAGACCATCGTCGTCCCGCTGCTGACCATGCTGATCACGGTGCCTGTCACCCTGATCGTTCTCGGCCCCATCGGCAACACCGTGGGCACCTGGCTGGCAAACGGTGTTTACGCTCTGTACCAGGCAGTTCCCGCGCTGGCCGTCATGGTCATCGGCATCACCACCCCGCTGATGGTTTTCTTTGGCATGAACAACGCCACCTACCCTGTGGTCTTTGCCCTGATGGCAGCTGTCAACTCTGACCCGCTGATCTGCACTGGCATGGCTCCCGCAAACGTGGCCGTTGGTGGTGCCTGCTTGGCCGCATCCCTGCTGTCCAAGAATGTGGAAGAAAAGTCCGTCAGCGTCTCCGCCGGTATCACCGCTCTGTGCGGCATCACCGAGCCGGGCGTCTACGGTGTGCTGTTCCCCAAGACCTACCCGCTGATCGGCGCTATGATCGGTGGCGGCATCGGTGGTCTATTGGCCGGTATCCTGGGCATGACCCAGTACGTTATCTCCACGCCGGGCTTCATCAGCCTGCCTGCCTACATTGACCCCACCGGTTCCAGTTACAACCTTATCGTCTCGGTCATCGTGATGATTGTGGCTGTGGTCCTGGGATTCGTTGCAACCTACGCACTGGGCAAGCGCGCCGAAGCTAAGAAATAAGCCCCTGCAACAGAAAGAAAAGCAAGATCCCATCTGCAAAGGAAGAGCCGCTGCATCACACAAGAGAACGACGCGGCGGTTCTTCTTTTTTCGGCCCTCACAGGGAAGTGCTGTGGTGGGCCGGTACCGTAAAGTGTGGCCGACAAAGCAAATAAAAACACCTTCCATTGGAGCCGTTCTGCTCCAGTGGAGGGTGTTTTACATTATACGCTTTGTTTTTTCTTAGACTTGTTTGCCAGCTTGTCAACGATCCACGAGGCGAAGAAACCCAGTGCAAGGCCCAGCACAAGGCCGCCCAGCACATCGGTGGGAAAGTGCACATACAGGTACAGCCGGGTAAAGGCGATGAAAGCCGCCAGCACCAGCGCGGGGACGCCCAACTTCCGGTTTTGCAGCCAGAGCGCAAAGGCTGCCGCAAAAGCCGAGGCCGTGTGCCCGGAGGGGAAGGAGTGCCCGTGGGGACGCTTGACCAGAATGGTGATCGCCGTGTTCACGTCGCAGGGGCGGGGCCGGGCGAACAGCGGCTTGAGGATGCAGTCCCCGGCCACCAGATACAGTACCAGCGCCGTGGCCATGGCGCACCCGGCCTTGCGGGTGCGGCGGAACAGCAGCAAAAGCAGCGTGAACGCGATCCAGATCTCACCGTGCTCACCGGCGTAGTTGAGAAAGACGGCCAGCGCATCCAGCACCGGGTTGTGGAACTGCTGCAGCCAGTCCAGAAATGCGAATTCAAACGGCATAAAGAACCTCCTGTCTGTTGGTTCTATGGTAACACATCTTCCGGCCCACCACAACCCGGCAGGCAAAAAACAGGAGTGCAGAAATAAGTTACATCTGTTATATTTTGATGCGATATTACAATTCGGAAAGTAAAAACGCCCGTTCCGACGGCAAAGGCCGGAACGGGCGCAGGATGCGAGAGGATCAGAGGCCCATCTCGGGCAGGGTGGGGTAGCTGTCGATGGCACCGTGCTTCTGTACGCTCAGGCCGCAGAACCGGTTGGAAAAGTCCAGGTACTCCTCCAGCTTTTTGCAGGACAGCTTTTCCAGCTTGTCCACCGTCACGCCGTCCCGGCTCAGCTGCCACAGGAAGGAGCCGATGAAGCCGTCGCCCGCACCGGTGGTGTCCACGGCCCTGACCTTCTGGCAGGGGGCAAAGGCATGGGCGGCGCGGGTGTAGGCGTAGGCCCCCTTGCTGCCGCAGGTGTACAGCACCAGCTGCACGTCCCCGGCAAACAGCTGGGGCAGGGCGGCTTCGATGTCGGCGGTGCCGGTGAGGAACTCCAATTCCTCGTCCGAGACCTTCAGGATGTTGGACAGCGGCAGGAACTGCAGCACGGTCTGGCGCAGCATCTCCCGGTCGGGCCAGAGGGGGAAGCGGAGGTTCGGGTCAAAGCTCACGATCGCACCGGCCTCCCGGGCGGCTCCGATGGCGGCCAGATGGGCGTGGCGCATGGGGCTGTCCACCAGCGAGACGCTGCAGAAGTGCAGGGCAAAAGCGTCGCGGAACCAGGCCAGGTCGATCTGCTCCGGGGCATACAGCAGGTCGGCCGAGGGCTTGCGGTAAAAGCTGAAGGTGCGGTTGCCGTCCTCCTCCAGGCTCACGAAGGCAAGGGCGGTGTTGGCCTTGTCGGTGAACACCAGATGGCTCAGGTCGATGCCGCAGGCTTCCAGCTCCCGTGCGATCTTGTGGCCGAAGGGGTCATCGCCCAGCTGGGTGAGAAAGCTGCTGGCACCGCCCAGACGGGCAAAGGCAGCGCAGACATTGGCCGGTGCGCCGCCGGTGCGCGGGCTGAAGGACGGCACCTCGTCAAAGACGCATCCTACGCGGGACGGGATCATGTCGATCAGCGCTTCGCCGATGGAAAACAGAGTATTGCCGGGCATAGAAAACCTCCAGATCACAAATTGCAGAGTTCACAGGCTGCCCCGGTCAGCTTTACGCTCACGTCGCCGGGGGCAGGGTAGTACCGGGTGCTGAACACCGTAGCTCCCCCGTTCAGGAAAATTTCCAGCGAGGAATTGTCGCCCACCACCCGCAGGCTGCGGCAGGGGGCTGCCAGCCGGGCGCGGCGCACGGTGCGGCCGTCGGCCAGAGCGGGGTCGGTGAAGCGCAGGGTACAGGTGCAGTCCTGTTCAGTATACACCAGCTGCACCCCCTGCGCAACCGTCAGGCAGAAGTCTCCGGCGGGTGCGGCGGTCAGGTCGAAGCGCGGGGCAAGGAACACTTCCTCGCCGCTGGCGGCATGCAGGGCGGCGGCGCTGCGCTGCGCGTCCAGCTCCGGCACCGGGTTCTGCAGCAGGGTGCCGTCCGGCCCGGCCGTCAGCACGCGGGGCACGGTGAAGCAGTGCTGCCAGCCGTAAGCCACGGTGGGCGCGTTGCCGTAGTCGGCGTCCGGCATGCCCATCCAGCCGATCTGGATGCGGCGGCCGTTGCCGTCCACAAAGCTCTGGGGGGCGTAATAATCAAAGCCTGCGTCCAGCTCGTGGAATTCGCTCAAGGTGCAGTCCCCGCGCCAGTCACCGTGGATGGCAAACCAGCCGCAGCCGTAGACGTTCTGGCAGTCGATGCCCTGGGGGGACACCGCCAGATACCATTGCCCGTCCAGACAGAACAGGTCCGGGCACTCCCACATGTAGCCGAAGGGCTCCGGGGTGGTCAGGGTGTTGATATGGGTCCAGCGGAGTTTGTCGGTGCTTTCCAGCACCAGCACTTCGCCCTTGTCCTCCAGCGTGCGGGCACCCAGCACCATGTAGTACCGGCCTTCGTAGGCGAACACCTTGGGGTCCCGCACATGGCAGGTGAGCCCGGCGGGGTAGTCGCGGTTAGTCAGCAGGCACTGCTTGCTGTCGAGGGTCACGCCGTCCTTGCTGACGGCCAGGCAGACATTGTGCCCGCGGCCCTCTTTGATGTAATCGAAATTGCCGGGGTGCTTGACGTTGCCGGTGTAGTAGAGGTACATGGTGCCATCCTCCACCAGGGCCGAGCCGGAGTAGGCACCGTGGCAGTCAAAAGGCTCGTCCGGATAGAGCATCACCGGCAATTGCTCCCAGTGGAGCAGGTCGGTGCTCACGGCGTGGCCCCAGTGCTTGACCCCGCCGTTCACGTCGAAGGGGCCGTACTGGAAGAATGCGTGGTACTGCCCGCCGTAGACGCACAGGCCGTTGGGGTCGTTCAGCCAGCCCACCGGGGGCTGCAGGTGGAACCGCTGGCGGTGGGGGTCGGCGGCAATGGTTTCCTTGCCCAGCGACTCCACCAGAGGCACCAGCTTTTTCAGATCGCGCTGGAGTGCGTTCATGCCTTGACCTCCTCAGGGCTCCAGATGACCCAGGTCACGGCGAAGGACACGCCGAAGGAGATGGCCATCATGATGATGTACTGCAGCGGCATGTGCAGGTGCAGCAGGATGCCGAAGATACCGGTGACGCCGGTGCCGGTGGCACCCAGATCCACGATGCTGGCGTACAGGGCACCGCAGGCACCGCCCAGCAGGCCGCCGAGGAAGGGCTTGAAGTAGCGCAGGTTCACGCCGAAGATGGCAGGCTCGGTGATGCCCATGCAGGCGGACAGGGCAGAGGGCAGGGCCATGGACTTGACCTTGGTGTCCTTGCTCTTGAGGGCCACGGCCAGAGCGGCACCGCCCTGTGCCACGTTGGCGGCGCTGGCCAGCGGCAGCCAGTAGGTATAGCCGTAGCGGGCCAGCTGGCCCAGGTCGATCAGGGTGTACATGTGGTGGATGCCGGCCACGACGGTGACCGCGTACAGTCCGCCCATGATGAAGGAGCCGATGCCGTAGGGCAGGGTGATGAGGGTCTGCACGCCGGTGATGATGCCGTTTTCCAACTTGGTGAACACGGGGCCGATGGCGGCCAGGGTCAGGTAACCGGTGACGAACACGGACACCAGCGGGGTGACGAACAGGTCAAACATGGCGGGCACCACCTTGTGCAGCCGCTTTTCGATCTGGCACATGAGCCACACGGCGATGATGACCGGGATGACGTGGCCCTGATAGCCCACCAGCGGCACTGAGTACAGGCCGCCGAACACCGGCTGCATCACGTTGATGCCGTTGGAAACGGTCCAGGCGTTCTGCAGGTCGGGGTGGATCATGATCATGCCGATGACCGCACCCAGATAGGGGTTGCCGCCGAACACCTTGGCGGCGGAGTAGGCGATGAGGATGGGCAGGAAGGTGTAGGCCGTATTAGAGAACAGCTTGGCGAACACATACACCGAGCCGGTGGTGTCGATGTTCAGGAAACCGTTGTTCACCATGAAGTTTAGCGCTTCCATGATGCCCATCAGGAAGCCGGAAGCCACGATGGCGGGGATGATGGGCACAAAGATGTCGCCCAGGGTCTTGATGGCTCGCTGATACCAGGGTGCCTTGGCGGCGGCCGCCTGCTTCACGTCCTCTTTGGTGCCGCCCTCGATGCCGGCCAGCTGGATGAACTCGTCGTATACCTTGTTCACCGTGCCGGTGCCGAAGATGATCTGCAGCTGGCCCTGTGCCTCAAAAACGCCCTTGGCGCCCTCGGCGTTTTCCAGCTCCTGCTTGTTGACCTTTGCGTTGTCTGCGATGACCAGACGCAGGCGGGTGGCGCAGTGTGCGGCCGACACGATGTTGTCCTTTCCGCCGATGCAGTCCAGGACCTGTTGTGCTGCGTGTTTGTAATCCATAGTGCACTTCTCCTTTGCTTGATGCTTCCTCTTCCAAAGACCGACCACTGTGTTGTAATCGGTTTCAATGGCATGATTATACGATAATCAGCGCAATATTTCCATTCGCAGAGGGCATAAAGTTGGGATGCGTTCTGTTATTGATTTCACATGGTTTCATATCGCTCAGTCCCCCGTGCTCTCCCGGCAGACCAGCTCATACCCCAGCATCTGGCTGCGGGGCACGGTGTGCGGGTCGTTGAGCAGGTCCATCAGCAGGGCGGCGGCGTCCCGGCCGGAGGTCTTGTAGTGCAGGTGGGCGCTGGTCAGAGGCACAAAGGTATTGCGCCCCACACTGCTGTCGCCTACGGCGGCGATCATCACATCCTCCGGGATGCGGATGCCTGCCTCCCGGCAGTACTGCATGGCACCCAGAGCAATGGCGTCGGTGGCGCAGAACAGGCAGTCGATGCGGGGGTCGCTGCCCAGCAGGCGGGCGGCCTGCTCGTAGCCGGACGCGGTGCTGAACTTTGCCACCGCCATGCGCTGGGGCCGCACCGGCAGCCCGGCGTCCTTCACGGCGGCTTCAAAACCTGCCCGGCGCTGCTGCCCGGCGGCCTTGTCCAGCAGGGTGACCCCGATGTAGCCCGGGGCATGGCGGCCCTTGGCCAGCATGTGGGCCGTGGCAGCCTGTGCCGCGCCAAAGTCGTCGTGGTACACGCTGCAGCAGCCCGGAAACTGCTGCCCCAGCACCACCAGCGGCACATGCATCCGCTCCAGCACGGCCTTGTGCTCCGGGGTGTACACGGTGGCAATGAGCAGGATGCCGTCCACCGTGTGGCGGCACAGGGTGTCCAGGGCGCGGAGTTCCTTCTGCGGGTCGTTGGCGGTGTTGATGAGTAGCAGCTGGTAGCCGGATTCTTCCAGCACGCTGCCGATGCCCTCCACGATGCGGGGGCAGCTGTCGCTGGACAGTTTGGGCAGGATGACCCCCACCTGCCGGGTGCGGCGGGTGCGCAGCATCTGGGCCTGTATGCTGGGGTGGTAGCCGGTGGCTTCCACAGCGGCCTCGATGCGTGCCCGCTTGTCGGCACTGAGGTAGCCGCCGTTGAAGTAGCGGCTCACCGCCGCCTTGGATACACCGGCATACTGGGCAAATTCGGTGATGTTCATGAAATGCCTCCTCATAAATACGGAACAGCTGGCGGAGCAGAAGTTTCTCTGAGGACCGTCCGCTGGGTGGGACCCTGCTGCCGCAGGCAGTAGGGCGGGCGATGGAATGGCCCGATTCGTGTCCGAAGAGAAAGATTCTGCTCTGCGGGCCGATAGGCGTATGTAACCAATGCCACGCGGATGAAAGCGATATTTTCTGCGCTGCAGGGCAGTTTTGGAATTGACTTGACGCGCGGGGTGTGCTACAATACCGCTTTGTGTATGACAATTTCCGGGAAAAAGGGAAAACCAAGATGAATCTGACAAAGCAGTTCTTTAAATATGTATCGCAGAATATTTTCGGTCTGCTGGGCACGTCCTGCTATATTCTGGCCGATACCTATTTTATCTCGCAGGCGGCGGGCACCGACGGCGTGACCCTGCTCAACCTCTGCCTGCCCATCTACAACTTCATTTTTGCCATCGGTTCCATGATCGGTCTGGGTGCGGCCACCCGCTACGCCATCCTCCGCGCACAGGGCGAGGAGCGGGCGGCACAGCGGTATTTCTCCAATGCCGTCTTCTGCGCCTGCCTGCTGGCCGTGCCCTTTGTGCTGGTGGGCATCTTCTGCCCCGGCACACTGCTGCGGCTCATGGGCGGCGATGCCGGCATTGTGGCGCTGGGCATCCCCTATGCGCGCATCTTTCTGCTGTTCACGCCCTTTTTTATGTGCAACTACATCGTGTCGGCCTTTGTCCGCAACGACGGTGCGCCCTCTCTGGCCATGGTGGCCACGCTGAGCGGCAGCCTGTTCAATGTGGTGTTCGACTACATCTTCATGTTCCCCATGGGGCTGGGGCTGGCCGGTGCGGCACTGGCCACCGCCGTTTCGCCGATGCTCAGCATCGCCATCTGTAGCCGCCACTTCTTCCAAAAAGACAACACGGTGCAGTTCGTGCGGCAGCTGCCCTCGGCAAAGCTGCTGGGGCAGAGCTGCCAGCTGGGCATCTCCGGCTTTGTGGGGGAGATGTCCTCCGGCGTGACCACGACGGTGTTCAACTTCCTGCTGCTGGGTCTGGCCGGGAATGTGGCCGTGGCGGCCTACGGCGTCGTGGCCAACTTTGCGCTGGTGGCCACCGCCATTTTCAACGGTGTGGCCCAGGGTGCCCAGCCGCTGGTGAGCCGCTGCTACGGCCACAGCGACCGGGCCGGAGCCCGGAAGCTGCTCATTCTGGGCAGCTGCACCGCGCTGGCACTGGCGGCCGTGCTGTACGCGGTGGTGTTCGGCATGACCGATACGCTGGTGGGCTGGTTCAACAGTGAAAACTCGGTGCAGATGGCCCGGTTTGCCCACAACGGCATGCGGCTGTACTTCGTGGGCTACTTCTTTGCCGGGTTCAACATCGTGGCGGCGGGCTACCTGAGCGCCACCAACCGCCCGCTGGAAGCCTCGGTCACCTCCATCTGCCGCGGCGTGGCGGCCATTGTGGTCTGCTCGCTGGTGATGAGCGCCCTCTTTGGCATGAACGGCGTGTGGGCGGCCTTTCCGGTGTCGGAACTGCTGACGGCGCTGCTGACCCTGTTTTTGCTGTTGCGGAAGAAAAAGCAGACTGTGTGAGTTCCAGCGGTGAAATATCCGCAAAAAACAGAATGCTTGAGTAGAACGTGCAGACGCCGCGATGTACCGGGTGAAGAACGAGAAAAAGGCAGCGGCAAGATCTTAAATATAAAGTTCCTGCTCGCGCAGAGCTTCTTCGGGCGAAAGCCCGGACTGCGCAGTGTGACCGGCCAGTGTCCGCCATTGTGCGGGGGACTGGCCGGTTTCTTTTTTGAACACCCGGCACAGGTAGTTGGCCCCGGAAAAGCCGCACAGGCTGGCCACCACGTCCAGCGTGTACTCCCGGTGCAGCAGCAGCCGCTGGGCGGCTTCCACCCGCACCCGGGTCAGATAGCGCCCCGGCGGGATGCCCAGCGCGGCGGTGAAGGTGCGCACCAGATGGCTCTTGGACACCCCCAGCCGCTCGCTGAGCTCCTCCACGCCGTACAGGCCCGCGTAGTTGGCCCGGATGTCCGCGATGGCGGCCTGCACCAGCGGCGGCAGGGCGGGGGCGGCGCTGTCGGCGTCGGCCAGCTCACACAACAGGGCAAAGGCCAGCTGGCTGCGCACCCGGCCCGGCAATTCCTGCTCCGAGGCAAGGCGGTCCAGCAGCTCGGCGGCGGCGGGGCAGGTCTCGCCCCGGGCCAGAAAAGGCAGCTCGTGCAGCCCGGCCAGAAACTGGGCGCTGGCCTGCCCGGTGAGCTGGACGCACAGCAGGTGGCAGCTGCCCTCCGGCTCCAGCACCAGCGGGGCGCGGCTCAGCACCAGATGCCCGGCCGGGACGCTCTGGGGCGGCAGCAGCAGCGCAGCCCCGGCGGGCAGGGGCCCGGCCGAGGGCACACTGGCGGTGCACCGCCCGCTGGAAACAAGGCAGACCCACAGCCCGTCGCCGGTCAGGGTGAGAGGCGCGCAGGGCTGCACGTCCTGCACCTGAGCGGGCGCGGCCACGGCATTCCAGTCAAACAGCAATATCCGACACCTCAAATCAATAAAATGCTATTTTATATCACAAACTAATCTGTTATTATAATACCAACGAACCGAAGCGCCGTCAAGGGCGCTGCAAACACAAGATTATGGAGGCAAACGATTATGGCTTCGATTAGCTGCCAGCACATCTATAAGATCTACCCGGGCGCTACCGCTCCTTCCGTCACCGACTTCAACCTGGAGATCCAGGATAAGGAATTCATCATCTTCGTCGGCCCCTCCGGCTGCGGCAAGTCCACCACCCTGCGCATGATCGCCGGCCTGGAGGAGATCTCCAAGGGCGAAATGTACATCGGCGGCCGTCTGATCAACGACGTTCCCCCGAAGGACCGCGACATCGCCATGGTGTTCCAGAGCTACGCTCTGTACCCCCACATGACCGTTTACAAGAACATTGCATTCGGTCTGGAGCTGCGCAAGACCCCGAAGGACGAGATCGACAAGCGCGTGCATGAGGCAGCCAAGATCCTGGAGATCGAGCACCTGCTGGACCGCAAGCCCAAGGCTCTGTCCGGTGGTCAGCGTCAGCGTGTTGCTCTGGGCCGTGCAATGGTCCGTAACCCGGCAGTCTTCCTGCTGGACGAGCCCCTGTCCAACCTGGATGCCAAGCTGCGTACCAGCATGCGCACCGAGATCATCAAGCTGCACAAGAAGCTGGCTACCACCTTCATCTACGTTACCCACGACCAGACCGAGGCTATGACCATGGGCGACCGCATCGTCGTCATGAAGGATGGCGTCATCCAGCAGGTCGATACCCCGCAGAACCTGTACGATATGCCGTGCAACATGTTCGTTGCAGGCTTCATCGGCAGCCCCCAGATGAACTTCCTGGACGGCACCCTGATCAAGAAGGGTGAGCTGTACGGCATTGACCTGGGCGGCGACGTGATCCCCCTGCCCAAGGAGAAGACCGCCGACGGCAAGCTGGATGCTTACGTTGGCAAGAAGGTCAAGATGGGCATCCGTCCCGAGGACATCGACGACGAGCCCGAGTTCATGGCAAAGCACACCGACTGCCAGCTGGATGCTCAGGTCGAAGTGTCTGAGATGATGGGCGCCGAGATCTACCTGTACCTGGAGTACAAGGGCAACAAGATGACCGCTCGTGTGGCTCCCACCTCCAAGGCCCGCAACGGAGACACCGTCCGCGTTGCCTTTGACCCGCACAAGGTCCACCTGTTCGACATCGAGACCGAGCAGACCATCCTGAACTAAGCTGCAATTATGTGACGATCATTTTTTGATCCTCCTATCATCATACAGAGAACCGTCGGCAGGGGAACCTCCGGCGGTTTTCTGTGTCTATGGGCAAGGCAGACAAAAAGCAGCCGCGTACCTTTTGGAAGGCACGCGGCTGCTTTTGCTTTACCGGCAGCTCATTGCCGCAGGGCGGTCAGGCCCGGCGGGAGAAGTGAAACGGAGGTTGTACCAGCCGGGGCCTCTCCCCGGCCAACCGGCACAAAAAAGCCCCGGAGGGCAGCTTTGCAGCCACACTCCGGGGGAAAGGATGAAGAGTTATTGTTTACTTGTGGTCGGGGTTCCGAATCTGGAATGCCACTGCCATGTAGCTGTGGGTGCCGTCAGTCCGGACGACCACGCCGATCTTGGTCCAGCTGCCGTTACCCTTCACGTCTACCTTCGTGCCGGGGAGCTCCTTGCCGACAGCACTCTGAATCTCATTCAGAATCGCAGATACAATAAGGCCGTAGTCATATCTTCCAGTCACGGTGATGGTCAGGTATTCCTTTTCCTTGCCTTCCACATGGACCTTGCCAACCAGCTTTGCGCCAAGGATCTCAATGCTCGAGTTCAGATCCTCTCTCAGATGTCCCTCTGCAACAGCCTGCAGGCTCTTATCATTCTCCTTCAGGCCACTTGCCTGTGTCATTGACGTAAATCTGTTAAAGGCCTTGTCCTCTGCGTCCGGGTCTCTCTTGCCAAAGTCACCGCCGCCGCCGCCACAGGCGGTAAGCATCAGCAGGGCCATGGCACCTACCAGTAACAGAGCCGCGAATTTCTTCAGGTTTTTCATAGGATCTCCCTCCAGTCTGGTTGTTTTTGTGGATATGTTTCGTGATTCACGAAGCTGCATCCCCCGGCCGGGGACGCTTTCCTTGTCTCAATTATATCGAACAAAAGCCAGGGCTGTCAATGGGGGAGTTCCCTAAAAAATCAGAGGCCGATTCGTGAAAAAGTCACGAAAACAGGTGATATTTGTTGCGCTATTGTAACTGCCATACCAAACTTCGCAAAGAACCTTTGCCGCTTGGAATTTCCTGCCACCGGCCCGGAGGCAGGGGCTGTTTTTCTGGCAGAGACAGTGCCCTTAAATTTGGACAGATGCTGTGTCCAGGGTGCCCTCTCCCCGGCCTCCCAGACGGCAGCGGAAATCCTGGTAGCCAAAGTGGGCCAGCCGGGCCAGGCTGCCGTCGGACCGCAAAAGCCAGATATCCGGCAAAGGCATGCCGTTGAAGGTGTTGTTTTTGCAGGTGGTGTAGATGGCCATATCTCCAAACACCAGCCGCTGGCCCGGGGCCAGAGGGGCTTTGAAGCTGTAGTCTCCCATCACATCCCCTGCCAGGCAGGTGGGGCCGCCCAGCCGCACGGTGCAGGGCTTTTCGCCGGGGTCTCCGGCGTCCAGCAGGGGCGGGCGGTAGGGCATCTCGATAACATCCGGGGTGTGGCAGGCGGCAGAGGTGTCCAGAATGGCAAGGCGGGTGTCTCCATTCTGCAAGGTGTCCAGCACGGTGGTGACGAGGTAGCCCGCGTTCAGCGCCCAGGCTTCGCCCGGCTCCAGGTACACCTGCACCCCATAGGTCTGCTGCACCTGGCAGATGCACTGCTCCAGGGTGGTCAGGTCATAGCCGGGCCGGGTGACGTGGTGGCCGCCTCCAAAGTTCACCCACTTCATCTTGGGCAGCAGGTCCCCGAACGTTGCCTCCACCGCTTTCAGGGTCACAGCCAGGGCGTCAGCGTCCTGCTCGCAAAGGGTGTGGAAGTGGAGGCCATCCAGCAGCTCCGGCAGCTCCGGGTGAGCGGCCACGGCGGCGTCCCACTGGGCACGGGTGGTGCCCAGGCGGCTGCCGGGGGCGCAGGGGTCGTAGATGGCATGGCCCTCCTGGGTGGAGCACTCGGGGTTTACCCGCAGGCCCACGCTCTTGCCCGCCGCCTTGGCTGCCGGGCCAAACTGGGCCAGCTGCCCCGGGGAGTTGAACACGATGTGGTCGGCGTACTGCAGCAGCTCTGCGAACTCGTCTGCCCGGTAGGCAGCGCAGAACACATGGTTCTCCTTTTCCGGCAGCTGCTCCCGGCCCAGGCGGCTCTCGTACAGGCCGCTGGCCTCGGTGCCTGCCAGATACGGGGCCAGCACCGGGTACACATCAAAGTTGGAAAAGGCCTTTTGGGCCAGCAGAGCCCGGCATCCGGTGCGCTGCTGCAGCTCCAGCATGATCTGACCATTCCGGCGCAGCTGGGCCTCGTCCAGCAGGTAGCAGGGGGTGGGCAGGCTTTGCAGCTGCTGTTCCGTCAGGTTTGCCAGCCCCGCAAAGGGCGGGCGGCGATCCTCCAGCCGCATCAGTCCACCAGAGCCGGGCTGTGGCTCTCGCTGCGGGGCAGGCCGTACTGATCCAGGGCCTCCAGATACGGGTCCGGATCAAACTCTTCCACGGTGTGGACGCCCTTGGTGGTCCACTTGCCGGTCAGCAGCATCAGGGCACCGCACATGGCAGGCACGCCGGTGGTGTAGCTGATGGCCTGGCTGCCCACCTCCTGGTAGCACTCCTGGTGGTCGCAGACATTGTAGATGTAATAGGTCTTATCCTTGCCGTCCTTTTTGCCGGTGAAGATGCAGCCGATGTTGGTCTTGCCCTTGGTCCGGGGGCCAAGGCTGGCGGGGTCCGGCAGCAGGGCCTTCAGGAACTGGATGGGCACGATCTCCTGGCCGTTGAAGTTGACCGGGGTGGTGGACAACATGCCCACGTCCTCCAGACAGCGCATGTGGTCGAGGTAGCTCTGGCCGAAGGTCATGAAGAAGCGGATGCGCTTGGCTTCCGGGATGTTCTTGGCCAGAGACTCGATCTCCTCGTGGTGCAGCAGGTACATATCCTTCTGGCCCACCTGGTCGAAGGTATACTCCCGCTTGATGCTCATGGCCGGGATCTCCACCCAGTGGCCGTTCTCCCAGTAGCTGCCGGGGGCAGACACCTCGCGCAGGTTGATCTCCGGGTTGAAGTTGGTGGCAAAGGCATAGCCGTGGTCACCGCCGTTGCAGTCCAGGATGTCGATGGTGTCGATGGTGTCGAACTCGTGCTTTTTGGCATAGGCGCAGTAAGCCTGGGTGACACCCGGGTCAAAGCCGCTGCCCAGCAGGGCGGTGAGGCCGGCTTCCTCAAACTTTTTGGCGTAGGCCCACTGCCAGCTGTAATCAAAGTAGGCAGAGAAGCCGGCCTCCTTGCAGCGCTTCTCGTAGACGGCGCGCCATTCGGGGTCGTCGGTGTTCTCCGGCTCGTAGTTGGCGGTGTCCATATAGTTGACGCCGCAGGCAAGGCAGGCGTCCATGATGGTCAGGTCCTGATAGGGCAGGGCGATGTTCATGACCAGGTCCGGCTGGTAAGCCTTGATGAGGGCGATGACCTCTTCGGTCTTGTCGGCGTCCACCTGGGCGGTGGTGATCTTGGTGGTGGTCTTGGGGGCCAGCTCGGCGGCCAGCTTGTCACACTTTGCCTTGGTGCGGCTGGCGATGCAGATCTCGGTGAACACTTCGGGCACCTGGCAGCACTTGTGGATGGCAACGGAGGCCACGCCGCCGCAGCCGATGATCAGAACTTTGCTCATAGCAGTTACTCCTTTATCTGTAAAACGGTGGGTTCGTATTTATACCTGAAAGCCGGGCCAGCCTTTATCCAGGGCAATGAGGGTCTCCCGGAGCACCTTGCAGGCGGTGGCGGTGGACACGCCGGTGGTGTCCAGCGTGGGAGCCAGCTCGTTGAGGTCGGCCGCGATGATATTGGCCTTGGTCACGGTGCGGATGGCGTCCAGCAGCTGCAGAAAGCTGACGCCGCCAGCCTCCGGGGTACCGGTACCCGGGAAGCAAGAGGGGTCCAGGCAGTCGAGGTCGATGGTCAGGTACACCGGCACCTTGCTGTCGCACAGCTGGGCCGTCAGCTCGGAAAGGCCGGTAAAATCGAACTTGTGCAGCTCGGTGTGCTGGGCGGCAAACTCGAACTCTGTCCGGTCGCCGCTGCGGATGCAGAACTGGTGGATATGGCCGTCGCCCACCAGCTCGTGGCAGCGGCGCAGCACGCAGGCGTGGCTGAGCTTTGCGCCCAGATAGTCGTCCCGCAGGTCGGCGTGGGCATCGAAGTGGACGATGTGCAGGTCGGGGTATTTCTTCACCGCAGCCCGCACCGCGCCCAGGGTGACCAGATGCTCGCCGCCCAGCAGCAGCGGGAACTTGCCGTCGTGCAAGATCTCGGCGGCGCGGGCCTCGATGTCGGCCAGAGCGCTCTCGCTGGAGCCGAAGCACAGCTCCAGGTCGCCGCTGTCAAAGATGTCAAAGTCGGTCAGGTCGGCGTTCTGGTAGGGGCTGTAGGTCTCCAGGCCGTAGCTCTCGTGGCGGATGGCCGCCGGGCCGAACCGGGCCCCGGGGCGGTAGCTGGTGGTGGAATCGTAGGGGGCACCGTACAGCACGATGCTGGCGGCGCGGTAGCTGCTGTCGCAGCCGATGAAGTTTTCAATGTTGGGTCGCATCAGTGTTCCTCCACTTCCCGCAGCATCTCTTCGAGGAATGCCGGCAGGTAGAATGCCCCGACGTGCAGCCGGGTGGTGTAGTAGCGGGTGCGCATGTTCAGCGCCTTCCAGGCGGCTGCGTCCAGATCGTCGATGGGGTGGTATTTCTTGCTGGCAAAGCCGAACAGCCAGTAGCCCGCCGCAAAGGTGGGGATGTGGGCCTGGTACACCCGGCTGATGGGGAAGGTGGACGCAATGCGCTTGTGGCTGCGCTGCATGGCACTGGCGTCCTCGGCGTAGAAGGGGCTGCCCTGCTGGTTGACCATGATGCCGTCCTCTTTCAGGGCGTTGAAGCAGCTGCCGTAGAACTCCCGGGTAAACAGGCCCTCCGAGGGGCCGAAGGGGTCGGAGGAATCCACGATGATCAGGTCGTATTCCTCCTCGCAGCGGCGGATGAACTTGAGGGCGTTCTCAAAGTAGATGTGCACCCGGCGGTCGTCCATGCGGCAGGCGTTGCCGGGCAGATAGGCACGGCAGGCCTCCACCACCTGGGGGTCCATCTCCACCAGGTCGATGCGCTCCACCCGGTCGTAGCGGGTCAGCTCCCGCACCACGCCCCCGTCTCCGGCACCGATGACCAGGATGTCCTTGGCCTCCTTGTGCACGGCCATGGGCACATGCACGATCATCTCGTCGTAGATGAACTCGTCGCGTTCGGTCAGCATCACGTTGCCGTCCAGCGTGAGCACCCGGCCGAACTCCGGGGTCTCAAAGATGTCGATGCGCTGATAGTCGCTCTGCTTGGAGTAGAGCTGTCTGCTCACCCGGATGCTGTGCTTCACGTCCGGGGTGTGAAACTCGGAAAACCAGAATTCCATATTTGCTCCTCCTTATGCCAGAACGTTCAGGTGTAAGATGTCGGGGTCCTCGGGGCCGGTCATGCTGCAGCCCTTGGCCTTGGCGTACTCGATGTAGTTCAAGATCTCTTTGGTGATGCGCTCGCCGGGGGCCAGGATGGGGATGCCCGGCGGGTAGCACATGACGAACTCGCTGCACACCATGCCCTCGGTCTCGCGCAGGGGCAGGCTCTTTTTGGGAGCGTAGAAGGCCTCCTGGGGGCTGGCTGCCACCACGGGGTCGATGTACTCCTGGCTCAGCAGGCCGGAGCCGTCGGTGCGGTAGCGGCGTTTGATCTCTGCCAGGGCGCTCACCAGCCGCTCCACCTCCTGCGGGCGGTCGCCGATGGACAGGTAGGCCAGGATGTTGCCGATGTCGCCAAACTCGATCTGGATGTCGTACTCGTCCCGAAGGATGTCGTAGACCTCGATGCCCGCCAGACCGATGTCCAGCGTGTGGACGCTGAGCTTTGTGGTGTCAAAGTCGAACACCGAGTTGCCGTTGCACAGCTCCTTGCCAAAGGCGTAGTAGCCGCCCACGGCGTTGATCTCCTCGCGGGCATACTCGGCCATGTCGGCCACCTGATGGAACACCTGCCGCCCCCGCAATGCCAGATTCCGCCGGGAGATGTCCAGGCTGGACATGAGCAGGTAGCTGCCGGAGGTGGTCTGGGTCAGGTTGATGATCTGCCGCACATAGCCCGGATGCACGTTGGGCCCGATGAGCAGCAGGCTGGACTGGGTCAGGCTGCCGCCGCTCTTGTGCATGGAGACGGACGCCATGTCCGCCCCCGCTGCCATGGCCGACACCGGCAGGCCGTTGCCAAAGTAGAAGTGGGTGCCGTGGGCCTCGTCGGCAAGGCAGAGCATCCCGGCGTCGTGAGCCATCTTGACGATGGCCCGCAGGTCGGAGCAGATGCCGTAGTAGGTGGGGTTGTTCACCAGCACGGCCACCGCGTTGGGGTGCTCCTTGATGGCCTTTTCCACCTGCTCCCGCTTCATGCCCAGGGAGATGCCCAGGCGCTTGTCCACCTCCGGGTTCACATAAACCGGCACCGCGCCGCAGAGCACCAGCGCGTTCAGCACGCTGCGGTGCACGTTGCGGGGCAAAATGATCTCATCGCCCCGCTTGCAGGCGGTGAGCACCATGCTCTGCACGCTGCTGGTGGTGCCGCCCACCATCAGGAAGGCGTGGGCCGCGCCAAAGGCGTCGGCGGCCAGTTCTTCTGCTTCCCGGATGACCGACACCGGGTGGCAGAGGTTGTCCAGCGGCTTCATGCTGTTCACGTCCACGCCCACGCACTGCTGGCCCAGAAAGGCCGTCAGCTCCGGGTTGCCCCGGCCCCGCTTGTGGCCGGGCACATCAAAGGGCACCACACGCATCTGCCGGAACCGCTCCAGCGCTTCGTAAATGGGCGCGCGGCGCTGGTCCAGCCGGAACCGTGTACGGTTCTCACTCATCTTTTTTTCCTCCGTCCCTGGTTCCAAGACAAACAAAAAAGCGCAGGTGCCGCACCAAAAAGTGCAGACCTGCGCTTGGAAAAAAGCCATTTTTTGCGCGGAGAAAGCCCCCGGACAAGATGTGCCGGAGCCACGGGCCGCGTTTCAGCATGATCCAAAAAGACGGGATGATGAGAGTCTATATAGCAATTCTGCTTTTACTGCTCTTTATTGACCGTTTCACATTGACCGTTTCACAAGTCTGCGCACTGGCTGCACAATTTCATGGTTGTAAAGGAACCAACTTATAAAATTTGAGCTTCTAACTCAATCAATAATGGCGGCTTGCACCGCCGGTCGGCAGTGGACCCGGCTGTCCGTATGGCCTTAGCCCCGCTGGGCGGTCCATGGGAAAATTGCTTTGAAAAGACCCTGTTCTGCGTCGTCTCTCAAAATCATCTGTGATTCTATCATGCGCATTGGCAGTTGTCAATGCTTTTTGACAAAAAATGTTCAGCGCCGCTGCTGCCCCAGCCACTGCCAGAGCGCGGTGCCTGCGGCGTCGGCACACTGGCCGTTGAAAAAGTAGATCCAGCTCCAGTCGCCCTCGTGGCAGTACAGGGTGCCCAGGCGGTTACGGTGCAGCGTTTTCTGAAAAAAGAAAAGCAGCCCGGAATCGTTCGATTCCAGGCTGCTTCGGATGCCGGTGGTGGGGGTCGAACCCACACGTGTTATTAGCACAAGGGATTTTGAGTTTTTATCCTCATCTTCCATCTGGTGTCATCCAGTGATATCTAGTGATATCTGGTTCCCACTTTGCAAAGGCAAAATTCACGCCTCAACGAATAATAATTTGAAATGTCCACGATTTTTCGATATGTTTTCCCTCTACTCCGTTTTTTCGATTTGGACCGCCCAAATGGAAATTGGAGGGATGTTCAGGAGGGATGCAGGGCAAAACGCTTCTCTGCTTAGGCACAAAATGAAAGGAAAGTCAAGGATGATGAATCAAAATCAGGCAAAAGAGTATTATGAAAAAATGTTTGTGAACTATCCTGATGTGCTGTCTGTCGAAGAAGCAACAACTTTACTCGGTTTCAAAAGCCAGACTGCCATCATCAGAAGAATCCATCAACATAGAATTCGCTGCCTGAAAGTCGGACGATCTTTCAGGATTCCAAAAGAATATCTCATCGACTATCTTTTGGATAGCTAAATTATATAGCCATTATATTACATAGCGCACCACTTTTCAATAAGAAAAGAGTGCGCTTTTTATTTTCAAACGAAAGGTGGTCGATCTTTTTGAACACAAGCTGGAGTAAAACGTTGAAAAAGCAGCATGATCCTTGATTATTTCTACGGACAAGCCGGAGAGCTGTTTTCGTTCTACCGCATTCCAAAGGCTCTTTTTCAGGAGCCACGGTTCCAGAGTCTGTCCACCGATGCAAAAACCCTGTACGGCATCCTGCTTGACCGCATGAGCCTGTCTGTGAAAAACGGCTGGCTGGACGAGCAGAACCGGGTGTTCATTATCTTCACGATAGAGGATGTCAAGAGGACGTTGTGTTGCGCAGACAACAAAGCGACCAAGCTGCTCCGGGAACTCGAAAAGTTTGGTCTGATTGAACGAAAACGCAGAGGTCTGGGAAAGCCAAGTTTGGTGTATGTGAAGAACTTTTCGGCAGAATCGTCAAAATCAATATTCCAAAATCGTGATTTTCACGATTCTGGAGGCTTCAAAAACGCAAGTCAAGACCCTTCAAAATCACGATGTAATAAGACTAAAGAGAATGATACTGAAATGAGTGAGACTGATCCCTTCTATTCTGAAGAAGCGGATGGGATGTGCAAACGCACCCAACTGGAAGAATATTTTTCTCAGTCTTTGGGGATAGACCTTCTGCTCCGGCTCTGCCCGGATGATGAGGACACCATCTATCAGATCGTAGATTTGTTGGTGGACACCTGCGCTACCAACCGCAAGCTGCTGCGCATTGCCGGGGACGATAAGCCCGCCGAGGTGGTGCGCAGTCGCTTTATGAAGCTGAACGCTGACCATATCCGCTTTGTGCTGAAGTGCCTTGCAGAGAACAGAAGCCCGATCCGAAACATGAAACAATATCTGCTCGCTTCTCTGTACAACGCACCCACCACGATGCAGCTTTCCTACCAGAACCAAACCAATCACGACTTAGCGAATCGGAGGTGATGAGAATTTCAAAGAAAGCAACCACAATAGCCATCGTCAACCAGAAAGGCGGCACCGGCAAGACCACTACCTGTGAAAATTTGGGCATCGGGCTGGCGATGGAGGGCAAGAAGGTTCTACTGGTGGACGCTGACCCGCAGGGGTCACTTACCATCAGCATGGGCTGGCAGCAGCCCGATGAACTGCCCACCACCCTTTCCACCCTGATGCAGAAAGCCATGAACGACCAGAGTATTCCACCCGGCGAGGGCGTTCTACACCACGCAGAAGGTGTTGACCTGATCCCTGCCAACATTGAACTGGCAGGGATGGAAGTTTCCCTTGTGAACTGCATGAACCGGGAAAAGATGCTGAAACAGGTGCTTGAAGGTGCAAAGCATGAATACGATTTCATTCTGCTGGACTGCACTCCTTCCCTTGGGATGCTGACCGTCAATGCACTGGCAGCAGCAGACACCACCTTGATTCCCGCGCAGGCACAGTATTTGTCTGCAAAGGGTCTGGAACAGCTTTTGCAGACTGTGCAGAAAGTCCGGCGGCAGATCAACCCCAAGCTGAAAATCGAGGGCATCCTGCTGACTATGACAGATAGCCGCACCAACTACGGGCAGCAAATCGACAATCTGATTCGGGGTGCTTACGGCAGCAAGATCAAAGTGTTCGACCAGACCATTCCCCGGTCTGTCCGCGCTGCGGAGAGCAGTGCCGTGGGTAAGAGCATTTTCCAGCACGACCCCAAAGGCAAGGTGGCAGAAGCCTATCAATCTCTTGCGAAGGAGGTGTTGGTGGATGCCGAAAAGCGGCTTAAACGTAGCACTGAAAGGTCTCGATGATATTTTTTCGACCGAAGAGTCCCGGCAGGAAGAACAGCGGGAGCAGGTACAACAGATTCCCGTCAGCGAACTTTTCCCGTTCAAAAACCACCCGTTCAAAGTTCTGGACGATGATTCGATGACCCGGACGGTGGAAAGCATTTCGC
>ENA-OQNO01000185-OQNO01000185.1-human-gut-metagenome-genome-assembly--contig:-NODE-185-length-76345-cov-4.915020_pt1 | contig 76345 bp, 63 predicted proteins | sample MGYA00242629_ERZ504880 | MGnify/ENA primary metagenome ERZ504880 (study PRJEB26092, sample SAMD00036377) | human gut metagenome | host: Homo sapiens | study: EMG produced TPA metagenomics assembly of... | reverse complement strand
ATCCGCTCCCAGCTCGACTACCTCGAACAGCGGGAACTGCTGTCATTCTGAGCGCGGACCGCACGAAAAAGAACCGGGGCCGCGGCCCCGGTTCTTTTTCGTGCTTGCTCGTGCGCCCTACGCGTTCTTCATGCGTTCGGCCAGCTCGGCGGCTAGCAGGTGGCGCTTCACCTTGCCGGTGGCCGTCTTGGGGATGGCGTCGATGTACTCGATGCGCTCGGGCCACAGGCGCTTCGGCACATGCTGCCCGTCAAGGTAGCCCGTGATGTCGGCCAGCTCGGGGCGGCGCTCGTCGGTGGGCACGGCGAACGTGCAGATGCGCTCGCCCAGGCGCTCGTCGGGCATGCCGATGGTGGCGTGGTCGCCGATGCCGGGGCACTCCATGAGGTTCTCGTCGATCTCGTTCGCGCAGATGTTCTCGCCGCCGCGGATGATGATCTCCTTCTTGCGGCCGTTGATGCGGATGCGGCCTTCCTCGTCCATGTAGCACAGATCGCCGCTGTAGAACCATCCCTCGTCGTCGAGCGCGCGATCGGTGCGCTCCTTGTCGTTGAGGTAGCCCACGAACTGGTGCGGCCCGCGCGAGATCTCCTCGCCCTGCGTGCCGCGCGGCACTTCTTCGTGATTCTCGTCCACCACGCGCACCTCGATGCCGGGCAGCGGCACGCCCGACCAGGCGCCGTTCCACTCCAGGCAGCGCTCGGGCGGGACGAACGCGTGCGGGCAGCTCTCGGTGGAGCCGTAGCATTCGCACAGCAGGATGCCGTGCGAATGCGCGCACTGCACGAGCGTGCCGGGAACGGGCGCGCCGCCGCACACGAACAGGCGCAGCGTGTCGAACGACCCCAGCTTCTCGTTCGTGAGGTACTTGAGTATGTCGTAGACGAACGGCGTGGCGCCCATCGACCAGGTGACGCCTTCGCGGTTGCACAGCGCAAGCGCGTCCGCCGCGTCGAAGTGCTGCTGCAGCACCGTGCGGCCGCCCAGGATCATGGGGGAGATGAGGCCGTGGTAGAAACCCGTCGCGTGGTTGAGCGGCGAGGGCATGAACATGACGTCATCGGCGGTGCGTCCCAGTCCCTTGACGAAGGAGCGCTCGGAGAACAGGATGTTGTTGTGCGTGAACAGCACGGCCTTCTGACGGCCGGTGGTGCCCGACGTGGACAGGATGCACGCCACGTCGTCGGACGAGACCGCGGGACGCTCCGTCACGGGTTCGTACGCGGCGCAGATGCTGCTCAGGCTGGGCGCGCCCTCGGGCGCGGGCGCCTGCTTGTCCACGAACGCGATGGACGCGAGCGTGGGAATGCGGTCCTTCACCGCATAGGCCTGCTTCACGAAGTCGCAGCGATGGAACGCGGTCGGGCAGATGAACGCGCGCGACCCCACCTTGTTCATGTTGTACACGAGGTCCTCGTCGTTGAAGTTCGGCGGGACGGGATGCATGACGGCGCCGCACTTGAGGCAGGCGACGTACACGATGCAGAATTCGGCCCAGATGGGCAGTTGGAACGTGACCACGTCCCCCGGCTCGATCCCTTCTTCGATCAGCCATGCCGCCAGGCGGCCGGCGCGGTCGTCGACCTCGCCGTAGGTATAGGAAGAGCCTTGATCGTCGGTAACGTACGTGCGCTCCGGATGGGAGGCTATGCGGTCGGCCCACACATCGCCGATCGACTTCTCGGTCCAGTACCCTTTCTCGTAGTAGAAACGTTTTCGCTCGGCATTGATTTTGAGATCGGTAATCATCACCCCTGAGTCCTCTCTTGATGACGGCTTGCTTCTCTCACCCGGTTTTCCCCGCCGGATGCTTCGCATGAACTCGATCTGCCTGCGCTTCGACGCTTTTGACGCTGATGGAACGATGCGGTGCGCTGCGACCCCCTCCGGCCCGTGCCCCGCAGTGCGGCGAACGTCAGACGCCACGATGTGCCCTTCGTGACCTCCTTAGTGTCCCTCATTGTAGGCCCGGGGTTGATGGTCGATGAGGCACATTTGTGGGTTAACTAATAGGAACTGCCTATGTATTGATAGCCACAGCCTATTAGATATAAAAACCCCAGGTCAACACCGAGGAAATGAGAAGATGACCCCCACCGTCAACGGATGGGAGAAGCGGCGAGACGTGCCAACAGGGGAGGGAGAAAAGGAGTATTTCCCACGAATCAGCATCTGATTTTGCTTCACGGCATCTGTTTTGCATCAAAATGATGGACAAAATAGAAGTAATGATGGAAATCGATTTTCTACATTAGACAGTACGGCTCGATTGTCCGTAGATAAAGGGAACGCGACAGGCGATTATAGAGAAGGGCCCGTGAGCACGGCCCGCAGAACGTATCGAAACGCAACGAGCGACATATGAACCAACAGGGAAAGGGGTAGTGCCAATGAGCGTGTACCAGGAGAATTACCATCTGCCGGAGTTCGAGTACGACTACGAGAAGCTCATCATCGACCGTCGCGGTCCGGTGTACGTGTGCAGCTTCAACGACGCCGCGAACCTCAACGCCATGTCCTACGCCCAGATGGCGGAGTTCAACGACTTCCTCATCAAGGTGCGCATGGACAAGGATTGCCGCGCCATCGTGCTGACGGGCGAGGGCAAGTCCTTCTGCGCCGGCTTCAACCTGAACGACCTCGCGCTCGAGCCGCCCGAGGACATGGGCCGCATCCAGCGCGACTTCTACATCATGCAGCGCATGTGCTCCGACCAGATCATCAACATGCGCCGTTGCGAGCAGCCCATCATCGGCGCGCTCAAGGGCTACGCCGTGGGCGGCGGCCTGTCCATCTCCTGCGCCTGCGACATGCGCGTGCTGGGCGAGAGCTTCAAGATGAACGCCGGCTACCTGTCCATCGGCTACACCGGCACCGACATGGGCGGCGCGTTCTTCCTGCCCAAGATCGTCGGCTACGCCCGCGCCTGCGAGATCCTCATGAACCCCAACCGTTTCGGCGCCGAGAAGCTGCTTGAGTGGGGCTTCGCGAACAAGGTCGTCGCCGACGACGACGTGGTTGAAGAGGCCGTGGCCTTCGCGCAGCAGATGTGCGACGCCACCGCGCCGTTCGGCCTGCGCCTGACGAAGGAGTGCCTGCAGGCCTCCCTCGACGGCACGAGCTTCGAGAACGTCATCAAGATGGAGAACCGCAACCAGGTTCTGGCCTCCAACACCAACGACGGCCAGATGGGCGTGGGCAAGATGAACCCGAAGAACAAGCAGGACGTGAAGGACAACCCGGAGAAGTACCAGTTCCACAACATGTAAGGCGCCGATCTGCACCTGCGCCTCGACGCCCCCGGCCCGCTCAGCGGTCGGGGGCGTTTCGCGTTTCGGCGCGCGGGGGCGCGGCGGCGCGGGCGGATCGGCCGAGAGAAGGGACGAGACATGCGCATACTGGCCATCAACGGAAGCCATCGGGCGGGCAAGGGCACGGCGGCCCTGCTGCAGGCCGCGCTCGACGAGGCGGCGGCGCTCGGGGCGGACACGTCGCTCGTGGAGCTCTCGCAGCTCGACATCGGCTACTGCATCGGCTGCAACGCCTGTTTGGCGAAGCCGTGCTGCACGCTGCACGACGACATGGACGGCCTCGTGGAGCAGATGAAGGCGGCCGACGGCATCATCCTGGGCTCGCCCGACTACTTCGCCAACGTCACGGCGCGCACGAAGACGTTCATCGATCGCACCCGCCCGCTCCACATGGTGGAGAACGCGCTCAAGGGCAAGGTGGGCGGCATGGTGACGTCGTCGGGGCTGGGGGACTGCGGGGCCGAGGAGGCCCTCGGGGTGATGGACCGCTTCTTCGCCGCGCACGAGATGCTGGTCGTGCATCCGCGCCCGGCGGGCCCGGTGCTCGCAAACGGCGTGGCGGCCTGCCAGTTCGCCGGCTTCGACGAGGCGGGGCGCGTGCAGTGGCGCCGCGTGCAGGACGACGCCGTGGCCTTCTCGTTCGCGCGTCAGCTGGGACGCGACATGGTGGAGCTGGCGGGGAAGCTGGCCTAGGTTCGACACCTGCGGAAAGCGTACGGATGTTTCACGTGAAACATCCGCGCCGGACCAGCAAAAAAGGAGGGAGCCGCGGCTCCCTCCTTTCATTCGTGCGGGTTCGGTTCGGCCTACCAGTTGCAGGGGGCCTCGCCGGCGAGCTGACGCTCGGACTTGAAGATGACGTCGGGCACTTCGTCGCCGTGCCAGCACTTGATGGCGTCCTTCTCCTCCATGGCGGCGATTTCCTCGTCGCTGTAGCCCAGGTCCTTGAGGAACTCGGCCGTGTGGTAGCCGACGGGCTTGGACAGGATGATCGGCGGATCGCCGTAGTCGTCGAAGCGCAGCGGCGACATGGGGATGGCCTTCTTGCCGAACTCCTCGTACTCCACCCAGCGCAGGGAGTCGTTGGCGTACGCCTCTTCGTCCTTGATGATGTCGGTGTAGCGGAAGCACTTCTGGTGGGGCACCTCGTGCTCGCGCAGGATCTCGTCCCACTCCTCGAACGTCTTGGTGGCGAAGGCGGCCTCGAGCCAGCTGATGACCTCAGGCTGCTTCTCGGACTTCTTGAGCGCCGGCAGGTTGCAGGTGTCGGGCTGATCCTTGTGCTCTTCGTTGCCCGTGATCTCCATCATCATGTTGTAGTACTTGTCGTACTGCGGCATGCAGATGAGCATCCACTTCTCGTCCTTCGTGCGGTACGTGTTGTTGAACGGGTTGGGCACGTGCTTGCGCGACTTCGGGTACGGAGCGCCGAACTGCGTGGCCATGACGCCGATGTTGCCGCCCCAGATGGCTGCGCCGTACAGGTTGCAGGTGACCTTCTCGCCCTTGCCCGTGCGGGTGCGGTTGAACAGCGCGGCCAGGATGCCGCCGGAAAGGATGGACGCCGCGTTGTAGTCGCCGAACGCCTGAGGCGGGATGGCGGGGGACTGACCGTCCTCGCGGAACACGTTCGCCACGCCGCCGCGCGCCGCCCAGCACACCGCGTCGAAGCCGGGGGTGTCGCGCTCGGGGCCGAACTCGCCGTAGCCGCGCATCTGCGCCCAGATGAGGGTCGGGTACTTCTCCTTGAGCGTGGCGTAGTCCAGGCCGAGCTTCACGAGCGCCTTATCGCGCAGGTTGTTCACGAACACGTCGGCGGTGGCCAACAGCTGGTGCATGACCTTGGAGCCCTCTTCGGTCTTCAGGTTGAGCGACAGCCAGTTCTTGTTCGTGTTGTTCAGGTCGATGGTGGGGTCCTCGCGGTCGGTCTGCTCGCATCCGAACCCGGGGCCCTGCGTGCGCTGTGCATCGCCGTGCAGGGGCTCGACCTTGATGATCTCGGCTCCCATCTCGGACAAAACGCGCACCGTCGCAGGTGCCGCCACCCATTCGCACAGCTCGACGACTTTGACGCCGTTCAGAGGACCATACCCGTTCAGTTTCTCTGTCACTGACATACGACGGTTCTCCTTTCCTTGACAAGTTGTTGTTTTCCTCCTGGGGATATGCTCACATGTTCTCGGTTTTGTTGCTATGGACAATTGTTTATACTTGATGGTCACCGTAGTTTTTTAGCAGGTTGCGAGTGTTTAACTCACAGGTTCCCTGTTTTGTTGGCCATATACGGGTGTCAAGGGGACTAAAAGGGGTAATTCGTCCATCCTTTTGGGTATTTCAACCAATTTGGGGGTGATGCGCACGCCCAGTCTCAGTATACTGGTAACAAGTAATCCCAGCTTGCAGCGTTGCCGGGCGCATGCGGGAGCCGCCCGCATCCCGGCGACGTTTTGAAGGAAAGAAGGTCCCCCGTGGATTTCGAACTGACTGATACGCAACGCAAGCTCGTCGAGACGTTCCGCGCGTTCGGCGAGGAGACGTTTACGCCCGAGCACGTGCATCAATGGCGTCGCGACCAGGGTCTGCCCGACGAGGTGGTCAAAGGGTTCGTCGATCTGTACTTCGGGCTGGAAGAGCTCGAGGACGGCGACGGCACGTTCAGCCTGTGCTCGCAGGCGCTCATCATCGAGGAGCTGTCCCGCTGCGCCGGCGCTACGCTGCCGTTCCAGAACGACCTGTTCAACCTGTCCATCGTGCGCCAGTTCGCCGGGGCGGGCGAGTTCGCCGACGTGCTGAAGGACTACCGCGAGACGGGGCGTTTGCTGTTCGCGCTCGCCATCTCCGAGCCCGAGGCCGGCTCGGACGCCATGAACATGCAGACGTACACGCGCACCATCGACGAGCACCTTATACTGAACGGTCACAAGACGTACGTGAACAACGGCGAGTACGCGCCCTATATCATGGTGGCCGCCATCGACCGCGACGCCGAGACGCCGGGCAAGTACCCGCCCATGACGTTCTGGCTCCTGCCGCGCAACCTCAAGGGCGTGAGCGCGTATCCCATCAACAAGATCGGGCAGTCCATGCTGCCGTTCGCCACGCTGCTGTTCGACAACGTGGAGCTGTCGCCGTCGTACCGCCTCAACGGACGGCAGGAGGGCTTCCGCCAGCTGTTCCGCCTGCTCGAGTTCGGGCGCGTGTTCACGTGCGCCTCGTCGCTCGGCATGGCGCGCGCGGCCATGGAGGATGCGGTGCGCCACGCGCGCAGCCGCAAGGCCTTCGGCGTGCAGATCGGCCGCTTCCAGCAGATCGAGCAGATGCTGACGGACATGGAGGTGAGCATCTACAACATGCGCTCCATGCTGTACCGCGCCGCCATCGACGTGGACAAGGGCGCCCCCGACGAGCGCCTGTCCGTCGCGCTCATGAAGCGCTACGTGCCGAACGCCGCCACCGAGGTGGCCTCGAGCGCCATGCAGATCCTCGGCGGCATGGGCTACACCGAAGGGGCTCGCGTGAGCCAGCTGTGGCAGGACTGCCGCGGCAACCAGATTGCGGAGGGCACCGACCAGATCATGGTGTACATCGCCTCGCCGCTCATCATGGAGAAGTACTGACGCCGCATCGCGCGACGCCAAGATGCCCGGACGCCGGTACGCCCGGATGTCGAAGGGGTGCCCGCCGCCACGAGCGACGGGCACCCCTTTTTGATGCTTTGGGATACGGACATTCGGCAGGAGGGCGAATCTGTCGGGCAGCGACCCGCATGTGTCCGGCAAATTGTTACTCAATTCTTCAATATTATCCATTGTACGCACTGTTTCTCGGTCAGTTCTGAGGTTATGACCATTCTCCCTTGTCGAGCCGCACGGAATAATGTCAGCTAGAGAGCCTGCTGTCAGCAGAAAGTGTTCAGGGGTGCCGTTCCCCTCCGTGTGCGCTCAATACCACGAAGGGGGACGACGGAGAAATTAGGAGGACAAATTGAGTACCGCAGCTAAGAAAGAGAAGATGAGCGTGCGCCACATGCTCGTCGTTCTCACGGGCATCATGATCACCTTCGGGTGCTCGGCCCTGTGCTTTTCCACGTGGGGCCTGTTCCAGCCGGTCGTCGCCGAGGGTCTGGGCGTCGAGATCACCGCGTTCGCCATGTACGTCACCGTCATGTACCTGACGATGACCGTGGCTTCGCCCTTCGCCGGCAAGCTCATCCAGTCCATGGACATCCGCATCATCCTCACCATTTCGGCGTGTCTGGTGGGCGGGGCGTTCATCCTCATGAGCTTCTCGTACAACATCATCATGTTCTACGTCGCCGCCGTCCTGCTGGGCCTCGGCGAGATCTCCATCCTGTGGCTCGCCATTCCGCAGCTCATCAACCGTTGGTTCGCCGAGCGCGCCGGCTTCTTCATCGGCCTGTGCATGGCGTTCACGGGCATCGGCGGCGCGGTGTGGTCCGCCGTGTTCACGGCGCTGCGCTCCGGCGGCATGGATTACCACACGATTTACCTGATCTGGGGCATCATCGCGCTCGTCACGTCCATTCCGTTCACGCTGTTCTGCATCCGCAGCCACCCGTCCGACGTGGGGCTCGCCCCCTACGGCGCGAAGGCCGTGGCCGCAGGCGCCGAGCCGGCGAAGCCCACCGGCATCTCCGCGGGCGCTGCCATGAAGATGCCCGTGTTCTACGCGCTGTGCCTGTTCGCCGGCATCATCAACGTGGCCGTGCTCATCGCGCAGCAGTTCCCCACCTACACGAAGTCCCTCACGGGCGCTGCGTTCGACGTGCTCGTCGTGGGCGGCATCATGGTCACCGTCATGATGGTGGGCCAGGCTATCTTCAAGATCGTGCTCGGCGCCGCTGCCGACAAGAACGCCAAGGGCGCGCTCATCTTCGCGTTCGTCTGCGGCGTGGGCGGCGTGCTGCTGTGCTGGTTCGGCTCGGCCTCCGAGATCATGATGTACGTGGGCGCGTTCGTGTTCGGCGCCTTCTACGCCACGGCCGTCGTGCTCGTGCCCATCGTGGTCAAACAGGTGTTCGGTCTGCGCGACAACGCCATCATCTACTCCCGCATCTCGACCGTGTTCAACCTGATCGCCGCGTTCGCCTCCATGTTCTGGGCTTGGATCAGCTCGGGCTTCGGCTTCAACGCAGTGTTCATCGCCGGCCTTATCATGATCGTGGCCGTGCTGCTGCTGGGCCTGTACTCGTTCGCTCAGGCGAAGAAGCTTCGCAGCCAGTGGACCGACTAAGCTCGGCTATACTCTGCTAAACAGCTCTGCTTCTCATTCGGGGGCCCGCTTGGGCCCCCGCTTCGCTGAGACGTCGCGTAGCGCGTCGTCGTCAACCGATCGAGATCGTGGGGGAGTATCGGTATGAACCTGTCCCAGCTCTACTACTTCAAGAAGCTTGCCGAACTGCAGCACTACACGCGCGCTGCCAAAGAGCTCTACATCGCCCAGCCGACGCTCTCCGACGCCATCAGCTCGTTGGAGAAGGAGCTGGGCGTTGCGCTGTTCTGCCGCGACGGGCGCAGCGTGAAGCTGACGCCCGACGGCAAGGAGTTCCACCGCTACGTGAGCGACAGCCTGCGCGCCCTCGACGACGGCATCGAGGTCATGGCGCGGCGCAAGCAGCAGATGGGCGGCACCGTCAACCTGGGCACGACGTTCACCGTGCAGGACGACTACCTGCCCGCGCTGCTCAAGGCCTACCACGAGCGCTACGGCGATGACGTGCGCATCGAGACGTACCAGGCTTTCACGAACTACCTCACGCAGAGCCTGCACAACGAGACGCTCGACGTGTCGTTCTGCGGACGACGCGACCACGAGCCCGACATCGAGTACCTTCCCGTGCTCAACCGCAGCCTCGAGCTGGGCGTGCGCGTGGACCACCCGCTGGCCAACCGCGCGTCGGTGTCGCTCGAGGAGCTGCGCGGCCTGCGCCTCATCACGTACCGCCGGGGCACGCCCATCGGCGAGGAGGTGCAGCGCTTGCTGGAGCAGAGCCCGCTCGAGGGCGTCGAGGCTCTCTACGACGACGACATCACCATGGCGTCCACCGTGTCGGTGGACGGGGGCCTCGCGGCGCTCATGCTGAACTCCATCGGTCTCAAGCTGTTCTCGAACATCACGACGGTGCCCCTCGAGGGCGTGCGTCCCGATTTCTACTGGGTGTATCTTGCGCACAGCAAGAAGCACGCGAAAACCGCCGCCGTGCAGTCGTTCATCGACTTCGTGCAAGAGTTCGACGCCGCCGGCGTGGACCTGGGATACCGGTTGGAAAGCAAGGGAGAGCAGTGACGAAGCGCTTTGCGCTTCTGCATTTGACGGGTCCTTCGACTCCGGCCTTCGGCCTCCGCTCAGGATGACAAACGTCTGTCATCCTGAGCGAGCGAAGCGAGTCGAAGGACCCTCCTAAAGCAGAAGCGCGAAGCGCTTCGTCACTGTTTCACTTTTTCCCTAAATCTTCCCAGGTTGGGTTCGTGCGGTAGACGAGGGCGTTCTTCTTTGCGCGCGTCCACTTCTTGAGTTGCTTTTCGCGCGCAATCGCTTCGTCGGCGTTCGAGAACGATTCGCAGTATACGAGTTCGGTTGCGTCGTAGGTTTTCGTGAATCCATCCAGAGCATGCGCTTTGTGCTCGGAGACGCGTCGCTCGAGATCCCCCGTAACGCCTATGTACAACACGGCGTGCGAAGGGTCGCTCATAAAATAGACGCAGTATGTTTTCGAGGCGCTCATGGAAGGATTCTACCATGGGAGAGCAGTGACGAAGCGCGGGGCGCTTCTGCATTTGACGGGTCCTTCGACTCCGGCCTTCGGCCTCCGCTCAGGATGACAAACGTCTGTCATCCTGAGCGAGCGAAGCGAGTCGAAGGACTCTCCCAAAGCAGAAGCGCCCCGCGCTTCGTCACTGCTCTCTACCCGATGGCTTCTCGGTGCACGGCTACGGCCACGAGGCCTAGCTGCTCGACGTAGGCGTAGAGCTCGAAGCCGCGCTTGCAGCGGAACGTGCAGCTGACGCAGGGGTTCTTGTCGCAGTACGCGTAGGCATCCTCGTCGCCGAGGGCGAACACGACGGGCTGGCGCTTGCCGGGCAGCACGTACTTGAGCTGCATGCCCGTGAACGTCTTGAGCGCGAACCAGCGCGGCGTGCAGCCGTCCTCGCGCACCTTCCAGAACACGCGCAGCGCGTTCATGTCGAACCCGCCCACCACGTCGTACGTGATCTCGATGCGCTCGGCGCATGCGGCGGCATCGAGCGCATCGAGGCGCTCGAGCGCTCCCTCGTCGCACGCGGCGGGGTCGGGGGCGGGCGCGTAGGGCAGCTCGATGGTGGGACGGCGCCCGTCGCCTGCGTAGCGCGGGCCTTCGCCGCCGTCGACGCCCATGAGCACCGCGCCGCAGCCCGCGCAGCCGTAGAAGGGCACGGGCTCGTCGGCCACGCCGGGCTTCCAGGTGGCGCGCGTGCGGGTGGGGCTCAGGGTGTTGTTCGTATCCGCCATGCGATCCTCCGGGGGTAGGGGCGAGTCGGGTCAGTCGATGTAGCGGGCGTTCGGGTCCGCCTCGAGCGCCCGGTTGTCCGTGACGTACTGGATGAAGTGGTCGACGCAGTACGGGTGGTAGTTCTTCGTGCTGTAGGCCATGTACACGCGGTGGTAGCACGTGCGCCGCTCGAGCGGGCTCAGGTAGAACGGCCGGATGACCACGTTGTCCACGCTGCGCAGGAAGAACGTGTCCAGCATGAGGGCCGCCTCCACGCCGTTGGCCGCGAAGCCGGCCAGGATGGACTCGTCGAGGTAGCTGTACTCCACGTTGGCAACCTCGCGGTCGTCGAGCATGCGCTTGATGGCGCGGCCGAGCGGGATGGTGTCAACGTACGTGATGAGGTGCTGTTCCTGCAGGTCGGCCGGCGTGATGAACGCCTTGTCGACGAGCGGGCAGTCGGCGCTCATGGCCACGACCACCTTCTGCGTGAGCACGGGGATGTACGTGAGGTCGGGGTCGTCGTCGCCGCGGGCGCAGAACACTACGTCGTAGCAGCCGCTCAGCAGGTCCTTCACGAGGGGCTGGGACGTGTCCTCGCGCACGTTGAACGACACGCCGGCCGTGTGGGCCTTGTAGTCGTTGAGCAGCTTGGGGATGTAGTCGGTCTGCACGGTGATGATGCAGCCGAGGTCGATCTTGCCGCCGTCGCTCGTGCCGGCGTAGTTCTTCATGATGGCGATGCCCTTGTCGATTTGCTCGAGGCCCTTCGTCACGTAGATGAGGAACTCGCTGCCGTACTTGGTGAGGTGGATGTTGCGACCGGTTTTCTGGAACAGGGAGACGCCCAATTCCTGCTCGAGCGAGCTGATGGCGTTCGATAGGGAAGGCTGGGTGATGTAGAGCTCCTTCGCCGCCTTGGCGTAGTGCTGCAGTTCGGCTAGTTTACGGAAATAGTACAGCTGCGAAAGGTTCATGATCTCCCCCTGGAGTCAAACGTCGCATCCAACACCACCTCTATTATACGGGGGAAGCGCAGGGTTGCTGCTACACAAAACGCCTGATCTAGGTAATTTTGGAGGCCGTCTCGCCGCAACGGCCTCCCTGATGCAGCGTTTTATCCGTAGCGGTACTCGACGCCCATCGTGGGTTGCGGGTATTCCCAGCGCTTGACGATGGTGGAACCGCACAGGATGCGGCACGTGCCGCACTCGAGGCAGCCCGCGTAGTCGAACGAGCGCGCGCCCTGCTCGTCGATCTTGTACAGCGCGGCGGGGCAGGCCAGCACGAGCTTGCGGAACTCCGCGGCGTCGGCGTTGTCCACGAGCTCGATGTGCGCGTGCTCCTCGTCCACGTTGTACTTGTTGAGGGCCAGTTTGGCGTCGACGTTCACGTCGATGCTGATGGGGTTGCTCATAGGGCCTTCATCCCCTTCCTGCCGTCCTGGGCGAGCGTCCACAGGCCCACGCGCTTGAGCGGCGCCATGAGCTTGTCCTTGATGCGCGCCTGCGGATGCCCGTCCACCTTGAACAGGTTGAGCATGATGTCGCGGGCCATGACCGGGTATTCGTTGAAGATGCGGGTGGTTTCCTCCATGTAGTGGGGGAAACGGCGGAAGCGCTTGAGGTCCTGCAGCACGTAGCTGCCGTCGAGCAGCTGCTCGTAGGCGGCCAGGCGCGTCGCCGACACGTCGTCGGCCTCGAGCGCGCGCATCGCGGCCTGAGCCGCCGCATCGCCCGAGCTCACGGCGAAGTCCATGCCGCGCACGGAGTAGCCGAGGTTCATGCACAGCATGGCCGCGTCGCCGCACACGAGCACGCCGTTGCCGTAGAGCTTCGGCACCATGTCGAAGCCGCCTTCGGGCACGAGGTGGCCGGAGTATTCCAGCAGCTCGCCGCCCTTGACGAGCGGGGCGATGTCGGCGCGCTGCTTGAAGTCCTCGAGCATCTGGTAGATCGGCACGTCGCCCGCGGCGAGGTCGGACAGCGTGGCCACGAGCCCGAGGGAGATCGAGTCGTCGTTGGTGTAGAGGAAGCCGCCGCCGATGCGGCCCTTCGTGCAGTCGCCGGCGAACATCCACGCCGCGCCCTCGCCGGGCGCGCACAGGAAGCGGTCTTCGATGACCGACGGCGGCAGGGCGATGGTCTCCTTCACGCCCACGGCCATCTGGTGGGGCGCCGGGCATGCGTCGGCCAGCCCGGCCTTGTGGGTGAGCAGGGAGTTCACGCCGTCGGCCAGCACGGTGATGCGGGCCTCCACCTCGTCGCCTCCCGCGACGACGCCGCATACGCGGCCGTCGCGCACGATGAGGTCCTCCACGGCGATGCCGTAGATGAAGTCGGCGCCCGCCTCCTCGGCCTGCTCGGCCAGCCACTGGTCGAAGGGCCCGCGCAGCACGGCGTAGGAGTCCTTGCCGGACTCGCGCAGCTCGTCGGCCGTGAAGTCCATGGTGAACAGGGCGTCGGGCGCGGCGAGCGATATCTTCTCGTGCGTGATGCGGCGCTGCAGGGGAGCGCGATCCTCGAAGTCGGGGAAGACCTCGGCCAGCGCATGCGTGTAGATGCGCCCGCCGGTCATGTTCTTCGCGCCGGCGTAGTTGCCGCGCTCCACCACGAGCACGGCCAGGCCCGCCGAGGCCAATCGGTAGGCCGCGACCGCGCCGGCGCATCCCGCGCCGACGACGATCGCGTCGAACTGATCTTCGGACATAGGAGATTCCTTCCGCGAGTCGGTTCGGTTAGGAGAGCTTCTCGACGAGGGCCGGCAGGGCCTCGTGCAGGTCGGCTACGAGGCCGAAGTCGGCCTGCGAGAACACGGGCGCGTTCTGGTCCTTGTTGATGGCCACGATGACGTCGGCGTTGTGCACGCCGATCATGTGCTGCATCTGGCCCGAGATGCCGATGGCGAAGTACACCTTCGGCGACACCATGCGGCCCGACACGCCCAGGTAGAGGTTCTTCGGCAGCCACTTCTCGTTCTCGGCGAGGGGACGCGAGCAGGCGATCTCGCCGTGCACAGCCGACGCGAGGTCGCGCGCGAGGTCGAGGTCCTCGACGTGGGCGAAGCCGCGGCCGGCGCCCACGATGACCGACGCGCGGCCCAGATCGGCGCCCACGTGCGGCACCTCGTGCGTGCCGCGCAGCTTGAGGGCGCGCTCGGGCGCGACGAACGCGCGGGTTTCCACGACGTCCGTGCCGCTGGCCTCGGCGTTCGCGAACGCGCTGCCGTTGCTCGAGTAGAAGGCGCGCTCGCCCGTGGCCTGCTGCGTCTTCGTGGCGAGGCCGCCGAAGTACAGGCTGATCGCCTGCTCGCCGTCAAGCGCGGTGATGTCGCTCATGACGCTCGTGCCCGCATGCGCGGCAAGGCGGCCGCCGACGATCTTGAGGCGCGCGGTGGGTTCGAAGATCACCGCGTCGGGGTTCGTCTCGTCGTACAGGGCGGCCACGGTGTCGTAGGCGTTCTCCACGAGCTCGCCTTCCGGCAGCTCGATGTGGTAGGCCACGTCGGCCACGCCCGTCTGAGGCGCGCGCCCGATGGAGACGAGCAGGACGTCGTCGGCGAGCGTGCGGGCTCCGGCGCACAGCTCCTTCTGCGCATCTGCCGATTCAGCGATAACGAATGCTTTCATGATTAAGGCCTCTCTCTCATCTCTCGGCTACGGGCGGACGGCTGCGGCCACCGCAGCGGCGAACGCGTCGAAGTCCCCGTCGTTTTTCATGTCGAACACCTGACGCTTGCGCTCGGCCAGCTCGGGCGCGGTGATGCTGGCGGTTTCCACCGCGGGCGTCGTGTCCACGCCGGCGTCGGCGGCCGAGGTCACCGTGGTCGGCTTCTTGCCGGCGGCCAGGATCTCGCGCATGCCGGCGATGCGGGGGAACGCGCACTCGGGCGTGACGGCCACCACGGCGGGCAGGGGCACTTCGATCTCCTCCACCACGTCGGGCAGCGTGCGCTCCACCACCACGGCGCCGTCCTCGAGCTTGAGGGACGTGACGGCGTTGATGACGGGCAGGCCCAGCTCGGCGGCCAGCTGCACGTCAACCTGGCCGGCGTACATGTCGGCCGAGCCGTCGCCGCACACGATGAGGTCGACGTCGCCGATGCCCTCCACGAGCTTCGCCAGGGCGCGCGCCGTCGTGCGGGCGTCGGCGAACTGGAAGGCGTCGTCGGCGATGAGGCGCAGTTCCGCGGGGCCGCGCGACAGGATGCTCTTCTTCACCTTGAGGTCGTCGGCCTTCGCGTTGCTCGCGCTGATGGCGTACAGCGTGGCGCCCGTCGCCTCGGCCAGCAGCGTGGCGGCCTCGATGGCGTTGAGGTCGTACTCGCTCACGATCTGGTGCGCCTTGGAGTAGTCGAGGGTGCGGTCGCTTGCGACGACGATGTCCTGATCGTCGGGCACCACTTTCACTGCAACGGCAATGTTCATCTCGGTTCCTTTCGTTCGTTCGGTCGGATTCGACGGGGTCGGTACGGCTTCGCTACTTCGCGTAGCGCTTGAGGATCTGGCGTCCGGCGATGTAGCTCATGATTTCAACGGTGCCGCCGGCAAGCTGGTTGCCGCGCAGGTCGGTCCAGATGCGGCCGACGCGCGAGGCCGTGGTGTAGCCGAGCGCCGCGAAGATCTCGAGCGCCATGTCGGCCACCTTCGTGCAGCCCACCGTGGCGTAGCGCTTGAGCAGCGCCGCCTCGGTGCGGACGGATTCGCCCTGGTCGAGCTGCCACAGGGTCTTGTACAGCATGTTGCGCGAGTTCTCCAGAATGGTTTCCATCTCGGCCAGCATGTCCTGGATCATGGGGTTCCAGCCGATGGGCTTGCCGAAGGCGTAGCGCTCGTTGGCGTAGGCCGCCGCGTCGTCCATGCAGGCCTGCGCGAGGCCGAGCGACTGGGCCACCACGAGGCAGCGCTCGATCTCGAAGTTCTTCATGAGCAGCAAAAAGCCCTCGCCCTCCTTGCCGAGGCGCATGTCCTCGGTGAGCACGACCTCGTCGAAGAACACGTCCACGAAGGGGATGATCTGCTGGCCGATCTTCTCGAGCGGGGCGGTGGACAGGCCGGGAGTATCGGTGGGGATGAGCCACAGCGACATGCTCTCGTTGGCGTGCGCCGGGTGCTCGTCCTTCGACACCACCAGCATATAGGGGGTGTTGCCGCCGTTCGTGACCCAGGTCTTCTGGCCGTTCATGATGTACGTGCCGTCTTCCTGGCGCTTCGTGTACGTGCTCATGGCCTTGTTGTCGGAACCGGCGCCCGGCTCGGACAGGGCGAGCGAGGCGATGGGCTTGCCCGACTTGTTATATTGGTCGACCACGAGGGACACCTGCTCGGGGGTGCCGAACTCCGCCACGTCGGCCGTGGCCAGCATGGCCGTCATGAACGGGGTCATGCAGCCGGTGGCGTGGTAGAGCGTCTCGGTCATGAGGCCGAGCGTGAGCTTGTCGCAGGGGATGCCGCCGCATTCTTCGGGCAGTCCCATGAAGGCGAATCCCGCGTCGCGGTACGCCTCGCCGATCTCGTCGGGGATGCCGTGGTTCTCGTACATGGCGCTCACGGTCTCTTCATCGAAGTACCGGTCGGCGAATTCTTGGATGCTCTCGACCAGCAGTTCCTGATCGACGGTCAAGCTGAAATCCATAGTCAACGCTCCTTTACTGTCCAGGTTCTGTTCCCTCGTTCGTGCGCTTCACCCCGCCGCGCCCCCGGGCTTTCCCGAAGAGCAGTACCGCACATTGATAGTTCTGACGGATGCTAAGCACAGTTTGCACCCATAATCACGTCAGTGTCCAATAGGTTCTTTTCAGCTATTCATAGGTTAATTCATAGGTTTCTTCTATTGATGGCGGGGGAGTCGCGGGGGCGCTCTGCGGTGCCAATACTAGCAATACTGCATATGAACAGGTATAATATAAATTGTGGCACAAGGGGCGGCGACGGAAAAACGGGAATAACCGCGCAAAACGGCGGCGAATCATAGCTAAAACCTATCTTTGGCAAATGATTCATCATCATTTACCTATTGGACAAAATAATCGTTTAGGGTGCAAACTGTGAGCAACGAGGTTGCCGCTCACCGACACACGACGGCGAAGCAGCCCGAAACCCATCAGTCTGGCAAGACGTTGAAGGAGGATGTATGAGCAAGCTTACCCCTGAGGAGTTCCGCGAATACCTCAAGACCGTGCGTGCGCTCGCCGAGGGACCGTTCGAGGAAATGCAGAAGGAGGTCGAGGTCACCAACGCGTTCCCGCAGGAATTCTACGACCTCGCCATCGAGAACAACCTGTACCGCTATGCGCTGCCCGAAGAGTACGGCGGATGGGGCCTGTCCGAGAAGGAGATCCTGCAGGTGCAGGAGGAGTTCTCCCGCGGTCCGGGCGGCATGCGCATGCACCTGCACTACGCTGCCGACCTCAACTGGCGCATCCTTGACGATTACGGCAAGCCGGAGCTCAAGGCCGAGTTCATGGACAAGTTCCAGGACAAGACCATCTTCACGAACTTCGCGCTGACCGAGCAGACCGGCGGCACCGGTGCCGACCTGCACACCACCGCCCTCAAGGACGAGAACGGCAACTACGTGCTGAACGGCGAGAAGTGGCTCATCTCCCACACCGACTGCTCGCAGTACGCCTACGTCATCGCCGTGACCGATCCCGAGAAGCAGGGCGACGAGCGTCTGTCCGCCTTCTTCGTGCCCATGGACACGCCGGGCTTCGAGCTCGTCCCCATGCCGCATATGATGGGCTGCCGCGGCGCGGGCCATGCGGGCTTCAAGATGACGAACGTCGTGCTCGACCCGAAGTACCTGCTCGGCGAAGAGGGCCAGGGCATGGAAGTGGCCATGCACTCGCTCGCCATCTCCCGCGTGCACATCGCCGACTCGAACCTCGGCATGTCCCAGCGCATGCTCGAAATGTCCATCGCCCGTGCTCGCGACCGCGTCACCTTCGGCAAGCCGATCATCCAGCGTCAGGCTATCAAGATGAAGCTGGCGAACATGGCCACGAACATCCACGCGCTGCGCTGCATGATCATGGACTTCGCCGACGAGTACGACGTCGATCCGCACAACGAGTTCGTCGACGAGAAGGCCGCCATGTGCAAGCTGTTCTCCATCGACACCGTGAAGATGGTTTCCGACGAGATGCTGGAGATCTTTGGCGGCGACGGCTACTTCGAGGACTCGCCGTACGGCCCGACCGAGCGCCTGTACCGCGACTGCCGCGCCATGTGGCTTGAGGAAGGCGCTCCCACCGTGCAGCGCATCACCATCGCCCGCGGCGTCGACAAGCACGACGGCCACGTGGAGTACGCCGACTGGATTGCCGGCACGGCTCTGTAAACACCACCCGCATTACCTTCCCCTTAACGAACGAAGGGCCCCGGTTTCCGCCGGGGCCCTTCGTTCGTTTCGAGGGGCCCGGCGCTTCCGTCGACCGCTGGAACGCCGTGCCGCTTCCGGCGCGAGGCGGGCCGTTCGCCGGAAATGCTTCTTGATCGGCAACGTTTCTCGACCGTTGCCGGGTTTACACGAAACGGCGACTGACAACGCCCCTGCTCGCACGCTATGCTGGGGACAGCAGGCGGCGCGGGGTGCGCCGCAAGAACGAAAGGAAGCGCCCATGAACAACCCTGCTCAGAAATCCTACCAGCTCTACATCGACGGCCAGTGGGTCGACGCGTCGGACGGCGGAACGCTCGACGTGTACTGCCCGGCCAACGGTGAACAGCTTTCAACTATCGCCGACGCCACGAAGGAAGATGTCGACCGCGCGGTCGACGCCGCGTGGGAGGCGTTCAAAACCTGGGGCAAGACCACCAAGGCCGAGCGTGCCATCATCTTGAACAAGGTGGCCGACCTCATCGAGGAGAACGCGGAGAAGTTCGCGCTGCTCGAGTCGCTCGATAACGGCAAGCCCATCCGCGAGACGCGCGCCATCGACGTGGCGCTGTCCGTGGACCATTTCCGTTACTTCGCCGGCGTGCTCTTGGCCGACACGGGCGAGGCCGACAAACTGCCCGGCAACCTGCTGTCCATCGTGCTGCACGAGCCCATCGGCGTCGTCGGCCAGATCGTGCCGTGGAACTTCCCGTTCCTCATGGCCGCCTGGAAGCTGGCCCCCGTGCTGGCTGCCGGCGACTGCACGGTGTTCAAGCCCTCGTCCACGACGTCGCTCACGGTGCTCGAGCTGGCGAAGCTCACGCAGGACATCATCCCGGCCGGCGTGTTCAACGTGGTGACGGGCCGCGGCTCGAAGTCGGGTCAGTACATCCTCGACAACCCGAAGATCAGCAAGCTCGCGTTCACCGGCTCCACCGAAGTGGGCCGCGACGTGGCCCGCGCGGCGGCCGAGCGCCTCATCCCGGCCACGCTCGAGCTGGGCGGCAAGTCGGCGAACATCATCTTCGACGACGCCAAGTGGGACATGGTGATGGACGGCGTGCAGCTGGGCATCCTGTTCAACCAGGGCCAGGTGTGCTGCGCCGGCAGCCGCATCTTCGTGCAGGAGGACATCTACGACAAGTTCGTGCACGACGCGTGCGAGGCCTTCAACAACGTGAAGGTGGGCATGCCCTGGGAGGACGACACCCAGATGGGCAGCCAGATCGACGAGAACCAGCTCAACAAGATCCTCGAGTACGTGGAGATCGCCAAGCAGGAGGGCGGCCGCGTGCTCTGCGGCGGCGAGCGCAACACCGAGGGCGACCTTGCCAAGGGCGCGTTCATGAAGCCGACGCTGCTCGAGGTACCGAACAACTCGTGCCGCGTGGCGCAGGAGGAGATCTTCGGGCCGGTGGCCGTGGTCATCAAGTTCAAGGACGAGCAGGAAGTCATCGACATGGCGAACGACTCGGTGTACGGCCTGGGCGGCGCCGTGTGGACGCGCGACATCAACCGCGCCTTCCGCGTGGCCGAGGGCATTCAGACGGGCCGCATGTGGGTGAACACCTACAACCAGATTCCGTCGGGCGCGCCGTTCGGCGGCTACAAGGAATCCGGCATCGGCCGCGAGACGCACAAGGTGATGCTCGAGCACTACACGCAGGCGAAGAACATCATGATCAACCTCGGCGAAGAGCCGAGCGGGTTCTACCCGGCGAAGTAAACCGCAAAGGATCGGAAGCGCCCCGGAAAACCGGGGCGCTTTTTTGTCCCTTTCTTTTTTCATGGCGCGGCATACGCTTGCTTGTCCTCGCTGCGTTTGCCGCGCCGATCGCACGCCGCGCCCATCCCGAATCGGCGCGGAACGCGCGCGTCCGTCCGCATGATCGCCCCCGCGCCATGGAGACCCCTTCTACCTTACAACCTCGTGAACGGAAGCCCACGTGCCTGTTGCGGGGCGGGCACGCTCCGGTGGCAGAATGCGCTTCGTCATCGTTTGGCGCTCTGGTAGGCCTTATGCTCCCAGCATAGCGTTGAGCCGTTCCCTTACCGGCCGCGCTCCCGAACCGAACAAGCACTACCCATTGCAGGGGCCCCTTCGGGTCGCGCGAAGCGCTGTCTTTTTCGCGAAAACCACCCGCCACCTGCGATGGCCGACCCCCTGCAGCGCAATCGCTTCCTTGCATGCCCGGCACGTATGGGCGCACTCGGCAAGCGGGATCGCGAGCGTCGCATCGGCAGACACGCCGCCGCGACGCGGAATACGAGACGGGAGGAGCCCGTCCCCACCCCGGTATGAAAGGAAGACAGATGGAACAGAGGTTATCTGGGCTGTCGGGAAGGATGATGGCCGTGCTCGTGACGGTCGCGCTCGCCGCCTCGATGGCGCTCGGTGCCGCTCCGGCGTTCGCGCTCAACAACGGCGGCCTGACCGACGACGGCACCGCGTCGATCACCGTGCACAAGTACCGCACGCCGGCGGCATCGTCCGAGCCCGGCACCGGATCGGCATCGGATGCGGGCAACCTGCCCACCGGCGCCGAGCCGATGAAGGACGTGGACTTCACGCTGTACAAGCTCGACTCCGCCAAGGTCGAGGGCTCGGTGGCCGGCACGGCCGCCGTCAGCACGGCGCCGACGCTCGACGGCGTGACGGCCTTCTTGAACCTGTACAAGGCCAACAGCTTCACGCCCGTCGTGAAGACCACCGACGTGGACGGCACGGCCACCTTCGGCAGCCTGTCGTTCGGCTACTACCTGCTCGTGGAAACGGATGCGGGCGGGGCGAACGTCGACGTGAGCGTGCCCAGCATCATCACGCTGCCCTATGCGCAGCAGGCGACGGGCGGCGCCACCACGTACCTCAAGGACGTGAACGTGTACCCCAAGAACGTCAGCAAGGAAGAGGTTGAGAAGACCATTATCGACGAGCCCGACCTCGTGAAGCCGGGCGACACGCTGAGCTACCAGATCGCGTTCAAGATTCCCAGCCCGTCCAACATCTTCACCGACCCTGCGAACTGCCTCAAGGGCACCATCGTGGATACGCTGCCGAAGAACGGCGCGGGCCAGCCCACCATCACCATCAAGAACGACTACACCGTGGTGGCGCTTGCGCAGGACGGCACCGAGAACGTGCTGACCCCCGGCGACATCGGCTTCTCCGACACGTCGACCACGAACGGCCAGGCCACCTGGACCATCACGCCGGCTATCGCGCAGGCCATCAACGTCATCAACGTGGCGAACACCGCCACGCCCGCCAAGCAGATCGGCAAGGTGCTCATCCGCGTGAACGCGACGGTGAACAACAACGCCTTCAACGCGGGCGTCGACGCGAACGGGCTGCCCATCGTGCAGAACAGCGCGACGGTCACCATCATCGATGCGCTGGGCAACACCACCATCGACACCAAGACGAGCGCGACGAACCCCATCCCGCTCATCGGCTTCCAGTTCGTGAAGGTTGACGTGGACGGCCATGCCATCCTCACCGACTCCGCCACGTTCAAGCTCGCCACCTCCTACGACAACGCGGTTGCGGGCACGTTCCTCAAGAACGCCACCGCCACCGCCGACCTCACCGCCACGACGAATGTCGCCGACGGCAAGGCCGTGTTCTCGGGCCTGAGCTTCGACAACCTCACGTCGGGCGGCACGGCCTACACCGCCATCGAGCAGGCCGTGACGGCCGCGCGCTCCAGCCTGGGCACCGTGCAGACCGTGGAGCTGTGGATGTGCGAGACGAAGGCCCCGAACGGCTACCGCATCCTGCAGGCGCCCCAGAAGGTGACGCTGCAAATCGTGAAGGCGACGGCCGACGCCAAGGTGACCACCTCGGTGGTGGGCGGCCCGCTGTCCCTCATCAACACGCGTGACGGCCAGGAAGGCGGCGGCAACTTCGCCCTGCCGAACACGGGCGGCACGGGCGCGCTGATCTTCGGCATCGTGGGCGCCGTGCTCATCGGTGCGGCGGTGACGTACTTCGTGCGCTCCCGCAAGCGCGACCAGAACAAGCAGTCCTAACCGCCGCTGCAGGGCGAGGCCCCGTTCGAGGCCTCGCCCTGCGCGCGGGGAGCCGGGTGCGGCAGACGACGGATCGTGGGAAGAGCGAGGTGTGATCGAGTGGAATCAGCGAACGAACGCATGCGCGGCCGGAATGCCGCGCGAAGCCTGACGGCGCTCGGCGTCGCGCTCGCCCTTGCCCTGCTCGCCGCCGTCTGCGGCGCGGCGCTCTGCCCGGGTGCAGCCTGGGCGGCGGATGAGCGCACCGGTTCCATCGTGGTGCACGAGTACCGCACGCAGCTCGGCGCCACGCAGCCGGGCACGGGCGACGCAGGCGCCATCCTGCCCGCCGACGCCGAGCCGCTGGCCGACGTGCCGCTGACGCTCTACCGGCTTTCCGAAGACCCGCAGGCGGCCAACGGCTTCGACCCGTCCGTCACGGTGGATTCGCCCCCGCTCGCCTCGTTCGACCCGCGCACGGGCTCGACCGACGCGCAGGGCGCGCTCGCGTTCGGCGACCTGCCGCGCGGCGTGTACCTGCTCGTGCAGGGCACCATGCCCGGCCTGCAGCCCGCGCAGCAGAAGCTGCTCGTGGCCGTGCCCATGGAGAACGCCGCGGGCGACGAGGCGCGCTGGGACGTGCACGTGTATCCGAAATCGTACGCCGTGGCGTCCATCGCCAAGCAGGCCGTCGACCCGGATACCGTGTACGGCGTGGGCGACGAGGCCTCGTGGCGCATCGTGCTGCCCGTGCCGGCCGAGCTCAAAGCGAACGGCCCCGACGGCACGGTGAGCTACGGCAGCGCGCTTGCGGTGCGCGACCCGCTTGACGCCCGGCTCGACTTCGTGGAGGGCGCGCAGGTGGCGCTCGTGGACGAGCACGGCGCGCCGAGCGCGACCGCGCTCGTGGCCGGCGTGGACTACGAGGAGGCGTTCGACGCGCGCACCCGCACGGCGAGCTGGACGTTCACCGACGAGGCGCTCAAGCGCATCGCCGACGCGGGCGCGCACGACCTCGTCATCACGCTGACCACACGGGTGAACGAAGCCGCCTACGATGCGCCCGGCGCCATCTACAACGACGCATCGGCGTCGTTCACGAGCGCGACGGGCGAGCCCGTGCAGGTGGTGGTCGTGCCCGGCGGCACGCCCGACCCGGAGAACCCCGCGCATCCGCGCATCTACACGGGCGGTCTGCGCATCGACAAGCATCTCGACGCGACGGGGGAGAAGCTCTCCGGCGCCGTGTTCAAGGTGGCGCGCTCCTACGACGATGCGCGCGCCGGGCGCTTCATCGCCCGCACGGCGGGCGGCGCGGCGCAGGACATCGAGCTCGTCACCGACGCGAACGGCGCCGCATCCCTCGCCGGCCTCGCCGCAGGCACGTACTGGCTCGTGGAGACGCAGGCGCCGTCGTATGCGGACGCGCACGGAGCCACCCATGCATGCGTGCGCCTCACCGAGCCGGCGGCCGTCACCGTGCCTGACGATCCGGCATCGGCAACGGTGGGCGTTTCGGTGGCGAACCGTCTTGAAACGCCGCTCGACCAGGCGGGGAGCGCGGCGTGGACGACGCTCGTCAAAACGGGCGACGCCGGATGGCTTGCAGCGGCGGCGCTGCTCGTCGCGCTTGCCGCCGGCATCGGCGCCGCGGCGTACCGCCGCAGCGCGCGCGGGTGCGACGAACGTACGGACGAGAGGTAGGAGGAACGGCTATGAAGAAGCTCGAACCGAGGCGCACGGCGCCGCGCCCGCTGCGTTGCGCGTGGCGCATGCTGCTGTGCGCGCTGCTCGCCCTCACGCTCGTGCCCTCCCTCGCCGCCGGCGCGCCTGCCGACGCTGCCGCAGGCGGCTCCGCTTCCGCCGCCTCCTCCGACGCGCCCGTCGCGTCCGATGCCGCGCATGACGACGAACCCTCGGCCGTCGAGCCGCCTGCGGGCGATGCCGACCCCGAGACGCCGACGCCCCCGTCCGCCGACGATGCATCCGACGACGAGGATTCCCCCGACGGCGCCGAAGCCGACGCCGCCGCGGGAGCGCCCGAAGCCGCGCCCGAAGCCGACGCCGACGCCCCCGACGACGATGCCGCCGCCGCGGCCGCTGCGGCGGCCGAGCCGCGCGCTGCGGGCGACACCCTGTACGTGTCGGCCGCGGGCAACGACCTCACGGGCGACGGCACGCACGCCAAACCGCTGGCAACGCTCCAGGCCGCGGTGCAGAAGGCGTCGGCGAGCACGCCCACCACCGTCGCCGTCATCGGCAACCTCACCGCCACCACGACGGCTGCCGTGGGGGAGAAAACCATCACGGTCACCACCGACGCCGCCCAGGCGACGCCCGCCGTCGTCACGGGCCGCACGGCGGTCACGCTGTTCACCGTCAACACCGGCTCCCTCACGTTCGCCAATGTCGTCATCGACGGCGCCTCGACGTCGGTCGACCATCGCGTGGCCGACGTGTCGGGCACGAACGGCCAGCTCGTGCTTGCGTCGGGCACCACCATCAGGAACTGGTACAGCTCGGGGTTCGCCGGCGCGCTGCGCCTGCATGCGAACAACGCGTCGCTGCTCATGCAGACGGGCAGCACCATCCAGGGCTGCCGTCTCGTCACCTCGGGCGCCCATGCGGGCGGCGCGGCCGTCAACGTCATGGCGAATCGCACACCCGGCATCACCACGTCGCCGCTGTCGTCGAACCGCGCCTCGTTCACCATGCAGAGCGGCGCGTCCATCGTCGACTGCGACACCCAGCTCACCTCGAACGCGAGCCTCTCGGGCGGCGGCGCCGTCCATGCGGCGGATGCGGTCGTGTCCATCCAGGCCGGCGCCTCCCTGAACTCCTCCGACCTCACGTACCAAAACGCGCTCGGCCTGCTGTTCGACCCGACGGGCACGCGCCAGGGCGGCGGCGGGCTGTTCGCCAACAACTGCAAGGTGGACATCGCCGGCACGGTGGACTCCTGCAACGTGAAGAGCTCGGTGAACATCTCGACGGCCAGCTTCTACGCGGGCGGCGGGGGCGTGTTCCTCTACGACTACGGCTGCACGACGGGCAACGCCGTGGACTGCCGCACCGTCATCAGCGGCACGGTGTCGAACTGCTCGGCCATCGCGGGCGGCGGCGTGTTCTACTGGAGCGAGGCCGACGGCTACGGCGAGGGCGACAACCTGTGGGTGGGCACGGGCGGCGCGCCGCTCACGTCGGCCAGCCAGGTGGTGGACAAGGTGTACGACACGCTCACGCTGAGCGGCAGCATCACGAACTGCTCCACCACCGACGTGGGCACGCTGCGCACCATCTCGCTGGGCGCGTACGGCGACTTCGAGCGCTACGGCATCGGCGGCGGCGCCATCTGCGGCGCCTACAACGGCCTCATCGTGCTGGCCGACGGCGCGCGCATCGACGCGTGTTCCACGTACAGTGAGGGCGGCGGCGTGTCGAACTACGGCGTGTCGGTGTTCTGCCTCGACAACTCGGCCAACCTGAGCGGCGGCCCGAAGGTGACGAACTGCTCGTCGGGCAAGATCGCCGGCGGTCTGAGCTTCGGCGCGGCCGGCTCTATCGAGAGCGTCATCGTGGACGGCTGCACGGCCGGCGCGTTCGGCGGCGGGCTGTACCTCTACAGCGGCTCGACCACCATCTACAACTGCTCGGTCACGAACTGCTCGGCCGATCTGTACGGCGGCGGCATCATGCAGGACATGATCCACGACCTGTTCTGGTACGGCGGCACGGTGAAGGACAACCACGCCGTCCTCGGCGGGGGCGGCATGGCGCTGTACGGCTTCTACGGCGGCTCGTCGGGCTCGCCGCGCGGCGCCGTGTTCAACTATCCCGTCACGGCGAACAACGGCTTCACGAACCCCACCTATTACAAGTCGGCCATCCTCGCGAACAAGATCGTGGCGCCCAGCATCCTGCGGGCCAACACGCAGGGGCTCACGAACGCGGCGTCGGACGTGTGGACGAACGCGCTGGGGGCCTCGTCGCGCGTCGACGTGCGCGGCAGCTTCGTGGACGGCTCGAAGATCGGCGTCATCGTGTCCGAAGGCCTCGTCACGCTCAACACGAGCGGCGCCCAGTTCGGCACGGTCTACCAGTCCAGCGCGAACCTGGCCCCCTTCGCCAACGACGTGAACGCCACGCTCGTGGCGGCGGCGAACGGCACGCGCCTCGTGTGGGCGGACGGCTTCGTGGTGGACTACCAGGCCAACGCCCCTCTCGGCTCGACGCTCACCGGTTCGGCGCCCTTCGACGGCGCCGACGGCATGGCGAACGCCTACGCCCGCTCGAACGGCTCGGCCACCGTGCTCGGCCAGGGAACGATGGCCGTCAACGGCTACACGTTCAAGGGATGGGCGGCTGCGGCCACCGATACCGCGCCGCGCTTCCAGCCGGGTGCCGCCATCACCTACGATGCGTCGCTCGACCCGCTCAAGAACGGCCATATGGTGCTGTACGCCGTGTGGCAGGCGCCCCCGCGCGTGTGCCAGATCATCCGCGACACGAATGGCGACGGCACGCCCGACACGTTCTACAAGGTCTACACCACGCTCTACGAGGCGTTCAACGACGCCCAGACGAACGATCGCATCGAGATGCTGCGCGACGCGTCCCTCGTGGACTTCTCGGCCGCCGCAGGCCAGCAGCCCGCCGATGGCGGCGTGAAGCTTGCCGCGGGCAAGACCGGCGTCGTGCTCACCACGGCGCCGCTCGTGCAGATCATCCCGGGCGCCCAGGGCTGGCTCGGTTCCGTGCCCTCGTCGGGCCTGCTCACGGCAACGATTACGCGCACCGCCTCCGGTTCGACCACGTCGTGGCTGTCCGTCGCGGGCGGCCTGACGGTGACGAACCTCGTGATGGACGGCGCGTGCGCCCTGCGACAGGGGCAGAGCGGCACGGGCGTCGTCGGACAGCAGGCGCTGATCGAGGTGGCGGGCGCGTCGTCGTCGCTCGCGCTCAACGCGGGCACCACGCTCAAGAACGCCTGCAACGCGACGGGCCCCGGCGGCGCGGTGCACGCGAGCGCCCAGGCGACCGTGCGCCTGTCCACGGGCGCGGCCGTCACCGGGTGCACGGCTGCCGACGGCGGCGGCGTGGCCGTGGAGAACGCCACGTTCACGCAGGCCGGCGGCTCGGTGAACGGGTGCACGGCCGCGCGCTTCGGCGGCGGCGTGTACGTCGGTCCCCAGGCGACGGCGAGCATGGCGGGCCTCGCGGAGGTGCGCGGCAACGTGGCGAAGCGCTCGGGCGGCGGCCTGTACGTGGACGCCGCGGCGCGCCTCACACTGTCGGGCGGCACGGTGGCCGCCAACGCGTGCTCGGCCGAGAACAACGACGGGGGAGCCTACGCCGGCGCCTTCGTCGGCGGCATCGGGCTGGGCTCGTATGCGTCCGCGACGCCGCTCGTCACCCTGAGCGGGGCCACGCTCGTGTCGGGCAACCTCGGGCGCCCGCCGAAGGGCCTGTCCACCGACAGCCCGAAGGCGTCCGACCTCGAGGTGGCGCGCGCGGGCGCGTCGTACTCGCTGGCCGTGGACGCGTCGGGCCTCGCTCCCACGGCGGCCGTCGGCATCACGTCGGCCAGCTCGTCGCTGCTCGCGGCGGGCGCGCAGTTCGCCTCGCGTGTGGGAACGGCCCCCATCGTGGGCCTGCAGCTGTTCTTCAACAACGCCAACGCGGGCCTCGCGGCCGTGGCGGGAGCGGGCGACGCCGTGGTGTGGCGCGGCCTCTCCGCCGACGTGTCGTTCACGAAGGTGGGCCTCGACCAGGCCACGGGCAAGACGGTGAAGCTGGCGGGCGCGAAGTTCGCGGTGTACCGCTACGTGGGCTCCCTCAACATCACCCCGATCACCATCAACGGCGGCTCCATCGATCTGGCCACCACGCTGTCCACCCAATGGGCGCCTGTCGTCGCAGCCGACGGCACGACGGGCACGGCGGGCGATCCGTCGAACGTGCCCTACGTGTTCACGTCCTCGTCGAGCGCCGACACGCTGGGCGTGGTGAACCTCACGCAGCTCACGCCGGCGGCATGGTACATGCTCGTCGAGGTGGAGGCGCCTGCGGGCTATCAGCAGCCCACCGGCCAATGGGCGTTCCAGGCGCTCGAGCTGTCGGGATCGGTGGGAGGCTACGGCATCGACGTGAGCACGCTGCTGGCGCGCAAGGGCGACGGCGGCCTGCTGCCCACCGCCTTCTCCACGTCCGTCACCCTGGGCGGCACGGTGCAACGCGGCGTGTTCCTGACGAACGTGCCGCTGTACAACCTGCCCTTCGCCGGCTCGCCGACGGCGGGGCCCCTCGTCGGCGTGCTTGCGGGCCTCGCGCTCGTCGTGGCGGCCCTCCTGCTACATCGCGCGCGCCGCTCCACCTCATGAGGGCGCGCGACCGCGTGCGGCGCGTCCTCATGGCGATCTGCCTCGTGGCGGGCATCGGCCTCATCCTGTACCCCGTGGTGGGCACGTACCTCAACGAGCGCTCGTTCGACGAGGTGGTGAGCCGCTACGAGGAAACGGTGCAGACCCTGCCCGAGGACGAGCGCGCGGAGATGCTGGCGGAGGCGCGCGCCTACAACGAGAGCCTGCGGGGCGATCCCGTGCACGACCCCTTCGTGGCCAACAGCGGCTACGCGGTGCCCGACAACTACGACGACCTGCTGAACGTGGACGGCACGGGGCTCATGGGCACCGTGTCCATCCCCGCCATCGACCTCACGCTGCCGCTCTACCACGGCACGTCCGACGACGTGCTGTCCCACGGCGCCGGCCACATCCCCCAAACGTCGCTGCCGGTGGGCGGCGCGGGCACCCATGCCGTCATCACGGGCCACACGGGCCTGCCTACGGCGCGCCTGTTCACCGATCTCGAGCGCCTGCAGAAGGGCGACGTGTTCGTGGTGGAGGTGCTGGGCGAGCGCCACGCCTACGCGGTGGACGATATCGAGGTGGTGGAGCCCGACGACGTGTCGTCCATCCGCGTGGAGGACGGCGCCGAATACGTCACCCTGCTCACGTGCACGCCCTACGGCATCAACTCGCACCGCCTGCTCGTGCGCGGCGCGCCCTGCGAGCTGCCCGCCGACGACGCCCTGGCCCCGACGCCCGGCGCGCCCTGGCCGCTCGTGGCGGCGCTCGGCGCGGCGGCGGCGCTCGCGGCTGCGCTGCTGGTTCGGCGCGTCTGGAGGCGCCGCCGCGGGCGCGGGCCGACGGGAGGGGAGGGCCGATGAGCGCCGCGCGTTCCGCCGACGCCCGACCGCCGCGCCGACGCGCCGCGCGCTGGTTCTTCGGCCTCGTGCTGGTCGTCGGGGTGGCGTGCGTGCTCTATCCCGTCGTGACGAACATCGCCTACCAGATGGGCGCGTACAGCGCGGTGGCGTCCTACGACGACGCGGTGAGCCGGCGCACGCCCGAGGAGCTCGCGCGCCTGTGGGCCGACGCCTACGCCTACAACGACGAGCTGGCCGCGCCCGAGGTGCGCGACCCCTTCACCGTCGACGAGGTCACGTCTCCGCTCGACCGCTACTACGACGTGCTCGACCCCGACGGCACGGGCATGATGGGCTACGTGGAGGTGCCCTCCGCCGGCATCGAGTTGCCGCTCTACCACGGCACGGGCGACGAGGTGCTGCAGACGGGCGCCGGGCATATCGCCACGACGGCGCTGCCCATCGACGGGGAGTCCATCCACCCCGTCGTCACGGGGCACACGGGCCTGCCCGACAAGCTGCTGTTCACGAACCTCATGTTCGTGCAGGAGGGCGACGTGTTCCGCGTGAAGATCCTCGACCGCACGTTCTCGTACCGGGTGGCGTCCGTCGACGTCGTCGAGCCCGACGACACGGCGCTGCTGCAGCCCGTCGAAGGGGAGGACCGCCTCACGCTGCTCACGTGCACCCCCTACGGCATCAACTCCCAGCGCCTGCTCATCACGGGCGTTCCCACCGTCGAAGACGACGAGCAGGGCGCCCGCCCGCTGGTGCTCCCGTTCGTCGTTGCAGGAGCGCTGCTCGTCGGAGGAGCCGTGCTCGCATGGAGAAGAGCGGGGAAGCGCGCGTGACCCTTTCATGGAGCCGCGTATGCTTCGGGACAAGCGCGCCCGACCCTTCCATGGCGCGGCATACGCTCCGGGATGAGTGCGCCTGACGCCGCGCCGATCGCACGCCGCGCCCATGTCGAATCGGCGCGGAACGCGCCCATTGGCCCGCATAATTGCCTCCGCGCCAAAGGGTGGGTGATCGCCCCCGCGCCAAGGGGCGGGGGCGCCAAAAAGGGTGCAGGTGGTCACCCCGCGACGCCCTCTCTAGAAATCGCTTCGCTGCATGTTCAGGTAGTTCAGCAGCTCGCTGCGCTTGTGGATCTGCATCTTCTCGTAGATGTGGCGGATGTGGGTGTTCACCGTATAGGGCGAGATCACCAGCTTGTCGGCCATGTTGTTCGTGGTGTAGCCGCGCGCGATGAGCACGAGGATCTCCGCTTCGCGCCCCGACAGGCCGAACTCCTTCGCCACTTCGGCGCAGATCTCGTCGATCTCGGCCTTCGACGGCGGGGCCGCCGTCAGCGCGGCGATGTTGAACTCCTGGCGCACGAGCGGCACGAGCAGCGCGGCCAGCACGCACATGAGCGCCAGGCAGGTTTCGGGCGTGATGGCGAACGCCAGGTCGGGCGCCAGCTCGTAGCCCACGGCCCAGGTGTTGCCCACCGCGATGCCGGCGCGCACGAACGCGCCGGAGAACGCGAAGGCCACCGCCGGGGTCACGTAGCCCTTCGACGTGAGGATGCCGAAGTACATGATGAGGAGGATCTCCAGAAGCGACGAGATGCCCGTGGCCATGATGAAGGCCGGCAGGTAGGCTACTTGATCGGCCAGGAAGAGCGCGAACGCCGCGATCAGCAGCACGAGGAGCCAGGGGAACATCTTGAAGATGCTGGCCTTGTCCTTCGACACGATGCTGATGCCGGCGATGGCCAGCATGATGATGGCGCCGCCGAGGATGCCCAGCGTGAAGGTGACGTCGCCGGTGGGCAGCACCTGCCACGGAATGATGGCCACGAGGAAGTAGCACGCCACGCTGGCCACGAACGTGATGACGCTCACCGTCACCATGTTCTTGAGGCCGCCCTGCGCCGCGCTTTTGGGCAGCAGCACGGGAAACGCCCGCGAGCCGTCGCGGCGGGCGGCCACGAGCAGCACGCCGGAGGCGATGGGCAGCAGCGAGACGAACACCGTCGTCACGTACACGGGCAGCGTCCACGCCAGCACGATGGTCACGAATAGCGCCAGGCCGAACGTCGTGCCGATGTGGCGCAACGAGAAGTTCGCCTTCACGCAGGCGTAGCGCTCGCCCCAGAGAATCCACATGACGGATTCGGCGATGCCGGTGAAGAAGGCCAGCGCGTACAGCAGACCGGGCACGGTGAACACCTGCGGGGGCAGGCACATGGCCAAGGTGGCGAGACAGGTGAGGATGGGTGCGGCCGCATAGAGCCAGCGATGCGTCGAAAGGTGGCGCGTGCGTCCCAACGCGAGCGCGATGAGCAGCAGGGTGACCACGGCGGCGCCCAGGTTCACGAGCCAGGCGATGGTCACGCGGTCGTCGAGCAGCTCGGTCTGCACGAACATGTGCGGCACGAACCACAACGCGTAATGCCACGCCAACAGAAGCGCGAATCCCACGTACTTGAGGGCAGGGCGCGTCGCAAATTCGGTAAGTGACGTTGCCGCTCCGTCATGTGATCCCGCAGGTTCCCCTGATTGGTGCGCCATGAGCGGACCATCCTTCCTAACATGCGTTTGCGATGGATGATGATGCTGCTGAACTGCCCGGACTCCATTAAACCTCACAAAGCGGGTCCGTGTTCACCATTGCGAAAATCTATCACCAATTCATCATGAACACCTCGCAAGAAAGTAAGTATTGAGGTAATTAGTGGAGATTTTGCGATGGCAAATCGACGGGAGGCGAACAGAATGCACCCAACGGCTCGGTTCACCGCCGGTCGCCGCCATGAACGTGCCGGCGACCGACTGAGAGACCGGGCGAAGACAAGGAGAAAGGAAGACAAGATGTCACTGCTTGCCAAGAGCAAGGGCGAGGTCACCTACAAGGAGCTCACCACGCTCCATAAATGGGCTCTCGTCGTACTCATCTCGATGGGCTCGTCGATCATCTACGCGCCGATGTATCTGAAGAACGTGTTCTACGATCCGCTGATGCAGGCCCTCGGCGCCACGAACGCCGACCTCGGCCTCATGGTGTCGGCCTACGGCATCGCCGCCATGATCTGCTACCTGCCTTCCGGCATCGTGGCCGACAAGTTCCGCATGCGCACGCTGGCATGGGTCGGCTTCATCGCCACCGCCGTGCTCGTGTTCGTGTACGCGATGCTGCCCTCCGTGCAGATCTGCCTGATCCTCTTCGTCCTCATGGGCGTCACGTCCATCCTGGTATGGTGGGGCACGCGCTTCAAGGTCATCCGCCTGTGCTGCGAGGAGAACGAGTACGCCTCCAAGATCGGCATCAGCTACTCCATCTACGGCGTCACCGGCCTCGTCATCGGCCTCATCAACGCCGGCATCATCGCCGCCATCTCCGGCGCGGCGGGCGTGCAGGCCATGCTCATCTTCCTGGGCGTCGTCATCGCCATCCTGGGCGTGGTCTCCTTCTTCCTCATCCCCGACTTCAAGGGCGAGATCAACAAGGACGCTAAGCTGTTCAGCGTCAAAGAGGCCATCCAGTCCATCAAGCACCCCGGCGTCATCTGGGCCTGCATTGCCTACTTCGCCTGCTACGCCGTGTACCAGGGCGCTACCTACACCACGCCGTACCTCACGCAGTGCTTCAACGCCGACGGCAACCTCGTGAACATCGTCGGTCTCATCCGCACCTACGGCATCGGCCTTATCGCCGGTCCGGTCGTGGGCTTCATCGCCACGAAGATCAAGAGCCCCTCGAAGACCATCCTGGGCGCGTTCATCCTGTCCATCGCGGTGCTCGTCGGCTTCATCCTGTTCCCGCAGGACGCTTCCGGTGCGATGATCGCCTCCGTCCTCGTGGTCGTGTTCGGCTTCACCACCTACGGTGCCTTCTCCATCGGCTCCTCGCCCCTGTCCGAGGTCAAGATCCCCATGGCCATCTTTGGCACCGCCTCCGGCCTGCTCTCCGTCATCGGCTTCCTGCCCGACGTGTTCATCCACACCTGGTACGGCGGCATGATCGACGCCCAGGGCACGGCAGCGTTCTCGAGCATCTTCGGCTTCGAGATCATGTTCGGCGTCATCGGCTGCGCGGCTCTGGTCATGTTGCTCCGCAGCATCAAGAAGCACTTCGGTGCCGAGGCTACCGCTCCGGCCGTCGAAGACGCCGAGACCACTCAGGCGTAAGTTCCTCTCACGAGTGCGGGGGCGCGCTGCTGCAAGCCGCGTCCCCTCATCTCAAACCGGTATCACCCGCACGTCCTGCGTTCACTATCGGAAACGAATCGGGAAAGAAGGCATCATGAACAAACTCGACGTCCTGTCCAAGATCAACCCGCAGATGAAAGCGGTCCTCGCCAAAGAGGACGAGCTGGCGGGCGACGCGAACGACACAAGCGTGGGGTTCGAGCAGATGCGCAAGAACTACGTCGCCGGCCGCGCGTTCTGGGCCGAGGGCGGCCCGGTCATGGCCGAGCAGCTCGACGCCACGGTGGCCGGCCCTTACGGCGACATCCCGGTTCGGTACTACTATCCCACCGAGGCTGCCGCGGCGGCGCTCGGCGGCGCGGCGCCCGCGCAGCCGGCCATCGTGTACGTGCACGGCGGCGGGTTCGTACTGGGCAACCTGGACACGCACGACCGCATCTGCCGCGTGCTTGCTCGCAACGCCGGCGTTGCCGTGGTGGCCGTGGATTACCGGCTTTCGCCCGAAGCGAAGTTCCCGAGCGCGGTTCACGAGGTTGCGGCCGTTGCTGCGCATTTGCACGAGCACGGCGCCGCGCACGGCATCGACGGCGAGCGCCTGTCGTTTGCAGGCGATTCGGGCGGCGCGCACTTGAGCCTTGCGGCCACGATGTACCTGCGCGAGGAGCTGGGCGGCAGCGATTTCGTGAAGTGCTGCCTTTTGTACTACGGCTGGTTCGGGCTCAAGGATTCGTCCTCGATGCGTCTTCTGGGCGGTTCCTGGGACGGCTTGACCGAGGCGGACTGGAAGTTCTACATGCAGATGTACGCGAACGATCCCGCCGAGCTGGAGGAAAGCCCGTACGCGAACCTGTTCCTCAACGACATGACGCGCGACATGCCCGCTTGCTATATCGCGGCGGCCGAGTACGACCCCTTGCGCGACGACAGCACCACGCTGGCGACGATCTGCGAGGAGCACGGGATTCCGTACCGTTTCGAACTGTTCGAAGGCGTTATCCACGCGTTTCTGCACTACACCAAGATGCTCGACGAGGCGAACGACGCCCTTGAGCACGGTGCGACCTTCTATCGCCAGCAGATGGGCCTGTAGGCGAGAGATACACCATTCGGGTTTCAAAGCGGGAGGACCCCGCTGAACACATACAAAAAGGAGGATCGTCATGGATTTCAAGTTGACGGACGAGCAGGAGCTGATCGTCGATAGCTACCGCGAGTACATGGAAAGCGAGAATTGGGAGACCTACTTCCACGAGTGCGACGAAGCGCACGAGTACCCGCTTCGCTGGGTGCGCGGCCTGTGCGAGCTGGGCTTCGACCAGATCATGCTTCCCGAGAGCCATGGCGGTTTGGGCCTTGAGCAGCCGTGCGTGACGCTGATGGCGGTCTACGAGATCCTGGGCAAGTACGGCGCCCCCACCTACGTGCTGTACCAGCTGCCCGGCTTCGAGACCATCATTCGCGAGGGCACCGGAGAGCAGATCGAAGCCGTCATGTCCACGCTGGGCACGGGCGAGCAGATCTGGAACTCCGCCTGCACCGAGCCGGGCGCCGGCTCCGACGTGGGCGCGCTGGCCACCACCTACAAGCGCGAGAACGGCAAGATCTACCTCAACGGCACCAAGACGTTCATCACCTCCTCGCTGGGCGTGAAGTACCTCGTCATCATGGCGAAGAACGCCGACGACCCCACCGTGTTCACCGAGTTCTTCCTCGACATGTCCAAGCCGGGCGTGAAGCTGTCCCCGCTCACCAAGCTGGGCCTGCGCATGGACAGCTGCTGCGAGGTCTACATGGACAACGTGGAGCTTGAGGAGAAGGACATCTTCGGCAAAGAGGGCAACGGCTTCATGCGCGGCGTGTCCGACTTCAACTTCGAGCGCTGGCTCGTGGGCGCCTGCGACTACGGCACCGCCATCAGCGCGTTCGAGGACGCCATGGCGCACGCGAACAGCCGCATCGCCTTCGGCAAGCCCATCAGCCGCTTCCAGCTCAACCAGATCAAGATCACCGATATGTGCATCAAGCTGACCAACATGAAGAACATGCTGTACGAGGCCGCCTGGAACGCCGACAACAACGACGGCAACTTCGACCCGGCCGCGGCCGCCATGTGCAAGTACTACTGCGCCAACGCCTCCTTCGAGGTCGTCGACGACGCCATGCAGATCATGGGCGGCATCGCCGTGGCTTCCGAGCACCGCATCAACCGCATCTGGCGCGACCTGCGCGTCGACCGCGTCTCCGGCGGCACCGACGAGATGATGATCCTCGCCACCTCCAAGGGCGCCTCCATCAAGTACAAGCAGAAGTAAAGAGAGCGTCGCGCTACGCGCTCTTCGGAAGGGATCCTTCGGCTACGCTCAGGATGACAGGCGGGTTGTCATCCTGAGCGAGCGAAGCGAGTCGAAGGATCCTTCAAAAAAGCGGCGAAGCCGCACCACTGCATTCATCAACGAAGGAGGAAACAACCATGGCACTACCTACCGAAAAGCCGTCCTACGGCCCTCTCGACGGCGTCAAGGTCGTCTACGCGGCGGTCGAGCTGGCCTGCCCGAAGGCCGCCGACCTCATGGCCGACTGGGGTGCTGACGTCATCTGGCTCGAGAACACGGGCGCGGGCGACACCATCCGCGACACCGCGTACGTGAAGCAGGCCGAGCGCCGCAACCAGCGCTCCGTGGCATTGAACTACTTCTCCGAAGAGGGCAAGAAGGTGTTCTTCGACCTGGTGAAGGACGCCGACATCTTCATGGAGGCATCGAAGGGCGGCACGTGGGCGCGCAAGGGCATCACCGACGACGTGCTGTGGGAGCTCAACCCGAAGATGGTCATCGTGCACGTCTCCGGCTTCGGCCAGGAGGGCGACCCCAAGATGGTGAAGCGCGCGGCCTACGACCTCACCGTCATGGCGTACTCGGGCATCATCATGCAGAACGGCACGGAGGAGCAGCCCATGCTCCCCGGACCCTACGCCGGCGACTACTTCAACACGCTCATGATCGCCTCCTCCGCGCTCGCGGCCCTCTACAAGGCCGAGAAGAGCGGCAAGGGCGAGTCCATCGACCTGGCCATGTACGAGACGCTGCTGGCCATCGGCCAGTACTACCTGGTGGACTACCTGAACGAGGGCATCAAGTGGCCCCGTCCGGGCGCCCGCAACCAGAACCTCTGCGGCATCGGCGAGTTCAAGTGCAAGGACGGCTTCCTGGGCGTGTGCCTCTACGGCGTCGACCAGAACAAGTACTTCCTCGAGCAGATCGGCCTCGGCCACCTGTGGGGCACCGAGGACATTCCCGAGGACACCTCGGGCCTGTGGCTGTCCAACCCGCACGCCGACGAGATCCAGAAGGCGTTCGAGGACTACTGCCTCGCGCGTTCCAAGTACGACATCGAAGCGGACTTCGCGGCCCATCGCATCGCCGCCCAGGTGGTCAACGACATGGAGGACCTCGTGGCCGAAGAGCACCTGAAGCTGCGCAACACGTGGGTTGACTGGGAGACGGTCGACGGCGAGACGTTCCACGGCCTCGGCGTGTTCCCGAAGTTCAAGAACAACCCCGGCCAGATCTGGCGCCCGATGCCGAAGCAGGGCGGCGACACCGTCGACGTCATGACGAAGCTGGGCTACACGCAGGAGCAGATCGACGAGCTGGCCGCTGCCGGCATCGTGAAGATCAGCGAATAGCGTTGCAGCGCGCGTCCGGAGCTCCGGCCCCGGACGCGCAACGCGGATGCGCGGCCCGAAGCGTTGCGCCGCGCATCCGCACGATGCCGCCTTTCGGGGCCGTGCCGCGGGAAGACGGCATCGTGCGGATATCTCAAGGATCGAGTGACGGAGAAGGGTGGGACGATGACCGACATCGTGGGAAACGAAACGGTGCGCAGCCTGTGGGACGGCCTCGTGGCCGCCTGCGGCGACCGCGTCTTCCTTCGCTTCCGCGACCGCGCGGACGCGACGAGCACGTACACGTACCGTGCGTTCAACGAGGAGATCGACCGCACCGCCAACGTGTTCCTGTCGATGGGCGTGCAGGCGGGCGAGCGCGTGTGCGTGCAGCTGTGCACGTGCCCGGAGTTCATGATGTGCCTGTTCGGCCTCGCGAAGATCGGCGCCGTCATGGTTCCCATGAACGAGCAGAACCTCGTGGAGGAGGCCGCCTACGTGCTCGACCGCACCGGGGCCACCTGCGCGCTCGTGGAGCCGAAGTTCCTCGACCTGTACCGCGCCGTGCGCGCGGAGGGCCCCTACCTGCCGAAGGGCGTGCTCGTGGCCCGCACCGCCGAGGAGGGCGTCGAGGGGCTGGGCGAGGCCTTGGCGGCACTCTCGCAGGACGATGCGCTGCGCGACTTCTCGCAGCTGCGCGCCGCCGCGGCGCCCGAGCTCGACGAGGTGCGCCCGCTCAGCGCGGACGATCCGGTCGAGATCATCTTCACGAGCGGCACGACGTCGCGCCCGAAGGGCGTCGTGCTCACCCATGCGAACATCCTGTTCAGCGGCCTGTACGGCGACTGGGAGGTCACGCTCACGCGCGACGACCGCCTGCTCACCACCATGCCGGCCTGCCATTCCAATTTCCAGCTGGCCGCGCTCATGCCGGTGCTCACCGCGGGAGCCGAGCTCATCGTGGTGGAGAAGTACAGCGCGCGCCGCTTCTGGTCGCAGATCCGCGAGTTCGGGGCCACGGTCACGCAGTGCGTCGCCATGATGCTGCGCACGCTCATGCTGCAGCCCGCATCGCCCGACGACCGGAACCACACGCTGCGCGAGATGCTGTACTTCCTGCCGGTGTCCGACGCCGAGAAGGCCGCCTTCGAGGAGCGCTTCGGCGTGCGCCTCATGAACACGTACGGCTCCACCGAGTCCATCGGCTGGGTGCTCACCGACCCGCCCGCCGGCCCGCGCCGCTGGCCGAGCGTGGGGCGCGCGGGGCTCGGCTACGAGGTGCGCATCATGCGCGAGGACGGCGTGCAGGCTGCTCCCGGCGAAATCGGCGAGATCCAGGTGCACGGGCAGCGCGGACGCACTATCATGAAGGAGTACTTCAACGACCCGGAGGCCACCGCGCGCACGTTCACGGACGACGGCTGGCTCAAGACGGGCGACAAGGGCTACGTGGACGAGGACGGCTGGTTCTTCTTCGTCGACCGCAAGGTGAACATGATCAAGCGGGCGGGGGAGAACATCTCCACCACCGAGCTGGAGAACGTGCTGGTGGACCATCCCCTCATCGCGGAAGCGGCCGTCATCGGCGTGCCCGACCCCATCCGCGACCAGGCGGTCAAGGCGTTCGTGCTGCCGTGCGCCGGCGCCGAGCTCACCGAGGAGGACGTGCTTTCGTACTGCGAGGGGCACATGGCCGGCTTCAAGGTGCCCTCGTACGTGGAGATCGTGCACTCGTTCCCGCGCACGTGCAGCATGAAGATAGAGAAGCGGTTGTTGCGCTGATCTGACGATCAGCGCAAGGAGTCGACGCTGCGGCTTTCCGTGGTGCCCCATCTCGCGGCGAGGCCGAGGGTTCGCATACCGAAGTATCCCCTACGGGGACTTCCTTCGGGGCGCGCTTCGCCCTCGCCCTCCCCACGATCTGGGGCACCACGGAAACCCTCGCTGACGTTGCAGGACCGGTGAGTTTTGAAATACGAAAAAAGGAGAGGGAGCTATGGCTATCAGCACTGAAATCGTGGGCAAGGAGTTCGGCCCGTTCGTGCGGGAGTACACGTTCAAGGACCTCGAGATCTGCGCGCTCGGCTGCAACGCCGGCTACGACGGCGTAACCGACCTCGAGTACGTCAACGAGCACGACGCCGAGCATCCCGACCTCAAGGTGCTGCCCATCTTCGGCGTGCCGCTGACGGTGCACGAGGAGATGACGCGTACGCTCGACTACGGCTACAACTACGACGGCTCGCTGCACTACGGCTTCGAGATCAAGCTGCACGCCCCGTTCAAGATGAACGACCGCATCGAGACGTTCGTCACCCAGGACGCCCTGTACGACCGCGGCGAGGGCCGCGGGTGCCTCTCGAAGCAGACGGGCCGCTCCTACTCCTCCGACGGCACGCTTCTGTGCGAGACCGAGACGTGGGACGTGTGCATCTACGACGGCGGCTGGGGCGGCGCGAAGCCCCCGAAGGACATCGTCGAGATGCCCGACCGCGCCCCCGACGCCGTGGTCGAGGAGACCATGCCGCTCAACATGCCGCTCATCTACCGCCTCATGGGCGACTGGCATCAGCAGCACATCGACTTCGCCTACACCGAGCAGACGGGCCTCGAGCGCCCCATCGCGCACGGCGTGAGCCTGGGCGGCTTCGCGATGCGCCACATCATCAGCTCGTTCTTCCCGGGCGAGCCCGAGCGCATGAAGCGCTTCAAGACCCGCATCACCTCGCCGGTGCTGCCGGGCACCACCCTGCAGACCCGCATGTGGAAGGTGGGGGACAAGGAGATCCGCTTCCAGCTCGTCGACGCCGACGCCGACGAGACCGGCGCCAAGCCGCACCTGAACTTCGGCATCTGCGAGTGGGAGTAAGCGCGGGCTGCCATCCTGATCGCAGCGCGGGGTCGGAGGACCCTGCGCTGCGCCAGCCAAGAAAACCAGCAAGCAAGGAGACGTGAGCATGAGCAACGTGAAACAGATGACGCAGGTGACAAGCCCCCCGATGCGCGACGTTGCCGACGGCGCGAAGCAGATCGGCGGGGACGTGGTCGACAAGGTGAAGAAGTCGGCCAAGCGCACCATCGACGACGTGGCCATGACGCCGTTTCTGCGCAAGATCACGTTCTTCTCGAGCGGCGGCTCGTTTCTCGACGGCTACGTGCTCTCGCTCATCGGGGTGGCGCTCACGCAGATCACGCCCCTGTTCAGCCTAACCGACGCCTGGAGCGCCGCCATCGGCGCGTCGGTGCTGCTGGGCATCTTCGTCGGCACCATCGCCGGCGGGTACCTCACCGACCGCATCGGGCGGCGCACGATGTTCATCATCGATGTCGTGGCCATCGGCCTGTTCTCCATCCTGTCGGTGTTCGCTTCCGACCCGCTGCAGCTCGTCCTCGCGCGCTTCGTCATCGGCGTGTTCGTGGGCGCAGACTATCCCATAGCCACGTCGCTCATCGCCGAGTTCACGCCTAAGCAGCACCGTTCCATCTCCATGGGCATGGTGTCGGCTGCGTGGTATCTCGGCGCCACGGTGGCCGCGTTCGTGGGGTACTTCCTGTACAGCGTGCCGAACGGTTGGCAGTGGATGCTCGGCTCGGCCGTCGTTCCCTGCATCATCCTGCTGGTCGGCCGCCACGACATCCCCGAGTCGCCCATGTGGCTCGCGCAGAAGGGCCGCACGGAGGAAGCGCAAGCCATCATGCGCCGCGTGTTCGGCGACGACGTGGAGCTCGAGCTGGAGGAGCCCGGCGAGAAGACCACGCTTGGGAAGGTGTTTCGCGGCGGCTACGCCAAGCGCATCGTGTTCCTGGGTATTCTGACGTTGTGCCAGGTGGTTCCCATGTACGCCATCTACACGTTCGGACCTGAGATCATGACGGCGTTCGGCTTGGGCGTGGGGCACGAGGCCATCCTCGGCGAGAGCGTGGTCAGCCTGTTCTTCCTCATCGGCTCCATTCCGGCCATGTTCTGGCTGAACTCCATGGGGCGCCGGCCCCTGCTCATCCGGTCGCTCGCGCTCATGGCCGTGGGTCTGGTCATCTTGGGGGTGTTCCCCGATGCGCCCGTCTTCGTGATCATCCTCGGGTTCGGCCTGTACGCGTTCTTCAGCGGCGGCCCGGGCATCCTGCAGTGGCTCTATCCCAACGAGCTGTTCCCGACCGAGGTGCGCGCCTCGGCGGTGGGCATCGCCATCGCGTTCTCGCGCATCGGAACCATCGTCGCCACCTACGGCACGCCGCTGTTCCTGGCCGCGTTCGGCGTGGGGCCCACCATGCTCGTGGCGGCGGGGCTCGTGATTCTCGGGCTCGTGCTGTCGGTGTTCATGGCGCCCGAGACGAAGGGCAAGTCGCTTCTTGAGACGAGCGCGCTCGACGCCGACGAGACGCGCCCACACGGCGCGTAGGGGAGCGCGGGGCGGGCGCGGGGCGTGGGACGCGAGGCGCGGGGCGCGGCGTCGGGCGCGGTGCACCGCGAAACGCCCCTCGGTGGCAAAAAATGACGCGATTGCGGGCGAAGGGCGGCGCGAACCCTTCGCCCGTTTTTCGCGACCAGGCATTATGCGAAGCGCTGCGCCTCCAGTCGATCTCACGGGGCCGAAAAAGCGCCTTTCAGACCGCAATCGCGAAAAAACTTGCCATTTTGCGTCGACGTTCCGGTGCAGCGCCGTCATCGCGGGGCGTCGGGAACGCCGAGCAGCGTGCCGTGAAGGCGATGCTGCCGCTCCGGCCAGCTTCGCGCGTCTGGGCGCAGCCTCTTGCCGAGCTTGCGGGCCAGCAGGTGCGCCACCTGATCGAGCTCGATGAGGTTCTGCACGGTTCGGGTGGTGACCGGCACGACGGTTATCCCGTGCGCGAGCAGGTCGTTGCGCCTGCGCGCGTCGTCGGCCAGCTTGCCCTTCTTGCTGTGATGCTGGAAGCTCTCGTACTCGACGGCGACCGCTGCGTCGCGCCACAGCAGGTCGCATGCGAACCGCTTGTCGGCGGCGCGGCGCACGGTGCTCCACCGCGCGTTCATGCCCCGGTTCATCTCGGGCCGGGGAAGGCCGTAGCCTCCCTTGGAAAGCGGAAGGCACAGCAGCATGACCAGCGCGGTTTCGAACGGCGAAGCGGACCCGTCCACGACGGAGCGCAGCGCGCGTCGCGCCTGTTTCGCCCCCGGCACCGGGCCGATCTCGTCGATGAAGCGCCCGAGGCGCTCGACGGTGGTGTAGGGGTGCGCGCGATCGAAATCCACCTGGTTGACCGTGGGTACGCCGTAGGTGCCGCAAAGCTCCATGCCCAGCCTGACGAGGTGCGCCTGCGGCAGCGTTTCCGCCATCTGCACGAAGCACAGCTCCGGCCCGCTCGCGCACGCGTCCGGCGCGAGGCGCCAGAACGACCGGCGGGGGAAGGAACCCGAGCGCACATGGCAGACTGCGCGCGCGTCGCCGGTGCGCGCGGCGGCGCTCGGGACGAGCAGATGCACGGGCTTCTCGGGGCGGGGAAGGCTCCGGTCGAACAGCGCGTCGAGGGCGGCGGTGCTCGCGACGCAGGCGGGCGGCAGCGGGCCCGCGATGCGCGGGGTGGCGCGGCGCAGCGCGTCGGAAGGCGCCACGTCCGCCGAGCGGGCGATGCAGGCGAGCGCTGAGAGGTGGCTGAGATACAGGGTCATGGTTCGAGCATACGACGCGGCCGGTGCGAGCGCCAAGGGGCGGCCCGCATCGTTAACCGACCGTAAACTTGCGCTTGACCTGCGCTTGACCTGCGCTGGAACCACGCTAGATTCCCGTTGGAGCCGCGCTGGAAAACCGCTGGAACCGCGCTCGATTCCGCGCACGGAGAGCCCGAACCCGGCTCCCGCGCACGCCCTCGACGCGCGTCAGCCCTTCGGGCACCCCGCGCCGTAGAGGCGGATGGGCGCGCCTTCGTCGTCGGTCGCCATGCAGAGGAATTCCCAGCCGCAGCGTTCGTACAGCCGCTCGTGGTCGGTGACGAGGTACAGGTGGTCGCAGCCGCGCGCTCCCATGTCGCGCCGTGCGAAATCGAGCAGCTGGCGTGCGATCCCCTCGCCGCGCCGCGCCGGCTCCACGTAGAGCGCGCAGAGGTTGGGCGCGAGGTCGGGCCGGTCGTGGAAATCGTTCTCGATGATGCCGCAGCCGGCCACGATGGCTCCGTCGTCGTCCAGCACCGCGTACCATTGCGGCACGTCGCCGGGGTGCTCCGCGCAGGCGGTCATGCTCGCGCGGTACGCTTCGGCGGGCACGTCCCAACGCTCGGCGAACCAGGCGGCCGCCCGGTCGAGCAGGTCGGGCCGTTCGCGCAGGCAGGTGATCGGGTTCATGCGGGCTTCCTTTCGGTCGTGGTTCCCAGCGGACGGTCGCCGCGTGCCAGGGCGTCGTCCACCTGCTCGGGCGGAGAACCCTCGTCTTCGGCGCGCATCCTCTCCCTGTTCGCTCCCATTATCGCCCGAAAGGCGCGAGAGCGCCAACGCCGGGGGCGCCCCGTTCGGGCGGCGGTTGACCACCCGTTGCTTGTCCGCGTCGCGCAGCGGCCATACACTGAATGCATGATGAGAGCCCTCAGAGACATCGAACCCGCCGTCCGCGCCGCTTTCGCGCGCCTGGGCGCCTGGTCGGCGCGGCCCTTCCAGAGCCTGTACCGTTGGGCCGTACCGCTCGCGCTTGTGGCGGCACTGTGCTTCGCGCTGCCGCCGGGCGCGGGGCTCGTCGTGTTCGCGCCCTTCGCCGCCGCGTTCGCGCTCAAGGCGGTGCGCGTGTCGCGGCGCATCCACCGCCTCGCGTACGTGACGCTCGTCGTGGACGAGGACGGCCGCGCGACGCTCGACACCGAGGCCGACCGCCTGCAACGCGCTTGGGTGCTGGGGTGCGTGGCCATCGTGGCGCTGTCGTGCGCGCTGTTGGCCTCGCGCGCCGCCTTCGCCTTCGTGCCGGGCCTCGAGCCGTCGGGCTCCATCGCGCTGTACCTGGGATTCGCCTCGGTGCTCGTGGGCGGCTTCCTGCTGTGCTACTACGGCGCGCTCAGGCTCGACAGCGCGCTGCTGCGCGGGCTTGCCAGCGTCACGGTCACGCTGCCGGCGTTCTTCGTCATCGTCGCGCTGCTGAGCGTGCTCCTCTCCTGGGGCATGCGCATCGTGGCGGCGCTCGGCCTGTCGGCCGAGTCGATGATCGCCGACGGCTTCGCCTGGGTCTACGACGTGCAGCGCGTGCTGGGCTCGGCCACCACCTACTTCGTGCAACAGGACGCAGTGGTCATCGGGGGCTCCATCGTGTTCGCGGCGGTGCTGCTGCTGGCCTACGCCTACACGGTGCCGTACTACTGGATGGCCAGCGTCGCGCGCTGGTTCAAGGGCCTCGGCCTGGCGGCGGTCGTGTTCTCGGGCGCGGCCATCGTGTTCGCGGGCGCCTGGGTGGTGGACGTGCAGCGCTGGGCCGCCGAGAGCGAGAGCGGCCAGCTCGCGCACGCCATCGACGCCGAGGTGCTCAGCAGCCAGGCGCAGACGCTCGCAGGCTACCGCACCGACGACCTCATCGCCCTCGTCAAGGCCTTCGTGCTGCCCTACACCGTGGGCGTGTTCGTGGCGAACGCCGTGGTGGCGTACCGCAAGGCGAAGGCGAAGCGCACGAGCGACGCCATCCTCGACGGCTTCGCCCGCACGGGCACCGTCGACGAGGACCGGCTTCCCGAGCAGGAGAAGCGCTACCTGTTCTACGGCGGCCGGCGCACGCTGTGGGACATCGCCCTGCGCTCCATCGGCCACGACGTCCCGCTTCCGCACCCCTTCGCCCCGCGCAAGCTCACCTGGAAGGAGCGCCTCACCGGCGAGCTGGAAGACTCCTAGGCGAAAGCCGCCCCGCGCCCGCGCCCCGCCCCGCGCCCGAGCCCGCACCCCGCCCGCACCCCGCACCTCAGGAAACCTGGTGCCTCCTGAACGACCATGCGGCCAGCGGCACGCACAGCGCGATCACCGCCACCTGCAAGACCACCGCCATGGTCTGCAGGTCGAGCACGAGCGTGCCGAAGGGGTACGATACGAGCGCGTTGAACAGGTTCGTGAAGTCGATGCTGTTCATGGGCGCCAGGTACAGCAGATGGTTCACGATGCCGAACGGCGTCTTGGGCAGGAACCCGGGAAGGACGACCACGGCGGCCGCGATGGCGAAGATGGATAGCGGCGACTTCATCCTGGCCGACAGCAACAGCGTGAGCGCCGTCAAGCCGAGCGTGACCAGGTAGCCGATTCCCAGGCAGATGCCCACCGCCTGGGACATGGTCACGTCGTAGGGGATCGCGAGCCCGTTGAGCTGCACGGGCAAGTCGGCGCCGGCGGCGCCGTAGCAGGCGAGCGGGATGCCCACCGCCACCGCCGCGTTGGCGGCGAACACGGCGGTGGCGAACGCAAACGCCGCGATGATCTTGGCCGCAACCAGCTTGCTCTTGCCGTAGCGCGTCGACAGGATCACCGCGTCGGTTCGATCCTGGTACTCGGCTGCGAACACGGGGGCGATGCCGATGCAGACGGCGACGATGCCGAAGAACAGGAAGTTGATGCAGTCGAGAATGCCGCTCCAGCCTCCCGCGTAGCCGTACGCGACGGGCGTCGGCACCGCGTGCAGCTTCTCGGTCCACAGCGCCCGCTCGGCGTCGCTGTAGGTCCACGAGCCGTTCATGCCCTCGTCCAGCTGGCGCTCGAGCCGCTTCTCGCGCGCGCCGTACAGGTCGTCGGCGCCCGAGGAGGCGACGCGGGACGCCACGACGCCGGTCGGTTCGTAGCCGTTCATCGACGGCGTGAGGATGAGGTGCAGGTAGCTGCCGTTGGCCGCGTCGAAGCGGGTGAATTCGGCGCGGGCCTGCTCGTCGGTTTCGACGGATTCCAGCACGTCTCCCTTCTCGTCGAAGAACCGCGCATAGCTCGCGATGGCCTCTGCGGCGGCCTCGTCGGTGAGGGGCCCTTCCAGCGCTTCGGCGTAGCTTCGGTTCTGCTCGATGGCCGCGAATCCGCCGAGCTGCCGGCCCTGCTCGTCGAAGGCCACCTGCTGGAAAACGTTCAGCCCGAACACGAGCGCGGTCAGCGCGAACAGCGCGAGCACCGAGACGCGCGTCACCTTGCGGGCGACGATCTTCTTGAGTTCGAACACGACGAGATCACGCATGACGGCCTCCTTGCCGGTGCGCCGTCGGCATCGGCGCTTCGTCTCGGAACAGGTGCAGGTACAGATCCTCGAGCGTGGGCGCAAGGGGTTCGGCGCCCGCGATGGGCGGTCGGTCGCTCACCACGCGCAGCACGGCGCCGCCCGTCGCGTCGTAGTGCATGTTGCTCACGCACAGCCGCGCCGCCATCTCGTCGGCCGCGCGCGCGTCGACGCGACACTCCCATACCTTGCCGCGCACCTGCTCGACGATGCGCGCCGGGGTGCCGTCGAGCACGAAGGCGCCCTTCTTCATGACGAGTATCTCGTCGGCGATGCACTCGACGTCCGACACGATGTGCGTGGAGAGGATGACGATCTTGTCCTGCGAGAAGCTCGAGATCAGGTTGCGGAAGCGCACGCGCTCTTTCGGGTCGAGCCCGGCGGTGGGCTCGTCGAGCACGAGCACGGCCGGCTCGTTGACGGCGGCCTGCGCGATGCCGAGGCGCTGCTTCATGCCGCCCGAGAACGTCTTGATCTTCGACTTCGCCACGTCCTGCAATCCCACCAGCTCCAGCAGCTCCCATGTCCGCCGCTGCGCGAGCGGCCGCCTGAGGCCCTTGAGCGCCGCGAGGTACAGCATGAAGTCGAGCGCGGTGAAATCGGGGTAGTAGCCGAAGTCCTGCGGAAGGTAGCCCAGCTTGGTGCGGTACGACTCCCCGAGGCGCGCGATGTCGCGCCCGTCGAAGAGCAGCTGTCCGGACGTGGGGCTGAGCACGTCGCAGATCATGCGCATGAGGGTGGTTTTGCCGGCTCCGTTCGCCCCGAGCAGCCCGTAGACCCCCGGCGTGAAAACGGCCGACACGCGATCGACGGCAATCGTGCTGCCGAACTGCTTGCTCAAGCGGTCGAGTTTCAATTCCATGCGATGCTCCTTACGTGGCTCTCATCGGGCGTTCGGTTGGTGCTGCAGGTGGTCGAGTCCGAACTCGACGCGCCTGAGGTAGCTTCTCGCCTGCGAGAAGGTCGCGGCGACGACGATGCAGAACAGCGCGATCCACACCCAGAGGGAAACGGATAGGTAGAGCTTCGGCAGCGCCTGCCACAGGAGCATCGCCGCCAACGCCGCCGAGGCGGTCAGCGTGACGCAGAGCTGCGTGCCGATGCGGCCCCTCGTATGGTTCACGATCCACAGGCAGCCGGCGCAGGAGGCGAAGTACGGGATGCAGGCGAACAGGAACACGTCGGCGGGCTGCATGGTTCCCAGGGTGGGGGCGGCCAGCATCGCGCAGGTGAGCATGACGATGTCCGAAAGGCCCAGGATCACGAAGCGCGCCAGCACCGTGTGACGGCAGTCGAACCGGCAGGCGTACTCCAGCTCCGCCATGCCGTGATCGCTGCTCTTGAGCAGCTCCGGCAATCCGACGGCCACCGTGAGCGCCGCGATGGCCGCGATGGCGGGCGCGGCCTCCAAGCTCGCGCGGTACCAGGCGCACACGGCGAACGCGGCGGCCAGCAGCGCGGCTTGCGCGGCCCATACCCTGCCGCTCACGAAGCGCACCTGCCCCATGACGAAGCGCGGGAACGAGACGAAGGCCCCGGCGCGCGCATCGCCCGGGGCGGCGAGCGCGTGCGCGTCGGCCTCGTCGGCCGCGGCGGCCGCGACGAGGGCCAGCGCTGCCGCCTTGGCGGCCTCGTCGGGCTCCGGGCGGTTCTCGTCGAAATGGGCTTGCAGGGCCCGTTTCAGGTCGCGATCGTTCATGGTCTCACCTCTGTCCTCGTTCGGCCAGCGTCATCTGGTGCCTCAGATCCGCGAGCGCGCTTTTCAGCTTTCGGGCCACGGCGAAGCGCGAAAGCCCTGTGACCGCGCCGATTTCCACCGTCGTCAGGCCCTGGTCGTACTTCAAGGCGACGATCTCCCGCTCGTCGTCGGGCAACTTGGAGATCATGTCGGCCAGCTCGAGCCCGCAGCTCTCGGGGCGGGGGTCGGCCGTCTGCTCGTCGAGCGGAACCTGGGCGCGCCGCGCGCGGAAGCTGTCGGTGCAGACGTTGCGCGCGATGACCAGCAGGTAGGCCAGCGGCTTGCCGCGGTCGGCGTAGCGATGCTGGTTGCGCACGAAGCGGAGGAACACCTCCTGGGTCGCATCCTGCGCGTCCTCGCGCGAGCCGCTGTGCCGGTAGCAGTAGCGGTACACGTCGTCGTAATGCCGCAGCGCCAAGCGCTCCGCATCCGACGCGTCGTCGTATGGTCGTGGGCTCAAGCTTTTCACCTCCTGAGGCCTATAACGCGCTGCGAGCGGCAAACGAGCGCTTCTCGCTGAAAAAAAGTTCGCTCGCGACTATACAAAAAAAGAACCCCGGGCGTACCCGGGGTTCTTCGGAAGCGCGGCGACGTTGTCGCGAGAAGCTACTTGCCCTGCCACATCGGCGTGCGCTTCTCGACGAAGGCGGCCGGGCCCTCGATGCCGTCAGCGGTCTTCTCGAGGAAGCGGTAGGCGGCGTCGGAGTAGCGCATGGCGTCCTCTTCGGACATCTGGTCGGCGGCGTGCACGATGTACTTCGTCCACTTCAGGGCCAGCGGCGCGTTCTTCAGGCACTGCTCGGCCAGCTCGATGGCCTTGTCCATGACTTCCTCAGCCGGCACGACGTAGTTGATCAGGCCGAGCGCCTTGGCCTCGGGGGCCAGGATCTTCTTGCCGGTGAGCAGCAGCTCCATGCAGTCCTTGCGGTTCACGTCGCGGGCGAGGCGCACGAGGCCGCCCGTGGAGGCGATGATGCCGAGGCCCACTTCGGTGCAGCCGAACTTGGCGCGCTCGGAGGCGACCACCATGTCGCAGGACAGCGCGATCTCCATGCCGCCGCCGGCCGCGGAGCCGTTGCACGCCGCGATGACGGGCTTGGAGCACAGACGGGCCGTGAGGCCGCCGAAGCCGTGCTCGGTCACGGTCTGGCACTCGCCGCCTTCGGAGAGCTCGGAGAGGTCCTCGCCGGCGCAGAACACCTTGCCGGTGCCGGTCACGATGATGGCGCGAACCGCGGGGTCGGCCTCAGCGTTGTTCATGATGTTCTCCATGGCTTTGGAGGTCTCGCCGTTGAGGGCGTTCGCCACGTCGGGACGGTTGATGCGGATGATCAGAAGGCCATCCTCGCGAAGTTCGGATACGACGGTGTCGGTACCAAAGTAATCTGCCATGCTTCCTCCTTGACGGTTTTTCTATCACGACAGGTCCCCGGGCGCGCTTCCCACACGCTCGAAAATCTGCAACCATCATAGGGATCGTCAACCATCCGACGCATCGTTAACAATGCAGTAATCGGACGATACTGAAAAACGAAGCATCGCAAAAAAAGCAGTAGAGGGGTCACTGAGGCTCGTATCGAGCCTGGTGGGGGAGCGCGCCTAGTCGCTCGACGCTATTCCAGCCCCTCGGCCTTCATGCGCTCGAGGTTCGCATCCTCCGTCTCCCGCACGATGTCCAAGAACGATTGCAGCGCCGGCCCATGCTTCTCGTTGCGCGTGAGCAGCGAGATCACCACGTACAGCGTCTGCTCGTGGCCGAACGGGCGCACGGCCTTGTACTTGTCGGCGAGGTAGTCGTCGGCCGACGTGAAGCCGGTGCGCTGCGTGGCGTCGAGGAAGACCACCCCGTCGCCGTAATCGCGCATCCAGAAGTCGCGGTTGTTGCTGACGGTGACGAACTCGATTTGCGGCAGGAAGCCCTCGCGCAGGCACAGCGAGCGGAAATCGTGGATGAAGGCGTCGTAGTTGCGGTTTGCGATGATGAAGAACCGCTGATTGGCGAAGTCCTTCAGGCGCAGGCGCTTGTCCTGCGCGAGCAGCGGGGAGCCCTTCGGCACGCCGAGGCGGAACTGCCCGAGGGAACCGTAGAGGGGCTGCATGCGCACGGTGCCCGGCATGTCGACGGGCGGCTGGAACGGCGACTCGGTGATGTTGAACTGGAAGCCGACGTCGATGGTACCGGCTTCGAGCGCCTCGCGCGAGGTTTGGTGCGTCTTGCACTTCACCGTCTCGAACGTGATGTTGGGGTAGCGCTCGCGCACGGCCTTCTTGACGTCCTGCGAGCGCAGCGAAAGGTGCTCGAAGAACGTGAGATCCTGGATGCGCACGAGCTCGGGCTTCTGGTGCTTGAGGCCCTCGAGGCGCAGCTGCATGGTCTCGGTCTGCGACACGACGCTGCTCGCGTACTCCATGGCGATGCGCCCGGCTTCGGTGAGGATGAGCGGGCGCTCGTCGAAGAATAGCTTGTAGCCGATCTGCTTCTCGAAGGCGGCGATGTGCTTGGAAAGCGTCGGCTGGGAGAGGTAGAGCGCCTTGGCGGCGCCGGTGAAGCTGCCGTACTGCACGACGGCGATGAACTCGCGGAGCGTCTCGATCTGCATGCTTTCCTCTCAGACGGGGAACACCTGAAAGTCTACTATGCCCACCGGAATAAATCTATTCCCATTGCGAAGCTGCACCATTCGAATTGCACGCATCCCCTGTCCAAATGGCTATTTCTCCTATGCATCCGCGCCCGTTTAGGATGGATCGCGCCACAAGGCACCTCAGGAGAAAGGGGAACTACATGAAGCCAGCGAACACCCTCGTCATCTGCTGCGACCAGCATAACCCGGAGATCACCGGCTGCTACGGCAACGCGAAGGTGCATACGCCCAACCTCGATGCGCTCGCCCGCGAGGGCACCGTGTTCGATTGCGCGTACACCTCCACCCCCATTTGCGTGCCCGCCCGCGCCTCGCTGGCGTGCGGCGACTACGCGCATCGCCACGGATACTGGGACAACGCCCACCCGTTCACGGGCGACGAGATGTCGTGGGGCCGTCGCTTGAAGGAGGCCGGCGTGTCGGTGTCCACCATCGGCAAGCTGCACTTCAAGGACGATTCCGAGCGCACGTTCCCCGGCCAGCGCATTCCGCTCAACGCCAAGGGAGGCGTGGGCGACATGATGACCGCCGCGCGCAACAGCGGCACGGGTACGACGAGGTTGCGCGAGCATGTCCAGCACGCGGGCGCCGGCGATTCCGACTACCTGCACTACGACCGCAACATCGCCGAGCACGCCGCGCGGTACCTCAAGGAGGAGGCCACGGCGGCCGAGGGTCCGTGGTGTCTGTACGTGGGCTTCGTGACGCCGCACTATCCGCTGATCGCGCCCGAGGATATCCTCGATCTGTACAAGCCGTTCGACCAGTTCCCCATCCCCGAGCAGTGGTACGACCCTTCCAGCCTGCACCCCGCCGTCCAGGCGTACAAGGAGCGCGTGCAGATGGACGAGCACGTGACGCCCGAGGAGCTGCAGCGCGCCATCGCCACCTACTACGCCATGGTCACGTTCCTCGACCAGCAGGTGGGCGTCGTGATGAACGCCCTGGAAGAGGCCGGCCTCAAGGACACCACCCGCGTCATCTATCTGGACGACCACGGCGATTCCGCCGGCGACCACGGCATCTTCTTCAAATCGAACATGTACGAGGGCTCCGTGCGCATCCCGCTCATCGCCGCGGGCCCCGACATCCCGGCCGGCACGCGCACGAGCGCCCCGGCGTCCATCCTCGACATCTATCCCACGCTCATGGACTTCCACGGCGTCGAGATGACCGACGAGGAACAGGCGCTGCCCGGCGTCTCCCTCATGAAGACCATCGACGGCGAGAACGATCCCGACCGCGTCGTCTTCAGCGAGTACCACTGCTCCGGCTGGCGCTCGAGCATCTTCATGGTGCGCAAGGGCGCGGGGAAGCTCGTCAAGTACATGACCTACGAAACGTGCTCGCTGTTCAACCTCGAGGACGATCCTCGGGAGATGAACGACCTCGGGGCCGACCCCGCGCACGCCGCCAAGGTGGCCGAGCTGTTGGCCGACCTCGAGGGCATCTGCGACACCGAGCAGGTCACGGCGCAGTCGTTCGCCGACCAGAAGGCGCTGCTCGATTCCGCCGGCGGGCTCAAGGCCGTGGCCGCGCGCGGCCTCACGCCGTTCAGCGCCGTGCCCGAGGGTCTGGGCATGGACGATGGGAAGAGCGCTCGTTAGAAAGCACGTTTCGGGGGCGGCCCGGCTGCAGGCCGCCCCGCACCGGATGAGAAGGGGGTCGAATCCGCCATGCCGTCAATCACCGTGATGCTGAAGCCGGCCTCGGGGCTGTGCACCATGCGCTGCACGTACTGCTTCTACGCCGACGAGGTGGCCGCGCGGCGCGTTCCCTGCTGCGGCGTCATGAGCGAGGACGTGCTGCGCGGCGTGCTCGCGCGGGTGCTCGATTACGCCACGGACCGCTGCACCATCGCGTTTCAGGGCGGCGAGCCCACCTTGGCGGGACTGCCCTTCTACCGGCGCCTCATCGAGCTCGAGCGCGAGCTCAACGTGCACGGGGCCGCCATCTCCCATGCGCTGCAGACGAACGGCTGCGATCTGGACGACGAGTGGGCCGCGTTCTTCGCCGAGCACGACTTCCTCGTGGGCGTCTCGCTCGACGGCGATCGGGACATCCACGACGCCAATCGCGTGGATGTCGAGGGGAGGGGCACGTTCGATCGCGTCATGGCGTCCATCGGCCTGCTGAAGAAGCACGGCGTGCGGTTCAACATCCTGTCGGTGGTCACGGAGCAGAGCGCGCGCCGCACGCAGAGCACCGGGCGCTTCTTCGAGCGCCGAGGCCTCGACTTCCAGCAGTACATACCCTGCCTCGATCCTTTGGACGAAGAGCCCGGCGGCCACGCGTGGTCGCTCACGTCCGACGGGTTCGAGCAGCATCTCAAGACGAGCTTCGACCAGTGGTACCGGGCGGCGCAGCGCGGCGAGCTGCGCTACCACCGCTTCTTCGTCAACCTGCTCAACCTCATGGACGGGCAGCGGCCTGAGGCGTGCGATCTGTGCGGCGCGTGCAGCCGCCAGCTCGTGGTGGAGGCCGACGGCAGCGTGTATCCCTGCGATTTCTACATGCGGGACGAGTATCGGCTGGGCAATCTCGCCACCGACACGCTCGACGAGATCGAGCGCGCCCGCGACGAGCTGGGGTTCGTGCAAGCATCGGCGGCCCTCAAGGCGTCATGCGCCGGCTGCGCGTGGGAGCGCTTGTGCCGCGGCGGCTGCCGCCGCTACTGGGAGCCGTTGGGGGGTGAGGCGCAGGCTCCCCGAAACCGCTTCTGCGACGCGTACAAGAGCTTCTTCGCGTACGCCTATCCGAAACTCAGCTGCCTGTTGGGGCAGATCAGGGGAAAGTAACGAACACGAGCGCTCCGCTGCGGGGCGCACGAGAGAGATCAAAGGAGGGTGTTGCATATGAAAACGATCCTGCAATTGTACGGGATATTCTTCAAAATCGGCCTGTTCACGCTCGGCGGGGGCAGCGCGGTCATCCCGGTCGTGCTGAAGGAGGCGACGTCGCGCGCGTGGTTGACGCGCGAGCAGTTCCTCGACGCCATCGGCCTCATCAACTGCCTGCCGGGGCCCATTTCCACCAACGTCTCGACGTTCACCGGCTACCAGGTGAAGCGGGTGCCGGGCGCGCTGGCGGCTCTGCTCGGCGTCATCACGCCGTCCATCATCATCGTCATCCTGCTGACGATGCTGTTCCAACAGATCATGGACTATCCGGTCGTGCAGGCCGTGTTCAACGGCATCCGTCCCGCGGTGGTGGCCATCGTTTTGAACGCCATCTACCTGTTGGCCAAACCCGCCCAGCTCAACAAGTACTTCAACTGGTTCGTGGCGCTTATCGGGTTCGCCGGTATTGCGCTGTTCGACATCCATCCGGTCATCCTGGTCGTCGCTGCCGCTCTGTACGGGCTCTTCCTCCGCGATCGCGTCGTGAAGGCGATGGACGGGCGCGCGACCAAGAAGGGGGGCGATTCCCATGCTGCTTAGCCTTATCCTGTCGTTCCTGCAAATCGGCGCGTTCGCCTTCGGCGGAGGCTACGCGGTGCTGGCCTTCATCCAGAAGGAGATCATCGTCGCCCAGCAGCTCATCACGCCCGAGGTGTTCGTGAACCTCGTCGCCATCGCCCAGATGACGCCCGGCTCTATGGCCGTCAACGCCTCGGCCGCCATCGGCTACACGCTGTGCGGCATCCCCGGCGGCATCCTGTGCCCCATCGCCACCATGGCCATCCCGTTCGTCCTCGCGCTCGCCATCTCGGTGTTCTACGACAAGCTCAAGGACAACGTCACCGTGCGCAAGGCCTTCGCCGGCATCCGCCCGCTGGCCATCGGCATCGTGGCGGCCGCCTGCCTGTCCGTCGCGCAGACCGCCCTCACGAGCCTTTCGAGCATCCTGTTCGTGGCCGTGGGCCTGTTCCTCGTCGCCAAGCTCAAGACCACGCCCATCCTCACCGTCGTCATCTGCGGCGTGCTGGGCGGCGTCGTGTACACGGTGTTCCCCGTGTTGAGCACCATCTAGGCGGCGTGCCTGCGCCTATGCCGAATCGCATCGGGGGGTATGCCGCGGAGGCGGCCCCGCGATGCGGATCGGCGCCGGGGCGCGAGCGAATCGGTATTTCTCCCATGCAGGGCCGAGTGCCTAGCATGGGGTATGCAGAAAAAGAAACCTCGTCAAAAGGAAAGGGATAGCTATGAAACCTTTGGAAGGCGTCACGGTCGTCGAGCTGAGCAGCTACTTCGCCGTGCCGGCATGCGGGAGGGTGCTGGCCACGCAAGGCGCCCGCGTCATCAAGGTGGAACCGCCGAAGGGCGACGTGCAGCGCTTCTTCGCCACGCCGTTCGGCGTGCCGTGCTCGAACGAGGAGAACATGCTGTTCGACACCATCAACGGCGGCAAAGACTTCGTGAGCCTCGACTTGCGCGATCCCGAGGACATGAAGCGCTTCCATCAGCTGCTCGGGCGGGCCGATGTCTTCTTGACGAACAACCGCACCAAGGCGCTCGCCAAGATGGGCCTCGACTACGACAGCCTCAAGGGGCGCTACCCGCGCCTCGTGTGCGCCACGTTCTCGGGCTACGGCGACAAGGGCGCCATGAAGGACGCGCCGGGCTTCGACCTCGTGGCCCTGTTCGCCGAGACCGGCTTCTCGAAGGGCATGATGGTGGAAACCGAGAAGTCCTACCCGATGGGCGCCGCCTACGGCTTCGGCGACATCGCGTGCGGCACGATGCTGGCCGGCGCCATCGGCACCGCGCTGTACCGCCGCGCGAAGACGGGGGAGGGCGACTACGTCACCTCCTCGCTGTACGGCACGGGCGTGTGGCTCACCTCCATCCTCTCGGCCCTCAACGTGAACGGCTACGAGTACCCGCGCACCCGCCAGACGTGCCCGCCGAACTCCTCGCCGTACCGCACGCGCGACGGCGAGTGGGTGTCCATCACCATCAACGAGTACGACCGCTACTGGGGCCCGCTGTGCACGGCGCTCGGCATCCCCGAGCTCATCGACGACGAGCGCTACAACACCAAGATGGCCATCCACGACCCGCAGAACAAGATCGAGGCGCTCGACCACCTCGAGCGGGCGTTCGCGCAGTTCGACGCCGACGACATCGTGCAGCGTCTGCGCGCGGCCGACATCGTGGTGACGAAGCTCGCCGACTTCAAGGACAACCACGAGAACCCCCAGGCGCTCGAGAACCGCTTCATGGCCCCCATCACCTATCCCAACGGCAAGCAGACCACGCTCGGCCAGCCGCCCATCCGCTTCAACGGCATGGACGAGCCCGAGGCCGCGCAGGGCAAGCCCATCGGCGCGGACAACGCCAAGGTGTTCCAGGAATTCGGCATCGAGTAGAGAGGGAGCACGACTATGACCACTGAAGAAAAGGCCCCGGAGCAGGCCCCCGAGAAGCCCAAGCACGTCCCGGCTATCAAGGTGCTCGCCCAGCTTTCCGAGAAGATGTACGAGCAGGCCTACGAGGCGAAGGAACGCGGCGAGATGGTGGGCTGGTGCTCGTCGAACTTCCCGCCGGAGATCGCCGAGACGTTCGGGCTGCACGTGGTGTACCCCGAAAGCCAGGCGGCCGCCATCTCGGCGAAGGGCGGCAGCCTGCCCCTCATCGAGCACGCCGAGGGCGAGCTCGGGTTCTCCAACGACATCTGCGCCTACGCGCGCATCAACCTCGCCTACGCCGACCTGGGCGCATGCCCGAACGGCGAGCGCGACATGCCCCTGCCCGACTTCGTGCTGGGCGCCACGTCCATCTGCGAGACCATGATGCCCTGGTACGAGGACCTGTCCTATATGCTCGACGTGCCCATGCTGTTCTTCGACATCCCGTTCAACGACCAGCACGACGTGGACGACAAGCGCATCACGTACCTCAAGGCACAGTACGAGTACCTCGTTGAGCAGCTGGAGAAGATCACGGGCAAGACCTGGGACGAGGAGCGTTTCCAGGAGGTGTGCGACACGTCGGTGGCCGTGAGCAAGGCGTGGCTCGAGGCCACGTCGTACGTGCAGTACGACCCCTCGCCCATGAACGGCTTCGACCTGTTCAACCACATGGCCATCGCCACCACCGCACGCCCGAAGAAGGAGTCGCTCGACGCGTTCACCTACCTCATCGACGAGTGCAGGCAGTACGTGAAAATCAACAAGTCCACGTTCAAGCCCGACGAGCAGTACCGCATCCTCTACGAGGGCATCGCGGTGTGGCCGTACCTGCGCGCCACGTCCATGCCTATGTGGGCGAACGGCGTCAACGTCACCGGCTGCGTGTACTGCCCGGCGTTCTCCGGCGTGTACGAGGACGTGGACGGATGGATGAAGGCCTGCATCGACGTGCCGAACTGCCAGAACCTCGAGCGCGCCACCGAGGCCCGCGAGAAGCTGTGCAAGGACGGCAAGTGCGACGGCGCGCTCATCCACATCAACCGCTCCTGCAAGATGTGGTCGGGCTTCATGCCCGAGATGGGCCGCCGCATCTCGCGCGACCTCAACATCCCCGTCGTCCTGTTCGACGGCGATCAGTCCGACCCGCGCAACTTCAGCGCGGCGCAGTACGAGACGCGCCTGCAGGGCCTTGTGGAAATCATGCAGAACAACAAGAAGGGGGAATAGACCATGTCGGATATCAAGGAGCTGCTGGCGCCCTTCGCCGCGGCGGCATCGAACCCGTCCGCGCAGGTCGAGCGCTACGTTGCCGAGGGCAAGCGCATCATCGGCGTGGGACCGTACTACGTGCCCGAGGAGCTCGTCCATGCCGGCGGCGGCGTGCCGTTCGGCGTGTGGGGCATGGTGGGGCCGGCCGTCGAGGCCAAGAAGTACTTCCCGCCGTTCTTCTGCTCCATCTGCCAGATGACGCTCGAGATGGGCCTCACCGGCAAGCTGGACCAGCTGTCCGGCATGATGATCACGGGGCTGTGCGACAACCTGCGGCCCTTCTCGCAGAACTGGTCGGCGGGCGTGGGGTCGAAGATCCCCATGATCTTCGTGTCGCAGCCGCAGAACCGCGCCTTCCCGGGCGGCCGCCAGTACGCCATCGACTCCTACACCGAGGTCAAGCGCGGCGTGGAGGAGTGCCTGGGCACCATCATCGAGGACGACGACCTGCGCGCCTCCATCGCGCTGTACAACGAGTGGCGCGCCGCCATGCGCACGTTCGTGCAGCTGGCCGGGCAGCATCCGGCCGAGGTGTCCGTCACCGACCGCGTGAACGTGATCAACGCCGGCTACTACCTGCTCAAAGACGAGCACTTGCCCCTCGTGCGCGCGCTCAACGAGGCTTTGGCCGCGCTGCCGTCGAGCCTGGAGGGCTACAAGCCCATCGTGCTGTCGGGCATCTACGAGGACATCCCGTCCATCAGCGCCATCCTCGAGGACAACAAGTTCGCCATCGTGGCCGACGACCTCGCCAAGGAATCGCGCGCGTTCGCACTGCAGGTTCCCGAGGAAGGCGACCCCGTCGAGGCCCTCTCCGACGGCTGGTGCGCGCTGAAGTGCGACTCGGTGCTGTTCGACCCGCACAAGGACCACTGCCGCCGCATCCCGGCCCTCGCGCAGGAGGCGGGCGCCGCGGGCGTGGTCATCCTCATGGCCAAGTTCTGCGACCCGGAGGAGTACGACGAGCCCATCACGAAGCGGGAGTGCAAGGCCGCCGGCGTGCCCGTGGTCACCATCGAGGTGGACCAGAGCACCGAGACCTACGGCCAGGCGCGCACGCAGCTCGAAACGTTCGCCGAGCTCATCGGCTAGAAAGCAGGTTCGCTATGGGAACGCGGTGGTATCTGGGCATCGACGTGGGCTCCACGGCCTCGAAGTGCGTCATCGTCGACGAGCGCGGCGAGGTGGCGGGCACGGGCCTGCACCCGAGCGGCGCCGGCACGGCCGGTCCGCAGAAGGCGCTCGCCGCAGCGTTCGACGCGCTGGGCGACGGCAGCACGATGGCAACCATGGCGGCCGTGTGCTCGACGGGCTACGGCCGGCATCTGCTCGCCGACGCCGACGAGCAGCTGTCCGAGCTGTCGTGCCACGCGAAGGGGGCGGCGCGCCTGTTCCCCGGCGTGCGCACCATCGTGGACATCGGCGGGCAGGACGCCAAGGTGCTGCGCGTCGACGAGCGCGGCCGGTTGGAGAACTTCGTCATGAACGACAAGTGCGCCGCCGGCACCGGGCGCTTCCTCGACGTGATGGCCTCCATCTTCGGCTGCACGGTGGCCGACCTGTCCGCGTACGACGCGCGGGCCGAGAAGGTGTCGCCCGTGTCGTCCACGTGCACCGTGTTCGCCGAATCCGAGGTGATCTCGAAGCTGTCCCAGGGCGAGTCCATACCGAACATCGTCGCGGGCATCCACCTGTCCGTGGTCGAGCGCACCCACGGCCTCATGCGACGCGTCGGCGTGGAGCCCGGCGTGGCCATGACCGGGGGCGTGGCCCTCAACGAGGGGCTGCGCCGCCGTTTGGCCGCCCTGGCCGGGTACGACATCGTCACCTCGCCGCTTGCCCAGTACAACGGCGCGCTGGGCGCCGCCCTGTACGCCCTCGAGAAGGCGTCGGCCGCGTAGGCTCGCGCCGTTCGTTCAACCAATGCGGCCGCCCTGACGCGCGGCCGCGCCGAAGATAGGAGCATGACCATGGATTTTGCATTGACCGATGAGCAGCAGCTGCTGCTCGACAGCGTGCGCGAGCTGATGGCGCGCGGCAACTACGACGCGTACTTCAAGGAGTGCGACGCCAAAGGCGAGCTGCCGCAGAAGGCCATCGACGCCGCGGTGGAAGCCGGCTTCGCCACGCTCGGCATCCCCGAGGAGATGGGCGGCACGCCCTGCGACGAGCTGACGAAGTTCCTCGTGGCCGAAGAGGCCATCGCGCTCGGCTGGCCGTCGCTCACCTGGGTGAACCAGTCGCTCGAGGTGGACGACATCCTGAGCTTCGGCTCGCCCGAGCAGCAGAAGATCATCTGCGATCTGGGCCTCAAGGGCATCAAGCCCTTCACGTTGGGCTTCTCCGAGCCGCAGGCCGGCTCGGATTCCGCCGCGGCCACCACCACCGTCAAGCAGAAGGACGGCAAGCTGTACGTGAACGGCACCAAGACGTTCAACACGGGCGCGAACTGCTCGCCGTACATGCTGTGCATCGTGCGCGACTTCGAGTCCGAGAACGTGACGCACGACTTCAGCATGTACCTTTTGCGCATGGACCAGCCCGGCGTGAAGATGGCCAAGCTCGACAAGATCGGCAACAACATGATGCACACCTACGAGGTGTACCTCGACGACGTGGAAGTGAGCCCGGACGACCTCGTGGGCACGAAGGGCGAGGGCTTCATCCAGCTGATGAAGAACTTCGACATCGAGCGCCTCATGAGCTGCGTCTACAACGTGGGCATGGCCCGCTGCGCTTACGACCAGGCCGCCAAGCACGCCGCCTCGCGCATCCAGTTCAATAAGCCCATCGGATCGTTCCAGCTCATCCAGGAAAAGATCACCGATATGAAGATCAAGATCGAGAACATGCAGAACATGTGCTACAAAGCCCTGTGGAAGCGCATGAACGGCCAGAGCATCTCCATCGACGCCTCGCTGGCCAAGCGCTACACCGGCCAGGCGGCCTTCGAGGTCATCGACGACGCCCTGCAGGTCATGGGCGGCATCGGCTACTGCCACGACTGCACGATCTCGCGTCTCTGGCGCGATCAGCGCGTGTACCGTATCATGGCGGGTACCGAGGAGATCATGGTGCACACGGCCGGCCGCGCGCTGGTCAAGCAGGCGAAACAGTAAGCGCGGCAGCGAGCCGCGAGGGGCTGCGCGCCCGCGACCTTCGGGGACGGGCGCGCAGGTTGGACACCGGTGCGCAAGGGGAGTGGCTACATGAACGATGCAGTGCAGAGGTTCTTCTACCGCATGCAGCAGACGCCCGAGAGGGAGGCGGTGTACGACAGCGCGGCCGGGAGGCGCTACACCTACGGCGAGCTGGGCGACCGCGCTCGGCGGCTCGCGGCGTACCTCGTCGACGAGCAGGGGCTCGCACCGGGGGACGTCGTGGGGCTTGCCGCGGAGAACTGCACGGCGTTCGTCGACGCGTTCTACGCGAGCTGCCTCACGGGCATCGTCATCACCACGTACAACTGCCGTCTGCGCGCGGTCGATCTGGCGCCGCTCGTGGAGCGCGAGCAGCCGCGCGTGGTGTTCGCGTCCGAGCGGCATCGGGCCGCCATGGAGGCGTGCATGCGGATGGCGCGCGCGGCCTGCGTCCTCGTCTCGATCGACGGCGACGTCGCGCGCGACGGGCGCTCGGCCTACGAGCGCATCGTGGACGGCGGCGCGGACGCCTCCCGCACGGCGGACGGAAGCGCCCGCTTCGCGGCGCGCGGCGGCTTCGGCTTCGAGGACCCGCAGATGCTCGTCCATACGGGCGGCACGACGGGCCTGCCCAAATCGGCGGTGCTCAGCTTCCGCGCGGTGTTCTACAACGCCATGAGCGAGCTGCTCACCACCGGCATGACCGCGGCCGATTGCGGCGTGGTGTTCCTGCCCTTCTTCCACACGGCCGGCTGGAACTCCGCCGTGCTGCCGCTGCTGCTGGCCGGCGGCCGCATCGTGCTCACCGACACGCTCGAACCCGGCGTCCTGCTGCACCTCATCGAGCAGGAGCGGCCCACCGTGGGCATCGCCATCGAGGCCATCTACCTCAGGCTGGCCTCGCACCCCGCCTTCGCCACGACGGACCTGTCGAGCTACGAGCGCCTCACGAACGGCGCAAGCGCCATCTCGGAGTCGACGATGATGGCGTATTGGGAGCGCGGCATCAAGATACTCAACGCCTACGGCATGACCGAGACGGGCCCGAACAACTGCTACCCGCCGGCGAACGACCTCTCGCTCGACGACGTGCGCGCGCACTGGGGGACCGTGGGCAAGCCGATGTACTTCAACGAGCTGCGAATCGTGTACGAGGATGGGCGCGAGGTGGCCGCCGGCGAGGACGGCGAGCTATGGTGGCGCGGCCCGGTCACGTTCTCCGGCTACTGGAAGGACCCGGCGGCCACCGCCGAGGTGCTCGACGAGGACGGGTGGGTGCACTCGGGCGACATCGGGCACCGCGACGCCGAGGGCTACGTGCACCTGCAAGGCCGCAAGAAGAACATGCTCATCTGCAACGGCGAGAACGTGTTTCCCATCGAGATCGAGAACGCGCTGAAGGCCCATCCGTCCGTGGAGGACTGCCGCGTCCTCGGCGTGCCCGACGGCGCGCGGGGCGAGGTGCCCAAGGCGCTCGTGCTCCTGCGCGAGGGCGCCGCCTTCGACCGGGACGCGCTCGAGCGCTTCGCCCGCGCGCGTCTGGCGTCCATCAAGGTGCCGCGCTACTACGTCGCCCTCGACGATTTCCCGCGATGCGGCATGAAAGTGAGCCTCGAAGCGCTGCGCGCCGCCCACGGATTCGCGGGGGAGTGATTCGGCGGCTTTCGGGCCGGTTTCCAAGGTTCATCTGCCCTTTCATCCGTTCTTCAAGGGTGGTGAGGGCATCGTTAAAATATGAGTAATGATGGTTTCACAGCGATTTTGCGATGACGCGAAGGTTACGGCGTCGCACACTGCAATCAACGCGCCGGGAGGCATCGTTCGCAGGGTCGAACGTGGCGATGCGAGGCACCCGGCCAGCTTCATGCAAGCACATACATAAGGCAAACGAGAAGGGAAAGGTACAGGATGAACATCGTTGCTGCTTTCAAGGTGGTTCCCGACGATCAGGATATCCAGGTGTCGGCCGACGGTTCTCTGGACTACTCCAAGGCGAAGAACACCGTGTCCGCCTACGACCTGAACGCCATTGAGGCCGCCGCCCAGCTGGCTGCCGCCAACGAGGGCTCGAAGGTGATCGCCATGACCGTGGGAGGCGCCGACATCGACGACTCCAAGCTCAAGAAGAACGTGCTCGCCCGCGGCGTGGACGAACTGTACATGACCGCCGATGCCGCGCTCGCCGACCTCGACGCGAACGCCGCCGCCGGCGCGCTCGCCGAGCTCGTCGCCAAGGTGGGCGGCTACGACGTCATCCTCTGCGGCGACGGCTCCGCCGACAACTACGCGCAGCAGGTGGACGTGCAGCTGGCCGCGAAGCTGGGCCTGCCCGTGGTGAACGCCGCCACGAAGATCACGGCCAAGGACGGCGCGCTCGAGGTCGAGCGCACGCTCGAGGACGCGGTCGAGGTCGTCGAGGTGCCGCTGCCGTGCGTCGTGTCGGTTGCCCCCGACATCGCGCTGCCCCGTATCCCGGGCATGAAGGACATCCTCGCCGCCGGCAAGAAGCCGATGAACGTGGCCGGCGCCGACGGCGCCTACGCGAGCGCCCTCGAAACGGTGTCCTGCCTCGCTCCTAAGCAGGCCGACCGCAAGCAGGAGGTTCTCGAAGCCTCCGCCGACGGCGCCATCGCCCAGTTCGCCGCCGCCCTCAAGGCCGCGCTGTAAGTTCCCCCGACATCCGTTGCATACAGAAAGGCAGAGTTGATACACATGAAAGCACTCGTTATCGCTGAACGCGCGGACGCCGCTCGGGAACTCGCTGCTGGCGCTCGCACCATGGCCGACGAGGTCGTGCTCGTCTCCTTCGGCGAGGCCCCCGAAGCCGTCGCCGACAAGGTCGCCCGCATCGCGGTGCCCGAAGGCTCCGTCCTGGACGACGCGGCCGAAACCGTGATCTCCGTGTTCGACGCCGAGCAGCCGGCCGTCGTGCTCGTCGAGCCCACGCGCCACATGAAGGCGATCGCCGGCAAGCTGGCCGCCCATATCGGCACCTCCGTCATCACCGACGTCATGTCCTTCGAAGGCGGCGCCAAGAGCCTGTACTTCGGCGGCGTGGCCGAGCGCGTGCAGAAGCCGCGCGGCGACGTGGCCGTGTACACGGTGGGCGCCGGCACCTTCGAGGGCGCCGAGGCCTCCGGCGCGAACGCCGTCGAGGACGTCGCCTGGGTCGCCCCGGCGAACCCGGTGAAGCTCGTGTCGTCCAAGCCCATCGAGAAGAGCGGCGTGGACCTGTTCAAGGCCGACGCGGTGGTGGCCGCGGGCCGCGGCTTCGCCGAGGAGTCCGAGCTCGACCTGGCGCGTGCCCTCTGCGACAAGCTGGGCGGCGGCCTGGCCTGCTCGCGCCCCCTCACCGAGGGCGTGAACTGGCTCCCCACCGAGCTGTACGTGGGCGTTTCCGGCCTCATGCTGTCGCCGAAGGTGTACGTGGCCTGCGGCATCTCCGGTCAGATGCAGCACATGGTGGGCTGCAACCGTTCTGGCATGGTTTTTGCTATCAACAAGGACAAGAACGCCCCGGTGTTCAAGCAGTGCGACTACGGCCTGATCGGCGACGTCAAGGATGTCTTGCCGGCGCTGACCGCTGCGCTGTAAGCTGGACACGGCGTGCTCCCCGGGCTCTCGCGAGCCCGGGGAAGCCGGTAAGGCTGTCATTCCGAGCGCTGCGGGCGGGGTGGACGCGGCATCCCCTCCTCTCCTCGACGAGACCTTCGCCAGCTCGTCGGTAGCACTCAACGCATCCCGACCGCCTCGCGCGCTCGGGATGACAGCCTCAGCGGTTCGAACGCGTGCACCTCGGCACTACTAGGAAACGGAAACGCAAGAAAGGATAGGACATGGCTGATTTCGACATCATCGTCGTGGGCAGCGGCTGCGCCGGCGCCGTGGCGGCCTACACGGCAGCGTCGGCCGGCAAGAGCGTGCTCGTCGTCGAGCGCGGCAACTTCGCCGGAGCCAAGAACATGACGGGAGGGCGCATCTACTCGCACTCCCTGAAGAAGGTGTTCCCCGACTTCGAGCAGGAGGCCCCGCTCGAGCGTAAGATCACCCACGAGCGCATGGCGTTCATGGACCCCGCGAGCCAGATGGCCATCGACTTCACGAGCCCGGAGCTGGCCGAGGAGGGCAAGGACTCCTACTCCGTCCTGCGCGCGCCCTTCGACCAGTGGCTGGCCGAGAAGGCCGAGGACGCCGGCGCCGAGTACATCTGCGGCATCGCCGTCGAGGAGCTTCTGAAGGACGAGGGCGGCAAGGTCGTCGGCGTGCGCGCCGGCGAGGACGAGATCACCGCCGAGGTGGTCATCGTGGCCGAGGGCGTGAACACGCTTCTGTGCGAGCGCAGCCTGGGCAACGCCCGCCCGAAGGCCTCCCAGATGGCCGTCGGCATCAAGGAGGTGTTCGAGCTGCCCGCCTCCCAGATCGAGGACCGCTTCCTGGTGCCCGAGGGCGAGGGCGCGGCCATGCTGTTCGTGGGCGACTGCACGCACGGCAACGTGGGCGGCGGCTTCCTGTACACGAACAAGGACTCCATCTCGCTCGGCCTCGTGGCCACCATCTCCATCGCGGCCGACGGCGCCAACGAGGTGCCGGTCTACCAGATGCTCGAGGACTTCAAGAACCATCCGGCCGTGGCCCCCATCATCAAGGGCGCGAAGCTCGTCGAGCACTCGGGCCACATGGTGCCCGAGGGCGGCTACGACATGGTGCCGCAGTACATCTTCGACGGCTGCCTCGTGGCGGGCGAGTCGGCGGGGCTGTGCATGAACATGGGCTACCAGGTGCGCGGCATGGACTTCGCGGTGGCGTCGGGCCAGATGGCGGGACAAGCTGCCGTGAAGGCGCTCGACGCGGGCGACACGAGCGCCGCGGGCCTCGCCTCCTACAAGCAGGCCATGGAGGACTCCTTCGTCATCAAGGACCTCGCGACGTTCCGCAAGTGGCCGCACACCATGGAGGGCTGGTCGAGCATGTTCACCGACTACCCGGTCATGGTGAAGGAGATCTTCAACGCCATGTTCAGCGTGGACGGCGAGCCGCAGAAGCCGCTCATGAAGCGCATGATGCCCATCGTGAAGCAGCGCGGCCTGTTCAAGCTGGCCGGTGAAGTGAGGAAGGCGGTGAAGTCGCTGTGAGCAAGGTGAGAGAGATCACGGTCAACGTCGACGAGTTCCTGGCGCTTGACAAGTACGAGGTGGACGAGGAGAACGCCCACATCGAGCTGGTGGAGGACCCCGACACCGAGGAGTTCCTCAAGCTCGTGCGCGTGTGCCCGGCGGCCCTGTACAAGATCGACGAGGACGGAAAGAAGTCCTTCGACTACGCGGGCTGCCTCGAGTGCGGCACCTGCCGCATCGCCTGCGAGGGCACCATCGTCAAGAAGTGGGAGAACCCCCAGCCCACCATGGGCGTGGAGTACCGCTTCGGCTAAGCCGCAACCCCCTGAAGCGCCCCGGCATCCCCGGGGCGCTTTTGCGTGCGCGACTGCTCGACAACCGGGGGCTTACGCGACGGTGTCGGGCGGGAGCCAGATGCGGGCTGCTCTCCCCGGTGCTCCTGAGGGAGGCTAAGGTGGGTTCTTGACGAAACCATCCGAAAGGAGCACTGCATGAGTACGCTCGTTGTGCTCGGGTATCCGAGCGAAGAGGAAGCGACATCCGCTTACCAGAAGATTCTGGACCTCGACAAGAACCTGATCGTGAGCCTGCAATCCATCGCCGTCGTGGCGAAGCGCGCCGACGGCAAGTACGACGTCGTCACGCCTGGCTCGAGAGTGGGCAGCTCGACCGTGTGGGGCCTGTTCTGGGGCGTCCTGTTCGGCCTGCTGTTCTTCATCCCGGTCATCGGCGCGGCACTCGGCGCCGGCATCGGCGCGCTGACGGGCGTCATCGTCAAGCACGGCGTTGACAAGGACTTCCAGGATCGCGTGCGCGACCTGCTCAACGGCAAGGACGACGCGGCCGTGTTCATGGTCATCGACGAGATGACCACCGACAAGTTCGTCGACGCCATCCGTCCCTTCGGCGGTGACGTGCTGCAGACCTCGCTGTCCATCAAGGACGAGGACGAGCTCAAGCACGAGCTGTTCAAGGGCTAACAACCCGCCCGCAAGGCACCGCCCCTGCGAAGCCGCCGAGGCCACCCCTGCGAAGCCGCCGAAAGGCGGCTTCGCTTTTTTTGCGCCCGAGGTATCGCCGATCCTTATACCCCTATCGCGTTCGGGCATGCGGGGCTGGGAACTTCCGATTTCCGGTATCGTTCGCGCGCGTCCTATACTCGTGACCCGTAGGCAGTTCGATCGAAGGAGGGGTTGGTATGAACAGGGGAGACGAAACGATGGGGACGGGCAGCGCTCTGCCGCTGAGCAGGCGCGACGCGTTGAAGGGCGCCGCCGTCATGGGTCTGGGTCTGCTGGGGGCCTCCGCACTTTCCGGCTGCGCGCCGAGCGCGGGCGGCGGAGACGCCGCCGTCGGCTCGACCGCGGCGGCCGTGCAGTGGGACAAGGAGGTGCAGGTGCTCGTGGCGGGTTCGGGCACGGCCGTGCATGCGGCCATCGCGTGCGTCGAGCGCGGGGCCGAATCGGTGCTCGTCGTGGAGAAGGACCCGGCCATGTTCGGCGGCACGTCCGCCACGTCCGGCGGCGGCTATGCGCTCGCGCTGCTCGACTTCAACGCCGACGAGGGCATCGACGACTCGCGGGAGAAGGTGCTCGAGTACATGAAGCAGGTGGGCGACGGTCGCATGGACGGGAACGTGCAGGAGGCCTTCGTCGACAACGCGAACGAGTTCTGCGAGTTCGTGCTGGCCACGCACGGCTGGTCGAAGTGGGGCCACACGAGCAAGGCCTTCGGCGATTACTACGAGCTGTACGCGGGATCGCTCGACGACGCGTACGGCCGCGGCAGCTGGTACCCCTTCGACGCGACGGGCGCGCCGCTCATGGCGCCTGCGCAGTGGGAAGCCTACCGCGCCTACGTCGACGCCCATGACAACGTCGAGCTTGCGATGGGCACGGCGGTCGAGTCGCTCGTCACCGACGAGGCCGGCGCCGTGGTGGGCGCGCAGCTGTCCGACGGCACGGCCGTCAAGGCGAACGCCGTCATCTTGGGAACGGGCGGCTTCGAGCACAACGAGGACATGCGCCGCTTCTACCTGCCGTTTCCGTACTACCGCTCCAACGGCAGCGCGAACAACACGGGCGATGCGCAGCGCATGGGCGCCCGCATCGGCGCGCAGCTGGCCTACATGGACACGACGTTCGGCAACCCCTACTTCGACACGCAGAAGGAGTGGGAGCCCGGCGCTTTCCGCTACGACAAGGCGGGCAGCGACGCTTTCGCCCCGCGCGGCTTCCCGCATAGCGTCATGGTGAACCGCAAGGGCCGACGCTTCTGCGACGAGTCCACCATGTACGACACCATGAACCGCGCGTTCGGCACCTACGACACGGGCACGCTCGAGTACGTGAACATTCCGGGCTATTGGATCTGCGACGCAACGTACACTGAGACGTTCCTGCTGCCGGGCTACAAGACGCCCGCCGAGCTGCCCGAGTTCGTGTTCAAGTTCGATACGCTCGACGAGCTGGCCGACGGCATGGGCATCGACAAGGCGTCCCTCGCCGAGGAGCTGGCCGCGTTCAACGAGCACGCTGCGCAGGGAGAGGATCCCGTATGGCACCGCGGCGAGAAGGCCGTGAGCGCGAACACGCTCGCCATGATGGCCCCGCTCATGTCGCTGCCCGACGCAACACCGCCCACGAGCGTGCTGGGAACCGTTGACACGCCGCCGTACTACTGCTGCCGCTACGTGCCCGGCATGATGGGCGGCACGCGGGGCGGCCTGCACATCGACGAGCACGCGCAGGTGCTCGATGTGGACGGGAAGGCCGTGCCGGGGCTGTACGCCACGGGAAACTGCTCGTCGGGCGTGGCGGGCTACTGGGCCGGCGGCGCCACGCTCGGCCAGGGCAGCGTGATGGGCTACGTGGCCGCGAAGCACATCATGGACGCCGCACAGTAGGCGAAGGGGAACGCGCCGCTACGCCGAGCGCAGGCGCTCCAAGAACGCGTCGATGAAGCGGCGCACGGGGCCGTCTTCATGCTTGTCCTCCGTTCGGCACACGAGCGCGATGGGCAGCGTGAGGGCGGCTCCGTCTATCCGGTCGAACAGCACCACGTCGTCGCGCTGAGCGAGCAGCGCCTGGGATGCCTTGTCGCCGCAGATGTAGAGCGAAGTCCCCAGGTCGACGAACGACAGGTTGCTGATGCTGTCGAGCGCGTTCATGCGGAATCCCAGCTTGATATCGTCGCCCAGCAGCTGCTGCACCATCTTGCTCCATCGGTCGAAGTGAAAGCCGCTGTTGATGATGACCGTTTGGCCGTCGAGGTCGCGGCGCGCGAGGCGCTTCCTCGACGCGAGCGGGTGGTCGGCCATGAGGGCGATGAAGCAGGTGTCCTCGCCGATGCGCTCGTAGGAGATGCCGATCTCGTCGCCCTCGGCGCGCAGCGCTTCCACGGCCGAGTAATCGGACTCGACCGCGAGGTCGATGAGGCCCTGCTGCAACGCGTCGATGGCCGTGGTGTTCAGGCCGAGGTCCACGAAGGAGTAGGGCAGCGCCTCGTATTCGGGAAGGGCGCCGCGGTAGGGCGACGTCGGGGGCAGGGCCGCCACCTTCACCGACGGCGACAGCCGCGCGGCGCGTGCGCTTTTCGCGAGCGCCTCGTCGTACAGTTCGATGATGCGCTGCGCGTAGTCGAGCAGCACGGTGCCGGCCGGCGTGAGCGCGATGCGGTTGCGCGAACGGTCGAGCACCGGGTAGCCCAGCTCCTTCTCAAGCGCGCTCATGCGGCCGCTCAGCGACGGTTGCGACAGATACAGCTCCTGCGCCGCTCGCGTGATGTTCAGATGCTTCGCCACCATCACGAACTCGCGCATCGTTTCGAGTTTCATACGCCCTCCTTATCCCCTGGTCATCAATTATATACGCTCGCGTCCGCGCGCGTGGGTGCAACGCGGGATTGAGGGTGGATCGGCGTCGGGGCGGCGGCCGTGCGGAATGGTGCCGCTGGCGCGAATTCCGAACGAAACGCTTGCAAACCGGAGATAATGATGCGTATGGCATTTTCGGCAACGAGCACGAGGAGCTGGCATCATGACGCAGGAAAACAAGCTGGGGAACAAGATCGTCACGCTCCGCACGGCCCACCATCTATCGAGCCAAGATCTGGCGGATCGCTGCGGATGCGACGTTTCGGTCATCGAGGGGCTCGAGGCCGGCGAGCTACCGCCCTCGCTCGCGCCGCTCATCAAGATCACGCGCGCCCTCGGCGTGCGCCTCGGCACGCTCATGGACGACGACGAGAACCTGGGGCCCGCCTACATCGACCAGGAGCAGATGCGGGAAGTGGCCAAGGTCAAAACGCTCGAAACCACCTCGGGCGGCGACCTGAGCTACTTCAGCCTGGCCGCGGGCCGTCCCTCGCGCCATATGGACCCGTTCGTCATCACGGTCGACCCGACGGGCGAGACCGACCACGAGCTGGTCAGCCACGAGGGCGAGGAATGGCTCTACGGCATGGAAGGCTGCATCGAGATCGAGTACGGCAAGGACCTCTACGTCCTCCATCCCGGCGAGAGCATCTACTACGATTCCATCGTGCCGCATCAAGTGCGCGCCCACGACGGCCAGACCGCGAAGTTCTTGGCCGTGGTGTACACGCCTATTTAGGGGGAGCTGCCATGACTTGTCGTCATCCTGAGCGAAGCGCGCAGCGCGAAGTCGAAGGATCCCGTGCGGCGTCAGCCGCCTCGGCCGGCCCCGTCCCGGGCTCGCCCGACTACCCGCTCCACTCCGAGAAGACCATCGGCCGCTACTTCCGCGATCAGGTGGCCATCGATCCCGATCACGAGTTCGTCGTGTACCCCGACCGCGCGCTGCGCTGGACGTACCGCGACTTCGACGAGCGCACCGACAACCTGGCGCGCGGCCTGCTGGCCATCGGCATGCGCCCCGGCGACCACCTGGGCGTGTGGGCGCGCAACATCCCCGACTGGCTCACGTTCATGTACGCCACGGCCAAGATCGGCGTGGTCATGGTCACGGTGAACCCCGTGTACAAGAGCCACGAGCTGGACTACGTACTCAAGCAGTCGGACATGAAGGCGCTCTGCGTCATCGACGCCTACCGCGACGTGGACTACCTGCAGATCATCCGCGACCTCGTGCCCGAGACGCTCACCCAGCAGCGCGGCCATCTGGAAACCGAGAACTACCCGTTCCTCAAGCACATCATCTACATGGGGCCGGAGAAGCATCGCGGCTGCTACAGCGTGCCCGAGCTCATCCTGCTCGGCAGCCACATGCCCGAAGACGCGCTCGCGGAAGCGGAGACGCACTTCGACAACAACGACGTGGTCATGATGCAGTACACGTCCGGCACGACGGGCTTCCCGAAGGGCGTCATGCTCACGCACCGCAACATCCTCAACAACGGCTTCTACATCGGCGAAGGCCAGAAGCTGGGACCCGAGGACCGCGTCACGCTGCCGGTGCCGTTCTTCCACTGCTTCGGCTGCGTGCTGGGCGTCATGGCGAACCTCACGCACCGCTCCACCATGATCATCGTGGAGGATTTCGACGCGGGCCTCGTGCTGCAGGCCATCCACAAGGAGCGCGCCACCAGCGTCTACGGCGTGCCCACCATGTTCATCGCCGAACTCAACCACCCCGACTTCGCCACGTTCGACCTGTCCAGCCTGCGCACGGGCATCATGGCCGGAAGCCCCTGCCCGCCGGCGGCCATGCGCGAGGTCATGGACAAGATGTTCATGAAGGAGATCACCATCTGCTACGGCCTCACCGAGACGAGCCCCGTGTTCACGCAGACGAGCGCCGACGACGACATCGAGCACAAGTGCGAGACGGTGGGGCGCAAGCACCCGCCCGTGGACGTGCGCGTCATCGACCCGTCCGACGGGCATATCTGCGGAGTGGGGGAGCCCGGCGAGCTGTGCTGCAAGGGCTACAACGTGATGAAGGGCTACTACAAGATGCCCGAGGAGACGGCGAAAGCCATCGACGCCGACGGCTACCTGCATTCGGGCGACCTCGGCACGGTGGACGAGGACGGCTACTACCGCGTGACCGGGCGCATCAAGGACATGATCATCCGCGGCGGCGAGAACGTGTACCCGCTCGAGGTGGAGAACTTCCTGCTGAGCATGCCCGGCGTGCTCGACGCGCAGGTGGTGGGCATCCCCGACGAGAAGCTCGGCGAGCTCGTGGGCGCGTTCATCCGCACGCGGCCCGGCCACGAGGACATGACCGAAGCCGACGTGCGCGCCTACGCCATCCCGCGCATCGCGCGCTACAAGGTGCCCAAGCGCGTGTTCTTCGTGGACGACTTCCCCATGACGCCGTCCATGAAGATCCAGAAGTTCAAGCTGCGCGAGATGGCCGAAGAGCTGGTCAAAGCCGGGAAGTAGGGCGCTCGACGAGGCGCACGGACGCCGCTTCCTTCGGCGCCGTGCGCCGGTACCGCACGGCCGGGCGGCCCATCACGAGGGCCGTCACCACGGTATGCCCGCGCTCGAGGCCGAGCTGTCGGCGCAGCGCGGGCGAAAGGCGCGTCGCGAGGGCGAAGAACCCGCTGTACAGCACGCCCAAACCGTGCGCCTCGGCCATGAGCGCCATGTTCGAGGCGGCCAGCGCGCCGTCCACCGGGCTCTTCGCCACCACCGCGACGACCACGGGGGCGCCCTTGAAGAGGAACCGGTCGTCCACGTCCGTGCGCCGCGCTGCGGGCATGGCGAGCTTTGCGAGCGGAAGCACGCGCCTGAACAGGCGCACCGCCCGCGCTTCGGCCTCGTCCTTGCCGGCGCCGCGCAGCACGACGTACGACACGTCCTGGGCGTTGCGGGCGGTGGGCGTGAGGCGCCCCGCCTCGATGATGCGCTCGACCGTTTCGGCCGGCACGTCCTCGTCGGCGAACCGGCGGATGCTCCGCCGTGCCCGCAGGGCGTCTTCCAGCCGATGCGGATCGACGGCGCTCGGGCCGGCAAGCTCCCGCGGCTGCTCGTCGAACCCGGTCATCGACACGGCCGCCCGCGGGCAGACGGCCACGCAGTGCCCGCACATGAGGCAGCTCTCCGCCGCGAAGCGCGCCCGGCCCTCCTCCAGCACGAGGGCGCGTTCGGGGCAGTCGCTTACGCACAGCCCGCAGCCGATGCAGGCTTCGGCGTCTATGAGCACGTCGTGACGTCGCTTCATCGGCTGCGCCCTCCGTCCGTCCGGCACCGGGCATCGTCCATGATGTAGTGGCGATGGAGGCCCTGCGAGGCCTGCTTGTACTCGATCGCCTCGGCGGGGCAGCCGGAGATGCAGGCCATGCAGTGGGTGCACGTCCCGTTCCACGTGGGCTTCCCGTCCACGAGGCGCACGTTGTTCAGCGGGCAGCGCGCCGCGCACATGCCGCACGACGTGCACCGCTCCGACACGGCGAAGCCCTTGTCGCTCACGCAGAACGCGTAGAACAGAGGATTCAACGGCCCGCTGTGCAGCTTGTCGTCGAGCGTCGCCGGCTGCTCGGGCAGCTGCTCGCGCGCCCGTATGCGCGCGGCGATGCGGTCGATGCGCGGCAGGGCGGCGTCGATGAGGGGCTGGCATTCCTCCGCAGGGGAGGTGGGCCCCATGGCCAGGTAGTTCTTCGTCATCACCACGTCGGCCGCGCCGCGAAAGACGAGTCCCGTGCGCGCACACAGCCGCTTGACGTACGCGCCGGCGTTGCGCGAGCAGCCGCCGCACGTGAACACGAAGTAGGCGTCGCGGCCGCCCTCGAACGTGCTTCCCTCGATCCACCGCTCCACCACCGGCGGCAGGCGCCAGGCGTAGACGGGCGCCACGAACACCCACGGCTCCGCGGCGGAGAACGAGCCGGTTTCGCCGGCTTTGAGGTAGCGGTTGATGGAGACGGCCTCGTCTCCCAGCTGCTCGGCTATGCGATGGGCGGCCAGCTGGCTGTTGCCCGTGCCGCTGAAGTAGAAAATCATGCATCTCTCGCTTTGCTCGTATCCGGATGATCCAATGTGAGACATAATGTATCATGTTGGAGCGGGCGCCGGAACCCGGCAACGTGAGACAAAAGGGAGCGAACTGTATCATGGACAAGCGCAAAGAGGCGAACCAGCAGGTGAAGGACCGCCTGCTCGACGCGTTGCTGGAATTCGCGGGCGAGAAGGACTTCTCGCAGCTCAAGGTGACCGAGCTCGTCGAGCGCTCGGGCGTGGCGCGCGCGTCGTTCTACCGCAACTTCGATTCCGTGGAGGACATCGTCGACTACGGCATCAAGCGCATGGCCCGGCTCTACCACGAGGGCATGCCCGCCGCCTGCGGCGACGCTCACAGCCGCGAGGCCATGCGCTACAAGTTCCGCTTCTACCGCGACCACGCCGCCATCGTGCTCGCGTTCCACCGCGCGCACCTGTCCACCACGCTGCTCGACGTCATCACCGACTGCGAGATCAGCGAGGGCGGCGACATGCCGGCAAGCTCCATCGCGCGCTTCGAGCTGTACTACTACGCGGGCGCGTTCTACAACATGCTCGTCTGCTGGCTCGAGGGCGGCATGCGCGAAACCCCCGAGGCCCTGGCCGACGAGTTCCTGCGCATCGCGCGGGGAGAAACGAGAACATGAGGGAGTTTCCCCTCTGCTGCATCCCCTTGTTTTATGCTATAGTTTCACTCACAAATAAGGGGTACCTTCATAGGAGCGAACACGAACATGAATCACAGCACTCGTCTTCTTTCGACGGCGCTCGCCGTCGTCCTGGCATCCTCGCTGTTCGGCATTCCGGCATTCGCTGCGGAAGCCGACGATGCGGGCGCGCCGACCGAACCGCGAACCGAGCCGATGGACGAACCTGCAGCGGTCGTCCCGGCAGTCGAAGACTCGTCCGAATCGCCGGAAGCGCCTGAGGCGCCGGAAGCGCCCGCGCCGCTCGCCGACGCCGATGATGCGGCTATGCGGCAGGACGCCGCGGCTCCTGCGGCTGCGGCTACGGGAGCGGTGCGCGTGACGCTGACCGAGGGCCGGCCCGACGCCGTCGGCTCCTCCTACGACGTGTCCCTTGCGGGCCCCGACGGCTTAGCCGCGCGCGATGCGCTCTCCCTGTCCGCCGAGCACGCAACCGGCACCGTCCGGTTCGACGGTCTGGCCGACGGCACCTACGTGCTGACGGTCTCGACGCCCGGCGTTGCCGCGTACGCGCAGCAGCTCGACGTGCACGGCGATGCGAGCACCCTCGAACTGGTCACGGGCGATGCAGCCGTCGATACATCCCTCGCGCATCCGGGCGTGCTCGTGTCGGGCGATGCGACCGCCGACGGCGTGGTGAACGACGACGACGCGCAGGCCGTCATCGACGCGCTCGAGCTCGGGCTGTCCGGCTCCGACGCGCCGGCCTGCGACATCGACGGCGACGGTGCCATCTCGCTCGCCGACCTGCAAACGGCGGTCGCGAACTTCGGCGCGACGCAGGTCGATGCCACGGTGGCGCGCACAGTTTCCGCTGCGGCCGTCAAGGCCACGGTGGAGGGCGGCACGGTGGAGGGCGACCTTGCGGCCCTCGTGTGCGGCGGCTCGGCGGTGACGCTCGAGGCCGCGGACACGATTTCGGACGCCAAACCCGTGGAAGTGGGCTTCGACCTCGCAGCATCCTCCGCCGAGGCTCCGGTCATCGGCGGCCTCACCATCCAGTCGCCGCAGGGCGACAACGCCATCGCCGCAGGCGCGGTGACGGTCGAGCTCGTCGACGGCGACCCGCTCGTCATCCCTCTCGGCACGTCCGACGCGGCCCCGGCAAGCTTCTTCCGCGCGGCTTCGACGTCTCCCACGGCCGTCGTCGACGCCGACGGCACCATCGTGATCGACCTGCAGGGCCAGGTGGCGGTGAAGAAGGTCACGCTGCGCATCACGAAGACGGCGGGCAACACGAGCCTCGCCGAGATATCCCAGGTGGAGTTCCTGGGCGACATGGCGAGCCGCATCCCCGAGCCGGAGATGAACGTGCCGCAGAACCTTGCCGCCACGCCGGGCAGCAAGACGTTCGACGTGTCGTGGGACGCCGCGCGCAACGTGACGGGCTACGAGCTTTCCATCAGCGCGAACGGCGTCGAGGAAATCACGCGCACCACGGCCACCAAGCTCACCGTGTCGTCCTTCAAGGGCAAGAAGATCGAGAACGGCACCGTGTTCACCGTGAAGGTGCAGTCCACGAACGGCGCATGGCGCAGCGGCTGGTCCGACCCCGTGGAAGCGTGTCCGAAGGCCGACAAGGTTCCCGACGCGCCCGAGGGCGTCACGGTGAAGGGCCTCTACCGCGGCCTTGCCGTCAGCTGGAAGAACATGAAGGACACCGATTCCTACAACCTGTTCTACCGTGCGAAGGGCGACGAGGGTGCTGCGTATACGAAAGTGGAGGGCATCTCCGCGACGTCGTACGAGGTGAGCGGCCTTCAGGACGATACCGACTACCAGGTGTACCTGACCGGCGTGAACGAGCTGGTCCGTCGCTCGTGGCCGTGGGGCGCACCGTGAACGTGAAGCCGGCGCAGCTGCCGGGCTATCAGCTGGTCAACACGAAGAACGCCGACGGGGCCTACCTCGACCACATCGTGGCGGCATCCTCCGGCCGCGGTTCCATGACGGACAGCCCGCCCGACGCGGCAACCGGCATGGCGAAGAGCGCGCTCGGCCGGTTCGACG
>ENA-OQNO01000180-OQNO01000180.1-human-gut-metagenome-genome-assembly--contig:-NODE-180-length-76924-cov-25.558850_pt1 | contig 76924 bp, 73 predicted proteins | sample MGYA00242629_ERZ504880 | MGnify/ENA primary metagenome ERZ504880 (study PRJEB26092, sample SAMD00036377) | human gut metagenome | host: Homo sapiens | study: EMG produced TPA metagenomics assembly of... | reverse complement strand
TCGCGCTGCCATTGAGGAATGACGGAAAGCTCTTTTTCAATGCCTTCACGCTCAGACTGTGAAACACTATCAGAAAAATTGAGTTTTTGAAGAATGCCGCGTGGCTCTTGCTTCTTCGCCGCCCACGCGGCCTTACTGCTCTCGCTCCTGCCAAACCCGGCAACGCTGGTGCGGGCGCTGTCCGCCCTGCCGCCGGTGGCGCTGATAAAGTCAGTCAGCTCCTGACGGGCCTGCCGGAGCTTCACGGCACTGGCGGTGGTGTCGGCCCCGGCGGCATCCTCGGCCAGATACCGGCGCTTGTACCTGCGCACGGTGCGCTCCCGGGCCCGCTGCATCTGGCTGATCTCGTACCGGGTGTATTTCTGGCCGTTGTACTCGATGTCCCGGGCGTTGAGGGCTTCCAAGCTCTCCTGCGTCCACGCAGGCGGTGCACCCAGCTCAGGGAAGATGGCAAAGAAGGTATGACGGCAGTTCCAGCCGCAAAGCCCTGCGCCGGTGCCGTAGCCGGTGGCGGCCTCGAAGTCCGGGTAATGCTTGCCCATGTAGTCCACAGCGCCGCCCCGGTGGAACTGCCTGCCCTGCCACTCAGCGTGGGAAGGCCGGGCCCCGCCGTGGGCCGTGGTCTCGAAGAACTCAACCCCCATCTCATCGGCCCGGGCCACCTGCAGCTTTGCACCGGTCTGATTCACACCAGTCAGCACCGCCCGGCGGGCGGCAACTTCCAGCGTGTCGGTGTGGCCGGTGGGGTAGGTGACATACTTCATGGTGTCGGCCAGACTGTCCACCGCGCTCTTGACGGCGCTCTTGTAGTCGAACGCACCGCTGCTCACCTTGAGATGGGTGCGGTCGAGGGCGGCTTCAAACTGGCCGCTGACGGTGTTGGCCGTGGTGGCAGTCAGATTGTGAAAGGTTCCTGCCGTCTGCTGGTAGCCAGCGTTGAGCAGGGCCTGCAGGGTGGCATTGTCGGCAAATGGCGTGGGTTCCTTGCCGTAGTGGTAGTAGATCTCGTCCTCGGCCTCCATGGCCCGGGTGGCCGCTTCCTGCATGAGCCGCCGGATCTCAGCTTCGCTCTTGCCGGTGTAGCGGGCCAGCTTCTTCACCACGTCCTGCCGGAGGGCTTCGGTCTGTTCATACCGCCACAGCTGCCAGTTGGCCGTGGAGGTCATGGTGTCCATTTTGGAGATGCGCCGGGCCACATCCCGCAGGATATCATCCTCGACCTGCTGAAATAAAAGCACCAACCGGTCGGGTGCGTGGTCGAGATAGTCCGGGGCCAGCATCAGCCGCCCCCGCCGAAGCTCAACTCAGGCTGCTTGTTTTCGTCAGCGGCTTCCTGTGCCAGCTTGCGGGCATCCTCTTCACTGACCCCGTACCGGGCAGACAGATACTTGTACCGGGGCAAAAGGCCGCTCAGGGCATCGTCCCGCATCTGGCTCATCCGGGTCTCGGCATCGGTGATGTAGCTGTCGTCCCAGTCCACAGAGATGGGGGTGTCGAGGTCCACCGCCGCTCCCTGCAGGTTCTTTGCCGCCCACAGGATGGCCCGCACGATGCCCACCAGCGCCCCCTCGATGGGGATCTGGTTCTTATTGGCGCTGGCCACCAGATCCTGACGGCTGCCGTTGTACTCGGTGGCTGTGGTCACGTTGCCCAGCTCGAAATTGTACCGGTGGCAGCCCAGGCCGCATTTGAAGCTGAACAGGTTCAGCATATCCTGCACAGCCTTGTGGTTCTGTTCCACCCGCAGGTCAGGGTTGTATTCGTGGTATTCGCTGGACTGGTCGAGGCTCCCTTCCTTTTGGGGCAGGGTGACGAATTGGCTCTGCACATCGTCATCGGGTGGAATAGAGTGCTCCACGCCCTCCTGGTCCACCACCTTGCGGCAGATGTCCGCAGAGTAGAAGATCTTCTTGTGGCCCAGCCGGATATCCTCCCGGTAGTTGTCAAAGGCAAGGTCGATGCCCTGGGCCTCTGCCAGTGCTTCGGCAAAGACGCTCATGCCCAGCCCTGTGCCGCCGTCAAGGTTCTTGACTGCGGCCGGGCTGAACAGGGCAAACCACGGGGGAGAACCCTCCACCGTGATGCTTTCTGCCGTACCCGGCGGGGCCTGCAGGGCTTCAAACACCGGAGCGCCCGAAACTCCATCCGTTACCCGGAACCACTCGTTGCGGATGGTGCGCCGGGTCTCATTGCCGGTGTGGGTCTGCAGATAGACTGCGGGTCTGCCCTCCATCATGCACTCGGAGACAAAGGCTGCTTCGGTCACGATGCCCCGTTCCACCCGCAGAGGCAGGATGCAGGAAGCCGGGTCATAGTCCAGCTTCAGGCGGGTATCCGGGCCGGGGACAGCTTTCCCTTTCACGACAGTCAGGTTTTCGGCACTCAGCACAAAGGCGCCGGTGCCGGACCAGTAGGCCTGTTCCACCAGAGCATTGGCATTGCGCCAGAAGTGCAGCTCCCGGAGCAGGCCGCCCACCTGCTGCTCATCGTCACCCAGCAGATAGGACGCGGTGTCAGCGTCCTTGATCTGGAAGGTGGTGCGGTCGTTCAGCAGGAGATTCGCCCAGTCCTCGCAGACCCGTTTCGGCATCCGCAGGGAGGCAATAGGGCGCTTCTTTGTGCCGTTTGCGTATTCAGCGGCACGGGTGTGTACCTTGGGCACGCTGCCCTGCCACCACTGCCGCCAGGTCTCGATGTAGCCGTAGTAGTCGGCATCGATGGCCCACCCGCGCGTCTTGTTCAGGTAGTTCAGAAATGCGGTGATGTTCATGTGTTGGTCAACCTCTTGAAATCGCGCTCGATGGTGTACTCGTAAGCGTCCAATGTGTCGATATCGGTGCTGCCGTCATCCAGCCGCTCGTCCACGCCGGGGTGCTTGCCGCTGTACAGGGCCGTGGCAAGGGCATCCCGGAGGGTGGAAGCCTCTGGCAGCAGCCAGAACCGCCCGCCGCCCATCAGGATGCAGGTCAGGCGGATACGGTCATTGATGCGGATCTTGGCGCTGTTTTCCACCCGGTCGGCCAGCCAGCTCAGTTTGCAGCGCCGGAGCCTTGCCCGGATGTGATTGATCAGCGTCTGCTCCGCAGAATCGCAGAAGATGTACTGGATCTCGCCCCAGCGGGCAAAGACAGCCATGCAGAACTCCAGCAGCCGGTCGGCCAGAAAGTCGGCATCCTGCGCCACAGGGTCGATGCGCTGGGATGCCAGCCCTACCACGCCGGACCAGCCCGGTAGGATGGCCGTTGCCACAAAGGCGTGTTTGGAGCCGTTGCCGCCAAAGTCCACCCCGATGCGCACCCGCCACGGGTGCAGCGGCTTGTCCACAGGCCAGAAAAAACGCCCATCTCCGGCGGCAAGGCTGTCGGCCAGCAGGCGGTAGATCACGCCGTTGGCGGCCATCCACTGCCCCAAGATAAAGCGGTTATAGTAGACCGTGCCGGTGTATTCTTTTTTCAGATCGGCCACGAACTGGGCCGGAAGCGTAGGGTTATCGTCGATGGTATACGCCTGACAGTAGATGTCAGCGTCACTGTCCAGAAACTTCTTGAACCAGTGGGTGGGGCTTTCCGGGTTGCAGGTGCCGTCAAAATGGGAGTGGGGGCAGGAAAGGCGGCTTTTCAGCATCTGGAACACGCCCTCGTCCCATGTGGTGATCTCGTCACCGTAGACGTACTCAAAGGCAGCGCCCTGAATGCGGGCGATGTGTTTCTTGTTATCAGCGCCGAGGACATAGACCTTCTTGCCGAACAGCTGTACCACGTTGCCTGCTGCCGAGGTGCGGATCACGCCTACAAGGTCGGGGCCCCAGAGCTCCCGCATCAGGGACAGCACATTGCGCTCCAGCGTGCCCAGGGTGTTGCCCATGAGCACCAGCAGACCCTCGCCCCGGGCCGCGCAGATCCGCTTCGGGATGGTCACGGCACAGTCCAGGTAGGTCTTGCCGCTTCGGGTGGCTCCGGTCTTGACGTTCCACCGGTGGGAACAGTTGCGCAGGTACTCCTGCTGAAACTCAGTCAATGGCACTGTCCACACCTCCCAGCAGCTCCTTGGCCTTTGCCAGAGCATCCGCACCCGGGTCCTCCTGCACGGCTTCCTCCCCCAGCATCTTCAGCAGCACGGTGGCTGCCTGAGGGTTGCCCCTCTTGGCCTGCTCTGCAATGCCTACGATGACGGCCATCTGGTTGTCCACGTCCTCAGGCTCGATCTGATCCCGCAGCATGGCGTTTACCCGGCGGCGGTCGGTCTCCGGCAGGCTCAGGTAGTAGTCAGCCGCCTGACGCATGGATCGTTTGCGGCGGCGGGCCGCACCGGATGCAATGCCGCCCTTCTGGGCGATCTCTCTCTGTTCGCTCTCCGTTCGTTCATTGAACGGAATGAGATTCTTTTCATTCGACACGTCACCACCTCTCTCGTCGTCAGGGTACAAAAAAGCCGCCCTGAGCGGATGCTCAGAACGGCAGTTGTAATCAGGAAAAGCCCGGCCGGTGCAAAAAAGCTGTTAAGCAGCAAAAGGAGAAATCCGTATCAAGAGGAGGAAAACAAACCTCCGGTCGGGCCGCCAGCACGAAGGGAGTAAGGATGCCTTTCCTGCTGGGCTTTGCAGCATAGAGTATAGCACACTTGAACTAGTGCTTTTTAGTGCGTCATGGGTCTGTGTCCAGAAGTTGCACCGCTTTTTTGTGTCGTCGGAGGACCCAACTGACATCGAGGGAGAGCCGGTCAGCGATCAGCTCCCACTTGTGCCCACAGATATATCTCCGGTACAGAATCGTGAAGTCAAGCTCATCATCCAGCTGCTGTAGCGCAAAGATGATTTCTTTGCGAATGCGGGTGCTTTCCTCACACTGGGCTTTGTAAGCGCCCCGGGCTTCGTCGATGCGTTCTACTGCACGGGGCAATGTTTGGCCGTCTCCTCCGCCGCCCGGCACAGCGGAAAGGCACTGGGTCATGTTGGAAGCGTCTGTTTTCAGCGTGTCCAGCTCATCCAGCCGCAGCTGTTCGAGCCGCTTCGCTTGCTGATACCTTCTCAACCAGGCCTTCTTCTCTTCGTAAGTCAAGCACCGTCACCTTCTTCCAGTTGTTTCAGTAGCCCTTCCACGTCATACCGCCAGTGAACGCGCAGCAGGCGCTGCTCCACCTCGATGCCGTTCAGGGCGGCCCACTGCCACGGGATGCTTTTGCGGGTCTGGGTCTGCATGTACTCCAGCACAGCGCTGGCCGGAACGGCAAAGGTGCGGTTGACCCTGCCCCGGTAATTGATGACCACATGGGCGGTCTGGCCCTTGAAGGATGCTGCGTGGGCCATATCGGTGATGTGTTTGAGCTTGTGGTACTTCTGCCGCTCCCGGTCGAATCGGCCCAGGATCTTTTCCAGTGGGATGCTGGGCGTTTCGATGGTCTTGAGCTCGAAGTAATGGTGCATAGGGTAGCGGTACACGTCGAAGTCGCAGATGTTATCAATAGAGAAGCTCAGGTTCTCGTTGCCGCCGTAATAGGTGGCCGCGCTGTCTTTCAGTCGATAGCACCAGGCATCCTTCGGCATGGAGCTTTTCCAGTCTGCCTCGAACTGTTTTCCGGTGTTCAATTGGTTCTCCTTTCGGCGGAGGCTGCCCAATGTCCGGCCAGCTGTCGGGTCGGGGTAGTGCTCATGGTTCCGGTACATTGGAATCCTCCTTTTTCTTGGTGAGCGGACGGCGGCGGGCTGAGTTTTTTAGAAAATCATTCCCGCTGGGCTCCGGTCTGTCCACCCGCTTATTGCGTCCCGCTCCAATGGGATTCGTCATGCGGTACTCCTCAGCAGATTTACAGCCCTGGGTTTCGGCCTCGATCAGAGCCTTCCGCACATAGGCCCAGCTATGTGCCCCGGCATCAATGCACTTGCGCAGGATCACCCGCGCCAGTTCCTCGCCCAGTCGGTCAGCGTATCCTGTCAGCTCTCTTTTCCCGGAGGCACTCAGCTTGCCGATATCCTGTTCAAACTCTGATACCAAGGGTGAGGTCGTCGGTCGTCCGGTCGGCTCCGGCGCAGCCGTAGATGACGACTTGTTAGCTTGTTGGTTTGTTAGACTTGTTAAGTTGTTGTCGGCAGCCTGTCGGTTGCCTGTCGCTTGCCTGTCACTTTGCCTGTCACTGCCAACAAGCGAAGCATAGTTTTCTATCGTGACAATGCTGTATTTTGAGCCTGTTTTGACTGTCAGATAGCCTGTCGCCTGTAAATGTTCTAAGCTCGTCCGGATGTTCCGAACACTCAAATCAAGCTGTTTTGCCAGTTGAGATTGGCTTGTAACCAGCTGCCCGGGCCTGATGCTAATGCCCTGCCACTGCTTTTCCTGCCAGTTGGCGGTGAGTAGCAGATGGAAAAACAGGCGGGCAGTGTTGGGCTCTGAATACCATTCCCAGTCAGTCAGACCGCGGGGAAAGGCAACAAAGCCACGGGATGGGTCAATGCCCACGGTCTGAACTCCTTTCTGGTGTGGTTAAAACGGCAGGTCATCCGCATCATCGTCGATGAGGGTATCTGCTTCCGGGGTGCCTGCGGCGGGCCCGGCAGGCGCTGCCGCCTGAAAGGCGCGGGGAGCATAGTCGGCCAGGTCTTCGCCGGGATACATCTGCCCACCGGAAAGGCTGGTCTGCACCGGGACAGGCTCATCAAAGGGCGTTGGCTCCTGAGTGAGCGCTGGTTCGGGCGGTGCCGGGGCCTCTGTGCAAAGGTCAATGAGGTTCTGCATCCACCGGAAGATCACCATGCCGCCAGGCTGAATGTCGTCGGCATCCACGTCGTAATAGGTCTTGCCGTTATACTCCCGGCTCTTGAGCTCCCGGGCAAAGACAGTGACGGCATCGCCCTTCAGCAGCAGCCCGTCCCACTTGTCCAGCCCGTGCCAGACGTTGACCTGAACATACAGGCCCTCCCAGTTGCCGGTGCCGGTCTTGACGCTGTGTGCCTTCACGTCAAACTTGAGTACCTGCTTCTGGCCCACGTCCTTGAGCACAGGGTCTTTGGCGAGAGTTCCGTGGAGAAGTACGCCGGTCTTGTGGGTCAGGATCACGATTCATCACCCCCGGCAAAGGGGTCATCTGCGCTGTCCGCGTCCTCCACGGTCAGAGCATCGGCCTGTTCAACAGCTTCCTTGATGCGGGTCCAGCGTGGAGCCGGAACCTGTCCGGCCTCGTCCAGCTCCACGGCGGTGGACTCAGCATCCACATGGACCTCGCTCTCGTCATAGAGAGAGCCGAAGGTGGAGGGGAATGCTTCCCGCAGGGCATGGACAAGGGCAACCTTGCGGATCATGGTAGCTTTTTTGCCCTTCCACAGAGATTTGCCGGTGTCGTATTCGGTCAGCTTCACTTCCTCGTAACTGGGGCGGGTGCGGTCCTTGCGATAGACTTTGGCCCAGCCGCCCAGAAGTTCCTCGCCCTCGTAGACGATGGAACCCTCCCGCTTCTGGTACTCCCCGGCCACCTTATCGAAGATGATGACCCCGGCCTCGAAGCCGTCATAGCTGGGGTGGCGCTCTGCCATTTGCAGGTAGCAGTTCTTGCCCAGAACGATGGTGCTGGGGGTGTCCTCGCTGTTGTTATCGTAGTGGATGAGGTAGGCTTCCTTGGTAAAGGGATTCAGGCGGTACTGCTTGCAGGTCTCGAGGAAAATCTTGCATTCGGCATCGGTGGCTTTCTGACAGATGAAGTTGCGCACATCGGAAAAGCTGACGGTCATGTGCTGGCCGTCGGCAGAAGTGATCTCCACGGGCTTGGCCGGGCTGGCAGCCTGCAGAGCGCCGCTCTGGGCGGCACGCTGCTGCATTGCAGTCATCCGGGCGGCGGTGGTGGTGCCAGTGGTGTTTGCGGACATGGTGGGCGCAGGTGCGCCGGGACGAGAAAAAGCCATAAGTAAAATCCTCCAATTATTTTACAGAACCATATGCGAAGCCACGCTTTTTAGCTTCGGCTTTGAACCATTCGATGTCTTCCGGGGTGAAATCTACCCAGAAGCGGTAGCGTTTGCGGGCAGGTGCAAGGCCTGTGCCAGGCAGGGCGAACTGCTGCAATACCTCGCAGTCCAGCCGTCCGGAAGCTGTCACAAAAGCGCTGGTCTGCGCCGCCTGAGCCGCTTCTGCTCTGATCTGACGCTCTTCCTCGGTGGGCGGGATGATGACCGGTGCAGCAGCTCTGGCACGTTCTGCGGCCTGTCGCTGGGCCTCTGCCTCAGCCTGAGCTGCCCGGGCGTGCTCCCGGCGGCTGTGCTCATGCAGTGCATCATTGACGCTCAGGGCCCGCAGGTATTCGGTAATGCAGGGTTCAGCGTCTTCACCGCAGGTCTCCCGGATGAGGCGGAGTTCCTCCCGCCGGGTCTCCACAGCCTTGCGCAGTTCCTTTTCGGCCTGGGCGAGGTCAAAGGTTTTGTTGAGCCACTGGGGCACAAGCAGACGGTCAAAAGAAATCAGAGGTTCCAGCTCCCCGATGCAGTCCCGGTAGACCAGCCGCAGGGTGGATGCTTTTTCTTCCCGCTGGGCCTGTTCTACTGCTTTTACCTGCTGATCAATGGCCCCGGAGATCTTCTTACACTGGGCCTGCATCTCCCGGATACTCTTCTGGAAATCCTCCAGCGGGTCAGTGTAAAGCCGCTTGGCGGCGGTCAGAGCAGCAGCCAGCTGCTTGTCCCACTTGTTGACGGCAGCACGGTCGGCTTTGGCATCTTTGATGGATTCAGGTGTGTACACGCGGCCTGTATAGGAGGCCAGAAGTTCGTCAAGGTTCTTCTGCACCTCATCCTTGTTCCAGTTCATGGCCGGGATCACCGGGTGCTCTACCCGGACGGTCAATTCATTCGTCATCGGTCAGTTCCTCCTCTTTTGGCTCCCGGTCGGGGGCAAAGTAGTAATCATCGGGCGGCTCCATGGGCGGGCCGTAACGGTCAAGATCCAGACAGTACATCTCATTCATCCCTGTCACCTCCGTCATAATCAGGCGGCTGGCGGCAGAGCAGGGAGGCCTCCTCCATGATGCTGTTCAGGGTACCGCAGATGGTCTGAAAGGTGCTTTCCAGATCTTCGCCCACCAGCCGGGAATAGCTGGCCTTGCTGTTATCCCACGCCGCCCGCATCAGGCTGGCGCAGTAGTTGGCCTGCTCAAAATCTGCCTGGGCATCATCGTTGATGCGGGAGCGGAGTGCCGCAACCTGTTTCTTCAGGTTGGCGTTGTCCTTGGCCAGTTCGGCGTTCCGGGCATCGGCAAGGCCCCAGGCTTTTTCTGCGGCCCGGCGGTCGATCTCTTCCTCGTCGATGACCGCCGTGATGGGCTGTTTTTTCAAAGCGTCTTCGGCATTTTTTGCTCTCTCTTCGGCCCTGTCGCGCTCACCTTCGGCCTTCTGGCGCTGGAGGTTGGCCGCAATGCGGCTCTCGTATTCATCGCGGTAGATCTGCTTGAGCTTGGTGTTCTGTTTTTTCAGGCCGTCAATATCGGCAATGTAGGCACCCTGCTGATCCAGCAGCGTTGCCCGCATGGCAGCGGCTTCCTCGTATTTTTCGTGGTACTCGTGTGCAGCTTTCCGGGCCTCTTCCTCACGGGTCTCGGCAGCATCGGCGCGGTCTTTCTCGGCTTTGATCTGGGCCATGGCTTCCTGATACTGCTTGTTGGTGGTGATATCACCATTCTTGACCTGCTCCACCAGCTCTGCCGGGGCGCTGGGCTTTGCCACGGCGTACAGCAGGGTGGGCGGCAAGGCTTCCAGAATGGCCCGCTGGCGGGGGCTGCTGCCGTCCATCAGGGCAGAGACTTGCAGCAGGTTGTAGGCGGTTGACTTTGTGATGCCGATAGAGCAGCACCATGCCCGAAAAGAATCATCCCCGCGATTGCCATGCTTTGAGTTGTCCAATTGTTGGACAACTCCGCACAGCGCATCATGGGCGGCGGCAATGGCATTGCCCATGTGCACAAGGCCACGCTCGGCCATCTGCTTGCCGTGGCGGTATTCGTCCTCGGCAAAGTGCAGGTCCTCCACGGTCTGGCCGGTCAGGCCGGAATAATCAAACGCCGGGCGCATCGCATCCGGCACGGTGGTCAGGGGCTTGTCCTGCATGGCACCAGCTGTTGATACAGAAGAACCGCCAGCCGATGCGGCAGGGGCCGATTCGCAGTTCTGCAGGGATGTCGCGGGGGTCGATGCGCTTGCATCCGCCCCGCTCTCCGAGATGGTCGGCGTTGCCGCTGTGGCAGTCGGAACAGCATTCTCTGCCGTAGTCACAGCAGCATCCGCATTCTGGGCAGGTGCACATGAGAGAATCTCCTTTGCTTTTTTGATGTCGGCAAGAATCTTTTCCATTTCCTGCTGCGGTGTCATGTCCTTGCGGCTTCCATCCAGATTGAAAAACTGACCAAACAGCTCTCTTTTTGCGGCAACACCTTTCAGATTCTGAGTGCATGTGATTGTCAGGCAATAGCGCCCGTCAGACCCATAGTCCGATGCACGAATATCTTTGGAGAATGAGCTGAAAATCTCTCTGTCTGGATAAGTGTCTTTGATCCATGCAGAGACCTGAGACAGAAAGTCGAAGTCCAGACTATGCACTCGACAGGTGCATTTATCCTTGATAGAGCCAGCAAACTCTGACGCATAAGTGAGGGTCTTGCTCATCCGGCACTCGTAGCCCCGAGTCTCCCGGCTGACAGTTCTAGCACTTTCATCCCATTGAAAGTCTCCGTATGGCATGGCATAGGGGCATCCCCAGCACTCATGGCCGGGTGCGTAACCAGATAGGCGGTTTCCAGTGGTACTGGCATCGGTGGATTTCTTCACTCGCCGTCCGCATTTGCAGATATAGGTGGTCACACTTTCACCTCCGTGCCCTTCAGGCGGTCCAGCATCTCGGTCTGCACATCCTTGTTCATGGGCTGGATGTTGTTGCCCTTCCAGCCGTAGCAGAGGATGGGCCCGTAAAGCTGGCGGCCTCGGTACTTACGGTTGAGCAGGCTGGCGGGCTGGATGGGGCCATCGTACCGGCCCACGAACAGCACCGCCGGGGTGCGGGGCAGCACGATCATCTCGCAGGGAGTGCCCAGCCGGTTCTCAATGGCCCACAGGCTGTCGGGCAGGGACGCGATCACAGGTGCCTTGCCCGGCTCTGCTAAAATACCTTTCATTTGTAAAATCCTTCCTGATATGATATCATCAAAGGTGATGGGGCTTGTGAATTCCATCACCCTTTGGGCTCGTCCGTGTTACCAGCACGGGCGGGCTCATTTTTGTTGATGTCCTCGGCATCCTCTTCTGCGTTTCCGAGTACAAAGCTTTCGATAAGCGGTAACCAGTCCGGCGTTAACTCGGAGATGTACCTTTTGGCATAATAGTAATAGAGTGCATTGCTGACCCGTGGGGAGCCGGTGGCCCGCTGGTCCTTGACCATGTGATTTGCCTGATTGCGGCTCAGGCCCATGCCCATCAGGAGCTTCTTCAGACGTTTTGTTTTCATGCGCCCCTCCGGTTCTGCCGGTAGTCCGGCTCTTCGGTACGGGCGTGGGTGCGGTCAACGCGGCCATAGCGGCGGGCGTTCTGTTCACGATCCTGGGCGGCAAAGCCCAGCCGCAGGAACGCTACCGCTGCCAGAACCAGGCACAGGGCCGTAACGAGCTGGCTGTCAGAGATGGAGCTGCCCAGCTGTGCACCGCCCTCGATGCCCATGCCGTACAGCAGACTTACGGCACCGCTGGCAGCAGCCAGCCAGTACCAGACGCGGGATTTAATCTTCATTGGGAGATTCCCCCATTCTGTCCATGAGGTCTGCGGCAGTAGTCACTATGCTGAGCAATGCTGCCGGATTTCTTTAATCTATGCAAATCCCGGCAATCAGAGCGGCGCAAAGGGCTTTCTGTTCCGTCTCTGTACCGCAGGCATAAATCTTGGGGTTCCCATCCTTCCCCAGCTGGATTTTTAACTGAGCGTTCGGGCTGATATTCATGCTCCTACCTCCTGAAGACAATTGACTGCGGGTCTGCAGTCGTCCAATGCCCATCCGATGACCGGGTGCCATTCGCCATCAGCAAAAATCTGCAGCCCGGTGTGGCTTTCATCCTTGATTTGTCCGCCCAGCTGGTAGCAGCCAGATGCCTGACTACCGCCCCAACGGAACCACTTGTTCCAAAACAGCGGTGCGATGTACGCGCATCCAGTGGGCGCTGCGGCCCGCTCGGATGCAAGGGTGTAAGGTTTCATGCGGTCTTTTCCTCCTTTGCGATTGCCGGGAAGAAATACTCCCCGATTTTTTCTTGCGGGATGTGCAGAGCTCTGCAGATGATGACAATCTCGTCACTCCTCCAAGGTTGTGTCCCCTTGAGCCGTGCGGTCATCGTGTTGGAGCTTACCCCAATCAGGGCCGCAAGTGCGCCCTGGTTGAGATCCTGGTCTTCTGCCAGACGACTGATTTTGAGATAAGGCTTCTTCATGGTGATTCACCTCCTTGTTGTGGTTGCATCCCTTCTGCGGTATAATCGAGCAGGAAAGGGGGTGATAAAATGATTTTTGAGAGCTTTTTAGAGATGCAAGGTTTGAATATGCAAATTGAGCGAAACGGTGAGATCGTTGCGACTGTTCCGGGTCTGCCAAATCGGGAAAAAGCAACGAATCGCCGGTATATTGGGTTTCGCCCGGGGACCGATATCAAAATAGATGATGTTGTTATCAATCCGGCAAAGGAACGGCTTTATATCACAGAAACACAGGCATCGTACTTCCAAAAGGAACAGGAGCAAATAAAAGCGTTCTATATGACCGAGGTCGAGAAAAAACGGAAAGAAACGGAACAACACCAGAGCACTATTTACAATATCGGCACAGCGTATGGCTCTGTAATTGGAACAGCCAACACAGCAACCATCAACTATCAGACGAGCTTTCGTGAACTGCGTGATCGGGCAGAGGCTGAAAATGCGCCAGATAAGGAGCAAGTCCAGAAGCTGATCGACCTTGTTGAAATGATTGTGAATGAGCAAATTCCTCCACAGCGGGGGCTGCTGTCCAAGTTTTCGGAAACGATGGAACGGCATTCATGGGTTACAAGTGCGGTTGCCTCTGCACTTGTATCGTGGTTGACACAACTTCCGCATTGACCTCAATGCTCAAATTCAGCAACGCTTTCCCGTTGCTGGATTGAGCGAACGAGTAGGCTTTCACGTTCTGGATAACCGTTTCATCTATTTGGCAGAGAATACGATCGTCCAGCTGTGAAAGCTGAATTTCTTGCGCCCGGCCTGCCGTCTCCAGCGGCTCGCCGGGCTTTTTGGTTTCCTTCATCTTTTTCACCTCCTTGCTGATGAATTAAATTCCGCAATCAAGAGAAAAAAATAGCTTGGGTCTCGCTCAGCGTAAGCTCCAGCATAGAGGACAGCTTATCAACTTCCGAGACTTTGAACTCGTTCTCATTGTTGATCTTACGCTGGAGACAATAAGGCGTGATGCCGAGTTTTTCGGCAACGGCCTTCAGCTTGAGACCCTTTGCTTCGATTCTTTCTCTGAGGGCCTTGGTGTCAGTCATTCGAAAAAACACCTCCTTTCTGCGGAATTAAATTCCGCAAGCTCATATTACCACCTTGCGGAACGAAAGTCAACAATATTTGACTGAATTTTCAAAAAATATTGAATTTCATTCACACATGTGGTATTCTAACAGTAAAGAAAGGCGGTGCTACGATGTCTGAGATATATAATCGCATTCGGATGCGTCGGCAGGAACTCGGCTGGACAACAGACGAGCTTGCAAAACGAATGGGATATAAAGATAGATCATCTATCAGTAAGATTGAAAGTGGAAAAGCGGATATCCCACAATCTAAAGTAAAGGCTTTTGCGGATGTGCTTGACACCTCAGTTTCATGGCTGCTTGGCATTGATGAAGCAAACAACACTTCTGACAAGACCGATGCAGACCCCATCCCTCCCGGTTTCCAGCCCATGCCGGAGATGGACATGGTCCCATTGGTGGGCCGGATCGCCTGCGGTACGCCGATCACGGCGGAACAGAACGTGGAGCGCATAGTCTGTGTACCGTCCAAGTGGCGCTCCACATTTACGTTGACCTGCAAAGGGGACAGCATGGAGCCCCGGATACACGATGGCGATCTGGTGGCCATCCGCAAACAGCCGGAGGTGGAAAACGGTGAGATCGCTGCTGTGCGCATTGGAGAAGAGGCAACCCTGAAGCACGTCTATCTGCACGAGAACTTCATTGAACTGAGGCCGGAGAATCCGGCTTTCAACAGCATCATCCTCAGCCGGGAGGATATGAACACCGTTGTCATTGAAGGCAAGGCCGTGGGGCTCTGCCGAGATATCTAAAATGGGAGGAAGTTAAGATGTCACTGTTTGGCAAGAAAGAAAAAGAAGAAATTGCACGACTGAATGCTGAAATGCAGAGCCTTCGGGAAGCTATGCCGTCAGAAAGCCGCACACTGGACGACATCAATCGAGAAATCAAAGCTTCACGTGAAGAACTCGCTCGTGTCCAAGAAAACCTTGAAAGCCGCAACAGCGAGTTGAAAGATGCCTTGGAAGAACTTCAACAGGCAAAAGACCAGCTCATTGAGACGAATGAAGAAGTCCTGATGCAGAGCTTTGGCCTTTATACTCCTCGGTACTCTTTTATGAATGCGGACGAGTATAAAGCGCACCTGTTGGAAATTCGTGCCAAACAGAAAGATATGATTAAGGCGAAAACGGCTGTCAGCGGTAATATGAACTGGACAGTCAATGGAAATGCGTCCAAAGGCAAGAAGATGGTCGCTGATATGCAGAAGCTTCTCCTTCGTGCGTTCAATTCCGAATGCGATGACGTAATTGAACACGTCAAGTACAATAATATTGAAGCCAGCGAAAAGCGCATTACTACCTCTCGGGAAGCGATTTCCAAGCTTGGAACCATTATGGAAGTCAGCATCCAGCCTAAGTATTACCGCTTAAAAATCGAGGAACTTCATCTTGCTTTTGAATATGCTCAGAAAAAGCAGCAGGAGAAGGAAGAGCAGAAGGAAGCTCGAGCAAGAATGCGTGAAGAGGCAAAGCTTGCCAAGGAAATCGAAGAAGAACGCAAAAAATTGGAAAAAGAGCAGCAGCATTATCAGAACGCGCTGGAGCGTATCAATGCGCAATTGGCTTCTGCTTCTGAGGCCGACCGCGCAGCAATCGAAGAAAAGAAAGCAGAGCTGGTGGCCCAGCTGGATAAGATTGACAAGGAGTTCAAGGATGTTGATTATCGTGAGGCTAATCAGCGTGCCGGTTATGTTTATGTGATCTCGAATATTGGAGCATTTGGCGAGAACGTTTACAAAATCGGTATGACACGCCGTCTTGATCCTCAGGATCGTGTGGATGAGCTGGGCGATGCCTCGGTTCCGTTTGACTTTGATGTACATGCTATGATTTTTTCGGATGATGCTCCTCGGTTGGAAGCTGCACTGCACAATGCCTTTGCGGACCGCAAGCTCAACTTTGTAAACCAGCGGCGAGAGTTCTTCCGTGTTTCCCTGGACGAAATCAAAAAGGTTGTCAAGGAAAACTATGACCGTTCTGTGGAGTTTGTGGAACTTGCTCCGGCAGAACAGTACCGTGAATCCATTAAGTTGAGAGAAGAGGCGCAGAAGGCAAAGCAGAGCGCTCAAGGATAATTCGCTCAGCCCCAGCTGGAAGACGTACAGATCGAGGGCCGCGCCGTGGGCTGGACACACTGGGTGGGGTAAAAAGACAGATTGAAAGTGGAGGTTGTACCATGAAAAAGAGATTTCTTTCGATGATTCTTGCAGTTGTCCTGTGTGGCTTGCTTCTGGCCGGTTGTGACGGCGGCGGTTCTACCGGAACGGTTCCACCCGCACCAGAAGCACCTGCCGTATCTGCCGGAGTGGTATCTATTAAGCTCCTGGGTGCTTCTTGGGAGAAGAAGATGGACGGCTACACCTATGTCTATTACAGTGCTGAGCTTTCCAATGGAAACTCAAAGACTGCCGGAGCGTGTCAGATCACCGTCACTTCAAGAGATGCTGAAGGCCATGTTCTGGATGTTTCCAACGGCTATACCGGAAGAATTGCCGGAAATGATACGATCCGGTTCAGTGGAGGGGTAATGTACGTCGGCGATGTTCCTTCTGCGGTAGAACTTGCCGTCGGGAACCCCATGGGTGGATACAATGATCATTTCGATGCAACTGCAAAGGCATCCGATTTCCAGTTCAAGAATGTGGCACGTCTGGACGAATCAAAAATTTCCGGCGATGTTGTCAACAACAGCTCTGTTGATTGTACCAATGTCCGTGTCTCTGTGATTCTGAAGAAAAACGGTCAGGTTATTGGCGGCACATATACATACGCCAATAATGTAAAGGGGAACGGCGGTTCCGCACCATTTGTGATTTATTCTTTTGTAGATTATGACAGCTTTGAGGTTGTCGCCGCAGAGTGGTAAAAAAGGCCGGGAAGAGATGAACGATGTGCATATTGAAGGCAAGGCCGTCGAGCTTTGCCGGGATATCTGAAGTAGGAGGAAGAAGAAATGTCCAAAAGAATGACAACAGATGAGCTGAAGCGCCACATAGCAGACGCTCTGGGAGAGTTGGATGAACTGCTTAACAGTTGGCTCTATTCATCCAATGAAATAGACCAGAAAAGAGCCCAGATCATGTCCTACTGGATCAAAACATATACTGGAATGATCCGGCGGGAAAATGAGTTTAACCCTGCATCTCTTCCTCGTTTGGCCCGGCGGCAAATCGTGAACGTGGACTTTGGATTCCGGGTCGGCTCTGAACTTGGCGGGTTGCACTATGCTGTTGTGCTGGATAAGGCGAACAGCGTAAATGGGGATACAGTCACAGTTATTCCGCTTGGTTCCCTGAAGGAACGCCACAAGGCGAGCCGGAATAAAATCATATTAGAAGATGGAATCTTTGCGGCACTGGATGAAAAGGCGCAGAATCAGGTAGATGAAGCAAGGAAACTCATGGATTCTGTTGCAACTGATCCTGCGCTGAAATCCATGTCCGAGATGGATCGGATGACAGAATCCATGAAACGCTACGCCATGGCGAAGAACAAACTGGAAAACTCCGAGGCCAGCATCAGAAGGATGGAAAAGCTCAAACACGGCAGTGTTGCCAATATCAGTCAGATCGCAACCGTCAGTAAGCTGCGCATCAAGGAGCCTGTAACGCCGCATTCTGTACTTTGCGGTGTGAAAGTTTCGGAACGCGACATGGAGCAGATTGAAAAAGCTCTCTTGGAACTTTACATTTCCAAAGGTGTTGTAAAAAAATTATTCGGAAATTCTGAAAATATCGGTTGACATCCTGCACAGAATATGCTATTATATTATAGCTTAACTTTGCCGCTTCGGCGGCAGCGCGTGAGCGCAATTAGTATTTGCAAAGGCCAACCGCAGAAATGTGGTTGGCCTTTGCCTTTGTATAAAGAAAAAACTCCCCCGGTGCTACCAACACCGGAGGAGTTAAGATAAGCGGCTCACCCAGAAGAGGGCATCGCACACTCGACACTGCGATTATACCTCTTTTGGGCGGGCTTGTCAAAGTGTACCCCAAAGGAGGTATTTTTTATGGGAATGAGAACCAACACCGCCCAGTGGCTGCCGAACCAGAACCGTTGGCAGATCAAGGTGCAGAAGGACGGGGTGCGCAAGACGTTCACCAGCGCAAAGCCGGGCCGTACCGGCCAGCGGGAGGCAAATGCTAAAGCAGATGCCTGGCTGGATGAGGGCATCTGCAGCACAACCAAGCGCTGCTCGGAGGTCTGGAACGAGTATCTGATCTCGGTGCGGGCCACCGCCGGTACAAGCTATGCCCAGCAGGTGGAGAAGTTCGGACAGAACTACATCCTGCCAGTGGTGGGCGACCGCCGGATCGGTGACCTGAATACGGGAATGCTGCAGGATGTGCTGAATCGGGCATACAAGGAAGGCAGCATGAATCCGCAGGCCATCCGAAAGAGCAGGGGAAACCTTTCGAGGAAAACATTGCAGGGAATCCGGGCGGTTGAAGTCAGCTTTGTGAAATGGGCAAGGCAGCACAAATACACCGCCCTGCGGCCAGAGGACGAGGGGCTCACGGTACCCAGGGGAGCACGTCCAAAGGGCCGAAAGATCCTTCAGCCGGACGCGCTGCGGGTTCTGCTTTCTGTAGATACACGCATCGTCCGTGGCAAGGTTGAACAGGATGCCAATATCCATGCATACCGCTTTGCGGTCCTGACCGGCCTACGCCCCGGGGAGCTGCTGGGGCTGCGCGTGGGCGACATGGAGGGCAACCGGCTGCATCTTGCCCGGGCCATCAATACCTTTGATGAGGAAACACACGGCAAGAACGAAAACGCTATCCGCACGGTGGTCCTGCATCCGCTGGCGGCTGCGGAACTCCACGCTCAGCTGCAGCAGCGGGCCTTTGAAGAGGAGCGGCCTCTTCGGGGAGATGATCCAATCTTCCTGTTGGAGAATGAGCACAGCCTCTATAACTACTGGCAGTTCTACCAGCGCAGCAACGGCATTGACCCGCCGGTCAGCCTGTATGAGCTGCGGCACACCTTTGTGAGCATCATCGAGGATGCTGTGTCCCCGGCAGAACTGCGCCGCATGGTAGGGCATAGCAAAAGTATGGATACTTACGGCTGGTACAGTCACGCCGTTGACGGCAGGGCTGACACGGCAGCAATGGCCGTTTCAGATGCGCTGGCAGAGTATTCTCCGCGTGCAAAATAACCCACTTTGTAACCCGTTTTTGTTCCTAAATGGTTGTGATAGCCGATATTTGATTTTTGGTAAAATTCAAAAAATGCGCATGAATCCATCACAATTTCAAAGCGCATCCAGTGAATTGTGATAGTTGAGCTTGTTCGAATCCACCCGCGCCCATAAAAAGACCGTCAGCGTAGAGATACGCTGGCGGTTTTCTGTTTGCAGAAGGTTTGGATTTTCATGCGGGTGGATTCGAACAGCATCGACCCGCCGAACAGTCCGGCGGGGAAAAAAGCCCCTGCGGGGCTTTTTTAGATGCGCGGCTTGCGTAGTCCACCCGCGCCCACCAAGAACTCCAGTATCCGAACCGGGTACTGGAGTTTCTGTTTTGTAATAACCTTCCCGGAGGCTAGGCGGGTGGATTCGAACAGCTGCGGCGCTGTCGCGGAAGATAGCGCAAAAACAGCCCAGTGGGCTGTTTTTAGCAGCGCGGCTTGCGTGATCCACCCGCGCCCATAAAAAGACCGTCAGCGTAGAGATACGCCGGCGGTTTTCTGTTTGCAGAGGATGGCGTGGCTGCTCTCGGGGGCGGGCAGGATGCCCTCTCACTGGTTTAGCTGGGTTTTATCGCGTCACTGTCCTGAAGTCGAGAAGGAAATTTCAATTTTCACTGTTTTTGAAGAACCATGTTTTTGATTTATGCAAACAACATAAAAAATGAAAAATATTATACAAAATACTGTACTGATATACTAAAAATGAGACTGAATATTGACATATCCATCTGATATATATATATATATATATATATATATATATATATCGCCATTTTTTGTGCGATTTTTGTTGAAAATGCAGAGAAAGGATTTTTGGGATGAAACAATTGAAAAGGCTTACCAGCGTTTTGCTGGTTCTGGGAATGGTTTTAGGGCTGATGCCCCTGTCTGCATTTGCGGCAGAGCCAGAGAACACAGCGGGAAATACTATTACAGTAACAGAGCCGGATAACGGCGGTGTGGATACTTATACCTTTGAGCCGCTTAATGATGGCACCGTGAAATTGACGGGGTTTTCTACCACAGCTGAGGTAGCGTATGCAGTGATCCCTTCGACCGCGCAGGGACATTCTGTGACTTCGATTGGAATGGGTGCATTTGCATTCAACAATAAATTGAACACAGTGACACTTCCGGATTCAGTAACTTCTGTCGGAATAGCTTCGTTCAATGAATGTGAGAATCTGAAAGAAGTGTACCTTGGAAATTCTGTCGATTCAATTGGTACGAGTGCATTTGCACATTGCAAGAATATGGAAAAATTGACAATTCCGAAGAGTGTTCGAATGATTGGATACGGGGCATTTACCCATGCTTTAACTGAAAACACAGGATTGAAAGAACTGCATTATACGGGAACGGAGGAACAATGGAATGAACTGATGAAAAAGGATATATCGCATGCGGACGATGAATTTGGGGGCACGATTGGAACCACGAATCCCCTGTTGACTAAAACTGAACCGAAGAACTTTTATTGCGCCCATACTGTGAGCTTTGACTGCGGCGATCCGGAAAAGAAAACCAGCAAAGTGGTGGAGTATGAAGGATTTGTCACCCCGCCCGATGATCCAACAGCGGACGGTTACCAGTTTAAAGGTTGGTATACGCAAGAAAATGACGGTGAATTGTTTAAATTTGACCAGAAAATTACGAAAGATGTGACGGTTTACGCACATTGGAGCAAAAAGTATACTCTGACGGAACAAGACGGTACTCTTGTGAGTGTGACGTTTAAGAAAAATGGAACGACTGAGGATATCACAGAGAATGTGGAGCTGAAAAAAGATGGTACGACCCAGATCGGAAAGATCCCTGAGGGCGCAATGGTTACGGTTGAGGCAAATGCGGCATCGGGAGGAAGGGTCTTTGCGCAGTGGAACATCAGTGATCCAGCACTGATGGGGAACCCTGATGTAACACACACCACCATGAAATTTACCATGCCGGCGAAGGATGTGACGGTTTGCGCACAGTGGAGCGTGAAGCCTACTCCTACCCCTGACCCTGAGCCTAACCCTAATCCTGACCCTGAGCCTAATCCTGACCCTGAGCCTAAGCCTGATCCTGAGCCTAAGCCTGACCCTGAGCCTAAGCCTGATCCTGAGCCTAAACCTAATCCTGAACCTAATCCTGATCCTACTCCTACTCCTACTCCTACTCCTACTCCTACGCCTACCCCTACCCCTGACCCTGATACTGATACGGCCAAAAAGTATACCCTGACGGAAAAAGACGGTACTCTTGTGCGTGTGACGGTTGTGGAAAATGGAACGACTGTGGATATCACGAAGAATGTGGTGCTGAAAAAAGATGGTGCGACCCAGATCGGAAAGATCCCTGCGGGCGCAATGGTTACGGTTGCGGCAAATGCGGCACCGGAAGGAATGGTCTTTGCGCAGTGGAACATCAGTGATCCGGCACTGATGGGGGACCCTGATGTAGCACACACCAGCCAGACCATGACCTTTCCCATGCCGACGGCAGATGTGACCGTAGAGGCAATGTACGAAAGCGCGGAAAATGCCAGAGAAACCGAACTGCTGGGCAGTGCCGCAATGATCGGCGCAGTGGGAATTTCGGCTGTTGTACTGGCCTATCAGGCGCATCAGCTCGGAACAGAACTCTATCTGAAATATCTGCTGCCCAGTGGGGCGGCAATTCCCCAAAACAGGATCCAGCTGGCGGAACTGCTCTGGAGGAATGCAGGAGAGCCTGTACCGGATGTAAATGCAATGTATGAGGACATCGGCCTGAATGAGAAAGCGGCACAGCAGGCCGCACAGTGGGCCTTGGAAAACAAGTTGATGGAGCTGCCTGATGCAGAGCACACAGGGCAGTTCAAGCCGGATGAGCGAATCTCCTATGGGGAAGCCATTCACGCATGGAAAAAAGCACAGCAGCTGAAAACGGCAGAATAAAATAGCACAAAGCGGAATCGTTCCATCAGGCAAGGATGGAACGATTCCGCTTTTTCTTTCTATTACCCCGGCAGGAACAGCAGCGTGCCCCGGGCCGCCAGTACGGGCTGGAACAGGCAGCCCGCCAGCCCGGCGGTGAGCGCCACGACGAGAAACAGCAGTGCCAGGACCAGAACAAGCCGGGCCAGCCCGAAGCGGTGGTGCCCGGCGGGGACTTTTTTGCGCTGCATGGTCAAACCTCCCTTTGTATCAGAGCTCTGCGCCATCCTATGCCGGGCTGTGCCGATTGTGTGCGGGCGCAAAATGTGGTACACTGTTACCGACAAATCACGGAGGAACTGTTATGCTGACCATTACACTGCTGGGCACGGCGGCCACCATGCCCCTGCCGGACCGTGCCCTGACCGCCGCGCTGGCCGAATGCGGGGGCCATGCCCTGCTGTTTGACTGCGGCGAGGGCACGCAGGCGGCGGCCCGCCGCGCCGGGGTCAACCTGATGAAGCTGGATGCCATCTGCCTGACCCACTATCACGGCGACCATATCTTCGGCCTGCCGGGCCTGCTGCAGACACTGGGCTGTCAGGGCCGGGAGCGCCCGCTGACCCTTTACGGCCCCGAGGGACTGGGGGAGGTCTGGCCCGCCCTGCGCACCCTGGCCGGGCCGCTGCCGTATCCGGTCAGGGCTGTGCAGCTGGACACAGACCCCATCGACCTGACCACCCTCTCCTCCGGCTGGCCTGCGGGGGCGCAGCTTACGCCCTTCCGCACCCGGCACCGGGTGCCCAGCCGGGGCTACCGGCTCGACCTGCCCCGGGCGGGCCGCTTTGACCCTGCAAAGGCCCGGGCACTGAACGTTCCGGTGCCTGCATGGAAACTGCTCCAGCGGGGCCAGAGCATCCCGCTGGAAAACGGGGCGGTGGTCGCCCCTGCGGATGTGCTGGGCCCGGCACGCCGGGGTCTGCGGTTCGTGTTCTCGGGTGATACCGCTCCCTGCCCGGCACTGGAACAGGCCGCGCAGAACGCCGACCTTTTCCTCTGCGATGCCACCTACCCCGACAACGAGCAGGAGGCGCAGGCAAAGCAGTGGGGGCACAGCACTTTTGCGCAGGGTGCGGCCATTGCAAAAAAGGCTGACGTGCGCCGGTTCTGGCTGATGCATTATTCGCCCATGATCCTTGAACCGGAAGCCGCCCTGCCCAATGCGCAGGCGGTATTCCCGGCGGCGGAGTGCGGCTTTGACGGCAAACAGATCATCCTGCAATATGACGAGGAAGCAACATGACAACGATCAAACTTGACCCGGGTGCAGCCCTGCTGCTGGATGCGCTCCATGGGGCGGGCCATGCGGCCTACGCTGTGGGCGGCTGTGTCCGGGACAGCCTGCTGGGGCTGGACCCCCACGATTGGGACCTCTGCACCAGCGCCCGCCCGGAGCAGGTGATGGCGCTGTTCGGGGCGGAAAAGTGCATCCCCACCGGCCTGCAGCACGGCACCGTGACGGTGAAGCAGGGCGGCAGGCTCTATGAGACAACGACCTTCCGCACCGAGGGGGCCTATTCCGATGGCCGCCACCCGGATGCCGTCTGCTTTGTGCCGGATGTGCGGGAGGATCTTGCCCGGCGGGATTTCACCATCAACGCTATGGCATACAGCGCCGAGGAAGGGCTCATCGACCCCTTTGGCGGGCGGGACGACCTTGCCGCCCATCTCGTGCGGGCGGTGGGGGAGCCGGAACGCCGCTTTGAGGAGGACGCGCTGCGCATCCTGCGGCTCTACCGGTTCGCGGCCCGGTTCGGTTTTGCCATCGACCCAGCCACCGGTGCTGCTGCCCGGGCGCTGGGGCCGCATCTGGACTGCGTTTCGGCGGAGCGCATCCATGAGGAACTGCTCAAGCTGCTGGCGGCACCCCGGCCCGGAAGCTATCTGGAACCCGCCGTTCTGGCCGTTGTCCTGCCGGAGCTGGAACCGGAAAAACAGCCGGAACGGTTTGCAGAACTCTGCCGTACCATCGACCGGATCGAACCAACAGCGGAGAATGTGCCCGCCCGGCTGGCGGCCCTTCTCTGCCCGCTGGGTGAAGCCGGTGCCCGCAAGGCACTGCGCAAACTGAAATGCTCCAACGCGCTGACGGATGAGGTGACAGCGTTGGAAAGGGAAGCTGGAGGGGGTGCCGGGAGCTTTCTCCTCGGACACGAATCGGGCCATTCCATCGCCCGCCCTATTGCCTGCAGCAACAGGGTCCCACCCCAGCGGACGGTCCTTGGAGAAACTCCCGGCACCCCCAACACCACGCTGACCGTACAGGCCAAACGTCTTTTGGGCCGCTATGAGCTGCCGACGATCCAGCGCCTGACCGCCCTTTGCAGTGCCCGGCATCCGGAACAGACCGGGGCCTTTGCTGCCCTGCGGGCCGAGGCGGAGCGGCTGACAGCAGAAAATGCCTGCTGCCGGGTGAGCCAGCTGGCTGTGAATGGCCGTGACCTGATGGCGGCGGGGGTCAGACCCGGCCCCGGTCTGCGACAGGTGCTGAACGCCCTGCTGGAGGCTGTCATCACCGGGCAGACACCCAATGAAAAAGACGCGCTGCTGGCAGCGGCGGCCCAATTTTCTGCGTCTTGACAAGAGAAAGAAGCTGCGGTAGTATTATACTACTGTTTTAGTGTGTTATTGAATGAGGAACGATATGACAGAAGCACAGAACACGAAGCGCCCCGGGGCACTCATCGCCATGAGCGGCGGTGTGGACAGCTCGGTGGCGGCATGGCTGATGCAGCAGGCAGGGTACGACTGCACCGGCATCACCATGCGGCTCACCCGCAACGAGACGCTGGGGCAGTCCGGTTTCCACACCTGCTGCTCCGAAAAGGATATCGAGGATGCCGCCGAGGTGGCCTTTGCGATGGATATCCCCTATGAGGTGCTGGATTTCACCGCCGACTTCCGGGAGAAGATCATCGAAAAATTCATCCGGGTATATGAGATGGGCGGCACGCCCAACCCCTGTATCGACTGCAACCGGTATATGAAGTTCGACCACCTGCTCCGCTGGGCTGAGAGCCATGGCATGGAGTATGTGGTCACGGGCCATTACGCCCGGGTGGAGCAGGACGAGGCCACCGGCCGCTGGCTGCTGAAAAAGGGGCTGGACGAGGGCAAGGATCAGAGCTATGTGCTCTATAACCTGACCCAGGAGCAGCTGGCTCATGTGCGCCTGCCGCTGGGGGGGCTGCACAAGGCCGAAGTGCGTGAGATCGCGGAAAAGCAGCATTTCATCAACGCCCGCAAGCACGACAGCCAGGATATCTGCTTTGTGCCGGACGGCGACTACGCCCGCTTCATGGAGAACTTCACCGGCAAGCACTACCCGGCAGGTGATTTTCTGGACGAGAACGGCAAAAAGGTGGGCACCCACAACGGCGCGGTGCGGTATACCATCGGCCAGCGCAAGGGCCTGGGCCTTGCCATGGGTGCGCCGGTGTATGTCTGCGCCAAGGATATGCAGGCCAACACCGTCACGGTGGGCCCGGAGGAGAACCTGTTTGACCGCATCGTCTATGCCGACGAGGTGAACTGGATCGCCATCCCGGAGCTGACCGCGCCCTTGCGGGTCACAGCCCGCACCCGCTACCACCAGACCGAGCAGGCGGCCACGGTCTACCCGGCGGGAGAGGGGCAGTTCCGGCTGGAATTTGACCAGCCCCAGCGTGCCCCCACACTAGGTCAGGCCGTGGTGCTGTATCAGGGGGATGTTGTGCTGGGGGGCGGCACCATCGTTGCGGTGGAATAAACCACTCAGGCGTTTCGCAGGAAAGTGATAAAGCAAAACGAAAGCAGCTGTGCCGAACCGGTAAAATGAACGGCACAGTGTAAGATGGAGGAGCAAGTATCTATGCAGGATCAATATTCCCGCACCCAGCTGCTGCTGGGCAAGGAAGCAATAGAAAAGCTGCACAATTCCCGTGTGGCAGTGTTTGGCATTGGCGGCGTGGGCGGCTACACGGTGGAAGCGCTGGCACGCAGCGGTGTGGGCGCGCTGGACCTCATTGATGATGACAAGGTCTGCCTGACCAACCTGAACCGCCAGATCGTGGCCACCCGCAAGACCGTGGGCCAGTACAAGGTGGATGTGGCCGAACAGCGTATCCACGAGATCGACCCCAACATCAAGGTCACCACCTACAAGATCTTCTTCACCCCGGAAACGCAGGATCAGTTCGATTTCACCCAGTACGACTATGTGGTGGATGCCATCGACACCGTCACCGGCAAGATCGCGCTGGTGGTCAAGGCCAAGGAGGCCGGTACCCCCATCATCTGTGCCATGGGCGCAGGCAACAAGATGGACCCCACCCGCTTTGAGGTAACGGATATCTACAAGACCTCCGTCTGCCCGCTGGCCAAGGTGATGCGCACCGAGTGCCGCAAGCGGCGGATCAAGCACCTGAAGGTCGTCTACTCCAAGGAGCCTGCCATGACCCCCATCGAGGATGATTCCATCAGCTGCAAGGACCACTGCATCTGCCCCCCGGGCACCCAGCGCAAGTGCACCATCCGGCGTTCGGTCCCCGGTTCCAACGCCTTTGTGCCCTCGGTGGCCGGGCTCATCATCGGCGGCGAGGTCGTGAAGGATCTGGTCGGATTTGTGCCAATGAAAGGTTAAAAACGAGAACGCCCCTCTCCGGTCTCACAGATGCCGGAGAGGGGCGTTTTTGGCCAGGGGAAACCGCTCCCACGGCATGGGAACAGGTGGAGCGTGCAGCGGGCCGCAGGGCCGCCTGCCCGGGCGTAGCCATTGGCGGTCACCCCAGCAAACACAATGTTGAAATACGTTCATTTGACAAAATACTTTTGCTAATTTATACTGGAATGCATATTCACATGCAAAAATCAAGGATAGAAGATAGGAAGTATCGTCATGCTGACTCTGGATAAGATCTACCACGCCGCCTTTGTGCTCAAGGACGTTGCCCGCAGAACCGACCTGATCGAAGCGCCCAAGCTCTCCAAGGACTGCCGCCTCTACCTCAAAACCGAGAACCTGCAGGTGACCGGAAGCTTCAAGGTGCGGGGAGCCTATTATAAGATCAGCCAGCTCTCCAGGGAGGAGAGCGAAAAGGGCGTGATCGCCTGCTCTGCCGGCAACCACGCACAGGGCGTGGCTCTGGCCGCCACCCGCCGGGGCATCAGGAGCATCGTCTGTATGCCGGACGGTGCCCCCATTATGAAGGTGGAAAACACCAAGAGCCTGGGCGCGGAGGTCTGTCTGGTGCCCGGCACCTATGATGATGCCCACGACAAGGCCGTGGAGCTGCAGGCCGAGACCGGCATGACCTTCATCCACCCCTATGATGACGAGCAGGTCATTGCAGGTCAGGGCACCATCGGTCTGGAGATCCTTGACCAGCTGCCCGATCTGGATGCCGTCATCGTGCCCGTGGGCGGCGGCGGCCTGATCTCCGGCGTGGCCTTTGCCATCAAGAGCCTGCGCCCCGAGGTCAAGGTCTATGGTGTGCAGGCCGAGGGTGCCCCCAGCATGTACCGCAGCCTGCATGAGCACAAGTATCAGACCCTGAAAAATGCGGCCACCTTTGCGGACGGCATTCAGGTCAAGACCCCCGGCGAGCTGACCTATCAGCTCTGCGAGGAATATGTGGACGACATCGTGACCGTCAGCGAGGACGAGACCGCCGCCGCCATCCTCTCCCTGATGGAGAACCAGAAGCTGGTGGCCGAGGGGGCCGGTGCGGTGCCTGTGGCAGCGGCACTGTTCCACAAGCTGCCCATCGAGGGCAAAAAGGTGGTCTGCCTGATCTCCGGCGGCAACATCGATGTGAACATCCTCAACCGCGTCATCACCCGTGGTCTGGTGATGAGCGGCCGCAAGGCCAACCTGACCATCGCGCTGGAGGATAAGCCCGGCCAGCTGGAGCGGGTGGCCGCCATCGTTTCCCGCTGCGGCAGCAATGTGGTCTCTGTCCTGCATGACGGCTCTGACCCCAATATGCCCATCTCCAGCTGCTTCCTCAAGCTGGTGCTGGAGACCCGCGACCATGCCCAGATCGAGCAGATCCGGCAGGAGCTCACCAAAGAGGGCTTCCAGCTGGTGGCCGAGCGCGTTTGATTTTCTGACCGCCTCATCTGCCGCCTGCGGCGGCAGTTTTCTTTCAAAACAGCAAAAAGCGCCGTGCAGTCATCTCACTGCACAGCGCTTTTTCTTATCCATAAAAACGAAAAAGCAAACATTATTTCTGCACGCCGCTCTCGCACTGTTCGATGAACTGTTTGGCCACGCGGGGGCTGCGGCCGCCGGCGCGGATGGCGAAGGCCTCGGCCTTGACCAGCAGCTCTTCCATGGGCATCTGGATGTGGTGCTGTTTTGCCAGCTCTTCCAGAATGGCGGCAAAGCGAGCCTTCTCGGGCCGCTGGAAGGTGACGGTCAGGCCGAACCGGGCGGAAAGGCTCATCAGCTCCTGCCGGGTGTCGGCTTCGTGGATGTCGTCGCCGGTGCGGTCGGTCAGGGTCTCCTTGATGAGGTGGCGGCGGTTGGAGGTGGCGTACACCGCAATGTTCCGGGCCCGGCCGCCCACGCTGCCCTCAAGGATGGCTTTCAGGGCGGCAAAGTTGTCGTCATTGGAGGAGAAGCTCAGGTCATCGATGAAGAGGATGAACCTGAGGGGGTTGGCCGCCAGCTGATCCATCAGGTCGGGAATCTGGTAGAGCTGGTTCTTCTTGACCTCCACCAGCCGCAGGCCGTCGGCGGCGTACTCATTGGCAATGGCCTTGACCGTGCTGGATTTGCCGGTGCCGGCATCGCCGTAGAGCAGAACATTGTTGGCGGGGGAACCGGCCAGCAGGGCGCGGGTGTTGGCAATGACCTTTTCCCGCTCCTTCTCGTAGCCCGGCAGCTCGCTGAGCTTCTGGGGGTCGGGGTACTTCACGGGCACCAGCTGGCCATTCTCCACCGTGAACACATGGTGCTTGGCAAACATGCCGTAGCCCTTCTTCCCGGCTTCCCGCATCCGCTGGTTGTAGGCGGCGGTCAGGTCGAGCTGCCTTGCCTCCCAGCGGGGCAGGAATGCCAGCTCCCGGCTTTGCCGGTCGGCAGCTTCCAGCAGCGCGTCCAGCGTCAGGCCGCAGAGCTTCTGCAAAAAGTTCAGCTCACTGTTCAGGGCGGCCTCCATCACAGGGGAGAGCTGGCCCGCGGCAGCCTGCCGCACACAGACGGTCTCGGTCTCCAGCACGGCGTTGGAAAGATAATCGCCCAGATTGGTGGTGTGGGCAAACAGGGCGGCTTCAAAGGCGGCCACAGCATCGCACAGGGGGGCGATGCTGTCGTCAGCCGCTTCCAGCCGGTCGGTCAGCGCCGCCAGCTTTGCCACAACAGGGTCGCCCAGCAGGGCACGGAAAACAACGAGCCCGTGGAGCCGGGCGTTCCATTCACGAAGTTGCATCATCAGACTCTCCTCTTGACAGGACCTCTCCGGCACATTTCACCTGCTTCCCCGGTCAGAGGAAAAGGGCAGGCTGACGGAGAGGTTTTTACCAGATTATACACGCAGAGAAGGCTGTCTGCAAGGGTGTGTTCAATTATCTTCATCTTTCGGCTGATTCACTTTACAAATCGTCGATTGACAAAGGCCCGATTTATAGTATAATTGACCCAACGTTCAAATTGGAATGCAAGATGCGAAAAGTAACGTGTCTGAGGGAAATTTTGTTGAGAGTGTAAGAGGAAAAGGAACAGGAGCAACTTACCATGCAGTTGAATGGTTCGCAAATTTTTGTTGAAGTCCTCTGCGAACAGGGCGTGGACACCATCTTCGGCTACCCCGGCGGTGCTGTGCTGAACCTGTACGACGAGCTGTATAAGAATTCTGACCGCATCCACCATGTGCTGACCGCCCACGAGCAGGGCGCTTCTCATGCGGCCGATGGCTATGCCCGCGCAACGGGCCGCACCGGCGTGGTGCTGGCCACCAGCGGCCCGGGTGCCACCAATCTGGTCACCGGCATTGCCACTGCCTACATGGACTCCGTGCCCATGGTCGCCTTTACCGGCAATGTGCCGACCCCCGGTCTGGGCAAGGACAGCTTTCAGGAGGCGTACATCGAGGGCATCACGATGCCCATCACCAAGCACAACTTCACGGTGCGCAAGGTAGAAGAGCTGGCCGACACCATGCGTGCGGCGTTCCGCATTGCGCAGAGCGGCCGCAAGGGCCCGGTGCTGGTGGATATCCCCAAGGATGTCACCGCTGCTGTCTGTGAGTTCACTCCCAAGCAGCCGGAGCAGATCCGCACCGTGACCACCTACGACGAACAGCAGGTCAAGTGGGCCGCCGATATCATCAACGCGGCCAAGCGCCCGCTGGTCTATTTTGGCGGCGGCGTGCGGAGCGCGGCTTCCTGCCAGCCCCTGCGTGACCTGATCCACAAGGCGGAGATCCCCGCCACCTATACTCTGATGGCCGCAGGCGTTGTGCCCTACGGTGACCCGATGAACATCGGCATGGTCGGAATGCACGGCTGCTACACCTCCAACCGGGCGGTCGCGGATTGTGACGTGCTGATCGCACTGGGCACCCGCTTTTCTGACCGCGTGGCCCTGAACCCCAAGACCTTTGCCAGGAACGCCACCATCATCCAGATCGATATCGACCCCAGTGAGCTGGGCAAGAACGTGGATGTGGATCTTGCCATTGCCGGTGATGTCTGCTATGTCCTGAGCGGGATGCTCCCCCTCATTGAGGAGAAAGAGCACCCCGACTGGATGAAGATGATCCACGAGTGGCAGGCGCAGGATTACCACCCTGTGTCCGACCCCACCCGCCTGATGCCCCATCAGGTCATCGGCGAGGTGTGCAGCCAGTGCGGCCCTGAGGCCGTGTATGTCACCGACGTGGGCCAGCACCAGATGTGGGCGGCCCAGTACATCCGCCACACCAAGAGCCGCGGCTTTATCACCAGCGGCGGCCTGGGCACCATGGGCTTTGGCTATGGCGCGGCCATCGGCGCGCAGATGGCGCTGGGCCGGGAGCAGCGGGTGGTCATGTTCACGGGCGACGGTTCCTTCCACATGAACCTCAACGAGGCCTGCACCGCTGTCAGCTATGAGCTGCCCATCATCACGGTCATCTTCAATAACTCTGTGCTGGGCATGGTGCGCCAGTGGCAGACCACTTTCTACGAAAAGCGCTACTCCCAGACCGACCCTCACCGCCGCACTGACTTTGTCAAGCTGGCCGAGGGCTTTGGCCTGAAGGGCTACCGCTGCACCAACCTCCCCGAGTTCCAGGCCGCATTTGCCGATGCCCTCAAGCAGAAGGGCCCCACCTGGATCGAGTGCATCATCGACAAGGACGAAAAGGTCCTGCCCATGATCCCTGGCGGCGGCGACATCAATGATATCATCATGGAATAAGGAGGACTGACCCATGGAATCCAAACGCAGAGTCATCAGTCTGCTGGTGGACAACCAGAGCGGTGTTCTGGCCCGGGTGTCCAACCTGTTCTGCCGCCGCGGCTTCAACATCGACAGCCTGACGGTGTCCGCCACCAACGACCCGGCGGTCAGCCGCATCACCGTGACCATCACCAGCGATGAAAAGGCGCTGAGCCAGCTCATCCTCCAGACCGAGCGGCTGGAAGTGACCCGGCAGGTGTTCGTGCTGGATCACGAGAATTCGCTGGAGCGGGAGCTGCTGCTGCTCAAGGTGGCTGCCGATGTCCACAACCGCAGTGAGCTGCGGGAGATCGCCAGCATCTACAAGGCAAAGATCATTGATTTTTCGCCCGACAGCATGGTGCTGGAGCTGACCGGCCGCCCCGAAAAGGTGGACGCGTTCCTCAAGATCCTGGCGGACTACAAGATCCTTGAGCAGTGCCGCACCGGCGTGACCGCCCTGGAGCGCGGCGGGATGCACCAGCACATGCAGAAGCCCCCGCAGGAGGTGCGGGCAGCCCAGCTGCCCCTGCCCGGGACCCATTGCCCGCAGTAAGGCATAATCTCTCAGTTTTCCATAAAAATCAAAATATAAAAATAAAACAGGAAAGAGTAAAAGGAGACTACTACCATGGCGATCAAGAAATACTACGATTCCGACTGCAACCTCGGCGTGCTGGACGGCAAGACCGTTGCTGTCATTGGCTTCGGCAGCCAGGGCCACGCCCATTCCGAGAACCTGGCCGAGAGCGGCGTGAACGTTGTTGTCGGTCTGCGCAAGGGCTCTGCCCACTGGGCAAAGGCCTCCGAGTTCGCTGCCACCCACGACAACTTCAAAGTCATGGAAGTCGAAGAGGCTGCCAAGGCTGGCGATGTTGTGATGATGCTGGTGCCCGATGAGCTGTGCGCCGATATCTACAACACGCAGGTCGCACCTTACATGACCGAGGGCAAGGCTCTGGCCTTTGCACACGGCTTCAACATCCACTTCAAGACCATCACCGCTCCCAAGAACGTTGACGTGATCATGATCGCTCCCAAGGGCCCCGGCCACATCGTCCGCCGCCTGTACACCGAGGGCGAGGGCTGCCCCTCTCTGATCTGTGTGGAGCAGGATTACACCGGCAAGGCAAAGGACATCGCTCTGGCTTACGCTTCCGGCATCGGCGCTGGCCGTGCAGGCATCCTGCAGACCACCTTCAAGGAGGAGACCGAGACCGACCTGTTCGGCGAGCAGGCAGTTCTGTGCGGCGGTGTCTGCGAGCTGATCCACGCAGGCTTCGATACGCTGGTTGAGGCTGGCTACGAGCCCGAGATGGCATACTTTGAGACCTGCCACGAGATGAAGCTGATCGTTGACCTGATCAACGAGGGCGGATTCTCCAAGATGCGCTACTCCATCTCCAACACCGCTGAGTACGGCGATTACCGCACCGGCAAGCGCCTAATCACCGAGGAGACCCGCAAGGAGATGAAGAAGGTTCTGACCGAGATCCAGGATGGCACCTTTGCTTCCGAGTTCCTCACCGAGATGAGCCCCAAGGGCGGCCGCAAGGTCCACTTCCTGGCTGAGCGCCGGATGCAGGCCGAACACCCCATCGAGAAGGTGGGTGCTGAGCTGCGCAGCATGATGAGCTGGCTGAAGAAGTAAGGTAAGGATATTATGAGAAGCGATAATGTGACCAAGGGCTCCGAGCGGGCCCCTAACCGAAGCTTATTCTACGCACTGGGTTACACCCCCGAAGAGCTGGAGCGCCCGCTGATCGGCGTGGTCAGCGCTTACAGCGAGATCGTGCCCGGCCACATGAATCTGGATAAGATCGCCGATGCCGTCAAGGCCGGTGTGGAGATGGCGGGCGGCACCCCCATCCTGATCCCGGCTATTGGTGTCTGCGATGGCATCGCCATGGGCCATGTGGGCATGAAGTACTCCCTGGCCTCCCGCGAGCTGATCTGTGACAGCGTGGAGACCATGCTGATGGCTCATCAGCTGGACGGCCTGGTGCTGGTGCCCAACTGCGATAAGATCGTGCCCGGCATGGTCATGGCCGCGGTCCGCATGGATGTGCCCGCGGTGGTCTGCTCCGGCGGCCCCATGCTGGCCGGCAGCTACGGCGGTGAGGAAGTCAGCCTTTCCAAGATGTTCGAGGCCGTGGGCGCTTACAAAGCCGGCATGATCACCGACGAGCAGCTGGAAGACTGCACCTGCAACTGCTGCCCCAGCTGCGGCAGCTGCTCCGGCATGTACACCGCCAACAGCATGAACTGCCTGTGCGAGGCCATTGGCATTGCCCTGCCCGGCAACGGCACCATCCCGGCGGTCTACTCCAAGCGCCTGCAGCTGGCCAAGCACGCCGGTATGGCCATCATGGACATGGTCAACAAGGGCATCACCGCCCGCCAGATCATCAACGAGCGCTCCATCCGCAACGCACTGACCTGCGATATGGCGCTGGGCTGCTCCACCAATACCGTCCTGCATCTGCTGGCCATTGCCTACGAGGCCGGTGTGCCCATCGACCTGAAGCTCTTCAATGAGATCAGCGCCAGGACCCCCAACCTCTGCCATCTGGCCCCCGCAGGCCCCACCCACATGCCCGACCTCTATGCCGCAGGCGGAATTCCCGCTGTGCAGGCAGAGCTGGCCAAGAAGGGCCTGCTGGATCTGGATGTGCCTACCGTGACCGGCAAGACCCTGGGGGAGAACATCAAGGGTGCCCACATCCTGAACGAAAAGGCCATCCGCCCCATCGAGAACCCCTACTCCCAGACCGGCGGCCTGCAGATCCTGTGGGGCAACATCGCTCCGGACGGCTGCGTGGTCAAGCGCAGCGCTGTGGCCCCCGAGATGCAGCAGCACTCCGGCCCGGCCCGCGTGTTCAACAGCGAGGAGACCGCCATTGCGGCCATCTACGCAGGCCAGATCGTCCCGGGCGACGTGGTGGTCATCCGCTACGAGGGCCCCAAGGGCGGCCCCGGTATGCGCGAGATGCTCAACCCCACCTCCGCTCTGGCCGGTATGAAGCTGGATAAGGCCGTGGCCCTCATCACCGACGGCCGCTTCTCCGGCGCATCCCGCGGCGCGGCCATCGGCCACGTCAGCCCCGAGGCTGCTTCCGGCGGCCCCATCGGCCTGATCGAGGAGGGCGATCTCATCAGTATTGATATCCCCAATGCAAAGATCACGCTGGAGGTCAGCGACGAGGTGCTGGCCGAGCGCAAGGCAAAGTACGTTGCGCCCGAGCCCAACATCAAGACCGGCTGGCTCAGCCGCTATGCCCGCATGGTCACCAGTGCAAACTTGGGTGCGGTGCTGAAGTGACCCGGAAGACCGCATAACAGCAAAAGCTCCCGACGCGCAGAACGTCGGGAGCTTTTTTGTGTCCGGGTACAGCGGGATGCAGGGAAAGGAAATAGGACAAAAAGAAAAGCATCTTGAATCACTTCAAGATGCTTGGTGGTTGCGGGGGCCGGATTTGAACCAACGACCTTCGGGTTATGAGCCCGACGAGCTACCAGACTGCTCCACCCCGCGATATTTACTTGTCTGCATCAGCTCTTCGCTGACTGCTCAAGTATAATACCACAGAGGCGGGTGGATGTCAAGGGTTTTGGTAAAGTTTTTTACTTTTTCTTTCTGGGGTGGCGGACACGGTAGTAGATCACGCCGCAGACCGCGCCAATGAGGATGGCGGGCCATGCGCCCACAAGGAACACCACCACGGCCTGTGCGCCGGACACGAAGCCGGTCCAGCCATTGCGCAGGGCGGCCAGCAGCTTTGCGCCGAAGCTGGTGCTGGTGGGGGTCAGGGTCTCCACCTCGTTCAGGGTGATATAGACGGTGCAGCAGGAGACCTGATTGCTGTACCAGTCCAGCTGGCTCTGCCAGCTCTCGATCTGGTACTGCACATCGCTCAGGCTAGACTCGATCTCCAGCAGGTCGGCCAGGGTGTCGGCCTGGGCCTGCAGCTCCTGCAGGCGGGTGCGCTGGGCGGTCAGGCTGGCCAGCCGGGCCTCGGTGTCCATATACCGGGTGGTGATATCCTCCGCCTGCTGGTTCTGGTAGGTCACGCTGCCGGACTGGGCAGCGGCGGCCAGAAAGCTCTTGTAGCTGTTCTGAGGCACCCGCAAAGTCAGGCTGACGCTCCGGGTGCTGTCGGTGTTGGTGTACTCGCTGCTGGATTCCATATAGCCGTCCGCGTCAGAAAGGGCCGCATCCAGTGCCGCACGGGCGGTATCGTAATCCCGGGTCTCCAGCGTGAGGTTGGCAGTATAGATGATCTTGGCGCTGTCGGCGGTGCGGGTGGAAGCATCGCTCTCCGCTTCGCCGGAGGTCAGCAGGGAACCGCCGGTGGCAGTGTCTGCTGACCGGTAGCCGTCCTCTGCGCTGAAGGAGGAGATGCCGTTGTCCGCAGAACCGTAGGCGGCGTTTTCGGTGTCCTCCATGGAGTAAACAGCGGCCTGCGGGGCGGATGCCTTGGCGGCGGAGTAGTTGGAGGAAGAGCCGCCGCCCAGCAGGGTGACCCCTTTCCATTCATAGGCATGCACGGCACCGTACAGGCAGACCCCGCAGACTGCCACGCAGGCGGCCAGCTGGGCCCAGCGCCGGGCGGGGAAGCGGAGGGGCTTTTTCTGTTTTTTGGGGGTCGGGGAAAGCGTGGGCATGGCGATGCTCTTGGCACCGGGTGTCTCGGCGGCATTGGCCTGCATGGCAAGCAGCTTTGCCTTCAGGTCATCGGAAGCGTGCAGATCGTCCACTTCCATCTTGTATTCATACCACCTCATCTTCGATCTCCTCCTTCAGCAGCGTATGTAACTGGGCGCGTGCCCGCCGCAGCCAGCTGAGCACCGTGTTGGTGGGCGCACCCAGCATCCGGCCTACCTCGGCGGCGGTGTAGCCCTCGTAATAATGGAGGTACACGGCGTTGCGGTAGTTTTCCGGCAGAGTGCGCACCGCATCGAGCACACTGCCGTCATTTCCGGATTCCGGGGCAGGAATGTTTTCGTCCAGTTCGGTGTCCTTCTGGCGCGCGGCCCGGGTGATATCCCGGCAGCGATTGATGGCGACCCGCAGCAGCCAGGCTTTGAGGTGCTCCTCACTCTCAAAGCGGCCTTCGTAGCGCAGGAGCTTTTCAAACACATCCTGCACCACGTCCTCCGCGTCGGCGGTGCAGCTGCAATTGTGCATCGCGGCGCGGAACACGGTGTCGCTGTATCGCTGTACAGCCAGCGCAAAAACTTCGTCTTTGGTCAACTGTCCCATAAGTCTCTTTCTCTCCTTTGCGGCCCCGGGCGGGGCTGGTGGAAACAACTGTTTCAAAGGGACGTTTCACCCCATATACGGGTGAAGCGCACGGATTATTGCATTAACGATATAGCCTTTGGAAAAGGGCAATTTTCTCCGCAAGATACAGATCTGCTTTGGGGTGGGCCAGCCAGTGCTTCTGCCTGGTGGTCTGGCACAGGCGGTGGGCAAGGGCGGCAGGGTCGGTGTCGATGGCCTCCACATCCTGCAGGGTCAATTGCAGGGTCAGAGCGGCCGGGACATCCGGCAGGGGCGGCAGCGGGTCCTCCCAGACAAAGGGAGGCAGCAGCTGCACCGCGCAGACAGCGCGGGAACACTCCTCGGTGAGCAGCAGGGCGGCGGGGGAGCCATCCGGTTCCACATGCAGGCTGCTGTAAAGCAGCTGGAGGTTCCGGGGAGCAGAGAGCAGAACAGCACCCTCGTCCGCCGTTTCGCTGAGGGTGAGGCACCCGGCGGCCTCGTCGGCATAGATGCGCCGGGCCGGTGCCCGGAAGCTGGCATAGAGCGCAGGCAGGTGGAAAACCCCCGCCTTGTCCAGCCCGTGCTGCAGCAGCAGATAGAATTCGGTCAGCGGGTGGTCCGGGTCCGGCTGCGGCATCCCGAAGTCCGGCCGGGAAAGATGTCCTCCGCCCATAGTCTCCCTCCTTTTCCAGTGCATTACCCTTTTAGTATATGGGTTTTGCAACGGATTTTCAACTGTAATTGCAACGCTTTCGGAGAATGGGAAATTTTCCCGCGCGGCCAGGACCCTTTGCGGTGGAGCCTCCGGCAGACCGAGAACGGGAGACAGAAACAAAAAAGCCCGATCGTTCGGGAACGACCGGGCCTGTGCATATTGTGCTGAGAGAGACGCCGTTACTTCTGATAGCCCAGCGTAGCCGCCATCACGGCTTTGATGGTGTGCATCCGGTTTTCGGCCTCGTCAAAGACGATGCTCTGGGGGCCCTCGAATACCTCATCGGTCACCTCCATGGCATCGCGGCCAAAGCGCTCGCCCATCTCTTTGCCCACAGCGGTCTTGTGGTCGTGGTAGGCGGGCAGGCAGTGCATAAACACGGCCTTGGGGCCTGCAATATTCATCAGCTCCTGATTGATCTGATAGGGGGCCAGGTCGTGGATGCGCTCGGCCCAGACCTCGATGGGCTCACCCATGGAGACCCACACATCGGTGTAAAGGACATCGGCACCCTGGGCAGCCTTGGCGGGATCCTCCTCAAAGGTCAGGGTGGCACCGGTCTCGGCGGCAATGGCCTGACACTGTGCGATCAGGGCGGCATCCGGCTGATACTTTTTGGGGGCGCAGGCGGTGAAGTGCAGGCCCATCTTGGCACAGCCCACCATCAGGCTGTTGCCCATGTTGTAGCGGGCATCGCCGAAGTAGACGAAATGGATGCCCTTCAGGCTGCCGAAGTGCTCCCGGATGGTCAGGAAGTCGGCAAGGATCTGGGTGGGGTGGAACTCGTTGGTCAGGCCGTTCCAGACCGGAACACCGGCGTAATGGGCCAGGTCTTCCACGATCTCCTGCCCATAGCCGCGGTACTCGATGCCGTCAAACATCCGGCCCAGCACCCGGGCGGTGTCGGCAATGGATTCCTTTTTGCCGATCTGACTGCCCGACGGGTCAAGGTAGGTGACCTCCATGCCCAGATCGTGAGCGGCGACCTCAAAGCTGCAGCGGGTGCGGGTGGAGGTCTTTTCAAAGATCAGGGCGATGTTCTTGCCAGCCAGCTGCTCATTGTGGCGGATGCCGGCCTTTTTCCTGGCCTTCAGGTCAGCGGCCAGATCGAGCAGCTCCTCGATCTCGGCAGGGGTGTAGTCCAGAAGCTTCAGAAAACTGCGATTTTTCAGACTCATTGTATACTTTCCTCTCTATGCAACACAAAATGTATATTTATTCGGTAAGGTGGTTCTATTATATAACGAATAAACTGTATTTTCAAGGGAAAGTTTTGGGAGAAACCTCTCAGTCGCGGGCGCTTCCCCTTACAGCTCCAGCAGTTCCTTCCGTCCGCTGGGGGTGTAGGCGGTCAGGCGAACACCTGCTTTTTTGAACATGAACCGCGCCGCCACGCTGGAATCGGAATCGTGGTACTTGTCGCCGTAGTACACCACCTCGGAGATGCCGGACTGGATGATGGCCTTGGCGCACTCGTTGCAGGGGAAGAGGGTCACGTAGACCCGGGCACCCTTCAGGTTGTTGTGGGCGCTGTTCAGGATGGCGTTGAGCTCCGCATGGCAGACGTACATATATTTCGTGTCCAGCGGGTCGCCCTCGCGCTCCCACGGCATGGCATCGTCATCGCATCCAATGGGCATTCCGTTGTAGCCCAGGGAGAGGATCTTGTTCTCCGGGCTGACGATGCAGGCTCCCACCTGGCTGTTGGGGTCCTTGGAGCGCATGGCGGTGAGCAGGGCGATGCCCATAAAGTATTCATCCCAGTTGATGTAATCGGTGCGTTTCATGGCAAAGTGCCTCCCTCTATCTTTCATTGGGTCTATTGTACCATGCCAACCCACGTCCTGCAATCGATTTTGCGCGCATCCGGTCAAAATGCACAAAAGAACCCTGGGAAGTTTGGCGGGCAGGTGAAAGAAAATTTCGGACAATCTATTTGAAAATCATTTGGAGTGTGGTATTATCTTTGTAAAATATGCCACAAAAACGGAGAGACTGCTCCGTGCGGCGGAAATGAGGGAAAAACCGATATGAAATACGCAAGCAACAACATCCGTAATATCTTGATTGCAGGCCATGCCGGCAGCGGCAAAACGACGCTGACTGAGGCATTGGTCTATTTTTCGGGCGCAGCAGAGCGTATGGGCCGTGTTGAGGACGGCACCACGATTTCGGACTTTGACCCTGAGGAAGCAAAGCGGAAGGCAAGCCTGTCGGCATCCGTGGTGCCGGTGGAGTACGAAGGCATCAAGTACAACCTGATCGATGCGCCGGGCCTGTTCGACTTTGAGGCAGGTGAGTATGAGGGCATCCGCGCTGCCGAGAGCGTGCTGGTGTGTGTTTCCGGCCGCAGCGGCGTGACCGTGGGCGCGGAGAAAGCCTTCCAGCTGGCCCGCAAGAACGGCAAGGCCACCATGGTGTTCATCTCCAAGTGCGACCTGGAAAATGCCAACTACTTCAAGATCCTGGAGGAGATGAAGATCAAGTTCGGCTCCACCGTCTGCCCCTGTGTTGTGCCCGCCAAGCTGGACGACGGCACCCCTGTCTACATCAACCTGTTCAGCCAGAAGGCCTTCAAGTATGAGAGCGGCAAGCAGATCCAGGTGGAGCTGCCCGATATCGGCCACCGCTTCCAGGGCCTGATCGAGGCCATGAGCGAGGCCATTGCCGAGACCGACGATGAGCTGATGGAAAAGTTCTTCGGCGGTGAACCCTTTACCACCGAGGAGATCGTTGAGGGAATGCGCAAGGGCGTTAAGGACGGCCTGATCACCCCCGTGTTCTGCGGCAGCGCCGTCAACCAGCAGGCATTGGATATGCTGCTGTTCAATATGCACAAGCTCCTGCCCAGCCCGCAGCACGATGCCGCCATCCTGGCCGAGAATGCCAGCGGCGAGCCTGTGGAGCTGCATTGTGATGAGACCGAGCCCACCGCAGCCTATGTCTTTAAGACTGTGGCTGACCCGTTCGTGGGCAAGCTGAGCTACCTGCGCGTGATCAGCGGCAAGGTGACCGGCGGCGCTGCTCTGGTCAACGCCCGCACCGGCGAGACCGAGAAGATCAGCAAGCCCCTGACCGTCATCGGCAAGAAGCAGATCGAGACCGACGGCATCGGTGCTGGTGATATCGGCGCTGTGGCAAAGCTGGTCAGCGCAAAGACCGGCGATACCCTGTGCGATGCTTCCCGCGTGGTCAAGCTGCCTGCCGCTGCCTTCCCGCTGCCCAGCCTGTTCATGGCAGTCACCGTGGCCAAAAAGGGCGATGAGGGCAAGATCTCCAGCGCGCTGGCCCGCCTGATGGAAGAAGATCCGACCCTGAGCTACGTCAATAATGCAGAGACCCACCAGCAGATCATTGGCGGCCTGGGTGAGCAGCATCTGGATGTGGTCAAGGCCAAGCTGAAGAATAAGTTCGGCGTGGAGATCGGTCTGGAAGCTCCTCGCATTGCCTACCGTGAGTCCATCCGCAAGGCCTGCCAGAAGCAGGGCCGCCATAAGAAGCAGACCGGCGGCCACGGCCAGTTCGGCGATGTCGTCATCAACTTCGAGCCCTGTGACAGCGAGCAGGTCGTGTTTGAGGAAAAGGTGTTCGGCGGCAGCGTGCCCAAGAACTTCTTCCCGGCTGTAGAAAAGGGTGTCCGCCTTGCCGCCGAAAAGGGCGTGCTGGCCGGTTATCCTGTGGTCGGCCTGAAGGCTACCCTGCTGGATGGCAGCTACCACCCCGTGGACAGCTCCGAGATGGCCTTTATCATGGCTGCAAAGCTGGCCTATAAGGCTGCAATGCCCGAGGCAGGCCCCGTCATTCTGGAGCCCATCCATACCCTGAAGGCCCATGTCCCCAACGACAACACCGGCGATATCATGGGCGATGTGACCAAGCGCCGCGGCCGCGTGCTGGGCATGGAACCCGATGAGGATGGCATGCAGACCGTCATTGCCGAGGTCCCGCTGGCTGAGCTGAGCAACTTCACCACCTTTATCCGGCAGATCACCCAGGGCCGCGGCTGGTTCACCACCGAGTTTGCCCGTTACGAGATCCTGCCCGAGATGCTGGTGCCTGCCGTGGTGGAGCAGGCCAAGAAGCTGGGCAACCTGGATGAGGGTGCGGAGGACTGAACCACTCCGTCTCGTATCCGCTCGACAGCTCTCCTGATAGGAGAGCCAGGTTAAGTACATATTGACATTACCGGAGCCCTGCTGGCAATTCCCTCTGCCGGCGGGGCTTTTGTTGTTGGGGGAAGGGAACAAAACAGGAAAAAGGCGGGGCATCAGATTACTGCACTGATGCCCCGCCTTTTGCAGGTCAGATCACTTTTTCCGTTTTCCGGGTTTCTTTTTCCGCACGCTGTACCCGAAGGTGCCCAGCTTTTTGCCCAGGCTCAGGTACTCGCCGTGGCTGTACACAATCAGCTTTGCTTTGTCCAGGCAGAGCTTGCCGTTTTCATCCAGCAGGCTCTCATCCACATCGCAGGCCACGACTTCGGCCAGGAACAGGTCATGGCTGCCCAGCGGGATGACCTGCGTGACCCTGCATTCCAGATTGACCGGGCTCTCCTCCAGGATGGGGCAGTTGGTCAGAACGCTGCCCGGGGCGGCATGGAGCTTACAGGCGGCAAACTTGTCGTTGTTGCGGCCGCTCTTCACGCCGCACCAGTCCACCGCACGCACCAGCTGTTCGGTGGGCAGGTTGATGGCAAATTGTCCGCTCTCCTTGATGAGGTGGTGGCTGTACCGTTCGGGGCGGACGCTGATGGATACCATGCTGGGCTGGGTGCAGATGGTGCCTGTCCAGCCGATGGTGATGAGGTTGGGCTGCTCCAGCCCGCCGCAGGAGACCAGCACCGGCGGTTCCGGGTTCAGCAGGGTGCTGCCCCGCCAGCTCTGTTTGCTCATCCGTGATACTTCCTTTCATAGGGGGCCCAGGTGCGCTCCGAGATGATGTAGCGCGGGCGGGCCTTTGTTTCCATATAGATCTTGCCGATGTATTCGCCGATGACACCCAGGCAGACCAGCTGCACGCCGCCCACAAAGCAGACGATGCAGATGGTGGAGGCCCAGCCGGCCACCACGCTGCCCATGGCCGCCTGCACGATGGCCCAGATCACGCCGATGAAGCTGATGAGGCTGACCACGATGCCTGCCCCGGTGATGAGCCGGATGGGCTTGTTGGAAAGGCTGGTGATGCCATCAAAGGCCAGCGCCAGCATTTTGCGCAGGGGATAGTGGCTCTCACCGGCCAGCCGCTCGTGCCGCTCGTAGAGCACCTGCTCACTCTTAAAGCCCACCAGCGGCACCATGCCGCGCAGGAAGATGTTGACCTCCTTGTAGTCGGCAAAGCTGTCCAGCACCCGGGCGCTGATGAGCCGGTAGTCGGCGTGGTTGAACACGATATCCGCGCCAAGGGCATTCATCAGGTGGTAGAAGCCCTCGGCAGTGAACCGCTTGAAGAAGGTATCAGTGTCCCGGCGGCTGCGCACGCCGTAAACCACCTCGGCACCGTCCAGATATTTCTGCACCATCTCGTCCATGGCGTTGATGTCATCCTGACCATCGCAGTCAATGGAGATGGTGATGTCGCAGTTGTTGGCGCGGGCCTCCATCAGGCCCGCCAGCACGGCGTTCTGATGGCCCCGGTTCCGGCTCTGGGAAATGCCGATGAAATGCGCATCCTGCTTTGCAAAGCCGCAGATGAGCTCCCAGGTCTTGTCGCGGGAGCCATCGTTGACGAACAGCACCCGGCTCTTGTCGCTGATCATGCCTTTTTCGGTAAGGCTGGTGATCTTTTGCAGGAACATCGGCGCTGTAATGGGCAGCACCTGCTCCTCGTTGTAGCAGGGGATCACGATCCAGAGAATTGGTTTAGACATAGTTACAGATCACTTTCATCTTATAGAAATCTACCCGAAACAGCAAGGGCCGAAAGCCTTTGGAGCCGCAGGCGAAATACTCGGACTTGCCCGGCCTGCCAAGGGCTCCCTTATTAGGGGAGCTGGCGAGCGAAGCGAGACTGAGAGGTTTATAATATCATCTGGCGCAGAGCTTCCGGCTCCAGCAGCTTGAAGCTGGAACGGTAGGTATCCAGCAGGCCGTCCCGCTGCATCAGGCTCAGCTCCCGGGAAAGGGCGCTGCGGTCACAGTTGAGGTAATCGGCCAGCTGGATGCGGGAGAAGGGGATGGTAAAGGTCATGCTGCCCTGCTGTTCGGCCTCGCTGAGCAGGTAGGCGCAGACCTTGGCCCGCAGGGTCTTCATCACCAGCAGGTCCACCCGGCGGGAGAGCAGGAAATATTTATCGCTGATGGTCCGCACCAGATTCTGCAGCAGGCGCTGGCGGGCAGCGGAGCCGTCCGGCTGGAGCAGCTTCTCGTAGGGGAAAAGCAGGGCCTCGCAGGGGGCGGATGCCACCACCGTGACCGGGCTGTCCAGGCTGGAACCGCCCAGCACGTCGCCAAACACGCCCCCCGGCCCCATGTGGGTGATGGGGATCCGTGCCCCGCCCGGTGCCGGGCGGTAGGCTTCGATGCTTCCGGTCAGCACAACGCCGACCCGGCGGCTGGGGGCCCCGGCCTGCACCAGCGCCTCGCCCCGGCCATAACTGCGGATGCAGGCCCCCAGCTCACTGAGCAGGGGGCGCAGTTCCCCGGCAGAGATCCCGGCAAAAAGAGAGGTGGATTGTAACAGCGGCAGATAGTTTTCCATGTCAGTTCCGTGAGGTTTTCCCCGGGCCCTCACCGCCCTTCTGCAATTCCGTTGCGTGGGCAACGGTATTTTTAGCTCCATTATAGTAAACTTGAGCGCGTAAAGCAAATGATTTTGCAAAATTTACAAATTTTGTTTCTGGTTGGAACAACAAAGAGAGGAAGGAATCTGAACCATGATGAAAAAACTGACCTCCCTGCTGCTGTCGGCTGCGCTGATGATCAGCCTGCTGGCCTGCGGGGCTTTTGCCGCCAAAACAAAAAGCGGCGTGCGCATTGCGGGCCTGAAGGGCCCCACCACCATGGGCCTGGTCAATCTGCTGGATATGGAGCGCAGCGGCAAGGCCAGCCAGCACTACGACCTGCAGCTCTACGGTGCAGCGGACGAGATCGTGCCCAAGCTCATCAAGGGTGAGCTGGATATGGCCGCCATCCCCGCCAACCTGGCCGCGACCCTTTACCAGAAGACCAATGGCGGCATCCAGGTGATGGCCGTGAACACGCTGGGCGTGCTGTATGTGGTGGAAAAAGGTGACAGTGTCCACAGTTTTGCCGACCTGAAGGGCCGCACCATCCTGTCCACCGGCAAGGGCACCACGCCGGAGTATGTTCTGCGCTATCTGCTCACCAAGAATGGCCTGGACCCCGACAAGGATGTGAAGATCGAGTATTACAGCGAGGCATCTGAGGTGACCGCCCAGATGGCCGCCTCCAAAAAGGATGCCATTGCCGTTCTGCCCCAGCCCTATGTGACCGCCGCCCAGCTGAAGGACAGCAGTCTGCGGGTGGTGCTGAATCTGACCAAGGAGTGGAACAAGGTCTGTGACACCCAGCTCATCACGGGGGTCACCGTTGTCCGCACGGAGTACGCCAAAGAGAACCCGGACATCGTGGCAAATTTCCTGCGGGATTACGAGAAGAGCATCAAGGCCGCCCAGACAGATGTTGCCGGTACGGCGGCTCTCTGCGAGGAGACCGGCGTGGTGGCCAAAAAGGCCATTGCCCAGAAGGCGCTGCCCCAGTGCAACATCGTTTACCGTGTGGGGGACGAGATGAAGGCCGATGTCAACGCCTACCTCAAGGTGCTGTATGATGCTTCCCCCGCTGCAGTGGGCGGCAAGCTGCCGGATGCAAACTTCTACTACACCAAGGCCACGCCCGGTCAGGTGTTCTGGCGAAGCGTCCAGCGCAGTTTTCAGTAAGCCGATAAAAAGGAGAGCCGTGCAGCCGCACGGCTCTTTTTGAGTGAGAACGGAGCAGGTAAAATGAAACAGACAAAAAAGCGCCGCACAGGGCTGCTGGCAGCGGCGGTGTTCTGGCTGGCCGTCTGGCAGGCGGCGGCCATGGCCATCGGGCAGGAGGTCTTTCTGGTGTCACCCATTCAGGCGGCGGGCACCCTGATGGAGCTGCTGCCGCAGGCCGATTTCTGGCAGCGGGTGGGGTTCAGCGCCGGGCATATCCTGCTGGGTTTTGCGCTGGGCGTGGTAGTCAGCGTTCTGCTGGCGGCTGCCGCCGAGCGCTGGACCTGGGTGGACACGCTGCTGGCCCCGGTCATCCAGCTGGTCAAGGCCACGCCGGTGGCCAGCTTCATCATTCTGGCGCTGGTGTGGGTCAGCGGGCGGTCGCTCTCCATCCTCATCAGCTTTCTGATGGTCCTGCCCGTGCTGTACAGTGCCGTGCGCACCGGCATCGAGAGCGCGGACGCGCAGCTGCTGGAAATGGCACAGGTGTTCCGTCTGTCGCTGGCCCGGCGGGTCAAAGCCATCTGGCTGCCCGCCATTCTGCCGGCCTTCCGGCAGGGGTGCAGCGTGGCGCTGGGCATCTGCTGGAAGAGCGGTGTGGCCGCCGAGGTCATTGGCCTGCCCGATGGCAGCATCGGAGATGCCCTCTACCGGGCAAAGATCACACTCTCCACCGGGGAGCTGTTCGCCTGGACGTTCGTCATCATCCTGCTGAGCGCAGGCTTTGAGAAGCTGTTCCTGGCCCTGCTGGACAAGGCAGTGGCCCGCGTGTTGGGAGAGGATGTGGCAGAAAATGATTAACAAACTGGAAATTTGCGGATTAACAAAACGCTTTGGAGAAAAAACGCTCTTTGAGGATCTGGATCTTACCCTTGCGGAGCCTGCCGTTCTCTGGGCACCCAGTGGCTGGGGCAAGACCACCCTGCTCCGCATCCTGATGGGGCTGGAAGTACCGGATTCGGGCACAGTGCAGGGCGTGGGCCGGGTCGGCGCTGTCTTTCAGGAGGATCGGCTCTGCCCGCAGCTGACCGCCGTGCAGAACGTGGAACTGGTGCTTCCGGAGGAAAAAACACAATACAAAACGCAAATCGTGTCGGATTTTCAACGATTTGGATATGATGAGCAGGCACTTGCTCTGCCTGCCCGGAAGCTTTCCGGCGGGCAGAAGCGCCGTGCGGCCCTGCTCCGCGCTCTCTGGGCCGGGTGCGATACCCTGCTGCTGGACGAACCCTTCACCGGCATGGACCCGGAGACCATGAAAAAAGCCGCAGCGCTCCTGAAAGAGCGCCGCGGCGAACGGGCTGTTCTGTTGGCCACCCATGACCGGGAAGCCATCCGGGAGCTGGGGTGGAGGGTCATTGACCTGACGTAAGCAGGGGGCGGCTGTCCGGGCGTTCCCTAAGCAAGTGTCCGCTGGGGTGGGACCCTGTTGCCGCAGGCAATAGGGCGGGCGATGGAATGGCCCGTTTCACTTGCGTGGGAATGACCGGACAGCCGCTTACAGCAGCTCTGCCAGAATGCTGTTCTGCACAATGAGCCCGGCGGGGGTGAGGGCAAGGGTGCTGCCATCGAAGGTGGCATAGCCGGACTTCACACAGTTTTTCACAAAGGCAAGCTGGGCGGTGGAAAACTCCTTCCCGTAGCGGGCCTTATAGGCGGCAAGATCCAGCCCCTTGCGCAGCCGCAGCTGTAAAATGAGATAGTCCTCTGCGCCGCAGCCTCCGTCCATAACGGGGGCTGCTTTGTCGTTCAGGAAGGCCTCGGTGTCGGCGGGATAATAGAATCGTCTGCCGCCCATGCAGGAGTGCGCCGCCGGGCCAAGGCCGAGGTAATCCCCACAGTCCCAGTAGATGAGGTTGTGCCTGCCCTCATAGCCGGGCTTTGCAAAGTTCGAGATCTCATACTGCCGGTATCCGTGGTGCTCCAGGTGTTCCACGGCGTAGAGGTAAAAGTCTGCCGCCTCGTCGGGGGAGGGCAGACCCTCGGGCGGGTGTCTGCCAAAGGCGGAATCCGGTTCGATCTTTAAGAGGTAGGCGGAGATGTGCGTTGCCCCGCCCTCCGCAATGAGCTCCAGTGTCTCGTCAAACTCGGCCTGCGTATAATGGGGCAGGGCCAGCATGATGTCGCCGCTGATGTTGGTAAAGCCTGCCCGCCGTGCCGCCGCAAAGGCAGCCCGGGCCTGCCGGGCGGTGTGGGGGCGGCCCAGCGTTTTCAGCTGGCTGTCCCGGGCCGACTGTACCCCGAAAGAGATGCGGTTCACCCCGGCTTCCCGGAAACCGCACAGGGTCTGCTCGGTTACGGTCTCAGGGTTGGCCTCCAGCGTGATCTCCGCCCCGGGTGCCGGAGCTGCCGCCGCAATGAGCCGGGCGGCATCAGCAGGGGAGAGCAGGCTGGGGGTGCCGCCGCCAAAATAGATCGTGTCCGGGTGAAGAGGCTCTTCCGGCGCAAACCGGGCAAGCTCCCGCAGAAGGGCATCCACATACTGGGTGGGCACACCGCGCTGGCCGGGGGCAGAATAGAAATCACAGTACCGGCATTTGGAAAAACAGTAGGGAATATGCAGATAAAGTCCAAGAGACATACAATATCACAGCCTTTTTCACGAAACGTTCATTTCTATGCAGTATACTATAAAACGTAGACCGGAGCAAGGCGGAATGCCCGCCCCGGCAAAAAGACTGGAGGAGTTCCACAATGGATTACAGAAATTATGACCGCGGCTATGCGGAGCCCACGATGAGCGCATCGGACTATATGACCCGCACCTACCGCTGGATGGCCTGCGGCCTGCTCATCACCTTCGCCATGGCCTATCTCACTGCGACGACCTCGCTCATCTATCTGGTCGATTCGCTCTATCTTGTGCTGACCATTGCGGAGCTGGCGCTGGTGTTCGTGCTGAGTTCCCGGGTGCAGACCATGTCGGTGGGAGCTGCCCGCGCGGCCTTTTTTGGCTATGCACTGCTCAACGGCATGGTGCTGAGCTACTATTTCCTTGTTTTCTCGGCAAGCACCCTGATCATGGCACTGCTGGCAACGTCCCTCTACTTCGGGCTGATGGCTGTTTACGGTACCACCACCCATAAGGACCTGACCGGCTGGGGCCCCCGCCTGATGATGGCCCTGGTTGCCATGATCATCACCGGCTTTGTGGGGATGCTGTTCGGCTTCGGCTTTGGCGGCTCGGTGCTCTACTGCGGCATCGGTCTGGTGGTGTTCATGCTGCTGACCGCTTACGATACCCAGAAGCTGCAGCAGATGTACAGCTACTACTCCGCTGATGCTGAGATGGCCGAAAAGGCTTCCATCTATGGCGCGCTGACCCTGTATCTGGACTTCATCAACATCTTCCTGTATGTTGTCCGCCTGATGGGCAACAACCGCCGCCGCAGCTGATCTGTGTATTTCAGCCCTCTCCGTCAAGGCCTCAGGCTTTGACGGAGAGGGTTTTCTTTTTATAAAATGTGTATAAACCCGGTTCCGGAATCGCATACTGCAATCAGAAAATCAAGCGAAACCATGACGGATTGGAGTAACGAACATGGAACAGATCAGGAAATTTCTGCGGGACAAAGGGTTTGCGCTGGCACTGCTGGCCTGTCTGGTGGCGGCAGCGGCGGCGGGGGTCTGGGCGGTGCGCACCGTGCGCGACGAGCTGGACAAGAACCTTTCGGGCCTGAAGACACCGGACAGCACATCCACGGCCCCCGGCATCGATGAGGGGCTTTCCACCACCACGCCACAGGAGGACGAAACAACATGGGAATGGCCGACCGAACCCGCCGCAAACAGTGTAAGCAATGTGCCCAAGGGGGCCTCCTCGGCATCGCGGAGTGCATCTTCGGTCTCCTCTGCGCCGCAGGCTGGCTCTGGCTCGGTGCGCGAACCATCCGCGCTGCAAGGTGCATCCTCGCCTGCCAGCAGTTCGGCAGCGCCTGCTTCCACGCAGCCGATCTCTGGCAGGGTGCTCAATGGATACAGCGGCGATGAGCTGGTCTACAACAAGACCCTGGGTGACTGGCGTACCCACAACGGCATCGACTATGCCTGCGCAAAGGATGCTGCCGTCCAAAGCCCCACGGCGGGCACGGTGGTGCTGGCCGGTTCCGATGGCAGCTGGGGCCCCACTGTGGCGATCAAGGACAGTGCGGGCCGTGTCTGGCGGCTCTGCGGCGTGGCCAGCCCGGCGGTGAAAGAGGGCGAGACGGTCAGTGCCGGGCAGACATTGGGCAAAGTGGGCAGCGTCAGCTGTGAATGCGCCGAGGAAAGCCATATCCATCTGGAAGTGAAGCAGGACGACAGTTATCTTGACCCCGCAAAACTGATGCAGTGACCCCAAGCGGCAGACGCGACTGTCTGCCGCTTTTCTGTGCCTTTCCAAAGGAATGCAGATTGCAATTGCGTGCCGATTCTGGTATGATAAACTAGAACAAATTTCGACAGGCAGTGAATTGCGGGAGGAACCAGAATGGCAAAGGTGTTGATCGTGGGGGCCGGTGCGGCCGGGCTGATGGCGGCGGGGGCCGCTGTGCGGCAGGGGCATCAGGTAACGGTGCTGGAGCATACCGACAAGCCCGGTCAGAAGATCCTGGTCACGGGCAAGGGGCGCTGCAATGTGACCAACGACTGCACCGCAGAGGAGTTTCTGCACCATGTCCGCACCAATCCGCGCTTTCTGTTCTCCTCGCTGGGGGCGTTCCCGCCCGCCAGGACCATGGAGCTGTTCGAGAGCCTGGGCGTGGAGCTGAAGGTGGAGCGCGGCCGCCGGGTGTTCCCGGTGTCCGACAAAGCCGAAGAGATCCGGCAGGCACTGCTCCGCTACGCACAGGACGCGGAGATCGTCTATGACGGGGCAAAAAAGCTGCTTCTGGAAGAGCTGCCCCCGGAGCCGGAAGCCGCCCCTGCCGTGCCGGAAAATCCGCGCCATCCCAAAAAGAAAAAAGCCGGGCCTGCCCTGCGGTGTGTCGGTGTGCGGGGGACTTCCGGGAAAGAATACCGGGCCGATGCCGTGCTGGTGGCCACCGGCGGTGTGAGCTACCCCACCACCGGCTCCACCGGTGACGGCTACCGGCTGGCCCGGCAGGCCGGGCACACCCTTGTGGAGCCGGTGCCCAGTCTGGTCAGTCTGGTCAGCCATGATCCGGACTGCAAAAAGATGATGGGGCTTGCCCTGAAAAATGTGACCCTGACCCTTTTTGAGGACGGCAAGGACATCTTTGAGGAGCAGGGCGAGATGCTGTTCACCCACTTTGGCATCAGCGGCCCGCTGACCCTGAGCGCGTCCAGCCATCTGGGCGATATGAAAAAGCACAAGTACCACGCCGAGATCGACCTGAAGCCCGCCCTGAGCGAGGAGCAGCTTTATGACCGCATCACCCGGGATTTTGCCCTGCTGGCCAACCATGCCGCCCAGGGGGCGCTGGTCAAGCTGCTGCCTGCCAGTATGCAGCCGGTCATGGTGGCACGCTGGGGCATTGACCCTGCCACAAAGGCCAACCAGATCACCCGGGAGCAGAAGCGGGAGCTGGTGCGCCTGATGAAGCACTGGAACGTGCCCATCGATGCCCGGGGCGACCTGGCCCATGCGGTCATCACTTCCGGCGGCGTGTCCGTGCGGGAGGTGGACCCCAGGACCATGCAGAGCAAGAAGGCGCTGGGCCTTTACTTTGCAGGTGAGGTGCTGGATGTGGATGCCTATACCGGCGGCTACAACCTGCAGATCGCTTTCTGTACGGCGCAGAGCTTTGCGAGGAATTTGGATGAAACCTCTCAGTCTCGCTGACGCTCGCCAGCTCCCCTAGTAGGGGAGCCTTTGGCAGAAGATTCATTTTTTGATTTTTCGCCTTCGGCTCCAAAACCAGCATCTGCCGTAAGGCAAGATATTACGCCAGCAGGGCCAAGAGTAGCGAAGCGCCAACGCTCGAAAACGCGACGGAATGCCAAGGCCTCCCCTACTAGGGGAGGTGGCATCAAGCGAAGCGAAGATGACGGAGAGGTTGGACAGAGCAGAGCTTGACCGATGATAAAATACTTATTATATAAATAAAGGAGAATTCCAAATGGTTTCAGTTGCAATCGACGGCCCTGCGGGGGCAGGCAAATCCACCCTGGCGCGGCGGCTGGCCGCAGAGATGGGCTACATCTATGTGGATACCGGTGCCATGTTCCGCACCATCGGCCTGTATGCCCTGCGCAAGGGCGTGGACCCGAAGGACAATGCGGCGGTCAGCACTCTGCTGCCGGAGATCGGCCTGCGGGTGGACTGCATTGACGGGGAGCAGCATATCTATCTGAACGGTGAGGACGTGAGCACCGCCATCCGCACGGAGGAGGCCGGCATGGCCGCCTCTGCCGTGGGTGCCAACCCGGAAGTCCGCGCCTTCCTGCTGGAGCTGCAGCGCGGCATGACCAAGACCCAGAACGTCCTGATGGATGGCCGGGATATCGGCACTGTGGTGCTGCCGGATGCCACTGTCAAGATCTTTCTGACCGCGGCCCCCGAAGCCCGGGCCAGACGGCGCTGGCTGGAATACCAGCAGAAGGGCATGGAGGTCGCCTTTGAGGATGTGCTGGCTGATGTGAAGCAGCGGGACTATCAGGACACCCACCGTGCCGCCGCCCCCCTGAAGCAGGCCGAGGATGCAGTGCTGCTGGATACCTCTGACCTCAACTTTGAGCAGAGCCTTGCGGCGATGAAAAAGATTATTGCAGAAAAGGTTAATTAAATGGTACTATATTACATACTGCTGCCGCTGGCCTGGCTGGTGTTCCACATCGGCTTCCGGGTCCATACCGTTGGCCGCGAGAACCTGCGCAAGGTGCAGACCAAAGGCTGCATCATTGCCCCCAACCACGTTTCAGCCATTGACCCGGTGTTCATCGTCATCAGCCGGTTCTGGGGCAGGCGGATGCTCGTTTTTGCCAAAAAGGAGCTGTTTGAGATCAACGTCCTGCTCACCTGGTTCTTCCGCTGCTGCGGCGCGCTCTGCGTGCGCGGCACCAAGGAGGAGCTGGAGATCATTGACCGGACCGTGGAGGCCTGCCGGGCAGGGGAGACTTTGCTCATCTTCCCGGAGGGCACCCGCGAAAAAGAGGGCAGGCTCCTGCCGCCCAAGAGCGGCCTGTTCGTCATTGCGGCGCAGGCCGGGGTGGATGTGGTGCCGATGCGCATCCGCTACGATACGCCGGACGGGAAGATGCGGCTGTTCTGCCGGGTGAACGTCATCTACGGCGAGCCGATGCCCGCCGCCCAGTTCGCCATGGAGAGCCGCCGGGATATGAAGGTGCTCCGGGCCAATAAGCAGGCACTGCTGGATGCATGGGAGAATTTGAAGTAAGAGGTTTGGAGAAGGAGAAACGCTATGGAAATTCGTCTTGCCAAAACCGCCGGCTTCTGCTTTGGCGTGAACCGTGCGGTGGAGCTGACCTACAATCTGCTGAACGAGGGCCATAAGGTGGCAACGCTGGGCCCGCTGATCCATAACCCGCAGGCTGTGGCCGATATGGAAAGGCGCGGTGCGCTGGTGGCTGATACCGTGGACGATATCCCCACCGGGTACGAGGTCATCATCCGCAGCCACGGCGTGCCCCGCACCATCTATGATACTTTGGAGCAGCGCGGCCTTGTTTACCACGATGCCACCTGCCCCTTTGTGAAGAAGATCCAGAGCATTGCCGCCCGGGCCGAGGCCGAGGGCGCGGTGCTTCTGGTGGCCGGTGATGCTGCCCACCCCGAAGTGCAGGGCATCGTGGGCCATACCCGGGGAGAGGTATTTGTGTTCAGCGATCTGGACGAGCTGAAGGCCTGGAAAGGCCCCTCTGACCCCCAAAAGCCCATTTTTGCGGTTGCACAGACCACATTTCAGGTAACAAAATGGCAAGAAAGTTCGGAGTTTCTCAAAAAAGCCTATACAAACGCCCGAATTTTTGATACAATATGTAATGCGACGTGGGCGAGGCAACAGGAAGCGGAAGACCTCAGCCAACAATGCGACATCATTGTTGTCATTGGCGGTCATCATTCTTCCAATACCCAAAAGCTGGTACAGGTCGCCGCAAAGCATACGAAAGCCGTGACGGTCGAGACAGCGAGCGAACTTCGGCCGGAATGGTTTGCAGATGTAAAAACGGCGGGCGTAACAGCAGGGGCTTCAACGCCATCGTCTATTATTGAGGAGGTACTTAACAGTATGAGCGCAGAAATCAATGACAGCATGAGCTTCGAGGAGATGCTGAACGCATCCGAGGAGAAGCGTGTTCATGCAGGCAGTATTGTGAAAGGAATCGTGACCAGCATCTCTGCCAACGAGATCCAGGTGGATATCGGAGCCAAGCAGACCGGCTTTGTCAAGCTGAGCGAGCTGACCGATGATTCCTCCGCCAAGGTCGAAGACCTGGTGAAGGTTGGCGATGAGCTGGACCTCATCGTCGAGAAGGTTATGGACCAGGACGGCGTTATCCAGCTCTCCCGCAAGAAGCTCGCATCTCGCAAGGGCATGGAAGAGATCGCCAAGGCTGCTGAATCCGGCGAGGTCGTCGAGGGCGATGTCACCGAGTTCAACAAGGGCGGCGTTGTCGTCAACGTCAAGGGTGTTAAGGTGTTCGTTCCCCGTTCTCAGGCCACGATGCGCCGTGACGAGGACTACACTGCTCTGGTTGGCCAGCATGTCCAGCTGGTCGTTACCGAGTGCTCCGGCCGCAAGATTGTCGGCAGCATCAACAAGGTCACCGCTGAGCAGAACAAGGCAAAGCGTGAGGAGTTCTGGGCAAATGTCGAGGTGGGCAAGACCTACACCGGCGTTGTCAAGAGCCTGACCTCTTACGGTGCATTCGTCGATATCGGCGGTGTGGACGGCCTGTGCCACATCAGCGAGCTGAGCTGGAACCGCATCAAGCATCCTTCCGAGGTTGTCTCCGTTGGTGACACCATCGAAGTGTATGTGAAGGACATCGACACCGAGAACCACAAGGTCTCTCTGGGCTACAAGAAGGCTGAGGACAACCCCTGGGAGCAGCTGAAGAACAACTACCCCATCGGCAGCACCTTCCATGCTCCGGTCGTATCCCTGACCAAGTTCGGTGCATTCGTCCGCATCCTGCCGGGTGTTGACGGTCTGGTCCACATCAGCGAGATCAGCAATGATCGCGTTGAGAAGGTCTCCGACGCACTGAAGGTCGGCGATATGGTCGATGTGAAGCTGCTGGATGTTGACTTCGACAAGAAGCGCATCAGCCTGTCCATGAAGGCTCTGCTGAACGACGACGCTGAGTAATCAGTCCGTGGTTCGCTGAGTTTCAGACACAATGCGACTGCAGCCCCGTTGCCGGGTAACGGCGGCGGGGCTGTTTTTGTTAAGCGGATTGCCCTCTCAGTCTCGCTTCCGCAATGACGGAGAGGGTGAGGATGCTGACAGGAAAGATATTTTTATGTTCAAATGGATCAAAAAGCATTATGAGGTCCTGTCCTACCTGATCTTCGGCGTGCTGACCACCCTGCTGAATATTGTGCTGTATGCCCTGTTCAACAGGCTGTTCGGCTACACCGCTGCCAACAGCTGGGGCAATGTGCTGGATAACATCCTCTGCATCCTGTTTGCCTACACCACCAACCGGGCCTTTGTGTTCAACAGCAAGACCAGAGGCAGAGCGATGGCAAAGGAGTTCGGCACATTTGTCACCTGCCGTCTGGGCACAATGCTGCTGGACACTGCAATTATGCTGGTGCTGGGCAATCTGCTGGCGGCCCAGGGCGCAGCGCTGATGGACGAGCTGATGCAGGGGGTGCTGAGCGTGGTGGCCCACTGGCTTGGCCCGGATACGGCCATACAGATGGCAGCCTCCTATGCAGGCACACCGGCGGGGGTCACGGATGGCTCTGCCGCTATTGCCGTCATCGGCGGTGCAGACGGCCCCACGGCAATCTTCGTTACCAGCCGCTACAATGCGCAGGCACTGTGGGGTCTGTGCGTCAAGGTGTTCTCCAACGTGGTGGTCGTGGTGCTGAACTATGTGTTCAGCAAGCTGATCATCTTTAAGAAAAAGTAAGCAAGACCCTCCCCGGCTGTGCCGGGGAAGGTTTTCAAATCAAATCATCTTAGGAGGTACGGTATTATGAAACGTGGTCTGAAAGGTTTTGCATTCCTGGTTTCCGGTCTTGTTCTGGGCATCATTGGTGCCACCGCATCCGTAACGGCAATTGCCCTGAGCGCTGTGGGTATGGCAAAGGTCCGCCGTGCCAGCAAGAATTGATGGAGGAAAATAATATGACCCGTGAAGAGATCCTCTCCCATGTCGATCATACCCTGCTGAAGCCCGAGGCTACCTGGCCCCAGATCCAGGTCATCTGCGACGAGGCTATTGCCAACCACACCGCATCCGTCTGCATCAACACCTGCTATGTAAAGCAGGCGGTCGAGTATATGGCGGGCCGCATCCCGGTGTGCTGCGTGGTGGGCTTCCCTCTGGGTGCTATGGATACCGCCAGCAAGGCCTTTGAGGCCAGGACTGCCATCGCCAACGGCGCAGCCGAGGTGGACATGGTCATCAACATCGGCCGCCTGAAGAACAAGGAATACGATGCTGTCCGTGAGGACATCCGTGCTGTGAAGCAGGCTGTGGGCGACAAGGTGCTCAAGGTCATCATTGAGACCTGCCTGCTGACCGACGAGGAAAAGGAAAAGATGTGCGACATCGTCTGCGAGGCAGGCGCTGACTACATCAAGACCAGCACCGGTTTCTCCACCGCAGGCGCTACCTTCCACGATGTGGAGCTGATGGTCAAGGGCGTGCATGGCCGCTGCAAGGTCAAGGCTGCCGGCGGCATCTCCACCGTGGAGGATATGGAAAAGTTCCTCGCTCTGGGCGCAGACCGTCTGGGCACTTCCCGCGCGGTCAAACTGCTGAACGGCGAACAGGCAAAGGGTTACTAAGAGAGCATCAAGAAACTCCCGGCATTTCTAGGGAGAATCCTAATCAATTTCGTTGAGATGTCTAAAAAGAGTGATACTCTTCTTGACAATCTGACGAAGAGATGATAAGATATCTTTCAGAAAACAACTGAATACCGACTTATCAAGAGCGGCTGAGGGGACAGGCCCTGTGAAGCCCGACAACCTGTGCGATGAGCATAAGGTGCCAAATCCTGCGGGAAACCGAAAGATAAGAGTGCAAACGCTCAGAGCTTCGGTTCTGAGCGTTTTTGTTTGCGCAAACTTGATGGACGTGTATGAAGCTGTGCAAGATTCACCACACACATGGAGGACAAAATTTATGGCAAGACACCTGTTTACTTCTGAGTCCGTCACCGAGGGACATCCTGACAAGATCTGCGACCAGATTTCCGATGCCATCCTGGACGAGATCCTGACCCACGACCCCGATGCCCGCGTGGCCTGCGAGACCTGCGCTTCCACCGGTCTGGTCCACATTATGGGCGAGATCACCACCAGCTGCTATGTCGATTTCCAGAAGATCGTCCGCGAGGTCATCTCTGACATCGGTTACACCCGTGCAAAGTACGGCTTTGACGCTGACACCTGTGCCGTTATCTCCAACATCGACGGCCAGAGCCCCGATATCGCACTGGGCACCAACGACCAGGTGGGCGGTGCCGGTGACCAGGGCATGATGTTCGGCTATGCCTGCGATGAGACCCCTGAGCTGATGCCCATGCCCATCAGCCTGGCCCACAAGCTGGCTAAGAAGCTGACTGAGGTGCGCAAGAGCGGCGAGCTGGATTACCTGCGCCCGGATGGCAAGAGCCAGGTCACCGTGGAGTACGACGAGAACAACAAGCCCATCCGTGTGGATGCAGTCGTCATCTCCAGCCAGCACAGTGAGAACGTGACCATGGAGCAGCTCCGGGCCGACATCATGGAGAAGGTCATCAAGGCCACCATCCCTGCCGAGCTGCTGGATGAGAACACCAAGTACTACATCAACCCCACCGGCCGCTTTGTTGTGGGCGGCCCGCAGGGTGACAGCGGCCTGACCGGCCGCAAGATCATCGTTGACACCTACGGCGGCTACGCCCGCCACGGCGGCGGCGCATTCTCCGGCAAGGACCCCAGCAAGGTGGACCGCAGTGCCGCTTACGCGACCCGCTGGGTGGCCAAGAACATCGTGGCTGCCGGTCTGGCTAAGCAGTGTGAGGTGCAGGTGGCCTACGCCATCGGCGTGGCAAAGCCTGTGTCCATCATGGTGGATACCTTTGGCACCGGCACCGTGGCCGATGAGAAGATCGAGCAGGCAGTGGAGAAGGTCTTTGACCTGACCCCCGCCGCCATCATCCGTGACCTCGGCCTGCGGAAGCCCATCTACCGCAAGCTGGCCGCCTACGGCCACATGGGCCGCGAGGATCTGGGCGTGAAGTGGGAGAACACCGACCGCGTGGATGAGCTCAAGGCCGCTGTTGCAGCGCTGTAAGAACAGAACACAAAGCGCCCTGTACCGTGAAAGGTGCAGGGCGCTTTGCTATGGTGGGCGGCAGACAAACAAAAAACGCTCCCCCGTGCAGGTGGGGAAGCGTTTTTTGTTTGTCCGTTTCAGGACAGGGTAAATGATAAGAAGGTAAATGAAGAAAATAGCATAATAATAGAAGGATGAACAACAGGAGTGCGGAAAGGAGGGCGCGTCGTTTCGCTTTGTATCCAACTGGCGCTCCTGTTGGATACAAGATAACACTTTTCACAGAAAAATACAAGAGCTTTTTTGAAAAAAGTTCTCTTGTTCGAGCAAAAAATGCAATTTTGTCACAACGCACAAAAATGGGAGAGATACATTTGGCAAGGTGATGAAACAAGCATGGGCTGGGGGCAGAGGTCCGGAATTGCAGAAGCTGATTCTTTACAACAGGATGCGGCTGTGTTATGATGGATACATCTATGAGAAAAAGACGCTCTGCAGCCCGGAAGGGCAGAAAAGGTGTGGGAAGAAGCGAGGAATAGAATGGAACATACGATCGCACAAAATAAGGCCCCGTGCTTTGGCGGGCGGGTCCCGCTGTTCAGCCAGCGTGACCTGCTCAGGCTGGTGGGGCCGCTGCTGGTGGAGCAGCTGCTGGCCGTGACGGTGGGCATGGCCGATACCATGATGGTTTCCCGCTGCGGCGAAGCCGCCATCTCGGGTGTCAGCCTGGTGGATATGATCAACAACCTCATCATCGTGCTGTTTGCGGCGCTGGCCACCGGCGGCGCGGTGGTGGTCAGCCAGTATCTGGGTGCAAAGGAGCAGAAGCACGCCAACGCAAGCTCGGGTCAGCTGATCCTGCTCAGCGCTCTGCTGGGCGTGGGTGTGGGGGTGTTCTGCTTTGTGCTGGCTCGTCCCATGATCCGGCTGTGCTATGGCAGCATCGATGCCGATGTGCTGGAGGCTGGTGTGCTCTACCTGCGCATCACGGCGGTCAGCTACCCGTTCCTGGCCATGTACAATGCCGGTGCGGCACTCTTCCGCAGCATGGGCAACTCCAAAATCTCCATGCAGATCAGCATCCTGATGAACATCATCAACATCGTGGGCAATGCGGTCTGCATCTTTGTGCTGGGCATGGGCGTGGACGGTGTTGCCTGGCCCAGCGTCCTCTCCCGTGCCGTGGCAGCGGTGCTCATCCTGAACCGCTGCTACCAGAAGGGCCACATGCTCACCGTGCCCAAAACGTTCCGGCTGGATGGCCGGCTGGCAAAGCGCATCCTGGGCATCGGCATCCCGTCTGCCTTTGAGAACAGCCTGTTCCAGGCGGGCCGCATTCTGGTGGTCAGCATGATCTCCACCTTCGGCACCGTGCAGATAGCCGCCAATGCCGTGGCAAACAATCTGGACGGCATGGGCTGCATCCCGGGGCAGGCCATCGGTCTGGCCATGATCACGGTGGTGGGCCGCTGCGTTGGCGCAGGGGACAATGAGCAGACCGTTTTCTACACCCGCAAGCTGCTGCTTTGGGCCTACATTTCCATGGGAATCTTCAACGGCGGCATCCTGCTCTTCCTCAAGCCGCTGGTGGGCATCTACGCCCTCTCCGGCGAGACCATGGCGCTGGCTATCCTGCTGGTGCAGATCCACGCAGGCAGCGGCCTGTTCCTGTGGCCGGCCTCCTTTGTTCTGCCCAACGCCCTGCGCGCGGCCAACGATGTGAAATTTACCATGGTGGTCTCTGTGCTCAGCATGGCCATCTGGCGGCTGGGATTCAGCTACCTGCTCTGTGTCAGGATGGGCTGGGGCGCTGTGGGTGTCTGGATCGCCATGGTCATTGACTGGGTCTGCCGTGTCATCTGCTTTGTGGCGCGCATGAAGAGCGGCGCATGGAAAACAAAATATCAGGCATAAGAAAGGAACAGGATATGAAACTGATCAGCTGGAACGTCAACGGCCTGCGGGCCTGCCTGACCCACGATTTTGCCGCAAGCTTTGCGGCGCTGGATGCCGACATCTTCTCGGTGCAGGAGACCAAGATGCAGCCGGGGCAGGCTGATTTTGCCCCCGAGGGCTACACCGAGTACACCTACTCTGCCGAGAAAAAGGGCTACTCCGGCACAGCCTGCTGGTGCAAAACGGCCCCGCTGGCCGTGACCACCGGCATCGGCAGGGAGGAGCACGACCACGAGGGCCGGGTGCTGACGCTGGAATATCCCGGCTTCTATCTGGTCAACTGCTACACGCCCAACAGTCAGGACGGCCTGAAGCGGCTGGACTACCGCATGACCTGGGAAGATGCGTTCCGGGCCTACCTGCTGGAGCTGGACGCGAAAAAGCCGGTCATCCTCTGCGGTGACCTGAACGTGGCCCACACCGAGATCGACATCAAGAATGCGAAGACCAACCGGATGAGCGCGGGCTTCACTGACCAGGAGCGGGCCAAGATGACCGAGCTGCTGGCGGTGGGCTTTACCGACACTTTCCGCGCGGTTCACCCGGACGAGGTGAAGTACAGCTGGTGGAGCTACCGCTTCCACGCCCGGGAAAAGAACGCGGGCTGGCGCATTGATTATTTCATCGTTTCAAACCGCATCGCCGACAAGGTGACCGCCGCCGAGATCCACAACGAGGTGTTTGGCTCCGACCACTGCCCGGTGGAGCTGGTCATCGACCTGTAAGCCGTTACGATCATGATCTTATAATAAGGAGAAACCTGGATGCTCAAGAATTATCTGATGGTGTTTTTTGTCTCGATGGTGCCGGTCATTGAACTGCGCGGTGCCATTCCGATCGGGCTGGGCATGGGCCTGCCTGCCCTGCCCACCTATCTGGTCTGCGTGCTCGGCAATATGCTGCCGGTGCCCTTTATCTATCTGTTTGCCCGCAAGTTCCTCATCTGGGGCTACCACAAACCGGTCATCGGGCCGGTGTGCAAGTTCTTCATCACCAAGGGGGAAAAGGGCGGCCGCAAACTGGAGGAAAAGGCCGGCAAGGGTCTGACCGTTGCCCTGCTGCTCTTTGTGGGGATCCCGCTGCCCGGCACCGGTGCCTGGACCGGTACGCTGGCAGCCTCCATTCTGGACATGAAGTTCAAGGATGTTCTCATTGCCTGCATGGGTGGCGTGCTGCTGGCGGGCATCATCATGGGTCTGGCAAGCGCCGGGCTGCTGGGCGCGGTCAGCGGGCTGTTTGCGGCAGGCTGACAAAACGCGGGCGCTTTTGTCGTGTAAAATGCCGGTAGCTTTTCTGCCCGCAGTATGCTACACTGAATAATAGTTGTGTGAAAACCGGAAGCCGCTTCCGGTCAGAAAGGACGTTGTAGAACATGGATCAGGCACTGAATCAGAAAATTGACGCATATATTGCGGAAAACAAGGAGCAGCTGCTGCAGGATATTGCGGCGCTGGTGGCCATTGACAGTGTAGAGGGCACCCCGGAGGAGGGCGCACCCTTCGGCGCAGGCCCCCGCGCAGCGCTGGACAAGACGCTGGAGCTGGCTGCAGGCATGGGTCTGGCGACCCGTAACTGCGAGAACTACATCGGCTATGCCGAGCTGGCCGGTGCAGACCCCGAGAAGTATCTGGCGACCATCTGCCATGTGGATGTGGTGCCCGTGGGCAACGGCTGGAGCCAGGACCCCTTTAAGATGCAGATCCGGGACGGCTGGATGATCGGCCGTGGTGTGGCCGATGACAAGGGCCCCATGGTGGCTACTCTGTACGCCTTGAAGTTCCTCAAGGAGGAGGGCGTTTCCCTGCGGTATCCCATCCGCGCAATGGTTGGCGACAACGAAGAGACCCACATGAACGATGTGGAATATTACCTCAAGAACTACCCGGCCCCGGTGTTCTGCTTCACCCCGGATGCAGAGTTCCCGGTGTGCAACGGCGAGAAGGGCCATTTCGGTGCGGAGCTGGTCAGCCCGGTCTGCAACGGCGAGATCAAGGAGTTTGAGGGCGGCGTTGCCAACAACGCAGTCCCCGACCGCGCCAGCGCACTGGTGGAGACCGACATCACCAAGCTGAAAAATGCCCCCAACATCACGCTGGAGCCGGAAGGCAATGGGGTGCGTATCCGGGGCTGGGGCAAGAGCGGCCATGCCGCCATGCCCGAGGGCACGGTCAACGCCATCGGTCTGGTGGTGAACTACCTGCTGGACAACGGCCTGTGCAACGATGCAGAGCGCGCCTATCTGGAAGCCCTGAAAAAGCTGCACGCTTCCACCGCAGGCACCGGCCTGGGCATCGACTGCGCCGACGGCCCCTTCGGCCCCCTGACCATCATCGGCGGCCGCATCTTCATGCGGGAGGGCCGGATCGTCCAGACCATGGACAGCCGTTACCCCACCTGCACCAACGCCGAGAAGATGAAGGAGCAGATCAAGGCGGCCATTGGCACGGGTGCTTCTCTGGAGAAGGCCGAGGGTGCCGAGCCCTTCTATATCGCAGCCGATACCCCCGCCATCAAGGCCTGCATCGAGACCTACAACGAGGTCACCGGCGAGAATGCCACGCCCTTTACCATGGGCGGCGGCACCTATGCCCGCCACTTCCCCTATGCGGTGAGCTTTGGCCCCGAGCACGAGGACATGGTGCTGCCTGAGTTCGGCGGCCCGATGCACGGTGCCAACGAGGCAGCTCCCATCGATAAGCTGCTGGAGGCCCTGAAGATCTACATCATCGCCCTGCTGCGGCTGGAGGAGATCGACTTCTGATGAACGTTCTGGTCATTGACGGCCAGGGCGGCGGTCTGGGCCGCCAGCTGGTGGCGGCCATCTCTGCCGCCTGCCCGGAAGCCCGGCTGACCGCCGTGGGCACCAACAGCCTTGCGACTTCGGCCATGCTCAAGGCGGGGACGGTCCGCGCCGCCACCGGCGAGAACGCCGTGGTCGTGAACTGCCGCACCGCGGATGTTATCGTGGGGCCCATCGGCATTGTGATCGCTGACGCGCTGCTGGGCGAGATCACCCCTGCCATGGCAGCGGCAGTCTGCCAGAGCCCTGCCCGGCGGGTGCTGGTGCCCATCAACCACTGTGAGAACATCGTGGTGGGCGTGCCCGACCAGCCCATCGGCCAGCTGGTGGCGGCAGCGGCACAAAAGGTCAAAGAACTGGCTGAAAACCCTTGTAAATAACAGAAAAGCAGCTGCGTTCCGTGTGTGCGGAGCGCAGCTGCTTTCGTTTTGCAGAAGCTTTGTGCAGTTTTTGCGGATAGTACCGCCATGCCAGCGGCTCCCCTATGAGGAAAGCTGGCACGCAAAGTGGGACCGAGAGGTTCAGCGCTGCTGTTTCTGGATGACCTCGTGGATGCTGGGGGGCACATCCCCCTGCGCGTCCTTTTCCAGCCTGCTGATGCGGCGGTCCAGCTCGGTGAGGCGCTGGGCCATGACATCCGGCAGATCCTGCTGGTCCAGGTCGTCGGCGGGGTTGACGGCCTTGTTGTTGATGCGCACCACCTCGGCGGGCACGCCCACGGCGGTGCAGTTGGCGGGCAGGTTGCGCAGCACAACGCTGCCTGCGCCGATGCGGGCGTTATCGCCGATATACACCGGGCCCAGCACCTTGGTGCCCGCGCCGATCAGCACATTGTTCCCCAGGGTGGGGTGGCGCTTGCCGGTGTCCTTGCCGGTGCCGCCCAGCGTCACGCCGTGGTAGATGGTGCAGTTGTCGCCGATCACGGTGGTCTCGCCGAACACGATGCCCATGCCGTGGTCGATGAACAGGCACCTGCCGATCTGGGCACCGGGGTGGATCTCGATGCCGGTCTTGTGGCGGCCATGCTGGCTGACCCAGCGGGCCAGGAAAAAGTGCCCGTGCTCATACAGCCAGTGGGCAATGCGGTGGTAGACCAGGATATGGAAGCCGGGGTACAGCAGGATGACCTCCAGCACGCTGCGTGCGGCGGGGTCCTTGCGCTGGATGTTCCGTGCGTCTTCCAATAAGCTCATGTGGGAAACCCTCCCTTTTGTTCAGCCGCCTCGGTGCGGCTCTCTCTTTTTGACAGATACTATAATAACACATGCAAACTTCAATGTACAGTGCTTTGGTAGGAATTGACGGAGAAAAATCCCCCTCCGCGCAGGGATTATGGGGCGGGAAACGGGTTTTCGGTAGAGTAGCCAAAATTCCGGGAGATACAGTCAAAACCTTTTCACACAGGAATCTTACAGAAAGCATTGACACATTTTGCGTTTCTATGATAAAATATAACGAAAACAAATGCGAAGGAAAAGGAGAAGCGGACGAATGCTGTCAAAAATGAACGCTGAACTGAAAAAGCAGTTTGCAGCCGTTTTTGCGGTGGGTTCCGTGTTTCCTTTTTTCGCCTTTTGAACTTTTCCGTTTGTGGAAAAGTTCTTTTTTTTGCCTGTCCGCGGGCAGCAATGCCCGCATCCGCCCATCCGAAATACGAACAGGGAGGTAAAAGAATATGCTGCTCATCAACGCTGTAAACGCTGCGGGCTGCCCGGTGGAGCTTTTCGTGAAAGACGGAAAGATCGCCGCCGTGGGTCAGGACCTTTCCGCACTGGCCGGGGAGGGGGAGACCGTCCTCGATGCCGGCGGGCTGACCGTGCTGCCCGCCTTTGTGGACCTGCACTGCCACTGGCGCACCCCGGGCTTTGAATATAAGGAGGACATTGCCACCGGAAGCATGGCTGCGGCCGCAGGCGGCTACACCTTTGTCAACCTGATGCCCAACACAAAGCCCGTCTGCTCCTCTGCCGCACAGGCAGCCATGGTGGAGCAGAAGGCCGCCGAGGTGGGCCTGTGCGATGTGAACCAGACTGTTTCCATCACCGAGAACTTTGACGGCAAGACCATCGACCACCTCAAGACCCTGCCCGCCAGCGTGAAGTTCATCACAGAGGATGGCCACGGTGTGCAGGATAACGCCACCATGGCCCGGGCCTTTGCCATCTGCACCCAGCGGGACATCACTGTGATGAGCCACGCCGAGGATATGGAGATCAGCCCCTGGGATTACCGGCTGGCCGAGGATCTGGAGACCGTGCGCAACTGCTGGCTGAGCGAGTACTACCAGACCAGGCTGCACATGTGCCACGTTTCCACCCGGGGCGCGCTGGAGGCCATCCAGATGGCCAAGCTGCGCGGCGCACCTGTGACCTGTGAGGTGACCCCGCATCACCTGTGGTTCAACAATGAGACCTGCGATTACCGGGTCAACCCGCCCATCCGCACCGCGGATGATGTGCAGGCGCTCATCGATGGCATCCGTTCCGGTGTGGTGGATGCCATTGCCACCGACCACGCTCCCCACTCCGAGGAAGACAAGCTGAAGGGCATGGCCGGTATGGTGGGCAGCGAGACCGCCTTTGGGGTCTGCTACACCAAGCTCTGCAGGGAAGAGGGCCTGCCGCTGGAACTGCTGGTGCACCTGATGAGCACCCGCCCGGCAGAGATCCTGGGCCTTGCCAAGGGCCAGCTGGAGCCCGGCTATGATGCAGACTTCGTGCTGGTGGATCTCGACACCCCCTACACCGTGGACAAGGAAAAGCTGCACTCCAAGAGCCATAACTGCCCCTTTGATGGTGCACAGCTCTACGGCAGGGTCTATGCCACCATCAAGGGCGGCAAGCTGACCTATCAGGCTGAGGAGTAAAAGTCAGAACGTATCACTTCACCTCTTTGCCAAGGGCTCCCCTACTAGGGGAGCTGGCAGCGCGTCAGCGCTGACTGAGAGGTTTAATTCGTAATAAGAGAGTATGGAGGAACCCGACAATGACAAACATGGACAAGCTTTACGAAGCAGTTGCAGCCCGCGGCCCGGTGTGTGTGGGTCTGGACACTGATTTCAGCTACCTGCCCGCTGACTTTGTGGACACCACCCTGACCAAGGGAGAGAACATCGTCCGCTTCAACAAGAAGGTCATCGATGCCACCAAGGCTGTGGCTGGCTGCTACAAGGTGCAGATCGCATACTACGAGTCCCTGGGTCTGGAGGGCATGAAGGCCTACGCCGAGACCCTGGCCGCTGTCCGCGAGGCTGGTATCCCTGTCATCGCCGATATCAAGCGCGGCGATATCGCCAAGACCGCCGAGATGTACGCCATGGGCCACTTCACCGGCGACTTCGAGTCCGATTTCGTCACCCTGGCCCCCTACATGGGTCTGGATTCCATCAGCCCCTACCTGCCCTATGCCGAAAAGCAGGGCAAGGGTATGTTCGTCCTCTGCCGCACCTCCAACGGCGGTGCCAAGGACTTTGAGTATGAGAAGCTGGCAGACGGCCGCCACGTCTACGATCTGGTGGGCGACAAGCTGAACGCTCTGGGCAAGGACTACATGGGCGAGCACGGCTACTCCTCCATCGGTCTGGTCATCGGCGGCACCCACATCGAGGAGGCCACCGAGATCCGCGCCAAGTATCAGGACAGCTTCTTCCTCATCCCCGGCTACGGCGCACAGGGCGGCAAGGCGGAGGATATTGCCCAGTACCTGACCAAGGGCAACGGCGGCGTGGTCAACTCCAGCCGCGGCATCCTGCTGGCCTACAAGAAGCAGCCCGGCGTGGCTTTTGATGAGGCCGCTTACAACGAGTGTGTGAACATGAAGGAGGCCATTGCTCATGCGTGCAGCCTGCTGTGAAGCCACCGTTCTGAGCCATGAGAGCATCCTGCCGGACATCCGGCTCCTGCGTGCCCTCTGGCCTGACCGGGAGCATGCCCCCCACGCCGGGCAGTTCTTTACCCTGCGTGCCTGGGGTGCTGATGAGGCCCCCTTCCTGTCCCGCCCCATCAGCGTGCACAAGTGGGAGCCGGAGACCCAGACCATTGAGTTCCTGTATCAGGTCATCGGCGAGGGCACTCACAAAATTGCCCAGCTGAAGACCGGCGATACCTTCCAGCTGACCGGCCCCATGGGCAACGGCTTTGATATCCCGGCCCTGGCCGAACAATACCATAAGATCGCTGTGGTGGGCGGCGGCATTGGCACCGCCCCCATGTATCAGGTCACCCGGGAACTGGCAGCTGCAGGCTGCAGGCCCGATGTGTTCTTCGGCTTCCGGGATACCCCTTACTGCATGGAAGAGTACCGCTCCATCGCAAATGTGGTAAAGGTATCCACCGATACCGGCGCAGTGGGCTTCCACGGCTTTGTGACCCAGCTGTATGACCCGGCAGATTACGATGCCGTGCTGATCTGCGGCCCCACCGTGATGATGAAAAACGCTGCCCGGATCTGTGCCGAAAAGGGCACCCCCTGCTTCGTGAGCCTGGAAAAGAAGATGGCCTGCGGCATTGGTGCCTGCCTTGGCTGCACCTGCGAGACCAAGGGCGGCGAGGGCAAGAGCGTGTGCAAGAATGGCCCGGTCTTTGATGCAACGGAGGTGTTCTTCTGATGGCTGACCTGAAAACAAACCTGCTGGGCTTTGTGATGAACAGCCCGGTCATCGGCGCTTCCGGCACTGTGGGCTACGGTGTGGAGTACGAGGAACTGGCCGATTTTTCCAAGATCGGCGGCATCTCCGGCAAGGGCCTGACCCTGCACGGCCAGTACGGCAACAAGGGTGAGCGCCTGTGGGAGACCCCCTCCGGTCTCATCAACAGCATCGGCCTGCAGAACCCCGGCGTTCAGCACTTCATTGACGTGGAGCTGAACGAGATGCTGGAGCTCAAGCAAAAATACGGCACAGTGGCCATTGCCAATCTGGGTGGACACAGTGAGGAAGAGTATGTTGAGGGTGCGGCTCTGCTGAGCGAGAGCGCTGTGGACATCGTGGAGCTGAACATCTCCTGCCCCAATGTCAAGGTGGGCGGCATGGCCTACGGCGTGAAGGCTGAGGCCGCCGGTGAGGTGGTGCGGATGGTCCGCGCGGCCTGCAAAAAGCCCCTGATGGTCAAGCTGAGCCCCCAGGCAGAGAACATCCCCGAGATGTGCAAGGCTGTGGAGGCCGCCGGTGCGGATGCCATCAGCCTGACCAACACCTTCCAGGCCTGCGCCATCGATCTGGAAAAGCGCAAGCCGGTGTTCAACAACATCTTTGCCGGTCTGTCCGGCCCGGCGGTGCGGCCCATTGCCCTGCGCATGGTCTGGCAGGCAGTGGGTGCCGTGAACATCCCGGTGGTGGGTCTGGGTGGCATTGCCACCGGCCGTGACGCACTGGAATTCATCATGGCAGGTGCCACGGCGGTGCAGGTGGGCGCGGCAAACTTTGCCAACCCCCGCGCCATGGAGACCATTGCCGATGAGATGGCACAGTGGATGGATGCCCACGGCGTGAAAACGCTGGAGGAGATCCGCGGCTGCGCACGAAATGCTGAATAATCGAGCTGATATACCAGAATAAACACGGTTTATGCGTATAAAGTGAAAATTTGCGCATAAATTTGCAATTGCTGCAAAAGCGTGGTACAATACCGTTCAAAAGATATTTTTCATAAAAAAGAGAGGGAGAACTACAATGAGTGAAGCACTTGAAATTCTGAAGAGCTGTGACGCATTCCTGGAGGGCCATTTCCTGCTCTCCTCCGGCCGCCATTCCAGCGCATACTGCCAGATGGCCTACCTGCAGCAGTACCCTGACCGCTGCGCCGAGGTAATGAAGGCTGTGGCCGATCAGATCAAGAAGCTGGATGTGGATGTCATCGTGGGACCTGCCATGGGCGGCATCGTCTATGCTTACGAGCTGGCCCGCCAGACCGGCAAGCGCGCCATCTTCACCGAGCGCGTGGACAATGTGATGACCCTGAAGCGCTTTGCCATCCAGCCGGGTGAGAAGTGCATCATTGCTGAGGACGTTGTCACCACCGGCATCTCCTCCCTGGAGACCAAGCGCGTGATCGAAGAGGCCGGCGGCATCTGCCTGGGCATCACCTGCGTGGTGGACCGCACCAAGCCTGAGGCTCCGTCTCCCATTCCCATCCTGGCCAGCGCCCTGAAGCTGGACCTGCCCAACTACGCACCCGAGGAGTGCCCCATCTGCAAGGAGGGCAAGCTGCCCCTGGTTCACCTGGGCAGCCGCAAGATGAAGCAGGAAGCCAAGCAGACCCTGTAACTTGACAACAACCGTGTTGAAACAAGGAGTACCTATGAACGCTTATCTTCTTTTGGCAAACGGCATGGTCTTTGCAGGCCAGTCAGTGGGTGCTGAGGGCGTTACCGTGGGCGAAGTCGTCTTTGCCACCGGTATGGTGGGCTTTGAAGAGACCCTGACCGACCCCAGCTACTACGGCCAGATCATCACCCAGACCTATCCCCTCATCGGCAACTACGGCATGAACAAGGACGATATGGAGTCGGATTGCATCTGGGCCAAGGGCTACATTGTGCGCGAGGCCTGCACCACCCCCTCCAACTGGCGCTGTGAGGAGACGCTGGACAGCTTTTTGAAGAAAAACAATACCATCGGCATCGAGGGCATCGACACCCGCCACCTGACCCGCATCATCCGGGAGAGCGGCGTGATGAACGGTGCCATCCTGACCACCTTTGACCCCGCTGACCCTGCCAACAAGGCCGAGACGGAGAAGCTGCTGGAGACCATCCGCGCCTATGCCGTGACGGATGCCGTCAAGAGCGTGACCTGTGAGAAGCCCGAGGTCTTTAACGAGAAGGGCGAGACCCACATCGTGCTGATGCACTACGGCTGCAAGCGCAATATCGTGCGCTGCCTGGTCAAGCGCGGCTGCAAGGTAACGGTGATGCCCGCCTTTGCCACCGCTGAGGAAGTGGCTGCCCTGAACCCGGACGGCATCATGCTGTCCAACGGCCCCGGAGACCCCGCCGAGCCGGTGGAGATCATTGAGAACCTGAAGCAGATCTTTGCGCTGGGCATCCCCACCTTCGGCATCTGCCTGGGCCACCAGCTCAGCGCTCTGGCCGCCGGTGCCAAGACCATGAAGCTGAAGTATGGCCACCGCGGTGCCAACCAGCCTGTCACTGATTTTGAGTCGGGCCGCACCTTCATCACCAGCCAGAACCACGGCTATGCGGTCGTGGGCGAGGAGCTGCCCGCCGAGATGGGCGAGGTGGCACAGGTGAACGCCAACGACGGCACCTGCGAGGGCATCAAGTACAAGAAGTGGAACTGCTTCACGGTCCAGTTCCACCCGGAAGCCAACGGCGGCCCCAAGGATACGGAGTTCCTGTTCGACCGCTTCCTGAACAATGTCAAAGCAGCAAAAAAGGAGGTGCGCTGAAATGCCCAAGGACCCCAGAATCAAAAAGGTGCTGGTCATCGGCTCCGGCCCCATCATCATCGGCCAGGCCGCTGAGTTCGACTACTCCGGCACCCAGGCGTGCCGCGCCCTGAAAGCAGAGGGCATTGAGACCGTTCTGCTCAACTCCAACCCCGCTACCATTATGACCGACCCGGATGTGGCCGATCATGTCTATATTGAGCCCATGACCCTTGAGGTGGTGGAGCGCATCCTGGAGATCGAGAAACCCGACTCCGTTCTGCCCAACCTGGGCGGCCAGATGGGCCTGAACCTCTCCATGGAGCTGGCCCGTTCCGGCTATCTGGACCGCACCGGCATCCGCCTGCTGGCCTGCAAGCCTGAGACCATCGACCGCGCCGAGGACCGCGAGCTGTTCAAGGAGACGATGGAAAAGCTGCATCAGCCCATCATCCCCTCTGAGGTCGTGGAGACCCTGCAGGATGCGCTGGCCTGTGCGGACCGCATCGGCTACCCTGTCATCGTCCGCCCTGCCTTTACCATGGGCGGTACCGGCGGCGGCATCTGCGAAAACAAGGAAAAGCTCATCGAGATCGGCACCAACGGCCTGCGGCTTTCCCCCATCCATCAGATCCTGGTGGAAAAGTGCATCGCCGGTTGGAAAGAGATCGAGTACGAGGTCATGCGTGACCACAAGGGCAACGTGATCACCGTCTGCAACATGGAGAACCTGGACCCCGTCGGTATCCACACCGGCGATTCCGTGGTCGTGGCTCCCTCCCAGACCCTGACCGATCACGAGTACCAGATGCTGCGTACCGCCGCACTGGATATCATCACCGAGCTGGGTATCGAGGGTGGCTGCAACTGCCAGTTTGCCCTGAAGCCCGACAGCTACGATTACGCGGTCATCGAGGTCAACCCCCGTGTGTCCCGCTCCTCCGCTCTGGCCTCCAAGGCCACCGGTTACCCCATTGCTAAGGTGGCCACCAAGATCGCCATCGGCTATACGCTGGACGAGATCACCAATGATGTCACCGGCAAGACCTGCGCCTGCTTTGAGCCTGCGCTGGACTACATCGTGGTCAAGTACCCGAAGTGGCCCTTTGATAAGTTCGTCTACGCCGATAAGTCTCTGGGCACCCAGATGATGGCCACCGGCGAGGTGATGAGCATTGGCAACAGCTTTGAGGCGGCCATGATGAAGGCGGTCTCCTCCATCGAGCTGGGTATGGACACCCTGACCCACAAGCCCTTTGAGGAGCTGACCGATGACGAGATCGTGGCCCACCTGCATGTGCAGGATGCGGAGCGCGTGTTCTGTGTCTACGAGGCCCTCAAGCGCGGCATCGACCACGAGACCATCTGGAAGATCACCAAGATCGACTGGTGGTTCCTGGATAAGATGCAGCACCTGGCTGACCTGGAAAAGGGTCTGGCAAAGTGCAACGGCGTTCTGAGCCTGGAGCAGTATCAGACCGCCAAGAAGTATGGCTTCCAGGATAAGACCATCAAGCGTCTGGCACAGGTGGATGCTCTGCCTGTGGAGAACTACCGCGCCGGTTTCAAGATGGTCGATACCTGTGCTGCTGAGTTCTCGGCCAACACCCCGTACTTCTACTCCACCTACGACGGCGACAACGAGGCCGCCGAGTTCATTGCTGCCAGAGAGGCAGAGGCTGCCGCCAACGGCCAGCCCAAGAAGAAAAAGGTGCTGGTCTTTGGCTCCGGCCCCATCCGCATCGGTCAGGGCATCGAGTTCGACTACTGCTCTGTCCACTGTGTCTGGACTCTGAAGAACCACGGCTGCGAGGCCATCCTCGTCAACAACAACCCCGAAACCGTCTCCACCGACTTTGACACCGGCGACCGTCTGTACTTCGACCCCCTGAACCCGGAGAGTGTGGACAACATCATCGCCACCGAAAAGCCCGATGCCTGCGTGGTCCAGTTCGGCGGCCAGACCGCCATCAAGCTGGCAAAGCACATGGATGAGATCGGCCTGCCCATCCTGGGCACCCCGGCGGATGCCATTGACGAAGCAGAGGATCGTGAGCGCTTTGACGAACTGCTGGAGCGCTGCAAGATCCCCCGTGCGCCCGGCCGCACCGTGTTCAATCTGGAGGAGGCTCTGGCTGCTGCTGATGAGATCGGCCTGCCTGTCCTGATGCGTCCCTCCTACGTTCTGGGCGGTCAGAACATGATCGTGGCCTACACCAAGGCCGATGTCATCGAGTACATGGGCGTTATCACCGAGCACGTGGACATGGATCACCCTGTCCTGCTGGATAAGTATATCATGGGTACCGAGTGTGAGGTCGATGCCATCTGCGATGGCGAGAACTTCCTCATCCCCGGCATCATGGAGCAGGTGGAGCGTACCGGTGTCCACTCCGGCGACTCGATCTGTGTCTACCCGGCACAGCATCTGACCCAGGCCGAGATCGACACCATGGTGGATTACACCGGCCGCTTTGCCCGCGAGCTCCACGTCACCGGTCTGGTCAATGTCCAGTACGCTGTTTCCAACGGCAAGGTCTATGTCATCGAGGTCAACCCCCGTTCCTCCCGTACCGTGCCTTACATCTCCAAGGTCACCGGCGTGCCCATGGTGGATCTGGCCGTGCGCTGCTGCCTGGGTGAGAAGCTGGCAGATATGGGCTACGGCACCGGCCTGCACCCCAACGCCCCCTATGTGGCCGTTAAGGTGCCTGTGTTCAGCTTTGAGAAGCTGCACGGCGTGGATACCCAGTTCGGCCCTGAGATGAAGTCTACCGGCGAGGTGCTGGGCATTGCCCCCAACTATCACGATGCCCTGCTCAAGGGCCTGATCGGCGCGGGCTATACCTTTAAGACCCCCGGCCCCGCCTCCTGCTGCATCTTCACGGTGAAGGACAGCGACAAGCCCGAGTTCGTGGATATCGCCTGGAAGCTCAAGAGCATGGGCTATAAGCTGTACGGCACCTCCGGCACCTGTGCATGGCTCAACAAGCACATGGTCCCCTGCAACGAGGTGCGCAACATGTCCGGCGAATCCCCCAACATCGTGGACCTGCTCCAGAGCGGTCTGGTGGACTATGTGTTCTCCACCAGTGCCAAGGGCCGCGACCCCAAGCGCGATTCTGTCCGTCTGCGCCGCAAGGCTGTGGAGCTGAGCATCCCCTGCATCACTGCTGTGGATACCGCCAATGCTCTGGTCGATTGCCTGCGCAGCGACCATGACCTGAAGAATATCCCGCTGGTGGATATTGCAACGCTGTATCATAAAAAATAACGTGCAAAATGTAACTCGTGCGCAATATTGTGCGTTTCGTGCGCAATCTCTCGTAATGAGGGGCTGCATTTGTTATACTCAACAACGCAAAATTTGCCAAAAGACGTTACTTTTGGACGTTCCAGGAGGATATCGATACAATGACTCGTTCCCAGATGATCGAAACCGTGGCACGCAAGACCGGCTTTACCGAAGCACAGGTCGAGACCACGATGGACGCTTTGTTTGACCAGATCGCTGACTGCCTGCGTGCAGACGAGAAGGTGACCATTGCCGGCTTTGGCCGTTTTGAGATGCGTCCCCGCAAGCCCAAGGCTTACACCAACCCCAAGACCAAGGTCTCCAGCCGTCTGGAGTCCACCTCCATCCCCGGCTTCAAGGCCAGCGGCCGTTTCAAGCAGAAGCTGGAAGCAGGCCGTGCCGCCGCTCAGAGCGTGGAAGAGACCGCCTGAGCGCGTACATCCCAGATCCAACCGCAGAGCCGTGCCCCAAAAGGGCGCGGCTCTTTTTGCGTGCTGACAAGCGCCGCGTTTCATGGTATACTGAACAAAACAAGGGTAGAAGGATAAGGAGTATCAAACATGCTTTACAGTGAGTTGCAGTGCAGTGAAGCCATCCACAAGGCCGTGGAGCGGATGGGTTTTGCAGAGATGACGGAAGTTCAGGAAAAGACCATCCCTGTGATGCTGGCAGGCCGGGATGTGATCGCCAAGGCCCCCACCGGCACCGGCAAGACCTGTGCCTTCGGCATCCCGGTGGCGGAACATATCGACCCGGAAAAGAAGTACCCGCAGGCTGTGATCATGGCCCCCACCCGGGAGCTTGCCCAGCAGATCGCCGAGGAGCTGACCGAGCTGACCTGCTTTATGCCTGAGGTGCAGGTGGCCTGCGTGTACGGCGGTGCCAACATGGAAAAGCAGGCCAGGCGTTTGGCCGAGGGCTGCCAGATCGTGGTGGCCACCCCGGGCCGCCTGATGGACCACTATAAGCACCACAGCATCGATCTGGCCCATGTGACCCAGGTGGTGCTGGACGAGGCCGATGAGATGCTGAACATGGGCTTTTATAAGGATGTGCGGCATATCATTGAGCTGATGAAGGCCCGCAAAAGCCTGTCCATGTTCTCCGCCACCATCAGCCGCGAGGTCATGGATATCGGTTGGCTGTATCAGAACAACGCCGAGGAGATCACCGTTCAGCCCAGGGAGGAGAGCCAGCCCAAGATCACCCAGTACATGCTGGAGACCTCCGGCCGCAACAAGCTGTCCGACCTGGCTCAGATCATCATCGGCGAGGGTTACAAGCGGGTCATGGTGTTCTGCGATACCAAGTTCAATACCGCCACCCTGGCCAACCAGCTGGCCCGTCTGGGCTTCTCTGTGGACTGTCTCCACGGCGACCTCTCCCAGAAGGAACGCAACCAGATCATGCAGAACTTCCGGGATGGCAGGCTGGCTATCCTTGTAGCCACCGATGTGGCCGCCCGCGGCATCGATGTCTCGGATGTGGATGCGGTCATCAACTACGATGTCCCCGGCGACAACGAACATTACACCCACCGGATCGGCCGCACCGGCCGCGCCAAAAAGGAGGGCGTGAGCTATCTGTTCTATGTGCCCGAGGAGAAAAAGCGGGTGCAGGAGCTTCTCCGCCTGACCCGCAACACCGACCTGTGCACCCCGGTCCACTTTGATTTCAACCATGAGCGCATCGTGGTGGAGAAAAAACAGGACAATGCCGACCGGTTCCAGATCAAGTGCTATTTTTAAAGGAAGAAACTCCCCCAGTCTGCTCCGCAGACAGCCCCCTCAAGGAGGGAGCATGTCCGTACGGTAAGCCTCCCTCTCTGAGGGAGGTGTCGAGCGAATGCGAGACGAAGGGAGTTCTTTTTTCAAAAAACCATTGACCTTCCCCTTTCTGGAAGGTGTAAGATGATGCCTGTAAGGAGGCTGCGGAGCCAATGAAGATCAACGAGGTGGAAGCTGCCGTAGGCGTGACCAAAAAGAATATCCGCTTTTATGAGGAGGAGGGGCTCATCAGCCCCCGGCGGGAGCCCGGCAACGGCTACCGCAGTTACTCGGAGGCGGATGTCGAGCGTCTGCGGCGCATCAAACTGCTGCGCAAACTGGATGTGCCGCTGGCCGAGATCCGGCAGATGCTGGAGGGAGAGTGCACGCTGGCTGAGGGAATGACCCGTCAGCTGGAACGCTTGCACACCCGCCGCACCGATCTGGACGAGGCAGTGAACTTCTGCACTCTGCTTCAAAGGGAACCTGTCAGCCTCAATGAACTGGATGTGGAACAGACGCTGGCGCGCCTGACTGCAAAGGAAGAACAGGGAGTGAGTTTTGTGAACATTGAGCAGACAGACCGGAAAGCAGAACGGGTCCGGGGTGCACTGTTGGGGGCAGGGCTGTTTACGGCCCTGATGCTGTTCATCATGGGCATCATGGTGTGGGCCTCCTGCGTGGACCCGGAGGAGGCTCCGCCGCTGCCGCTGCTGGTGGTGCTGGTTGGCATCCCGGCGGGCTGCATCATCGGCACGCTGAAGGTGCTGGTGGATCGTCTCAAAGAGATCGGAAAGGGAGAAGAAGATGCTTATCGTAACTATTAACGAAGTCCCCGGTAAAAAGATCGAGGCTCTGGGGGTGGTGCGGGGCAGCACCGTGCAGAGCCGCAACCTTGGTCACGACATCATGGCCGGGTTCCGCACCCTTGTGGGCGGCGAAGTCACCGACTACGCTGAGATGCTCACCGAGGCCCGGCAGATCGCCACAGGCCGCATGGCAAAGAATGCGGAGGAACTGGGAGCCGATGCTGTGGTTGGGATGCGTTACGCCTCCGCCAGTGTCATGCAGGGCGCAGCAGAGGTCATTGCTTACGGAACGGCGGTGAAATTTGTATGAGTAAAAAAGAAAAGCAGGGCTTTTCCCTTTATTTCCTGATCGCTTTTGGTCTGGCGTGGCTGTGCCAGGTGGGCGGCTGTATGGCCTTGCTCCAGCAGAAGAATGCCATGCTGTATCAGCTGGCGTTGATCGGCACCATGTTTTGCCCGCTGCTGGCTGTGCTGCTGGTGCAAAAAGTGTTTCTGCGCCAGCCTGTCGGTATCGGCTGGAAGGTGCAGGGCAAACGGCGGTTCTGGCTGGCTGCATGGTTTGGCCCGGCGGTGTTCACCCTGCTGGGCGCAGTGCTGTATTTTGCCGTGTTCCCCTCCCGGCTGGACTTTTCCTGCAGCTGGCTGGTAGCCGCCTACGGCGGTGAGATGGATGCCCAGACCCTGCGCAGCGAGCTGGGGGTCTCTACCCTCAGCTATCTGCTGCAAAACGGGCTGTTTGCGGTGATTCTTGCCCCCGCCATCAACATGTTTCCCGCGCTGGGCGAGGAGGCCGGCTGGCGCGGCTACATGATGCCCCGCCTGAAGGCGCGGTTCGGTCTGCTGAATGGCCGTCTGCTGGGCGGCGTTGTGTGGGGTGTCTGGCATTGGCCCCTGATGCTGCTGGTGGGTTACGAGTATGGCACAAACTATCTGGGCGCACCGGTGCTGGGGCTTGTAGTGTGGTGTGTGGTCTGCTTTGCCCTGAACACCCTGCTGGATCTCCTCTACGAGAAAACAGGCTGTATTTGGGTGCCTGCCATTGCGCATGGGGCTTTCAATGCCATTGCGGCGCTGCCACAGGTACTGATCACCCCGGCAGATGCATATTATAATGTACTGGGTCCCATGCCCATCGGTTTGATCTCTGTGCTGCCCATGCTTGCTGTGGCAGTAGGATTGACCCTGCATCAGATGAAACGGGAACAGTAAGAAGAAAACGCAGTCCCCGGCGGTCAGATCGACTGCCGGGGATTTTCTGTGCCTATAATATAAATAAGGAAAGCAGGCAGAAGGATGTCGCAAAACCCTGCCCGGAAGCACTCATTTTGCGAAATATAGAAAAAACTCAAAAAAGATGCAAAAAAGTGTTGACAGAAGGCTGGGGATGTGGTATTATACTTGAGCGCCAAGGGCCGCCGGAAAGAATGACTTCTGAAAGCGGCAGAAGCAAAGCGAA
>ENA-OQNO01000165-OQNO01000165.1-human-gut-metagenome-genome-assembly--contig:-NODE-165-length-82695-cov-21.498450_pt1 | contig 82695 bp, 65 predicted proteins | sample MGYA00242629_ERZ504880 | MGnify/ENA primary metagenome ERZ504880 (study PRJEB26092, sample SAMD00036377) | human gut metagenome | host: Homo sapiens | study: EMG produced TPA metagenomics assembly of... | reverse complement strand
ACCAAGGTTGAGATCACTGCGATCAACGGCTAAGGAGGTAAATTACAATGGCACATAAAAAGGGCGTAGGCAGCACCAAGAACGGCCGCGATTCCGCAGCACAGCGTCTGGGCACCAAGCGTGCAGACGGTCAGTTCGTTCTGGCCGGCAACATCCTGGTTCGTCAGCGTGGCACCCACATCATGCCGGGTGAGAACGTTGGCAAGGGCAGCGATGACACCCTGTTTGCTCTGGTTGACGGCACCGTCCGTTTTGAGCGCGTGGGCAAGAGCGGCAAGAAGTGCAGCGTGAAGCAGTAACTTCTGCCTGAAAAACTGCAACCCAAAGAGCCGGACCCTCGTGGCCCGGCTCTTTTCAGATTCTAGGAGGGGCTGTATGGCAGCACAAACCAATTTTATCGATATCGCCACCATCTGGCTCCATGCGGGCAAGGGCGGCGATGGTGCAGTGAGCTTCCATCGCGAGAAGTTCGTGGCCGCTGGCGGCCCGGACGGCGGTGATGGCGGCCGCGGCGGTGACATCATCTTTGTGGCGGACGATCATCTTTCCACCCTGATGGACTTCCGCTACAAGCGCAAGTACACTGCCCCCGAGGGCGGCAAGGGCGGCGCAAGCCTCTGCCACGGCAAGAATGCCGAAAACCTCATCATCAAGGTGCCGCTGGGCACCGTGATCAAGGACGCTGAGAGCGGGCTGGTCATCGCGGACCTGTCCGACCACACCCCCGTCACCATCGCAAAGGGCGGCCGCGGCGGCTACGGCAACGCGCATTTTGCAACGCCTACCCGCCAGATCCCCAAGTTTGCCAAGCCCGGTATGCCCGGCGAGGACATCCAGGTGACGCTGGAGCTGAAGCTGATCGCTGACGTGGGCCTGATCGGCTTTCCCAATGTGGGTAAGTCCACCCTCATCTCCACCATCAGTGCGGCCAAGCCCAAGATCGCGAACTATCACTTCACCACGCTGGTGCCCACCCTGGGTGTCGTGTCGGTGGGTGAGGGCGCAAGCTTTGTCTGTGCCGACATCCCCGGCCTGATCGAGGGTGCCAGTGAGGGCATCGGTCTGGGCCACGACTTCCTGCGCCATGTGGAGCGCTGCCGCCTGCTGCTGCATGTGGTGGATGTCTCCGGCAGCGAGTGCCGTGAGCCGGTGGAGGACTTTGAAAAGATCAACGAGGAGCTGGCAAAGTTCAGCCCCGAGCTGGCACAGCGCCCCCAGATCGTGGTGGGCAACAAATGCGACCTGGCCACCGAGGAGCAGATCGAGAGCTTCCGCAGCTATGTGGAGGGCAAGGGCCTGACCTTTGTGCCCATCTCTGCCGCCACCATGCAGGGCGTGCGGGAGCTGCCGGGCCTGGTCTACAACCGCCTGAAGGATATCCCGCCGGTGCCCGTGTTCACCCCCGAGTACAAGAAGCCCGAGCCCAAGGCCAACGACCGTGCTTATACCATCCAGCGGATGGAGGCCCATGTGTGGAGCATCGACGCGCCCTGGCTGGAGTATATCCTGGCCGGCAGCAATGTGGATGACTACGAGAGCCTGCAGTATTTCCAGCGTCAGCTGGACGAGAGCGGCATCCTGGCCGAACTGGTGGAAAAGGGCGTGCAGGAGAACGACACCATCCTCATTGGTGAGTATCAGTTCGATTATATCTTCTAAAAAGGAGAGGGCCCTCTCAGTCTCGCTGCGCTCGCCAGCTCCCCCGAAGGGGGAGCCAACGCATCTGACGGGTTCACAGCTTCTGTTTTGCTGAATCCTGTCTGAAAGCTGCAAGTGCCTCTCCCCTTTGGGAGAGGTGGCATTGCGTAAGCAATGACGGAGAGGGCGAGGATTACAATAATGCAGGAAGAAACCATCGACCCCCGTGAGCTGAACCCGCTGGCACTGGCCTTTGTGGGGGACAGTGTGCTGGAACTGCTGGTGCGCACCCGTCTGGCACGGCACCACCGGATGTCGGCAGGCAAGCTCAATGTGGAAAAGGTCAAGTATGTCTCGGCCCGGGCACAGTTCCGGGAGGAGCAGCTGCTGGAGCCGCTCTTCACAGAGGAGGAGCTGGCCGTGTTCAAGCGGGGCCGCAACGCCAGCAAGGCCAGTGTGGCCAAGCACGCTTCCCCCGAGGAATACCGCGCTTCCACCGGCTTTGAGTGTCTGTTGGGCTGGCTCTACCTCACCGGGCAGATGGCCCGTGTGGAAGAGCTGTTCGATGCCCTGTGGCAGCAATTTGACCCGAACCAGAAATAAAACGCGAAAGCCCGCTGCTTTCCGCACTGGAAAACAGTGCAGGGAAGGCAGCGGGCTTTCTTATGCGGTGTTACTTCTTGTTCTTGGCACCCTCGTCGTCAGCACCCTTGGTATACTGATTGGGGTGCTTGTGCTCGTTGGTGGTCTGATTGGTGGTGCGGTTCTGGCTCTGGTTCTTGCAGTTGTTCGTGCGGTTTTCGGTGCGATTCTCGCTGTGGTCCTTCATGGTTCGTTACTCCTTTCGTGAGGGGGCTTTCCCTCACAGCCTTAGTTTTGCCGCGAACGGCGGCTTTATTCATGGGAGGATAAGCTTTCATGCCTACGGAATATTTTGAGCGCCGGGAGCGCGCTCTGCTGGGCGACCGGTTCGATGCTCTCTATGCCACCCCGCAGGAGAATGCTGCCCGGGGCGTGACGGTCTCGGCCCTGCGTGCTGCGCCGGAGCAGTTTGCCGCGCGGGCAGATTTTCCGGTGGAACCCTCGCCCTTCTGCAAGGCGGGCTTTGTGGTGCAGGACTCTGCCTTCAAGCCCGGGCGGCACCCCTACCACCATGCGGGCGTGTTCTACTCGCAGGAGCCTTCCGCTTCCAGTGCCGCGCCCCTGCTGGGGGTCCGGCCCGGGATGCGGGTGCTGGATACCTGCGCGGCCCCCGGCGGCAAGAGCAGCCAGCTGGCGGCAGCGCTGGGCGGGCAGGGGCTGCTGGTGAGCAACGAGTTCGTTGCCGCCCGCGCCGAGGTGCTCCGGAGCAATCTGGAGCGGATGGGCGTGCCCAACGCCGTGGTGCTGAACGAGGACACCGGCCGCATTGCCGCCGCTCTGCCGGAATTCTTTGACCGTGTTCTCGTGGATGCGCCCTGCTCCGGCGAGGGAATGTTCCGCAAGGAAGCCGTGGCTGTGACCCAGCATTGTGAAGCGCTGGTGAAGCAGTGCGCCGCACTGGGGACACAGATCCTGGACAACGCGGCGGCCTGCCTGGCCCCCGGCGGCGAGATGATCTTCTCCACCTGCACCTTTGCCCCGGAAGAGGACGAGGGACAGGTGGCGGCGTTTTTGCAGCGCCACCCGGAGTTCACGCTGGCCGATGTGTTCGGCAATGTGGATTACAGCTTTGGCAGCCCGGGTGAGGCAAACCGCACCGGCGGCCTGCCGCTGGATGTGAATAAAGTGCGCCGGATCTGGCCCTGTCAGGGCGGCGAGGGGCATTTTATTGCCCGTCTGGTCAAGGCTGGCACGCCGCGGGCGCTGCCTGCCCCCGGAACCTATACGGCAGAGGAAGAGCTCTGGCTGGCTGCTGCCGCAGAGCAGAGCAAAAAGCAGAAGGGCGGCAAGCCTGCCAAGGCCCCGGATGCCCGCAGCGCCCGCCGGGAGAACAGCCGTGCCCTGCGGGAGGCGGTGCAGGGCCGCAGCGCCCGCAGCCGGGATGCCGGGGCAGGGGAGGCCACCCCGGCCCAGAGCCGTGCAGCATGGCAGGAGTTTGCCCGGCAGTATTTCCCGGCGCTGGCGGGCCGCCCTGCCGTGGTGCATGGCGGAAGTGTTCTGCTGCCCGTGCCCTTCCCGCAGACGGGACTGCATGTCCTGCGGGCGGGGGTGTTCGTGGGCAGCGTGCAGAAGGGCCGTTTCGTGCCGGAGCACCACCTGTTCACGGCGTTCGGTGCGCTCTGCACCAACCGCGAAGCACTGACTCTTGCCGACCCGCGGGTAACGGAGTACCTTTCCGGCCGTGAGATCGCCGCGGACACTGCCGCCGATGGCTGGTGCTGCGTGACCGTGGACGGCTGCCCCATGGGCGGCGGCAAGGTGTCGGGCGGACGGGTCAAAAATCATTACCCCAAGGCCCTGCGGCTGCTGTAAACCGGCCTGAAAAGCCGGTTTTCCAACACGAACAGGCGAAAAACACGCCCGGAGCCCTTGAATGGGATTCGTGATTGTGCTACAATAATAAAGTTAGATTTTGTGTGCTGCCACAAGCGGGCGACCACAGCCCGTCTGCCCGCAGGCGGAGATTTCGATAAAACTTTAGGAGGTTCCCATGTCTGGACATAGCAAATGGAACAACATTAAGCGCAAGAAGGAAAAGACCGATGGCGCAAGAGCAAAGGTCTTTACCAAGATCGGCCGCGAGATCAGCGTTGCCGTCCGTGACGGCGGCCCCAACCCGGCTTCCAACAGCAAGCTGGCAGACCTGATCGCCAAGGCAAAGCGCATGAGCGTGCCCAACGATAACATCCAGCGCATCATCAAGAAGGCTGAGGGCGGCGACAAGACCGAGTTCGAGGCCATCACCTACGAGGGCTACGGCCCCGGCGGCGTTGCTGTCATGGTCGAGACCCTGACCGACAACCGCAACCGTACCGCTGCCGACCTGCGCCACTACTTCGACAAGAACGGCGGCAACCTGGGCGCTATGGGCTGTGTTGGCTTCCTGTTCAGCCAGAAGGGTGTCATTGACATCTCTCTGGAGGATAAGGATGCCGACGAGGCCATGATGGATGCTCTGGATGCCGGTGCCGAGGACTTTGATGCAGGCGAAGAGGCTGCTGAGATCACCACCGATCCCGAGAACTACTCCGCTGTGGTCAAGGCTATGGAAGAGAAGGGCTACGAGATCCTGAGCGACGACCTGGCCATGGTCCCCATGACCACCACCCGCCTGACCGACCCCGATCAGCTCAAGGCAATGGGCAAGCTGCTGGACTCTCTGGAGGACAACGACGATGTCCAGAACGTCTGGCACAGCCTGGAGAACGAAGAGGACCTGCCGGAATAAGGTGTATCTGCGCCTGCTGACTCTGTAATAGAAAATCAAAGCGCTGCCCCCTGTGAAAAAACTCAGAGGGCGGCGCTTTTTTGCTTTGCGGATTGCGCGGCGGGGGCAAATATGGTACAATAATTTGAAACAGACCACGATGAAACGAGGTGGCGCACATGGAAGCAAAACGCATCTGCCCGTACTGTATGGGAGAACTGGAAAGCCGGGTGTCGGTGTGCCCGCACTGCGGCGGGGTACTGGCCGGGCGCAACCCGGCGGGCAGCCTGCCGGTGGGCACGCTGCTGGCCGGGCGGTATACCGTGGGCGAGATGCAGAGCATCGACGGCGAGGGCATCCTGTACCGAGGCGTGGAGAACGTCGGGCGGTTCCGGGTGACCATCAAGGAGTATATGCCCCTGACGCTGTCGGCGGAGCGGGGCACGGACGCGCTGCTCCGGCCCAAGCTGGGCAGCGAGGTGCTGTTCAAGACCACCCGGATGGACTTTGCCGATCTCTACCGCTCCATCCAGCGCATCACCCCCGCAAACGGTCTGGAGGCTGTGCTGGACGTGTTCGAGGAGAACAACACCGTCTACGCCGTGATGGAAAACCCCGGCGGCATCCCGCTGCAGCAGTGGCTGGATGAGCGTCCCAGCCCTGTTTCGGCCGAGACGGCCCGCAATATGCTGCAGCCTGTGTTTGACGGTGTGGCGGCCATGCATCAGGTGGGGCTGGTGCACCGGGGCATCTGCCCGGAGAACATCCGGGTGCTGGAAAACGGCCGGGCACGCCTGACGGGTTACGCTACCGTGGGTCTGCGCACGGCGGGCAGCGGCCTGCACGAGCAGCTGTACGAGGGCTACTCGGCACCGGAACAGTATTCCACCACCGAATTTGAGGGCCGTTACACCGACGAATACAGCCTTGCCGCCGTGGTCTACCGGATGGTCTGCGGGCAGAGCCCTGTTCCTGCGGCACAACGGCTGGTGTCGGACTCCAACCCCCGCGCCCGCACGCTGGAACGGGCGGTGCCGGAGTATGTTTCGGATGTGCTCTGGATGGGCCTGCAGCTCAGGCCTGCCGAGCGCATCCAGACCGTGCCCCAGCTGTTCCGGGCACTGAGCAGCCAGGAGTATACCACGGAGCTTACCCAGACCCTGCAGCAGGCCGCGCCGCGCCCTCAGTCCACCGAGGAAGAGGAGCAGAAAAAGCATATCCTCAGCCTGCGCAACCTGCTGGCGGCCATCCTGATCCTGCTGGCCATCCTGACATTGCTCATCGTGTGGGGGCTGGTAAATCAGGGGCTGCACACCGCAAAGCCTGCGGAATCCACCCCGGCCTCCGAACCGGCCAGCTCGCTGGTGACAGAGCCGGTGAATCTGGCCCCGGACTTTGTGGGGATGGACTACGATTCGCAGGTGCGCAACAACCACAGCTATGCCGGGGATTACCTGTTCTATGTGACCATGGAATACAGTGATACTGTGGAAAAGGGCAAGATCATCCGTCAGACCCCCGAAGCCGGGGAGGTCATCGAAAAGGGCAGCACCATCGATCTGGTGGTCAGCCGCGGCCCGCAGATGGTGGAGATGCCCAACGTGGCAGGCTTTACCCGGGATGGCGCGGAGCAGCAGCTGGCGCAGGTGGGGCTGAATGCGAGCTTCTATCCCATTTATAACGATGGCTCCTATGTTTCGGGCTGTGTGGCCTATTGCAGCGAGGAGCCCGGTGCCATGGTGGAGGTCGGCTCGACCATCATCGTCTATATGGCGGCAGAGGTCGAGGCCGAGGTGCCCGCCACCCCGCCCGAGACCACAACTCCTTCCGCCGGTACCACACCGTCTGCCGCGCAGACGGAGCCGCCGACCGATGGAGCCGGTACCGAATACGATACGGATTGAACGCGCAAAGCGGCCTGCCGGAGAGGGCAGGCCGCTTTTTTGATGAGAACGCTTGAAGAAAATGAATGATTCTGATAGAATTATATTAGAATCATTTAGGGGGTGTGCACTATGATCATCAAGTCGTCTACGGCGCTTCGCAATGACTACGGTTCCATTTCAAATCTGGCGCACGGAGCGGGCGAGCCGATCTACATTACAAAGAATGGAGAGGGTGACCTTGTTGTGATGAGCATTGAAGCATTCGAACAGCGGGAAGAGGCGTTGAAACTCCGGGCAAAGCTGGAAGCCGCGGAACAGGGAAGGCTTGCAGGTGCTCCGGCTTACACGCTGGAGGATTCCAGAAAACGGCTGGAGGAGATCTATCGTCGTGGCTAAGATCGAAATTCTGGAGTCGGCACAGCGGGAACTGGAAGCAATCGCAGAGCTTCACATGAATCTGGTAGGGCCGAATTCTGCCCGAAAGATCACGGATCGGATCTTGGATTCTCTTTCGCGGTTGGAACGTTTCCCGCTGTCGGGTTCGCTTCCAAGAGATGCCGAACTGCTGAAAAGCGGCTATCGCTATGTGATCGCCGGGCAGTATCTCTGCGTCTATCGGCTGATTGTGGATACTGTGTTCGTCTACCATATCGTGCATGGTGCAAGTAATTACCCGGTTTTGTTCAAACGGCTGCTGCAAGAAGAATTGAAGAGAGAAGATTGACACAAAGCGGCCTGCCGGAGAGGGCAGGCCGCTTTCTTGATGCAGGTCGATCTTTACAGGAAAAGCCAGAGCGGAAGCCCCATGGAGGAAGCTTCCGCTCTGGCTTGTTTAGGATAGGAAAGGGAATGGTTCAGTAATGGCCGGGATGCGGGCTTACAGGTTGGTGTAGCCCATGAGGTAGCGGTCTACCTCAGCGGCGCAGTCGCGGCCCTCGCGCAGGCCCCAGACCACAAGGCTTTGGCCCCGGCGCATATCGCCGCAGGCAAACACCTTGTCCACGTTGGTGCGGAAATGGTCGGTGTCCACACAGCCGCGGCCGGTCAGGCTGACACCGAAGGCATCGGCCACATAGCTCTCACAGCCCACGAAACCGGCGGCAATGAAGGCCAGCTCACAGTTGTAGGTGAACTCCTCGCCGGTGGGCACCATGTTGGTGCGGCCGGTCTCGGGGTCACGCTCGGGCTTGAGGTAGGAGATGACGGCAGCGGTCAGGTTGCCTGCATCGTCCTTGAGAAATTCTTTGACCGTGGTCTGGTAGACACGGGGGTCCTTGCCGAACTTGGCCATGCACTCGGTCTGGCCGTAGTCCACCTTGAGCACCCGGGGCCACTCGGGCCAGGGGTTGCCGGCGGCACGCTCCTTGGGGGGCTGCGGCATCATTTCCAGAGCCACCAGATCAGTGCAGCCCTGCCGCAGGGCCGTGCCCTGGCAGTCGTTGCCGGTGTCGCCGCCGCCGATGACCAGAACGTTCTTGCCCTTGGCATCAATGGCCCTGCCGTCGGCAAATTTGCTGTCCAGCAGGCTCTTTGTCACGCTGGTGAGGTAATCCACGGCAAAATGCACGCCGTTGGCATCCCGGCCCGGAACGTTCAGGTCACGGGCCTTTTTGGCACCGCAGCAGAGCACCACAGCATCGTAGCTGTTCAGGATGCTCCCGGCATCCACGGCACCGCCCACATCCATGCTGGTGCGGAACTCCACGCCCTCGGCCTGCATGATCCTGATGCGGCGCTCGATGACGGATTTGTCCAGCTTCATGTTGGGGATGCCGTACATCAGCAGGCCGCCCACGCGGTCGGCGCGCTCAAACACGGTGACGGCGTGGCCCCGGATGTTCAGGTACTCGGCCACCGAAAGACCGGCCGGGCCGCTGCCGATGACGGCCACGCTCTTGCCGGTGCGGGCCGGGGGAGGAGCGGCGTGGAGCCAGCCCTTGGCGTAGCCCGTTTCCACAATGGCGTGCTCGTTCTCGCGCACGGTCACGCTGCTGCCGGTCACGTCACCGCAGGTGCAGGCGGCCTCGCACAGGGCGGGGCAGACCCGGCTGGTGAACTCCGGGAAGCGGTTGGTGGCGCGCAGGCGGTGGAGCGCCAGCTCCCACTTGCCCTGATAGACCAGGTCGTTCCACTCGGGGATCAGGTTGTTCAGCGGACAGCCCGATGCCATGCCGCCGATCATCATGCCGGCCTGGCAGAAGGGCACGCCGCAGTCCATGCAGCGGGCGGCCTGGGTCTGCTGCTCCTCGCGGGAGAGCCAGACGTGAAACTCGTTGAAATTTTCAATGCGCTCCAGCGGCGGGACATCCGTGCTGGTCTTGCGCGTGTAATCCATAAATCCAGTGATCTTGCCCATGATCCAGCCCTCCTTACTTCTTCTTCTGCACAGCGTAGAATGCTTCGATCTGTGCCTGTTCGCCGTCCAGGCCGCGCTCCTCCATGGAAGCGATGACCCGGAGCATCCGGTCGTAATCGTAGGGGAGGACTTTCTTGAACTTGGGCAGGTACTCGCTGAAGTTGTCCAGGATCTCCTTGCCGCGGGGGGAGCCGGTGGCTTCCACATGCTCACGGATGAGCTCCTTCAGGGCGGCAACATCGTACTTGTGCTCCACAGGCTCCAGGCTCACGGTCTCCTTGTTGACCCGCTGGTAGAAATCCCAGTTCTCGTCCAGAACGTAGGCCACGCCGCCGGTCATGCCGGCCGCGAAGTTCTTGCCGGTCTGGCCCAGGACCACGACAGTGCCGCCGGTCATGTACTCACAGCCGTGGTCACCCACGCCCTCGACAACGGCGGTCGCGCCGCTGTTGCGGACGCAGAAGCGCTCACCGGCCACGCCGGAGACGAAGGCCTTGCCGCTGGTGGCACCGTAAAGGGCCACGTTGCCGGTGATGATGTTTTCCTCGGGCTTGTAGCCGATGCCCTCGGGCGGGCGGACGATGATCTTGCCGCCGGACAGGCCCTTGCCCATGTAGTCGTTGCAGTCGCCGGTCAGGCTGAGGGTCAGGCCCTTGGGGATGAACGCGCCAAAGCTCTGGCCGCCTGCGCCGGTGCACTCGGCGGTGTAGACATCGTCGGGCAGGGAGCTGCCGTACTTGCGGGTGATCTCGCTGCCAAAGATGGCACCCAGGGCGCGGTCGGTGTTGGAGACCTCCAGCCGGACGCTCTGGGGTGCCTTGCTGCCCAGCTTGAACTTCTTCATCAGCACCTTCATGTCGAGGGTGTTCTCAAGGTGGAAGTCATAGGTGTCGGCAGGCACAAAGTGGACGTTGCTGTTTGCAATGGCCGGGTTGTGCAGGATGCAGTCCAGATTCATCTTGGCGGCACGGCTGCCGGCAGCACTGGGCTTGACATGGAGCAGGTCGGTGCGGCCCACCAGCTCGTCGATGGTGCGCACGCCCAGCTTGGCCATGTACTCCCGCAGCTCCTGCGCCACAAAGGTCAGGTAGTTGATGATATACTCGGGCTTGCCCTTGAACCGCTTGCGCAGCTCGGGATTCTGGGTGCAGATGCCCATGGGGCAGGTGTCCAGGTTGCAGACACGCATCATCACGCAGCCTTCGCACATCAGCAGGGAGGTGCCGAAGCCGAACTCCTCAGCGCCCAGCATACAGCTGATGGCAACATCGCGGCCGGAGAGCAGCTTGGAGTCGCTCTCAATGCGGACGCGGCTGCGCAGGCCGTTCAGGATCAGGGTCTGGTGGGTCTCGGCGATGCCCAGCTCCCAGGGCAGGCCCGCATTCTTGATGGAGGTGCGGGGGGCTGCACCGGTGCCGCCGTCGTAACCGGAGACAAGGATGACCTGTGCGCCGCCCTTGGCAACACCGGCGGCAATGGTGCCGACACCGGCCTCGCTGACCAGCTTCACGTTGATGTTGGCGTGGCGGTTGGCATTCTTCAGGTCATAGATCAGCTCGGCCAGATCCTCGATGGAGTAGATGTCGTGGTGGGGCGGGGGAGAGATCAGGCCCACGCCGGTGGTACTGTGGCGGGTCTTGGCGATCCAGGGGTAGACCTTGGCACCGGGCAGGTTGCCGCCCTCGCCGGGCTTTGCGCCCTGTGCCAGCTTGATCTGGATCTCTTCGGCGGAGACCAGATACTTGCTGGTCACACCGAAGCGGGCCGAGGCTACCTGCTTGATCTTGGAGTTGCTCTCGCTCTGGTAGCGCTCCTCGGGCTCGCCGCCCTCACCGGTGTTGCTCCGGCCGCCCAGACGGTTCAGGGCGATGGCGATGGTCTCGTGGGCCTCACTGCTCAGGGCACCGTAGCTCATGGCAGCGGCCTTGAACCGCTTGACGATGGAGCTGACGGGCTCCACCTCCTCAAGGGGGATGCCGCCGTTGGGATCATAGCTGAAGTCCAGCAGGCTGCGCAGGTGCATGCCCTCGGCACCCATGTTGTCCACGGTGCGGGTGAAGTCCTTGAAGGCCTTGTAGTCACCCGTGAAGCAGGCTTTCTGGAACAGATGGATGGTCTGCGGGGTGAAGAGATGCTCTTCCTTGCCGCTGCGGAACTTGTGAGCGCCGCCGTCGGCCAGCTCCATGTTGATGTCCAGACCCAGCGGGTCAAAGGCGGCGTTGTGGGCAGCTTCCACATCGGCCTGAATGTCCTCCAGACCGATGCCGCCCACACGGCTGACCGTGCCGGTGAAGTACTTGTCGATGACATCCTTGGAGATGCCGACTGCCTCAAAGATCTGGCTGCTCTGGTAGCTCTGGATGGTGGAGATGCCCATTTTGGAGGCGATCTTCACGATGCCGTTCAGCACAGCCTTGTTGTAGTCGTCCACGGCGGCGTAGTAATCCTTGTCCAGCAGACCCTCGTCGATGAGCTGGGCAATGGTGTCGTGGGCCAGATAGGGGTTGACGGCGCAGGCACCGTAGCCCAGCAGGGTGGCAAAGTGGTGCACCTCGTGGGGCTCGGCGCTCTCAAGGATGAGGGCCATGGCCGTGCTCTTCTTGGTGCGGATGAGGTACTGGGACACGGCAGAAACCGCCAGCAGGCTGGGGATGGAGACGTGGTACTCGTCGATGTCGCGGTCAGAGAGGATGATGATGTTGGCACCGTCCTTGTAGGCGCGGTCCACCTCCAGGAACACGCGGTCGATGGCCTTTTCCAGGCTGGTGTTCTTATAGTAATTGATGGACACCGTGACGGTCTTGAAGCCGGGCACGTTCATGTGCTTGATCTTGAGCAGATCCGTGCTGGTCAGGATGGGGTTCTGCACCTTGAGCACCTTGCAGTTCTCGGGCTTGTCCTCCAGCAGGTTGCCGTGGGCACCCACATAGACGCTGGTGGAGGTGACCACCTTCTCCCGGATGGCATCGATGGGCGGGTTGGTGACCTGTGCGAACCGCTGCTTGAAGTAGTTGAACAGCGGGGGGTGCTGGTCACTCAGGACAGCCAGCGGGGTGTCGGTGCCCATGGCTCCGGAAGGCTCGGTACCGGCCCGGGCCATGGGCAGGATCAGCTCCTTGATCTCCTCGTATTTGTAGCCAAAGACCTTCTGCAGGCGGGTCAGCTCCTCGCCGGTGTAGCTGGGAACTTTGATGTTGGGGATCTTCAGGTCCTTCAGCCGGACCAGATTCCGGTCGATCCACTCGCCGTAGGGCTCGCGGCTGGCGTAGTATTCCTTCAGCTTCTCGTCATCCACGACCTCGCCCTTGACGGTATCCACCAGCAGCATCTTGCCGGGGCGCAGGCGGTCTTTCATCAGGATATTGTCGGGGGCGCAGGGCAGCACGCCCACCTCAGAGGACAGGATCATCCGGCCGTCCTTAGTGATATAGTAGCGGCTGGGGCGCAGACCGTTGCGGTCCAGCACCGCGCCCACCACGTCGCCGTCGGAGAAGAGGATGGCGGCGGGGCCGTCCCAGGGCTCCAGCATGGTGGCGTAATACTGGTAGAAATCGCGCTTCTTCTGGCTGATGTTCTTGTTGTTCTCCCAGGGCTCGGGGATGGTGATCATCACAGCCAGAGGCAGGTCCATGCCGTTCATCACCATGAACTCCAGCGCGTTGTCCAGCATGGCGGAGTCCGAGCCGGAGGTGTTGATGATGGGCAGGATCTTGTTCATGTCGTCCTGCAGGATGGGGCTCTCGATGCTCTCCTCACGGGCCAGCATGGCATCGGTGTTGCCCTTGATGGTGTTGATCTCGCCGTTGTGCAGGATGAACCGGTTGGGGTGGGCACGCATCCAGCTGGGGTTGGTGTTGGTAGAAAAGCGGCTGTGCACCATGCCGATGGCGGATTCGTAATCCTCGTCCTGCAGGTCGAGGTAGAACAGGCGCAGATCGTGCACCAGGAACATGCCCTTGTAGACGATGGTGCGGCTGGACAGGCTGGGCACATAGGTGCCGTTGCTGGCCTGCTCGAACACCCGGCGGATGATGTAGAGCCTGCGGTCAAAATCAATGCCCTTGCTCACACGGGCAGGCTTTTTGATGAAGCACTGCCAGATGGAGGGCATACAGTCCCGGGCCTTCTGGCCCACAGCATCGGGGTCTACCGGCACCCTGCGCCATGCCAGAAACTCAAGCCCCTCCTTGCGGGTGACCAGCTCAAACAGCTTCATGGCCTGTGCCCGCAGGTGCTCGTTCTGGGGGAAGAAGAACATGCCGACACCGTATTCCCGCTCGTTGCCCAGGCTGATGTTCAGCTCATCGGCCACCTTGGAAAAGAACTTGTGGCTGATCTGCAGCATGATGCCCACGCCGTCGCCGGTCTTGCCCTCGGCATCCTTGCCGGCGCGGTGCTCCAGCCGTTCCACGATGCTCAGAGCATCGCTGACCGTCTGGTGGCTCTTGCGGCCCTTGATGTCCACCACCGCGCCGATGCCGCAGGCATCGTGCTCGAACTGAGGGTCATACAGGCCAAGAGGCGTGGCGTTTTCCGTAAATTGATCCATTGCCTTTCCCATCCTTATCTCTCAAAATATCCTCCGGGCCGCGGCACAATCCGCAGCCGATCTTGCACAGAAAACAAAAAAGCGCCCCAGAAGGGTATAGAATACCCCTCTGGAACGCCTTTGTTCCGATGATTCTATTATAGCGGATGGTGAGAGATGTTCAAGTGACAGCTGCGCCAAACTTGATGCCCTGAAGTCCGGTCATCTTGTGCGGTTTGATGGAATGATGAACGCATTTCATCAAAACCTTGAAAAAACCGCCGCATCCGGCTGCCGGTCTGGGGCAGGGGATGCGGTGGTTTGCGTATGATTGCGGGGCGTTTCTGTCCTTAGTGCTTTGCGGCGCGCTGTTTGCGGTCGAAGAACCACCCGCATACCAACAGACCGATGCCAAAGATCAGAAGCACGGCAGCCAGCCAATCGGTGGTACCGGTCTGGATCAGGGTCACGGTCGTGGTGTTCTGCGTGGGCGTTTCCTCCGGCTGGGCCAACGACGCGGACGTGTCAGTCTGAGCCGGTTCCTCCGCAGGCAGCTCGCCGGGGGCCTCTGTTTCCTCGGTTTCCTCGGTTTCCTCGGGGATCTCGGGTTCCTCAGGCTCCTCGGGGATCTCGGGGGTCTCCGGGTCTACGGGAACGACCGGAACATAGGGGTCGTCCGGGCTGTTCTTCAGGTTGGTAAAGACGACCTTGGCGGTGTCGTTCTGGGGCACAACGCCGGTCTCTGCAGGGTTGAGATTCAGCAGGGTCCAGCCGTCCTGAGCGGTTTCGGTGATGGTATAGCCGATGCCTGCGGGCAGGTTCGAGAGCGTGATGCTCTCGCCGCTTTTCAGGGTGAAGGATGCCTTGCCGTTTTTGAACGGGACACCGCACCATTTGTCGTTGATCGTGGTGATGGTATCATCGTCCAGCGTGAGCTCAAAGGTGAACGCGGTGTCATAGTCGCTCGGCAGCAGTTCCCCGAGCGTCTCTTTGCAGACGGTCAGGCTGCCGATGCTGCCGTGTGCGGCCTTGAGGGACAGGGGACCGGTGTAAGAAGCGACGGGTGCGACGAGAACCATGTGCAGCTTCGCTTCGTCCTCCTCGTGGGCGTTCCAGCGGGTGGTTTCATAGTCGTCATACCAGCCGGTAATGAAATCATAGCAGTCCGGGTCGCCATCCAGCTCCCAGCCGCGGCCGGTGGGGCCAAAGGTAATGGTGGCAGTCGCACCGTTCTCGATGTCGTCACCGCCTTTTGCTGCATGGTTGTTGTACAGCTGCACGTCATCCGAAAGAGTTGCAGTGGAGTAGTTTCGGAGACCGCCGCCATACCAAGAGGAAGTGGTGTTATAACGAACACGGCCTGAAAGCAGCGTCAGTGTCGCATTCTCGTTATTGACAATGCCGCTGTTCTTGTTGTGCTCAACCTGCAGGTCAACATTTTCTTCTACAGTAAACGACGTTCCGCTATTGGTATTATAAATACCATAGCGACTGTTATTGCAGACAGAGACGTTTGCACCGGTTTCCATGGTAAACGTTCCGCGATTGGCGTTAAAAATACCATCGTAACTGTTGTTGCAGGTGGAAATGTTTGCGCCATTTTCTATGGTGAAAATACCGCCGTCATTGTAAATACCGTAGACACCATTACCGTCAGCAGAAACGTCTGCACTGCCCTGAATCGTAAAGTAGTCATCCGCAGGGGTGTCGAAGTTGTCGTAGACGGTGTTGAAGATGCCGCAGGACCTATTATTGTTTGCAGTGACATGTGCGCCGCCCTCAATGAGGAAAAAGCCTGTTGCTACTGACAGATCGCCACCGCCTGCATAGTTGTAGATGCCATACAGATTGTTATTTGCGGAGACATTGGCACCGCTTTTAATGGTAGTACGAGCATCAAAACTGTTTCCAAGGCCAAACTGCTCATTGTTATCGGCGATGACGGTTGCACCGCTTTCAATGTTCAGAATCCAGTTGTTTAAAACGCCAGCCAGGGCTTTGTTATTGCGGGCATAGATACACGCACCGGGCTCAATGGTTACATTACCTTCATAAATGATCGGCGTACCGTCAGTGTCTTTCGTATGCTGTGTATGTACGACAAAACCGCCGCCGCCAGGCCAACCGGCTTGGCCGTTGCCCTCGCAGTAAATCTGTCCATAAATATGACTCTCATCTCCGCGGCTGTTACCAATGCAAAGACCAGAACCGGAGTTGTTAGAAGCAATTACTGTGGAAGCAGCATCCATATCAAGGACACCGACATAAGCGCCAAAACCATCTGTTCCGCCAACATTCTCGCTTGCGATGAGTGTGGAAGATCTCATGGTCAGCGTACCACCATAGCTACCTACGCCATAGCAGCCGAGACCACCGGCGTAATAACCGGAGAGACCGTTACCAGTCAGAGTGACTTTGGCGTTGTCCAGCGTGAGATTGATGGGGTCGATGGTCATGCCGTTCCAGTCACAGCCGGTGATTTCCAGAGAAGACGAAGTGACCCAAATGCCATGATCGTTGTTACTGTAACTCTCTGCGTAGATACCGCTGGCATCAGTAGCGTCAAAGCCGCGGATCACAGCATTTGTATTGTCTTCAAAATACAAATCGCTGTCGTGCTCCAGGAAAATGCCGCTGCCAAAGGACTGATCTTCTGTCAACTCAAATTCCACATGGCTCAAACGCAGTTTGCTGGAGTGGGTGATCAGATTGGCCGTTTGTCCTGCGCCATGTTCATAGGTATGAGTATGCGCATGGATTTTCAGCGTAAGATCTTCAAACGTGATATCACTGTCCGATGCATAGATACCGTTCTCCTCCAGCGTCAGCGTATAGATGCCGCAACCGGAAATGGTCAGGGTCTTGTTATCGAACGTAAGACCTTCATACAGCTCAATGTTCGCCAGCAGGTCGATCTGTTCGCCAGGCATCGCCGCGCTGATCGCCTCGTCCAGTGTGGAGTAGTAGTACGTATCGTCGATCTTGTCGATCTTGCACACATCCTGGGTTGTGGGGCTTGTGGTGCTGCCGGTGTCGTCCGCAGAGCCATCGTCATCCGATTCCTCGTCAGGAATTTTGGGGGTGAGATTCACTGTGGGCCGGTCATCCGCTGCTGCTTTATCGCTGCCCGCGTCCGCAGGGTCATCGTCACCCGGTCCCTTGTCAAGAGTTTTTTTTGGGGGGGGGGGGTGGGATTCCCTGCGGGCAGGTCATCCGTTGCTTCATCGCGGTCCGCATCCGCAAGGTCATCGTCACCCGATCCCTTGTCAAGAGTTTTGGGGGTGGGATTCCCTGCGGGCAGGTCATCCGTTGCTTCATCGCGGTCCGCATTCACGACAGCGAGCTGCTGTTCCGGTGAATCATCAAGGGAGTAGGGGACGGTGGAAAGGTCACTCCAACCCAAAAGGGTGCCGTCCGAATCCGTGATGGTGGGGTCGGGGCTCAGTGCAAGTACACTCAGCGGCAGAACATGAAGCAGCAATCCGATGGTAAGTATCACTACGAACCATCTCTTTTTCATAATTTTTTCTCCTCCTCTTTCTAAAATATAGTACATTTTGTGTACTGCTAATATAGTAGCATCGGATGTTCGGAAATACAAGAGGTTCAAACGAATTTGAAACCGAAAGATCCAAATTTTTGAAGCGGCGGGGAACCGCGCCGGAGTTTCTCCGGAAAATGATTCCTGCACAGAAGTGAAAACTTGTTCCTGCGCCGGAAATTCCCAGAAATTATGAAAAAGTTTCGACACAAGAAAAACTCCCGGGAAATCCCGGGAGCATAGCAGAAACGAAGCAAGAAATTCCCTGCGGCGGCAGTCAGCGTCCCAGAATGGCCCGCAGGTCCTCTTCCGGGGTCGTAATGGCTTTCAGGTCATAGCGGCGCTGCAATTCCTGCACGACCCCCGGAGAGAGAAAGGCCGGGAGGGTGGGGCCGAGGCGGATGTTCCGGATGCCCAAAGCCAGCAGTGCGATGAGGATGCAGACGGCCTTCTGCTCGAACCAGCAGAGCACCAGCGAGAGCGGCAGGTCGTTGACGGTGCAGCCGAAGGCATCGGCCAGAGCCAGTGCGATCCGGATGGCGCTGTATGCGTCGTTGCACTGGCCCACATCGAGGATGCGGGGCAGGCCAGTGCCGGGCACTGTGCCCAGAGGCAGGTCGTTCAGGCGGAATTTGCCGCAGGCCAGCGTCAGGATCACGGTGTCGGGCGGGGTGAGCTTGGCAAACTCGGTGTAATAACGGCGGGTGGGCCGGGTACCGTCGCAGCCGCCCACCAGGAAGAAATGGCGGATCTGCCCGCTTTTCACGGCCGCAACGATCTCATTGGCGTGGGAGAGCACAGCGCTCCGCGCAAAGCCGGTGGTGACCGTTTTGCCGCCGTTCATGCCCGGGATGATGGTATCCTCCGGGTAGCCGCCCAGTTCCAGCGCTTTCTGGATGACGGGGGTGAAGTCCCGGTCCTCCCCGATGTGCGGCACCCCGGGATAGGAGACCACCGAGGTGGTAAAGACCCGGTCGGCGTAGCTGGGGCGCAGCGGCATGATACAGTTTGTGGTGAAGAGGATGGGGGCGGGGATGTCCTCAAACTCCGACTGCTGGTTCTGCCAGGCGGTGCCGAAATTTCCCTTGAGGTGCGAATAGCGCTTTTTCAGCTCCGGATAACCGTGGGCGGGCAGGAGTTCCGAGTGGGTATAAACGTTGATGCCCTTGCCCTCGGTCTGGGCCAAAAGCTGCTGGGTGTCGTAAAGGTCGTGGCCGGAAATGACGATGAAAGGCCCTTTCTCGATGGTCAGAGGGACTTCTGTCGGTTCCGGTTCGCCAAAGGCACCGGTGTTGGCATGATCCAGCAGTTCCATGGTGCGGAAGCTGGCTTCTCCGGTCTTTTGCACCAGGAGCCAAAGTTCCTCCATGGATAGCCCCGAGGTGCCCACTGCCTTCAGGGCGGTACAGTAAAATTTGTCCAGCTCCGGGTCGATGCGGCCCAGCACCCGAGCATGATAGTTATAAGCGGCCATTCCCCGCAGGCTGAACAGCACAAAGCATTTCAGGCTTCGCACATCCGGGTCAGGCTCCTGCCAGAGCTGCTGCATATCATAGTCCTCGGCAATGCCCGGACAGGCGGCGTGGATCTTCTCGATCAGCTGCCCGACGGTGTGCTCGTCAAAATTTACATTGGTGATGGTGGTGAACAGCCCCTGCATCAGCAGCAAAGCCTGCTCCGGAGCCGGAGCACGGCCTTCGCCAATGAGCTGCTCCGCATATCGGATCAGGGCACCGGTCAGCCGGTCCTGCGCCGCTGCGGTCGGAGCCGATTTCCCGCACACGCCTGCCCGACCGGTACAGGCAGTCCCGTTGGCCGCCTGCTCACATTGGAAACAAAACATCTGCTCATCCATAAAAATACTCCCTTCGCTTTCTGGCAAAGGGAGTATGGACAACGGACAGAGGAAATATGCAGGAAAAAAAAGGAGCCGCACCCCTTCGGATGCGGCCCTTTGAAAAGGAATGCTTAGTAGGTGATGCCCTGTGCCATCATGGCGGTGGCCACCTTCAGGAAACCGGCGCAGTTTGCACCGACCATCAGGTTGCCCTCGGAACCAGCAGCAACGGAAGCATCGTAGGAAGCGTGGAAGATGCCCTCCATGATGCCCTTCAGCTTGGCATCCACTTCCTCAAAGCTCCAGCTCAGACGCTCGGAGTTCTGGCTCATCTCCAGACCGGAGGTGGCCACGCCGCCGGCGTTGGCTGCCTTTGCGGGTCCGTACAGGACACCGTTGGACAGGTAGACCTCGATGGCCTCGGGCGTGCTGGGCATGTTTGCGCCCTCGCAGACAACGGTGCAGCCGTTCTTGACCAGAGCCTCAGCGGACTCCTTGTTGATCTCGTTCTGGGTTGCGCAGGGCAGGGCGATGTCGCAGGGGACAGTCCAGACCTTGGAGCAGTCGGCAACGTAGGTTACACCGGCGTGGGTCTCGACATACTCCTTGATGCGGCCGCGGCGCACTTCCTTCAGCTCCTTGACGTAAGCAAGATCAATGCCGTTGGGGTCGTAGACGTAGCCGTTGGAATCGGACATGGTAACGACCTTTGCGCCCAGAGACTGGGCCTTCTGGCAGGCATAGATGGCAACATTGCCGGAGCCGGAGATGACCACGGTCTTTCCCTCAAAGCTGTCGTTGCGCATACACTTCAGAGCCTCGGCAGTGAAGTAGCACAGGCCGTAGCCGGTGGCCTCGGTACGGGCCAGAGAGCCGCCGAAGGTCAGGCCCTTGCCGGTGAGCATACCGCCCTGGAAGCTGTTGGTCAGGCGCTTGTACTGGCCGAACATGTAGCCGACTTCGCGGCCGCCGACACCGATATCACCGGCGGGGCAGTCCACGAACTGGCCGATGTGGCGGTACAGCTCGGTCATAAAGCTCTGGCAGAAGCGCATGACTTCCATGTCGCTCTTGCCGTGGGGGTCAAAGTCAGAGCCGCCCTTGCCGCCGCCCATGGGCAGGGTGGTCAGGCTGTTCTTGAAGGTCTGCTCAAAGCCCAGGAACTTCAGGATGCCCTGGTTGACAGAGGGGTGAAAGCGCAGGCCGCCCTTGTAGGGGCCGATGGCGCTATTGAACTGGACGCGGTAGCCGCGGTTCACCTGGACCTTGCCCTGATCATCGACCCAGGGCACACGGAAGGTGATGATGCGCTCGGGCTCGACCAGACGCTCGATCAGGCCGGCCTTCTCGTATTCGGGATGCTTCTCGACCACGGGCTGGATGCTCTCCAGCACCTCGCGGACAGCCTGCAGGAACTCAGGCTCATTGGCATTGCGCTGTGCAAGGCCATCGTAAACGCGCTTCAGGTATTCATTCGTCAGCATAATAGAATACTCCTTTTCCCATGATTTACAATCGCTCTGCCCACTATCACAGAACGCTTCACCATTATAAAGCATTGTGCGGCGATTTACAAGAGAGGAAATCGGAAAATGTTTCAGTGAAGCCAAAATAAAAATGAATCCGCTTCACAGTGTCAGTGCCCGGCAGCGCTGGGGATCTCCTGCAATTCAAAGCGATATTCCTGCGCGGCATCGGGGTATTTTGCCCTGTCCACGGGGCTGAGGAACATGGCAAGGGGCCGCAGCCAGAGCCCGCCGTCCCCGTAGAGCTTGCGGTAGACCACAAAGGGCTCCCCCGTTTCGGAATCGTTGGCAATGGCCTCCACCAGATAAAAGTCGCCCTTGAAGTGCCGGTATACCCGGCCGATCTTGAGTTCGTTCGACATTTGCGTTCTCCTTTACATTCCAGCCAAAATGGCATTCACGGCAGTCACAAAGGGCTCCATATCCTCAAACAGGACTTCGACGATGATGCTCCAGTTGATACCGTCGTAGTCATGCACCAGCCGGTGACGCAGCCCGGCGACCATATTCCAGGGCTGCTCCGGATAAGAGGCCTTGAACGCCGGACTGAGCTGGTAGACCTGTTCTCCGATGTTATAGAGCGGGGTCGTGACGGCCCACTGGGAAAACTCGTCCTCGAGCAGAAGCTCCGGCGTAATGCCGCGCTTGTGCATCTCGGCTTTCAGGCTTTCCCATGTGGCAACGATCTTTTTCAGGCGCTCCTTGTCCGATCTCTTCATGCGATCTTGACCCCCTCCCGCATGATGCTTTCATAGAAGGGAGTGCCGGTGTTGACCTCCCGGATCTCAAAGGCATCCACATCCTTCTGGGTGCGCTGGCGCAGCTCCTCCCCGAAAGCAAAGATGTCCCTTGCCCGGAAGTTGGCACCGCCCACCACGATTACATCGATATCAGAAGCGGCAGTGGCTTCTCCCCGGGCGTAGGAGCCGAACAGCAGGGCATACTCGGCGTGATATTTGTGCAGCAGCTCCCGGATGACCTGCTCAATCTCAGTGCGGGAAAGCGTGTTCATGTGGACACCTCCAATCGGAAATCCTCTATCAATATTGTATCATAGAATGCCGGAAATGCAAACAAAAATCCCCCGCAGGCGGCTGGCGCTGGCGGGGGACAGGCGCATGATTTACTTCTTCAGCAGCTTCTCGCAGGCATCGGCGGCACCCTCAAGGTACTGGCCGGGGTAGGCCTCGATCATGCCGGCATCGGAGCAGGCAGCCAGCTGGGGATCGATGGGGCACTTGGCCAGCACGGGCAGGCCGTGCTTTGCGGCCACCTCATCCACATGGCTCTCACCGAACACGCTGATCTTCTTGCCGCAGTCGGGGCAGACGATGTAGCTCATGTTCTCCACGATGCCCAGCATGGGCACCTTCATCATCTCAGCCATGTTCACGGCCTTGGCCACGATCATGCTGACCAGCTCCTGGGGGCTGGCAACCACCACGATGCCGTCCACGGGCAGGCTCTGGAACACAGTCAGGGGCACGTCGCCGGTTCCCGGAGGCATGTCCACGAACAGGAAGTCCACGTCCTTCCAGACCACATCGGTCCAGAACTGCTTGACCGCACCGGCGATCACGGGGCCGCGCCACACAACGGGGTCCTCCTCGTTCTCGACCAGCAGGTTGATGCTCATCACATCAATGCCCATCCGGCTCTGGATGGGCCAGCAGCCCTTTTCATCGGCCATGGCACGGCCATGGATGCCGAACAGCTTGGGGATGGACGGGCCGGTGATGTCGGCATCCAGGATGCCGCAGTGGTAGCCACGGCGGGCCATGGCGCAGGCCAGCAGGGCACTGGTCATGCTCTTGCCGACACCGCCTTTGCCCGAAACAACGCCGATGACCTTTTTCACGCTGCTGTTGGGGTTGGGGGCATCGTGCTCAGGTGCGGCGGTGCGGGAAGAACATGCTGCCCCGCAGGTGGAACAGTCATGGGTACATTCTTCGCTCATACTCTAACCTTTTCTCCTTTATCTTAATTAGACAGATCGTCTTGACCAACCCATATCATACCATAAAACCGGGTGGGAAACAACCCACAGGGGCGCTCATCTTCACAAGAGTGCATATTGCCCGGGAAAGGCCGCATACACTGAACCGAACGCCTGTGCGGGGGAAGGAGGAGGATCATGGGGCAGAGCTACCTGAAAAACGCCGCCCTCCTGACCGGGGCGGATATCCTGCTGCGGCTGGCCGGGATGGGCCTGCGCATCTATCTGGCCAACGCCCTGGGCGGCGAGGGAATGGGGCTGTACCAGCTGGTATTGGCGGTCTACGCGCTCTTTGTCACGCTGGCAACGGCGGGGGTCTCGGTGGCGGCCACCCGGCTGATGGCTGAGGAGCTGGCCCGGGGCCGGGCACAGGCGCGGGGGATGCTGGTGCGTCTGGCGGGCACGGGGCTGCTGCTGGGCGCGGCGGCCATGGCGGCGCAGTATGGGCTGGCCGGGGCTGCTGCCCGGTGGTGGCTGGGAGATGTGCGGGCGGCAGGCGCGCTGCGGGTGTCGGCCTTCGGGATGCCCTGGATGGCTCTCTCGGCTGTGCTGCGGGGGTTCTTTATCGCCCGGCGGCGGGTGGAGCCCAACGTGCTGAGCCAGCTGGTGGAGCAGAGCGTGCGGATCGGGATCATCTGGTACGCGCTGGAATGGGGGAACGCGCCGGACGTGAGCACCCGCTGCACGGCGGTGCTGGCCGCCACGGCAGTGAGCGAAGCGGTGTCGGCCTGCATCCTGCTGCTGTTTTACCGTGGGGAGGCGGTGCGTGCGTTCGGCGCAGAAAAGGCCCGACGGCCTGCCGACCCTGCCCGGCGGCTCTGGGAGATCCTGTGGCCGGTGGAGGGCGGGCGGTGCCTTGCCAGTGCCCTGCACACGGCGGAGAATATGCTGGTGCCCGCCTGCCTGACAGTCTGCCTGCTGGATGCCGGGGGCCGCAGTGCCGCGGTGGCCCAGTACGGCAGCCTGAAGGGGATGGCCCTGCCTCTGCTCACCTTTCCCTTTGGGCTGCTGGGGAGCCTTTCGGTGCTGCTGATGCCTGAGATCACCCAGGCCCACATCCGGGGCGAGCGCGCCCGGCTGGACTGCCTGCTGGACCGGATGCTCCGGCTGACGGGCTGCTTCTCGGCTCTGGCGGGGGCGCTGTTCTGGGTGTGGGGTGAGCCGCTGGCCCTGCTGCTCTACCACAGCCGGGAGGCCGGGTTCTATCTGCGGGTGCTGGGCCCGGCCATGCCGCTGATGTATCTGGAAAGCATGGTGGACGGTGCCATGAAGGGGATGGGGGAGCAGAAGGCCGTGTTCCGGTACAGCCTGTGGGACGCGGTGCTCCGCATTGCGGGGGTGCTGCTCCTTCTGCCCAGATGGGGGATGAAGGGCTTTTTGTGGGTGATCCTGCTGTCCAGTGCCTATACCTGCCAGATGAATACGGCCCGTCTGCTGCGCGTCAGCGGGCTGAAGCCCAGGCTCTGGCGGTGGCTGGGGGCTCCGGCGCTGGCGGCACTGGTCTCAGCGGGGGCGGGCGAGGGCCTGCGCGCTTTGCTGGCGGGGTGGCTGGGCAGCGGGAGCACGCCCGCCCGGCTGGCGGCGCTCTGCGCAGGCGGCTTTGGCATGGCGGCAGTCTGCCTTGCCGTGCAGTGGCCGCTGGGGCTGGGCGAAGAGGTGCAGGCCATCCTGCGGACGGAAAAATCCCGCAGGGAGCGGCAGAAAAGCCCGGAGAATCGGAATTGTTCTGGACACAGGGGGGAGAATTGAGTATAATACAATGGATATTATAGCGGAACAGGCGCATGGGGCTTTGGACCCTGTGGCCGGCAACGCCGGGAAAAACGGGTGCGGACAGATCCCGCCCCGATGCAAAAGAGGATTTTTGTGAAGAAAACAGAGAAGCTTGTGCCGCAGGTGCTGCTGCGCCGGATGATCCTGGTGCTGCTGGACGCGGCCATCGTGATATTCAGTTTTTACTTTGCCCTGCTGCTCCGGGCCGACGGCGCGGTGGAGGCCAGCTGGTGGCCCCACAACCGTGCCCTGCTCTACCAGAATCTGCCCTGGATCGTGGCGCTCTACCTGCTCAGCTTTCTGGTGGGCGGGCTGTACCATGTGCTCTGGAAGTATGCCGGGGAGCGTGACCTCATCCGTCTGGGCGGCATGATCGCCGTGCCCACGGGGGTGGTCTATTTCGTGAACCATTTCTGCGTCCACGGCGTGCTGTTCGATTCTGCCAACGCCATGGCCGCTGTCCTCATCTTCCTGCTGGTGGGAGGCAGCCGTCTGGCATGGCGGCTCTTCCTGAACCATCCCATCGGCGAGCGGCTGCGGGGCGTGCCCAACAAGGATCCCAACCGCCCCGTGATGATCGTGGGCGCGGGCGAGGCCGGTGCCTGGGCCATCAATGTCTGCAAATCCAACAGCAGCTACGGCCACCCCGTTGTGGCGGTGGACGATGACCTGGTCAAGCAGGGGCAGACCATCCACGGCGTGCCGGTCAAGGGCACGCTGGAGCAGATCCCCCAGCTCTGCACCCAGTACAACATCCACAGCATCATCATTGCCATCCCCACCCTGCGGGGCAGCAGGCTGAACCATGTCATCGACCTCTGCGTTTCCACCCACTGCCCGGTGCAGATCCTCAGCGACCCCCAGCTGGTGGGCAGCAACGGCCCCCAGCAGGGTGCGTTCCGTGAGCTGAACACCGCCGATTTCCTCTCCCGTGACGAGGTCACGCTGGACAACGAGAAGATCTCCGGCTACCTCACCGGCAAGACCGTGCTGGTGACGGGCGGCGGCGGCTCCATTGGCAGCGAGCTCTGCCGCCAGGTGATGCGCTTCCGGCCCGGCAAGCTGCTGATCTTTGATATCTACGAGAACTGCGCCTACGAGCTGCTGATGGAGCTGCAGCAGAAGTACGGCCGCGACATCCCTGTGACCGTGCTGATCGGCTCCATCCGGGATAAAAAGCGGCTGGACGAGGTATTTGAGACCTACCACCCCACTGTGGTGTTCCATGCAGCGGCCCACAAGCATGTGCCGCTGATGGAGATCAGCCCCGCCGAAGCCGTGAAGAACAATGTGCTGGGCACCAAGAACCTGCTCACCAGCGCCAGCGAGCACGACGTGGAGCGGTTCGTCCAGCTTTCCACCGACAAGGCGGTCAACCCCACCAGCGTGATGGGCTGCACCAAGCGGATCTGTGAGATGCTCATCCAGACCTTTGCGGGCAATACCGACATGAAGTGCGTGGCGGTCCGCTTTGGCAACGTGCTGGGCAGCCACGGCAGCGTGATCCCCCTGTTCGAGGCTCAGATCAAGAAGGGCGGCCCCGTCACCCTGACCGACCCCAACATCGAGCGCTACTTTATGACCATTCCCGAGGCGGCCCAGCTGGTGCTGCAGGCGGGCGCGCTGGCCGAGGGCGGCAGCATCTATGTGCTGGACATGGGCGAGCCGGTCAAGATCATGGATCTGGCCAAGCAGCTCATCCGCTTTTACGGCTACGAGCCGGGCGTGAATATGGAGATCAAGATCGTGGGCCTGCGCCCGGGCGAGAAGCTCTACGAGGAGCTGATGATGGACGAGGAGCAGGGCAAGATGCACCGCACCGAGCACAACAAGATCTTTGTGGCATCGCCCCGGGACATCGACCTGGCCGTGTTCTACCAGCAGCTGCAGGATCTTGCCGCTGCCGCCCAGCACAACGACGAGGGCGTGGTGGATCAGCTGGAAAAGATGATCCCCACCTTTACCCCCACCAGAAAGAACCTGAAGACCTGATGCTATTGCACCGGAAACTGCCGGTGACGCTATAAAAACGAGAGGGAAGTATATTATGGAAAAGAGACCGTTTCTGACCGAAGAGCAGGCCCAGGAGATCATCCAGGACGTGCCCACCCCGTTCCACGTCTACGACGAAAAGGGCATCCGTGAGAACGCCCGCCGCATCAACAAGGCCTTCAGCTGGAACAAGGGCTTCCGGGAGTATTTTGCCGTCAAGGCGCTGCCCAACCCCATCATCCTGCAGATCCTGAAGGAAGAGGGCTGCGGCGTAGACTGCTCCTCCCTGACCGAGCTGATGCTGAGCGAGGTCTGCGGCTTTACCGGCAGCGATATCATGTTCTCCTCCAACCAGACCCCCGTGGAGGACATGAAGAAGGCATACGAGCTGGGCGCATACATCAACCTGGACGATGCCACCATGGTGGACTTCCTGGACCGTGTGGCCGGGATCCCCGAGAACATCTTCTGCCGCTACAACCCGGGCGGGACCTTCCAGCTGGGTGAGAGCGAGGAGGGCTTCCAGGTCATGGACAAGCCCGGCGATGCCAAGTACGGCATGACCGAGGAGCAGATGATCGACAGCTACAAGAAGCTGATGGCAAAGGGCGCAAAGAACTTCGGCATCCATGCCTTCCTGGCCTCCAACACCATCTCCGATGCCTATTACCCTGAGCTGGCAGGCATCCTGTTCCAGCTGGCAGTCCGTGTGCAGAAGGCCACCGGTGCCCACATCGGCTGCATCAACCTGTCCGGCGGCGTGGGCATCCCTTACCGCCCCGACCAGACCGAGAACGACATCATGGCCATCGGCGAGGGCGTGCGCCGGAAGTTTGAGGAGATCCTTGTGCCCGCAGGGATGGGCGATGTGGCCATCTTCACCGAGATGGGCCGCTTTACCACCGGCCCCTACGGCGCGCTGGTGGCAACTGCCATCCACGAAAAGCACATCTACAAGGAGTACATCGGTCTGGATGCCTGCGCTGCCAACCTGATGCGCCCCGCCATGTACGGCGCTTACCACCACATCACCGTGCTGGGCAAGGAGAACGCCCCCTGCGACCACAAATACGATGTGGTCGGCGGCCTGTGCGAGAACAACGACAAGTTCGCCATTGACCGGATGCTGCCCAGGATCGACATCGGCGACCTGATCTACATCCACGACACCGGCGCGCACGGCTCCGCCATGGGCTACAACTACAACGGCAAGCTCCGCAGCGCCGAGGTCCTGCTCTGCGAGGACGGCTCTCACCGCCTCATCCGCCGCGCCGAGACCCCCCGCGACTACTTTGCAACGCTGGACTTCCTGCCCGCCATGAAGCCCCTGTTCGAGGGCTACGACGACTGAGCTCCCCTGAAAACCTGCGAGGTGTGATATGTTTTTTGGATTCCAGCTTACCTGCGGCCTGATGATGGTCTTTTACGGCTACTCGGTGATGAAGAATCCCCGCGTGTGGGGAGATCAGGGCCGTCAGGCGGTCAAGGCGGAGAATTTCCCGGAATACTGCCGCCAGAACGGCCTGTTCTTCCTGAAGGCGGGCCTGATCATGGCGCTCATCGGCGCGCTGGACGCACTGGTGAGCCTTTCCGGCGCGCTCTACGTCCTGCTGTATCTGTTCGGGCTGGCGTTCTCGTTCTATCCGCTGGTCAAATGGTGCCGCGAGAACGAGGGCTTCTCCTGGCCCTGGCCCCATGTGGAAAGTGAGAAGAAGCGGATCAAAAAGCTGCGCAGGGAGCAGGAACAGGAGCGGCAGGGCGGCTCTGAGAAAAAATAAGAGAAACCGGAACGCGGCGCTCTCCCTGAAGAAGGGAGGGCGCTGCTTTTGTCTGCTGAAGTTTCGACCCTTGACAGCCGGAGCCGCAGAACCTATAATGAAACCACGATGACCCCTCTTGAAACACATTTGGAGGTACAAAACCATGATTAACTATCCCAAGAATTATGCTCCTCTGGCGGAAGAGGAAATGGAGTACATCAGCGGCGGCCTGTCCATCAACTGGATGGCACTGGGCTCCACCGTTATGGGCCTGGCCACCAGCATGCTGGCCTACCTGAATGTCTCCAACATTGCCGGTGTGGCGGTCCAGCTGCAGAAGAAGGACCCCGAGAAGTACCCTGAGCCGGAAGGCACCATCAACGGCAACCTCATCATTGATTCCACCCTGACCTACTTCTCCAGCGTGGCAGGCATCGGCATGGGCCTGCTGAACATCGCTGCGGGCGTGGGCACCGTCTATCTGGGCATGAAGTCCGGTTCTTAAAAATTAGCACTGGACATTTGAGCCAAAACGTGGTATAATTTATCCTGCATTCGCGGGCATCGTACATCGGCTAGTATATCAGCCTTCCAAGCTGAGGAGGTGGGTTCGATTCCCATTGCCCGCTCCATGCAGAAAAGGCGCTGATTCGTTCAGAATCGGCGCTTTTTATTTTGCCTGTAACCCACTTGACAATGGCAGCCTGATCCGCTATACTGAATATAGGATAAAACCACTATTTCATGGAGGCGGCGGCGTGCAGGAATACGAGATCGAATTTTATGACAAAGCCGATGGCTCCGAACCGGCGAAAGAGTTTATTCTGGCTCTGGATGCGAAAATGCGGGCCAAGGTCGTGCGCACGGTCGGGCTTCTCCGGGAGGAAGGGCCTTCATTGCGGGAGCCGTACTCCAAGCATCTGGAGGATGGCATTTTTGAGATCCGCACCAAGTTCGGCTCCGACATTACCCGTGTGCTGTACTTTTTTGTGATCGGCAGAAGGATCATCCTTACGAACGGCTTTGTCAAAAAGACGCAGAAGACACCTGCTTCCGAGATCGCACTTGCAAAGCAGTACCGTGCCGATTATCTCAGCCGAAAGGAGTGCTCCAAATGACCAATTTCAATGATTTTCTCAACGAACAGATGAAAGACCCTGAGTTTAAGGCAGAGTGGGATGCCCTTGACCCCGAATTTGCTGTGATCGAGGCGATCCTTGCCGCCCGGAAGGAAAGCGGACTGACCCAGCAACAGCTTTCCGAGCGCACCGGCATTGCCCAGACAGACATCAGCAAGCTGGAGCGCGGCAACGGAAATCCTTCGCTTCGCACCCTGCAGCGGCTGGCTGCCGGTATGGGGATGCGGGTCAAGATCGAATTTGTTCCGGCAAAGTGAACCTCCAAGCAGATGGCCTGCGGGCTGTCTGCTTTTTTGATGGGGAGAGCTTGTTCACTTTACCTGTTTACTTTGAAGCGATTTTATAGTAAAATAAGGTGAATAAATCAGGGGCAGGGGAAACTCCGGCCTGATGAGAGAAATGATTTAGGTGGTGTATTGATATGGCATTGAAATATCAGCGGATCCTTCTGAAGATCAGCGGCGAGGCCCTGGGCGGCGAAAAGGGCACCGGCTTTGACGAGCCGACCATGGACGCGATCTGCGGCGGCGTGAAAAAGGCCCACGACCTGGGCGTGCAGATCGGCATCGTGGTGGGCGGCGGCAACTTCTGGCGCGGCCGTTCCAGCGGCAAGATGGAGCGCACCCTGGCCGACAAGATCGGAATGCTGGCGACCGTGATGAACGCGCTGGCTGTCTCCGACAAGCTGGAGCAGCTGGGCGTGGAGACCGAGGTGTTCACCTCCATCACCATGCCGCAGGTGGCCCCCGCCTTTACCCGCAAGGATGCCCTGAAGGCCATGGCAGACGGCAAGATCGCCATCTTCGGCGGCGGCACCGGCAACCCCTTCTTCTCTACCGACACCACCACGGCCCTGCGTGCTGTTGAGGTGAGCGCGGACATCATGTTCAAGGCCACCATGGTGGACGGCGTGTACGACAAGGACCCCCACAAGTACCCCGATGCCAAAAAGTACGACACCCTGACCTTTACCAAGGTGCTGGAGGATCGCCTGGCTGTGATGGACGGCACTGCCGCCACCCTCTGCCGCGACAACAAGCTCCCCATCCTGGTCTTTGACCTGGCCGACCCGGACAACATTGCAAAGGCCGTGCAGGGCGAGAACGTGGGCACCCTGGTCTACGAGGGCTGAGCATAGCCCGCATCCCCGTACCATAGAATGGAACAGGCAGCAATCACAGCGCCTGTGCAGAACAATATATAACAGGAGAAAAGGACAATGAGCAGCAACACCAAGGCATTTGAAGAAAAGATGAAGAGCTCCGTGGAGCATCTGGACCGCGAGCTGGCCGCTGTGCGTGCAGGCCGCGCCAACCCCGCCGTTCTGGACAAGGTGAGCGTGGACTACTACGGTGCCCCCACTCCCATCCAGCAGGTGGCCTCTGTGGCCGTGAGCGAGGCCCGCACCCTGACCATCACCCCCTGGGACCGCACCCTGCTGCGCGCCATCAGCAAGGCCATCATGGCCAGCGATGTGGGCATCACTCCCATTGATGACGGCTCCACCATCCGCCTGAACTTCCCGGCCCCCACCGAGGAGCGCCGCAAGCAGCTGGCAAAGGAAGTTGCCAAGCTGGGCGAGGAGGCCAAGGTGGCCGTGCGCAATGTCCGCCGTGACGCTATGGACAAGGCCAAGGCCATGAAGAAGGCCGGTGAGCTGACCGAGGACACCCAGAAGACCATGGAAGAAGAGGTCCAGAAGCTGACCGACAAGTATATCAAGAACATCGACGCAGCCGTTGAGGAAAAGCAGAAGGAGATCATGTCCGTCTGATCGCCGCGGCGAAACGAAACGTGTGAGGTGCCGTGCGCTGGAACGAGTGCGCGGCACTTTTTGCCGGAACCGGGGCAGGGAACACCCCGCCCCGCAAACGCAGGAGAATGATTATGAACCATCCCAAAGAATTTGCCGAGGGCCTTTCCATCGGCATCATCATGGACGGCAACGGCCGCTGGGCCAAGCAGCGGGGCCTGCCCCGCACCGCGGGCCACAAAAAGGGTGCCGCCGTGTTTCAGGATATCGCCAACTACTGCGAGGAGCTGGGCGTTTCGTCCGTGACCTTCTACGCCTTCTCCACCGAGAACTGGAAGCGCCCGCTGGAAGAGGTCTCTGCCATTATGAAGCTGTTCGGCGAGTATCTGCTCAAGGGCTTCAACTATAAGGACCGCAACATCCGCATCAAGTTCCTGGGCGACCGGGCCGCGCTGGATGCAAAGCTCCAGAAGCTGATGAACGAGCTGGAGGAGGACTCTGCCGCCAAGACCGGCATGACCCTGAACATTGCCGTGAACTACGGCGGCCGCCCCGAGATCGTGCGGGCCGCCCGGCAGCTGGCCCAGCAGGTGGCAGAGGGCACCCTCAAGCCCGAGGACATCACCGAAGAGATGATGAGCGACCACATGTATACCGCCGGCCAGAAGGACCCGGATTTCATCCTGCGTCCCTCGGGCGAGAAGCGCCTTTCCAACTTCATGCTCTGGCAGGCCGCTTACGCCGAACTGGTGGAGATGGATGTGCTCTGGCCTGATTTCACCCGGGATGACCTGGATGCCGCCATCACGGAGTTCAACAAGCGCTCCCGCCGGTTTGGCGGCATCTGACCCTTGCAATTCCCAAAAGGAGAAATTTGAATGAAAACTCGTATCATAACCGCAATTGTGGGCATCCTCGTCCTGATCGGGGTGCTGTTCACCTTCGACACGCTGGTGTTCAATTTTGTCATTGCCGCCATTACCCTGATCGCCATCCACGAGGTCTTCAAGGCCCTGGGCTTTGGCAGAAAGGAATGGCCCATGTACGCCGTGTTTGTGCCCTACACCCTGCTGATCATGCTGTCCAGCTATCAGGTGTGGCGGCGGCTGGTCATGCCGGCCTCCTTTTTGATGGTGCTGTTCTTCGGCATCTATCTGGTGGTGCGCAACGCACAGGTGGATTTTGCAAAAGCCAGCGGTCTGGTGATGTTTTCCGGCATCGTGATCTTCTGCTTCTACTCCTTTATCCGTTTGAAGGAGCTGCTGCCGGTGGAGACCTACGGCTATGACGCGATGTTCTTTATTCTGCTCATCCTCTGCTTTGCCTGGGGCGGCGATACCTGCGCCTACTTTGCAGGCAGAGCCTTTGGCAAGCACAAACTCTGCCCCGTGGTCAGCCCCAAAAAGACCGTGGAGGGAGCCATTGGCGGCGTGCTGGGCACCATGGTGTTCGGCGTGGTCGCCACCGTCATCTACTCCATTGCGGCCAACCGGATGGAGGCGTTCACCCGCACCAACATCGGCGTTTCCATGTACCTGATCATTGCCCTGCTGGCCTGCGTGGCCGCTGTGCTGGGCATCTACGGCGACCTGTTCGCCAGCGTGGTCAAGCGCCAGTGCGGCATCAAGGATTATGGCACCATCTTCCCGGGCCACGGCGGCATTCTGGACCGCTTCGACAGCGTCATGTTCATTGCGCCGTTCGTCACCATGGTGGTCATCGCTGTTTTCTATCACTGAATGCAGGAGGTAGCTTATGTCTAAAAAAATCACGCTGCTGGGTTCTACCGGTTCCATCGGCACCCAGAGCCTGGATGTCATCCGTGCCCAGGGGTATGAGGTGTTCGGCCTTTCCGCCCACAGCCATGTGGAGAAGATCCTGGAGCAGATCGAGGAGTTCCACCCCCGGTATGTCTGCATGACCGACCCCGATGCCGCCGCCCGGCTGGACGCGGCGCTGGCGGGCCGTGCCAACGCCCCCCGGCTGCTGACCGGCCCCGAGGGCCTGAAGGAGCTGGCCGCCATGGACGGCCCCGATGTGGTGCTGAACAGTGTGGTGGGCATCGCCGGTCTGGGTGCCAGCCTGACCGCCATTGAGAGCGGCCACGATCTGGCCCTTGCCAACAAGGAGAGCCTTGTCACGGGCGGTCACCTGGTGACCCAGGCCGTGGCAAAGCACGGCGTGAAGCTGCTGCCTGTGGACAGCGAGCACTCCGCCATCTTCCAGTGCCTGCAGGACAAGGAGAGCGCCAAGAGCCTGACCAAGATCCTGCTCACGGCCTCCGGCGGCCCCTTCTTCGGCATGAAGACCGAGGAGCTGCGGGGCAAGACCAAGGCCGATGCCCTCAAGCACCCCAACTGGAACATGGGTGCCAAGATCACCATCGACTCCGCCACCCTGATGAACAAGGGCCTGGAGCTGATCGAGGCGGTCTGGCTGTTCGGCCTGCCTCCCGAGAAGATCCAGATCGTGGTGCAGCGCCAGAGCATTGTCCACTCTGCCGTGCAGTACAGCGATAACTCCATCATTGCCCAGCTGGGCGTGCCCGATATGCGCATCCCCATCCAGTACGCCCTGACCTACCCGGCCCGTGTGCCCGGTGTGGTGCCTGAGCTGGACTTTACCACCCTGAAGCTGCTGACCTTCGATGTGGCCGACGAGGAGACCTTCCGTTGCCTGGCTGCCTGCAAAAAGGCCATCAAGAAGGGCGGTCTGGGCCCCTGCGCCGCCAATGGTGCCAACGAGGAGGCAGTCAGGCTCTTCCTCGAGGATAAGATCGGCTTCCTCGATATCGGCCGTCTGGTGGAGGCTGTTGTGGACAGCGACAGCTTTGGCGGCGATTACACCCTGGCCGATGTGTATGAGTGCGACAAGATGGCCCGCGCCTTTGTGAGAGCGCACCTGTAAGGAGAACTGATGTCTTTTATTGTCACCTTTATTGCTGCGGTGTTCGTGTTCAGCGCCGTGATCGCCATCCATGAGTTCGGCCACTTCATGGTGGCAAAGCTCTGCGGTGTGCAGGTCAACGAGTTCTCCATCGGCATGGGGCCGGTGCTGTGCAAGCGGGTGCGCAAGGGCACCCAGTACAGCATCCGCGCCCTGCCCGTGGGCGGCTTTGTGGCGCTGGAAGGGGAGGAGAGCCCCGAGAGCAAGCAGGCGGAGGAACGGTCAAACCCCTCAGCCGCCGATGGCGGCAGCTTCCCTGATAGGGGAGCCCTTGGCATAGCGGAGACTTCCCCCGAGGAGGAAAAGCCTGCTGGTATTCCTCTGAATGAGGCCCCTGTCTGGCAGCGTGCCCTCATCATGCTGGCGGGTGCCGGGATGAACTTTGTGCTGGGCTTTGTGGTCATGGCCATCCTCATCACGGCCCAGAACGAGCCCATTACCAGCAAGGTCCTCTATCAGGTGGAGGAAAACGCCCTCTGCGGCCAGACCGGCCTGCAGGCAGGGGATAAGATCCTTGCGGTGAACGGCCGCCGCTGCTTTGTGGCAAACGATATCCTCTATGAGCTGATGCGCACCGAGGACTACACCGCCGATTTCACCGTTCTGCGGGACGGCAAAAAGGTGGAGCTGCCCGGTGTGCAGTTCGACACCTGGCAGGATGACAAGGGCGAGACCCACATGAGCCTGGGCTTTACGGTCTACGGCATCAAAAAAACACCGCTGAACGTGCTGAAAGAGGCGGGCAACAGTGTGCTCTACTACGGGCGCATCATCTTTGCCTCCCTCTCCGACCTGCTGCGGGGGCGGGAGAGCATCAACGACCTCTCCGGCCCGGTGGGCATCGTAACGGCCATCGGGCAGGCCGCCAGCTACGGCTGGCAGGATCTGCTGGAGCTGCTGGTGCTCATCACCGTGAATCTGGGCATCTTCAACCTGCTGCCCTTCCCGGCGCTGGACGGCGGCAAGGTGGTGTTCCTGCTCATTGAGGGCGTGACCGGCCATGCCGTGCCCGAAAAGATCCAGAGCGGCCTGACCGTGGCGGCCTTTGCGCTGCTGTTCGGGCTGATGATTTTTGCAACTTACAACGATATCCTCCGGCTCATTACCGGGGCAATGTGATACGGAAAGGAAAACGACCATGCGGCAGCTGAAACGAGAAGTAAAGATCGGCAATGTGACCATTGGCGGCAACAACCCCATTGCGGTGCAGACCATGCTGAATGTCCCCGTGGAGGACATTGAGGGCAACGTTGCCCAGGCAAAGCGCTGTGAGGCGGCGGGCTGCCAGATCCTGCGTGTGACCTGCCCCAGCGCGGCGGATGCCAAGTGCATCGAGGCCGTGAAGAACGCGGTGAACATCCCCATCGTGGCGGATATCCACTTTGACTACAAGGCGGCGCTGGCCTGCGCCGACGTTGGTGTGGACAAGATCCGCATCAACCCCGGCAATATCGGTGACGACGACCGGGTCAAGGCCGTGGTGCAGGCCTGCCAGCAGAAGAACATCCCCATCCGCATCGGCGTGAACGGCGGCAGCCTGGAAAAGCACATCCTGGCAAAGTACGGCGCGCCCGTGCCCGAGGCCATGGTGGAAAGCGCCCTGTACCATGTCCGCCTGCTGGAGAAGTTCGATTTCAACAACATCGTCATCTCCATCAAGAACTCCAACGTGCCCCGCATGATGGAGGCCTACCGCCAGCTGAGCGCTGTGACCGATTACCCCCTGCATGTGGGCGTGACCGAGGCCGGTACTTACCAGATGGGCCTGCTCAAGAGCGGCATGGGCATCGGCGGGATGCTGCTGGAGGGCATCGGCGATACCATCCGCGTCTCGCTGGCCGCCGAGCCTGAGAAGGAAGTGGAAGCAGGCTACAACATCCTGCGCGCCGTGGGCTTCCCCGTGGCTGGCCCTGAGGTCATCACCTGCCCCACCTGCGGCCGCACCCAGTACCCCTGCACCGAGATCGCCAACGAGGTGGAAAAGCGCCTGCAGGGCTATAAGAAATCCATCAAGGTGGCCGTGATGGGCTGCGTGGTCAACGGCCCCGGCGAGGCCCGCGAAGCCGATATCGGCATTGCAGGCGGCAAGGGCGAGGCTGTCCTCTTCATCCACGGCCAGCCCATCAAAAAGCTGACCGGTGATAATATCCTCGACCAGTTCATGGAGGAGATCTATAAGATTTAAGAGGACAGGAGGACAGAGCTGTGCCGCTGGAAAACAAACTTGGTTTGACCGACGAGGCCGCGCTGGCCCGGGCTGAGGAAAAGATCAGCAAGACCAAAGCGCTGGAGCTTTACGACACCGGCCTGCTGGATGCCTTCCCGGTGGGGACATTTGCGGGCCTGCAAAAGATCCACGGCTATCTGTTCGGCGAGATCTACCCCTTTGCCGGGCAGATGCGCACCGTGAACATTGCCAAGGGCAATTTCCGGTTCGCACCGGTCATGTATCTGGCTGCGGCTCTGGAAAGCATCGACCGGATGCCCCAGTCCACCTTTGACGAGATCATCGAGAAGTATGTGGAGATGAATGTTGCCCACCCCTTCCGGGAAGGCAATGGCCGCAGCACCCGCATTTGGCTGGACTGCATCCTGAAAAAGGAGCTGCATCAGGTCATTGACTGGAGCCGTGTGGACAAGTCGGATTACCTGCTTGCCATGGAGCGCAGTCCGGTGAAGGATGTGGAGATCAAGGCCCTGCTCCGTGCAGCCCTCACAGACCGGATCACAGACCGGCTGGTCTATATGAAGGGCATCGACGCAAGCTATCATTATGAGGGCTATCACGTCTTTAGGACGGAAGATTTGTAAAGGAGTAACCCATCGTGACACCACTTGTATCTCAGCTATGGCCGCAGTTCATGGCGGACCCGGATTTCGCGGCCAGCTTCGGGCGCGTGATCGTGGAGCATGCCCGGATGCTGCGGCAGGAGCGGCAGGTCGTTTTTACCCTGCGCAGTGCCGCCCCGCTGGACAAGGGGCTGTGCGCCCGGCTGCTGGCTTCCCTGCAGCCGGATTATGAGGGCTTTGAACTGAAGATCGACAACCTCTTCGGCTATGCCGCGCTGGACGAAGCCGCCTTGCGGGAGCTGATGGAGGAGATGAAGCGGGACGGTATCCCCATCAACGGCTTTCTGGACCGGTGCCGGATCACCATCACCGGCCAGAACATCACGGTGGGGGTCTGCCACGGCACCAAGTTTTTGCAGGAGATGGAGTTTGAGCGCCTGCTGGCGGACCGCGTTGCCGCCCACACCGGTGTCAGGCCCAAAGTTACCCTGACAAGCGCGGTGGGCGAGGCCGAACAGCGTCAGATGGAGGAAAAGCTGGAGCGCAAGATCGCCCCGCCGGTGGTCAAGTTCGAGAAAAAGAACACCGCCCCCTCCATCAAGGTGGAGGGCCTTGATCTGACCGACAAGCCTGTGACCATTTTCCACGGCAAGATGTTCACCCCAAAGAACCTCACCCCCCTCAAGGACCTGGGCGGCGAGGGCGGCAAGTGCGTGATCTGGGGCGACGTGTTCTTTACCGAGGTCAAGGGCAACTACCGCAAGATCTACACGGTGTCCATCACCGATTACACCAGTTCCATCAACCTGAAGATCCGCGCGCAGGAAGGGGAGGACTGCTCCAAGTGGGAGAACATCGCCAAGGGCACCACCCTGCTGGTGCGCGGCGACTGCACCTACGACAAGTACGAGCATGACTATATCGTCTACCCCTACGATGTCCTGTTCGTGGAACGGAAAAAGCGGGAGGACAACGCCCCGGAAAAGCGGGTGGAGCTTCACCTGCATACCAAGCTGTCCAGCATGGATGCCTTCTGCGACCCGGGCGGCATCGTCAAGCTGGCCCACCGGATGGGCCACCCTGCCATTGCCATCACCGACCACGGTGTCTGTCAGGGCTACCCGGAGGCCATGCTGGCCACCGACGAGATCCACAAGAGCGACCCGGATTTCAAGCTGATCTACGGCTGCGAGGCCTACTTTGTGGATGATATGGTGCCCTGCGTCTACGGCGTGAAGGACCAGCCGCTGGACGGCGAGTTCTGCGTGTTCGACACCGAGACCACCGGCCTGGACCCCGGCGTGGAGTACCTGACCGAGATCGGCGCGGTGATCGTGCGGAACGGGGAAGTGGTGGAGGAGTTCGACACCTTTGTCAAGCCGGGCAAGCCCATCACCCCCAAGATCACCGAGCTGACCGGCATCACCAATGAGATGGTGGCCGATGCCCCCGGGGAGAAGGAAGCGCTGGAAGCCTTTCTCCGGTTCGCGGATGGCCGCATCCTGGTGGCCCACAATGCCCATGCGTTCGATATCCGCTTCCTGAAAGCCGCCGCCAAGCGCAGCGGCATTTCCTTTGAGCCGACCTATATCGACACCCTGACCATGGCGCAGGCCATGTACCCGGGCCTGCACAACTACAAGCAGGGGACCATCAACAAGCATCTGGAGCTGCCCAGCTACGAGGCCCACCGCGCCTGCGAGGACTCCGCCGCGCTGGGCCGCATCTTCTGCGTCATGCTCAGCGACCTTGCCGAGAAAGAGGTCACCACCGTGGAGGGCATCAACACCGGTCTGGGCGGCAACCGGGAGGTGCTGAAAAAGAAGTACTTCCACCTCATCATTCTGGTCAAGAACCAGATGGGCCTGAAGAACCTGTACAAGATCGTGAGCGAGGCCCACGTCAACTACTTCTTCAAGAAGCCCCGTGTGCCCCGCAGCCTGCTGAACAAGTACCGCGACGGCCTGATCCTGACCAGCGCCTGTGAGGCGGGCGAGCTTTACCGTGCCGTTGTGGAGGGGCGCTCCTACGAGGAACTGAAGAAGATCGCCTCCTACTACGACGTGCTGGAAATCCAGCCCCTGGGCAACAACGAGTATATGGTGCGGGACGGCAAGGTGGAGAGCGAGGAGGTCATCAAGGACTTCAACCGCACCATCATCCGGCTGGGCGAGGACCTGCACAAGCCGGTCATCGCCACCGGCGACGTGCACTTTACCGAGCCGGAGGATGCCATCTACCGCACGGTGCTGCAGGCGGGCAACGGCTTCAAGGATGCGGACACCCAGCCCCCGCTGTTCTACCGCACCACTGAGGATATGCTGAAGCAGTTCAGCTACCTGCCCAAGGAAAAGGCCTACGAGATCGTGGTGACCAACCCCCGCAAGATCGCGGCCACCATCGACAACAACGTGCGGGCCATCCCGCGCGGCACCTACCCGCCCAGCATCGAGGGTGCGGAGCAGCAGCTGCGCGATGCCACCTGGGAACACGCCAGACGGGATTACGGCGACCCCCTGCCCAAGATCGTGGAGGACCGCCTGAAAAAGGAGCTGGACTCCATCTGCGGCCACGGCTACGCTGTTCTGTACGTCATTGCCGTCAAGCTGGTGGCCTACTCCAACGCGGGCGGCTATCAGGTGGGCAGCCGTGGCTCGGTGGGCTCCTCTGCCGTGGCCCACTTCTCGGGCATTTCGGAGGTCAACAGCCTGCCGCCCCACTATCGCTGCCCCAAGTGCAAGTACAGCGAGTTCATCACCGACGGCAGCGTGGACGACGGCTTTGACCTGCCCGATAAGGACTGCCCCCACTGCGGCACCCGGATGCTGGTGGACGGCCACGACATCCCCTTTGAGACCTTCCTGGGCTTCTACGGCGACAAGGAGCCTGATATTGACCTGAACTTCTCAGGCGAGTATCAGTCCAACGTCCACCGCTATACCGAGGAGCTGTTCGGCAAGGCCAATGTGTTCAAGGCGGGCACGGTGTCCGGCATTCAGGACAAGACCGCCTACGGCTACGTCAAAAAGTATCTGGAAGCCCGCGGCCAGACCGTCAACCACGCCGAGGAGAACCGCCTGACCCTGGGCTGCACCGGTGTCAAGCGCACCACCGGCCAGCACCCCGGCGGCATGGTGGTTGTGCCCGATACCTACGAGATCTATGATTTCTGCCCCATCCAGCACCCGGCGGATGATGTGGCGGGCGGCCTGCTCACCACGCATTTCGAGTTCAAGTACCTCCACGACACCCTGCTCAAGCTGGACGAGCTGGGCCACGATATGCCCACCTTCTACAAGTATTTTGAGGAGTACACCGGCATCCCCGTGGACAGCATCCCCATGAACGACCCCCGGGTGTACAGCCTGCTCACCAGCCCGGAGGAGCTGGGCGTGACCCCGGAGCAGATCGACAGCCAGACCGGCACCTTCGGCATCCCGGAAATGGGCACCAACTTCGTGCGCGGAATGCTGGTGGAGGCCCGGCCCCGGAACTTCTCAGAGCTGATCCAGATCTCGGGCCTGTCCCACGGCACCGATGTCTGGACCGGCAACGCCGATGAGCTGATCCGCAGCGGCACCTGCACCATCGCGGAGGTCATCGGCTGCCGTGACAGCATCATGCTCTACCTGCTGCGCAAGGGGCTGGAGCCAAAGATGGCCTTTGATATCATGGAGGCGGTCCGTAAAGGCAAGGTGGCCAAGGGCGGCTTCAAGCCCGGCTGGGAGGAAGCCATGCGGGAGCACGAGGTGCCGGACTGGTACATCGAGTCCTGCCGCAAGATCAAGTATATGTTCCCCAAGGCCCACGCTGTGGCCTACCTGATGAGCGCCATCCGGCTGATGTGGTTCAAGCTCTACCGCCCGGCAGAGTTCTATGCCGTTTACTTCACTGTGCGCGGCGATGATATCGACTATGAGGCCGCTGTGGGCGGTGCGGCTGTGGCCCGCGCCCACATGGAGGCGGTGAAGCGCCGCCTGAAAGAGGAAAAGAACGCCAAGGACGAGGACGTGCTGGTCAGCCTGCAGCTGGTCAACGAAATGCTCTCCCGCGGGTATGCGTTCCTGCCCATCGAGCTGGGCAAGAGCCGGGGCAACAAGTATATCGTGGAGGATGGCAAGGTGCGCCTGCCCTTCTGTGCCCTGAAGGGCGTGGGCGGCACTGCCGCCGCCTCGCTGGAGCGGGCCACCATCGACGGGCAGGAGTATATCTCCGTGGAGGAGCTCCAGCAGGCCACCGGTGTGACCAGCGCCGTGCTGGAAAGCCTGCGCAGCGCCGGTGTGCTGGCAGACCTGCCCGAAAGCAGCCAGGTGAGCTTCTTCTGACCCCTTATGCAACAAAAAATCCCCTGCCAATATCCGGCAGGGGATTTTTGTGTTGTGTGGTTCAGCCTTTACGCTTCCTTTTCCATAGCGGCCAGCGGGGTCAGGTACTCCTTGCAGCACTCCTCGTACATGAGGGAGTATTCCTTGCTGGGGTTGTGGTGCATCAGGCTCTTGAGGGTGTGGGAATCGTAGTCGTCGCCCTCGCTGGTGCCCACCAGACGGGCCGCCACGTTGGAGCAGTGGTCGGAGATGCGCTCCACATTGTTCAGCACATCCAGGAACACCACGCCGGTATCAATGGAGCAGATGCCGTCCTTCAGGCGCTTGATGTGGCCGTCGCGGAGCTTCTCCACCAGAATGTCGATGACCTCTTCCAGCGGCTCCACCTGACGGGCCAGCGCGATGTCATCGTTCTCAAAGGCATCGTTGGTGCGGGTCAGGATCTGCTCCAGCGCGGAATCCAGCAGCTGCAGCTCGTTCTTGGCAATGTCGCTGAAGGAGGCCTCTTTCTCGTAGAGCTCCACAGCCTTTTCCTGAATGTTCACGGCGTAGTCACCGATGCGCTCGAACTCGGTGACAAAGTTCAGCAGCTCGGTCACGGCGTGGCTCTCGTCGTCGCCCAGCTCCTGGTCAGTCATCTTGATGAGGTAGTTGGAGATCTCCACCTCCATCCGGTCGATGAGATTCTCCCGCACATTGATGGCGCTCACCACGTCCTCATCCATCTTGAGCAGCAGGGGAGTGGAGAGGCTGACGTTGCGGGCGGCACGGCGGGACATCTTGACCACGGCGCTCTTGGCCTGCTGCAGGGCCACGGCCGGGCTCTTGAACAGGCGCTCGTCCAGCACGGGCATACTCATCTCCTGTGCTTCCTCGGCACTGTTGGGCACGGTGAGCATGGCCAGCTTGGAGAGCACACTGCTGAAGGGCAGGAACAGCAGCATGGCCGCCACACTGGAAAGGGTGTGGATGTTTGCAATGGTGCTCTTGTTCATCACGTCGCCCCACACCGGGATGCCGATGGTGTACCGCACGGCGTAAATGGCAGCCAGCAGCACAAAGCTGCCGATGATGTTGAAATACAGGTGGATCAGGGCGGCGCGCTTGCCGTCCTTGGAGGAGCCGCCGATGGTCAGCAGCGGAGTAAAGGCGGTGCCGATGTGGGCACCCAGAATGATGGGGATGGCGCTGCCAAAGGTGACAAGGCCGGTGCTGGACAAAGCCTGCAGGATACCCACCGAGGCCGAGGACGACTGGATGATGACGGTGACGACCATGCCCACCAGCACGCCCAGCATGGGGTTGGTCATGGTGACGAACAGCTCCTGAAAGGCTGCGCTCTCCCGCAGGGGGGACACGCCGGTGTCCATCAGGCTCATGCCCGTGAACAGGATGCCGAAGCCCAGCATGATCTGGCCGATGTTCTTCTTTTTGGCGTTGCGCAGGAACACATAAAAAATGCAGCCGACAAATGCCACCACCGGCGCAAACGTCTTGGGCTGGATGAGGGTCAGCAGAAGGCTGTCACCCGAGATATCCGCCATGCGGATGAGCTGGCCGGTGACAGTGGTACCAATGTTTGCACCCATGATGACACCCACCGACTGCGTCAGGGTCATAATGCCAGAGTTGACAAGGCCGACACAGATGACGACTGTGCCTGCGGAGGACTGGATCACGCCGGTGATGAGGGTGCCGAAAATGACACCCTTGATGGTGGAAGAGGTCAGCTTCTGCAGCACGCCCTGCATCTTGCCGCCCGCCAGCTTTTCCAGGCCGGCACCCATGATCGACATACCATAGAGGAACAGCGCAATACCGCCCAACAATGAGGTGATGTGTGTGATATCCATCTCGATACTCCTAAAAACTTCCTTTTGCTCTTAAAACAAACCAAGGACGGCCGCCCGGGGCTTCCTGCCCTGAACGCCGTCCTTTTTATTATAGCATTGAACTCCCCCGGACAACAAGCGTTATTTTACATGTTTTTTGCATTTTTACTGCATTTCCGCGCCGTTTTGTCCTTTTGTCAACTGTTCTTTTCTTATATTTTACAGGTATTTTACATTTGAACTTTCCCCGCGCGCTCCTGACATGTTTCCGGGAACTGCCGGGAATATGTCATGCGGCCTCGTCCAGCTCCTCCATGGCCTCCCGCACCGTGTCCGCCGAGAAGAGGAACACCCCGCCCCGGGTATAAACCTCCACATGGCCGCCTACAGATCGGATCTCGTACTCACTCATGGTGTTCCCTCCTGTTCCTGCGGCCCGCCTCCGGGCCGCTCCTGTTTTGTCCGACAAGAGGAGTATACCAGATGCAGGGTACGATAAGGGGGACTTTCAAGCGTTCTGCTTGACTTTTTTCATAAGTCCGCATATAATGAAGATGACACCATATACGACACCACAAAGCAAACTGTATGCCCATTACGATACCCAAGCACGAACCGATTAAGAAAGTATATGTGGAAATGGTGCGTCAGATCGTAGAGAGTGAGGCGAAAAATGATGAAAACGCTGAATGAATATCTGGCCCTTCCGTATCGGATGGAGATTGTAGAGGACAGGGAAGAGGGCGGCTATGTTGTCTCCTATCCCGATCTGCCGGGGTGCCTGACCTGCGGCGAGACCATTGAAAGCGCTGTGGCAAATGCCCGGGATGCTAAGAGGGTCTGGCTGGAGGCCGCACTGGAAGAGGGCGTATCCATTCCGATGCCGGACAGTCTGGAGGATTACTCCGGGCAGTTCAAGCTCCGCCTGCCCCGCAGCCTGCACCGCGCTCTGGCGGAGCACTCCCAGCGGGAAGGCATCAGCATGAATCAGTACTGCGTTTATCTGCTGGCAAAAAATGATGCCCTGCACGCAGGGTAAAAGGAAAGGTTTCCGGCCCTTCGCTCTGGTGAGCGGGGGCTTTTCTTATTTTCTCCCTCTTTTTTCGCATTTTTCGCGCGAAAAATCGCCGGAACATACTCGTTGACGACACAACCAAAAGGTGTTACACTTTGGGCAACAAAACAACGCTGTGTAATGCGAAAGAAAGAGGTGTTTCCATGAACGAAATGAAGGAAGCAGTGGGGAACTGGCGGGAGGCAAAGCAGTTCAGCCCGGCGGACGAGAACGATTTCCTGCGGTGGCTGGACAAGGCCGACACCGAGGAAAAGCTCTTTTCCCGGCTGACCTTCTGGTTTACCTTCCGGGGCCTGCCTGCGGACCAGAACCAACGGTATCATCTGGTGCAGGAGCGGGCCCGGGAACTGCGGCTCTGGAACGGGCTGGAGCTCAAGCTCCGGCGCTGGCAGGACCGTGTGGCTGACGAGTACGAGCAGATCGGAAAGGAGGCGTTCGCGGCCCGCATCGGCGAGGATTACGCCGATTACATCAACAGCCTGACCGACCCGGAGGCCGTCCCGCAGCAGGCTGCCCCGGAGCCGGAGACCGCAAAGCCTGCCGGGGTGCAGGCGTGGTCGGCCCGGGAGCTGTCGGAGATGGAGCTGCCGCCCATCCGCCATGTGGTGGAGGGCCTGCTGCCCATGGGCATGGGGGTGCTGGTGGCAAAGCCCAAGCTGGGCAAGAGCTGGATGGTGCTGGATCTCTGCCTTGCCGTGGCACAGGGGGAGCCGTTCCTGGGGTTCCCCACCCGGCAGCACGGCACGCTCTACCTCGCCCTGGAGGACGGCAAGAGCCGGATGCAGACCCGCCTGCGCCGCTTGCTGGAGGGCAGGCCCGCCCCGGCCAACATGCACGTCATGTTTCAGGCCCAGCGGCTGGGCGAGGGCCTGCTGGAAACGCTGGGGGAGTATCTGGATGCCAACCCGGACATCCATCTGGTCTGCATTGATACCTTATCTAAGATCAAGCCCAAGGCAAAGCCCTTTGAAAATGCCTACGATGCCGACTACGACTACATGGGCAGGCTGAAGGCCTTTGCCGACAGCCGGGGCATCTGCGTGCTGCTGGTGCACCACACCCGCAAGAGCAAGAACCCCGAGGACAGCTTCGACAACATCAACGGCTCCACCGGCATCCTGGGCGCGGCGGATTTCACCATCGTGCTGGACAAGCAGAGCCGGATGGACGATGAAGCAGGCTTTCTGCTCACCGGCCGCGACATCGAGCAGTGCGAGCGGGTCATCCGCTTCGATAAGGCCCGCTGCCGCTGGGTCATGCAGGGCACGGCGGCCCAGCTGGCCGCGCAGCGCCGGGTGGCCGAGTATGAGGCAGAGCCCATCGTCAGGACCCTGCGGGTGCTCCTGCAGCAGGGGGATGGAACGTGGAGCGGCTACTCCAAGAACCTGATGGAGATGGGCCAGCGGTACGCCCATACCGAGCTGGCACCAAATCTGCAAATGCTTTCAAAGCGTATTCAGGAGCTGCAACCTATGCTTTGGGAACGAGATACCATTAGATATTGGTATAACAGCAATGGAAACGCTGGGAGAAAGCATAACTTTCGACAGGAACGAACCGATCACAATGCTTCGGTTCCAGTGTCTGCACAGTTATCGTTAAGACATAATTATCATTGATATCATTGGTTATCATTGATTGTCATTGACTGGTGGCAATGAAGAGCAATGATTTCAATGACTTCAATGATGAATGTTAGTATAACGAGAAAAAGCCCTGCGCAATGCCAAGGGCTCCCCCTTCGGGGGAGCTGGCAAAGCCGCAAGGCTTTGACTGAGAGGGTGAGGGCCTTACCCTCCCGCCGCGAGGCTGCCCTTGGGGCAGGCATCCGGGGCGCTCTGGGCCTTCCGGGCCTCGGTGCGGGCCTTGTCGTAGCAGTAGCGGATGATGGCCTGCCGCCGCACGATGCCGATAAAGATGCCCCGGTCGTCCACCACGGGCACAAAGTTCTGGTTCATGGCCGCTTCGATCAGCTGGTCCATGCTGGTGGTGACGGTCACGGCCTTGTAATCCCGCTTGTGGGCAAAGCTCGAGATGGGCACATCCTCGGCGGCTTCAATGTCCAGCCCGTGCTGCTGTTTCAGCCCCCAGAGGATATCCCCCTCGGTCAGGGTGCCCACATACTCGCCCCTGCGGTTGAGCACCGGGATGGATGCGTAGCGGTTGTTCTCCCATTTTTCCAGCGTCTGCCGCAGGGTGAAGTCATCGTAGACATACATCAGGTCCTGCTTGGGGGAAAGGAAAAACAAAATGTTCATCAAACAGCTCTCCAATCGTTATCCTATCGTAAACAGTGGTTCTGCCGTAAGGGCGCAGCTCCCGTTCCTCTGCTTTGATTTTAGCACTTTTCCACAGGCGGATAAAGTCAAAAATCATACTTTTTAGAATTTATTCACAGTCGCGCCCGGCCTTTTTGCAAAACATGCAGGAAAACCGTGCACAGGGCAGGGTTTTGTGGTATAATAGGAGCACGAATCGGCTCACATTGCCCGCCCTTTGGAAATTGTGCTGTACACAGGGCGTGGGAAGTTGTATAATAAGGATACCGATTCCTTTCCCGGTATGCGGCGGGTTTGCCGCGGCAAGCCGGGCCACCCCAACAAGATTTCAAATAAAGGAGCAGAGCGACTATGATCACTTCCCGTTTCCCGCTGGGAGATGTCAGCTTTTCCGCCGAGTACTTCTCTACGCTGGTAGGCGAAGCAACCAAACAATGCTACGGCGTGGCCGCAATGACCCCCCGCGACCTGACCGACGCGGTCAGGAGCGTGGTGCGCGGCAGCGATTACTCTGAAAAGGGCGTTCGTGTCACACAGGAAGAGGGCCGTCTCGTGATCGAGCTGCACATTGCCGTCAGCTACGGGCTCAACATCTCCACCGCCGCGCGCAGCATCTCGCACCGCGTCAAGGACGAAGTGGAGCAGGCCACCGGCCTGAGGGTTGCCCGTGTGATCGTGTCGGTGGACGACGTGATCGCCTGATGGAACTTTTTATTAAGGAGTAAGGACAATGATTTCTGGTAAGATCCTGCGCGACGCGATCATCTCCGGCGCGAACAACATCAACAACCAGCGCTCCCGTGTGGACGAGCTGAACGTTTTCCCCGTGCCCGATGGCGACACCGGCACCAACATGGGCATGACGGTGGGTGCCTCCGTGGCAGAGCTGAACGCGCTGGACGACGGCTGCACCGTGGGTGAGGCCGCCAAGACCGCTGCCTCCGCCATGCTGCGCGGTGCGCGCGGCAACTCCGGCGTGATCACCAGCCTGCTGTTCCGCGGCTTCTCCAAGGCGCTGGAAGGCAAGAAGGAAGCCGACACCGCCGACATCATCGCCGCCCTGAAAAAGGGCGTGGAGGGTGCCTACAAGGCCGTGATGAAGCCCACCGAGGGCACCATCCTGACCGTTGCCCGGGTGGCCAGCGAGGAAGCTGCCGCCTGCGGTGCCCAGGAGATCCCCGCCCTGTGGGACGTGGTGATGACCGCAGGCCAGAAGGCGCTGGAGGATACCCCCAACCTGCTGCCCGTGCTGAAAAAGGCCGGCGTTGTGGACGCAGGCGGCCAGGGCATTATGATCATCTTTGAGGGCATGGGCAAGGTGTTCCACGGCGAGCCCATGGTGGCCGGCGGCGAGGGCACCTCCAACAAGGCCAAGCTCTCCACCGAGAACGCAGGCAAGGGCGTGTTCACCGACGACCTGATGAAGGTGGAGGACATCAAGAACGGCTACTGCACCCAGTTCCTCATCAACAAGTACGAGGGCGCAAGCGCCGCAAAGATGCGCGCCTTTGCCGAATCCAACGGCGACAGCGTGGTCTGCATCGAGGATGACGATGTCATCAACCTGCATGTCCACACCGCTGACCCCGGCAAGATCCTGAGCGAGGCCATCAAGTACGGCTACCTGACCAACTTCAAGATCGAGAACATGCACGAGCAGTTCCTGGCCCGCCAGAAGCAGGGCAAGAGCTTGGAAAAGCAGGCCTCCGCTGAAAAGGCCCCCGCACAGGCCAGCGAGTTCGTTTACGCCGCAGTGGACCCCAGCCGTGACTACGGCTTTGTGGCCGTTGCCGCCGGTGAGGGCCTGAAGGCCGTGTTCACCGACCTGGCTGCGGACGCTGTCGTCTCCGGCGGCCAGACCATGAACCCCGCCACCGAGGACATCCTTGCCGCCATCCAGAGCGTGCCCGCCAAGACCGTGTTCGTGCTGCCCAACAACAAGAACATCATCATGGCAGCGGAGCAGGCCCAGAAGCTGGCCGACCGTCAGGTGATCGTTCTGCCCACCCGCACCGTGCCCATGGGCATCACCGCGCTGCTCAACTTCGATCCCTCCGCCAACGCTGAGACCAATACCATCAACATGATGGCCGCCGCCGACAAGGTCAGCACCGGCCTCATCACCTACGCCGCCCGCGACAGCGAGTTTGACGGCAAGCGGATCCGGAAGGGCGAGATCATGGCGCTGGAGAACGGCAAGATCGTTGCCACCTCCACCGACCTGACCAAGGCTACCTACCGCCTGGCCCGCAGCATGTGCAAGAAGGACTCCAGCTTTGTCACCATCATCTCCGGCTGCGATGTCTCCGACGAGGAGGCCGAGAAGCTGACCGAGATCGTCAAGGCGAAGTGCCCCAACCACGTTGAGGTCAGCCACATCCGCGGCGGTCAGCCCGTATACTATTATATGATCAGCGTGGAGTAAAATTGCACTCCGGCTGAAAACAGAAGCATGAAAAAATTCCCCTGTACGAATTCGTACAGGGGTTTGTTCTGTGTGGAGACGGAACCCCCCAGTCGCCTACGGCGACAGCCCCCCTAATAGTGGGGCCTTTGGCATGGCGTAAGGCTCATCCTTTTTGCCAAGGGCTCCCCTACTAGGGGCGGTGGCATCCCGCAGGGATGACGGTGGGGTTCACCCGCCCAGGTCCTCCAGCACCTCCTGCAGGGCGGCATCTCCCGTCACTGTCATTCCCTGCTTGACACGCAGCGCGTCATTTTCCGGCAGGAGATTGACGTAAATATCCGTCTGCCGGGCAAGGCGGGTGGGGGAGCCGTCCGGCCCGCAGGTGTAGACGGCCACCATGCCGCCCTCGTCCCGGAGCAGGTATTGGGTGGGCTGGCCGGTGTCGGGCAGAGTCTGGGCCGCAAGGCTCGGCTCGGAGGGCACCGGCGTTCCGGCGGCGCTGTCCGCTCCCGGTGCAGGGGAGGGAAGCGCCAGCCGGGGCAGGGCCATCCAGAACAGGCTGAAGGCGATGGCAAAGGCGCACAGGGCGTAAAACAGGCAGAGAACTACTTTCCGCATGGAGAAAATCACTCCTTTCCAGCGGGTCTTTCCAGCGGTAGTATGCGCAAAAACACTGCATCTGAGACAGAAGCGCACAATTTTCACACCGGAATGCTGTACTTTACGGGGGAAAGTGTGCTATACTAGCAGTATCTGATTAGAAATAGGGTTCAGCCCCGACAGCGGGCTCGCCCTCTCCGTCAATGCTGGCGCATTGCCACCTCTCCCAAAGGGAGAGGCCTTGGCAGCACCCGGCAAAGTTTCCGATTTCGTCAGAAGCTCCCACTTTGGGGGAGCTGTCGAGCGAAGCGAGACTGAGAGGGTGAGGATGGCAGAGAGGATGAACTTGTCAGGAATAACCGTTTAAGCAGGTCAGGAGGCGATCCTTATCTCAAACGAATCGAGAAAGATCCACCGGGGCGCTGCACGCACGGACGTGCAGCCCACGGGGGGACGTAAAGTGAATGTGAGCAACAGCCGCAGGGAAGAGCTGCCCAAGCGCGGGCGTGCCCCCAGGGAGCCAAAGGAGCCCCGGGAAAAGGCGAAGCACCCCATCCTCAGGGCGCTGGGCCGCACGCTGGCCACCCTCATCTGCCTGGGCATCATGGTGTGCAGCCTGGCGGCAGTGGCGGCGGTGTACTACGCGGTGCAGGCCACGGCCAACGACGGCAACCTGCTGGACCTGGACAACATCGAGCTGAGCCAGTCCAGCACCGTGGTGGCCACCGACCCCGACACCGGCGCGCAGGTGGAGTATGCCACCCTGCGCTCCTCCAACAGCCACCGGGTCTGGGCAGACCTGGAACAGATCCCCACCAACCTGCAGTATGCGTTCATCTGCACCGAGGACAAGGATTTCTACAACGAGCCGGGCGTGAACTTCAAGCGCACCATCGGTGCCATGGTCAACGAGTATCTGCTGCCCATTTACAGCTCCAAGCAGGGCGCTTCCACGCTGGAGCAGCAGCTCATCAAGAACCTGACCAGCGACAAGAGCGCCAGCGGCGTGGAGGGTGCGCTGCGCAAGCTGCGCGAGATCTACCGCGCCCTCTGCCTGAGCCGCGCTTACTCCAAGGAGACCATTCTGGAGGCTTACCTGAACACCATCAGCTTCACCGGCACCATTCAGGGCGTTCAGACAGCGGCCAACGAGTATTTCAACAAGGACGTGAGCCAGCTCACCCTCTGGGAGTGCGCCACCATCGCGTCCATCACCAAGAACCCCACCAACTACAACCCCTACACCAACCCCGAGAACCTGATCCACCGCCGCAACTTCATCATGTATAATATGTGGCAGCAGGGCATCATCTCGGAGGAGGATTACCGCAACGGCGCGGCCCAGCCCCTTGTGCTGGCCGAGGAGGACACCAACAAGAAGACCTCCTCCGTGACCAGCTACTTCACCGATGCCCTCTTCACCGAGGTGGTCCGGGACATCATGGACAAGGAGGGCGTGGACGAATCCACGGCCCAGTCCATGCTCTACACCGGCGGCTATACCATCGAGGCCACCGTCAACCCCAAGATGCAGACGGCCATGGAGAACCTGATGCGCAACGAGGGCGACGCTTACTTCCCGGCCGGCTGGCATGAGGAAGAGGTGACCAGCATCTCGGACGATGACGTGCAGGTGATGAACGCCGACGGCACCCCCAAGACCCGCACCGGCGACGACGGCACCGTGTACTACTACCGCAATGTCCGCACCCAGGCGGCCATGGTCACGCTGGACTATGACGGCAATGTGCTGGCCATGGTGGGCGGTCTGGGCGAAAAGACCAAGAGCCTTTCGCTGAACCGTGCTTACAGTGTGACCCGGCAGACCGGCTCCACCATCAAGCCCATCGGCGCGTACGCGCTGGGCGTGGAGTACGGGCTGGTGAACTGGTCCACCATGCTCAACAACTCGCCCCTGTACCAGAAGCAGGACATGGTGATCCGGGACGAGGACTACTGCCGCAAAAACGGCCTGATGGGCCTTTCCGACAGTCAGCTCAAGGCCTACCCCAACGCATGGCGCAGCTGGCCCCGCAACTACGGCGGCAATTATGGCGACGGCAGCGACCTGCCCCTGTGGAACGGTCTGGCCCGCTCCCTGAACACCATCGCCATCCGAGTGGGCGACCTGGTGGGCGCAAGCAACATCTTCAACTTTGCCTACAACACCCTGCAGCTGACCACCCTGGACCCCGCCAACGACGTGGGCCTTGCCCAGATGGTCATGGGCAGCCAGACCCACGGCGTGACCCCCACGGCGCTGGCCGCTGCCTTCCAGATCTTCTATGACGGCGAGTACACCACCCCGCACCTGTACACCCGTGTGCTGGACCGGGACGGCAACATCTACCTGGAAAACAACGCCACCAGCTATCAGGCCCTGACCCCGCAGACAGCCTATATTATGAACCGTCTGCTCAAGAACGTGCTCTACTCCAACGTGGGCACCGCCAGCGGCCGCTACCCCAACTCCAATGGCATGGAGTCCTTTGGTAAGACCGGTACCGCCAGCGACGAAAAGGATCTGTGCTTCGTGGGCGGCACGCCCTACTACGTTACCGCTGTCTGGTGGGGCTACGACGCGCCTTACGATATGACCAACACCCTGGGCAAGAATCAGGCCAAGACCCGCACCTGTGTCATGGCGTGGAAGGCCTATATGGAGCAGGTGCAGGCAAACCTGCCCTATAAGGCATTCCCCACCAGCGACGGCGTGGTGGAGCGCGCCTACTGCACCCAGAGCGGCCTGCTGGCCGGGGCCAACTGCCCCAGCCGCGCCACCGGCTACTACCGTGCCGATGACCTGCCCGATACCTGCAACTACTCCCACAGCAGCGGCGTGACCGCAGCCCAGAGCGCGGACACCGCCCCCGTTGTGGGTCAGGATACCACCGGGATGGATACGGATTGAACCTCTCAGGCGGCCCTTCCAGACGGCCCTCTCAGTCTCGCTGCGCTCGACAGCTCTCCCGAAGGGAGAGCCCTTGGCATGGCGTAAAGCTCATCCTCTTTGCCAAAGCCTCTCCCTTTGGGAGAGGTGGCATCCCGCAGGGATGACGGAGAGGGCACAAGGCCAGCCTCTGTTAAAAGTCACACTTTTTCAATTCCGTTGCGACAGCTTGCCACCTCACGCTTCAAAACTGGATAATCTGACAAAAAAACATCCGGTCTCTTGCATTGCAGGGGGCCGGATGCTATTATATTCCCTGTAAGAACACTTGTGTTTGTGAGGTGAACAAGTTGGAACGCCGTTTTTATCTGGTGGACGCGGAGGTCCTGCCCGAGGTCTTCCTGAAAGTGGTCAAGGCCAAGGAGCTTCTGGCAAGCGGGGAAGTGCGCAGCATCTCGGCTGCCACCCGCAGCGTGGATCTTTCGCGCAGTGCTTTTTATAAATATAAGGACTGCATCTTTGATTCCGAAAATGGCCGCGAGGTCGTGACCGTAATGGCAACGCTCCGGGATGAAACAGGCGCGCTGCAAAGCCTGCTGGCGGGCATCAGCGCAGCCGGGGCAAGCATTGTCACTATCAACCAGTCCACGCCGGAAAACGGCGCTGCGTTGGTTGCCGTTACCATCCGCACCGATACCATGCAGATGACCCCTGAGGAGCTGACGGAGCGGTTGAGCCGCCAGCGCATGGTGGTGGGCGTGCACTGCGGGTATAACCTGTAAGGGCACCAAGAACAGTCAGGAAATAGGAACGAGGGCTGAACTATGGCAAAGATCGCGATTTTAGGCTTTGGCACGGTGGGCAGCGGCGTGTACGAGGTGCTGTGCCGCAACGCCGCCGGTGTTTCCCGCCGGGCCGGTGAGCCGGTGGAGGTCAAGTACATCCTTGACCCCAAGGATTTCTCCGCCCATCCGGCGGCAAACCTCTTCATCAAGAACTTCGATACCATTCTGGAAGACCCGGAGATCCGGGTGGTGGTGGAGACCATCGGCGGCACCCGCTTTGCATACCCCTATGTCAAGGCCTGCCTCGAGAGCGGCCGCAGCGTGTGCACCTCCAACAAGGAGATGGTGGCCACCTACGGCGCGGAGCTGCTGGCGCTGGCCAAGGCCCACAACTGTGCCTTCCTGTTCGAGGCCTCCGTGGGCGGCGGCACCCCCATCATCACCCCCATGCACCAGTGCCTGGCTGCCAACGTCATCACCGAGGTGGAGGGCATCGTGAACGGCACCACCAACTTCATGCTGACCAAGATGGTGCGGGAGAACCTGGGCTTTGACGAGGCCCTGAAGATCGCGCAGGAGCTGGGCTACGCCGAGACCAAGGACCCCGGCGACGATGTGGACGGCCGGGATGCCTGCCGCAAGATCGCCATCCTGTCCTCGCTGGTCTGCGGCCACCAGATCTACCCCCAGAACATCCCCACCCGGGGCATCCGGGACATCACCGTGGCCGATGTGGCTGCGGCGGAGCGGCTGAACTGCGTCATCAAGCTCATCGCGTGGATGAAGCGGGGCGACGACGGCAGCGTGGCCGCCGGTGTGGAGCCCTGCCTGGTGCCCAGGAGCCACCAGCTGGCCGGTGTGGACGATGTGTTCAACGCCGTGCTGGTCAAGGGCGATATGCTGGGCGACGTGGTGTTCTACGGCAAGGGCGCGGGCAAGCTGCCCACCGCCAGCGCCGTGGTGGCCGATGTGGTGGATGCCCTCAAGAATGGCTCCAAGGTCCACGACAGCCTGTTCTGGCAGCCTGCGGAGCCGGTGGAGGGGATGCTCACCGACCCGGCTCCCGCCGCATATTATGTGCGTGCAGCGGGCGTTGCTCCCGCCGTGGTGGAAGCCATCTACGGCAGGGGCCGTGTGGTGGATGAGCACTTTGACGGCTGCTCCTATCTGGTGGAGCAGGCCGACGCAAAGGCCATGGCCGAGGCAGCCCGCAAGGTGGAGACCGTGGGCGGCAGCGTGAAGCTGGTGCTGAAAAAGCTGCCCGAGGAAGCATGAGAAAAGGGGACGGACGATGAAGATCAAAGTTTCTGTTCCGGCCACCAGCGCCAACGTAGGCTCCGGCTTCGACGCGCTGGGTCTGGCCGTGACCCTGTACAACACCGTGACCTTTGAGGAGAGCGATAAGCTGGACATCTCGGCGGCGGACGGCACCCGCATCCCCCGCAACGAGAGCAATCTGGTGTACCGCTCGGCCAAGGGCCTGTTCGACAAGGTGGGCAAGAAGATCCCGCCCCTGAAGATCGTGCAGACCAACCCCATCCCCATGGCCCGGGGCCTGGGTTCCTCCTCGGCCTGCATCATTGCGGGCCTGCTGGGCGCGAACCGGATGCTGGGCGATGTGCTCAACACCCAGGAGCTGCTGACGCTGGCCACGGCCATTGAGGGCCACCCCGACAACGTGGCCCCGGCCCTGCTGGGCGGTTTGACCAGCAGCGTCTTTGAGGACGGCGTGGTCTACTCCGTCAAGCGGGATGTGGACCAGAGCCTCTGCTTTGCGGCCATCGTGCCGGACTACAAGCTGCTGACGGAGGCCGCCCGCGCGGCCCTGCCCAAGCAGGTGGCCCACAAGGATGCCGTGTATAACCTTTCCCGGGCCGCGCTGGTGCCTGCCGCCTTCTGTGAGGGCCGGCATGACCTGCTGGGCATTGCCACCGAGGATAAGCTCCACCAGCCCTACCGGATGCCCCTGATGCCCGGTTCCCGGGAGGTGTTCGCGCTGGCAAAGCAGTGCGGGGCAAAGGCCGTGTATGTATCGGGTGCCGGTTCCACCGTGATGGCGGTGGCCGAGCGCGCGGAGGCTGAGCGCTTTTATGCCGGGCTGCGTGCCGGGCTGGAAACGCTGGAAGGCCTGGACGGATGTGAAGCATTTACACTGTTAGAGCTGGATGCAGATAATACCGGCGCAACTGTGGAATGATATAAATTGGGAGAAACTAGAGGAGAGTGACAAACTATGGCGTTGATCGTACAGAAGTTCGGCGGTTCTTCGGTGAAGGACCGGAACCGTATCTTCAACGTGGCCCGCATCGTGGCCAACACCCACAAGGCGGGCAATGACGTGGTGGTGGTGGTGTCCGCACAGGGCGACACCACCGACGACCTGATCGCAAAGGCTGCTGAGATCACCCACAACCCTTCGGCCCGTGAGATGGATATGCTGCTGGCCGCCGGTGAGGAGATCAGCATCGCGCTGCTGGCCATGGCCCTGAACGAGCTGGGCTGCCACGCCACCAGCCTGACGGGCTGGCAGGCGGGCTTCCGTACCGACCGTGCCTACACCAAGGCACGCATCACCCGCATGGAGACCGAGCGCATTTCCTCCGAGCTGGAGCGCAACCGCGTGGTGGTCGTGGCAGGCTTCCAGGGCCTGAACAAGCTGGATGATATCACCACCCTGGGCCGCGGCGGCTCTGATACCAGCGCCGTGGCCATTGCAGCGGCCCTGCACGCAGACCGCTGCCAGATCTACACCGATGTGGAAGGCGTTTACACCGCAGACCCCCGCAAGGTGCGCAACACCCGCAAGCTGGAAGAGATCACCTTTGACGAGATGCTGGAGCTGGCCTCTCTGGGTGCGCAGGTGCTGAACAACCGCAGCGTGGAGCTGGCAAAGAAGTATAATGTGGAGCTGGAAGTGCTGTCCAGCCTGAATCCCGTGCCCGGTACGGTGGTCAAGGAGGTTACAAAAGACATGGAAGGTATGCTGATCAAGGGTGTTGCAAAGGACACCGATGTTGCCGTTATCACGATCCTGAACGTTCCCGATGAGCCGGGCACCAGCTTCAAGATCTTTGGCCTGCTGGCCCAGAAGAACATCAACGTGGATATCATCCTGCAGTCCACCGGCCGCGACGGCAAGAAGGATATCTCCTTCACCTGCGCCGAGGGCGAGGCTGAGACCGCCATGCGCGTGCTCAAGGAGAGCGGCAAGTTCCAGGATGCCACCTGCGACGAGACCTGCGCAAAGGTCTCCATCGTGGGTGCCGGTATGCAGAGCCACAGCGGCGTTGCCTCCAAGATGTTCGAGGCACTCTCCAACAACAACATCAACATCAAGATGATCTCCACCAGTGAGATCAAGATCTCCTGCATCATTGACCGTGACGACGCTGACAAGGCGGTCAGCGCCATCCACGATATGCTGTTTGACTAATTCAGAGGGGCTGGCAACAGCCCCTTTTTTGCAAAAGCGAGGGGGAAGTATTATGTTGGAATCGATCAAATGCAGCACCTCGGGTGCATACTACCTGCGGGGGCAGTGGGTGCCCGCCGATGCGCAGGCTCCTGCGGCACTGGCAGCCGCGGGCGTGACTGCGGAGCAGGCCGGCCAGGCCTACAAGGGCACCATGGCCTACGGCATCCTCACCGCCCACAACACCAGCGGCAGCGACCGGGATCTCCGGATCAAGTTCGATGCCATGGCAAGCCACGACATCACCTTTGTGGGCATCATCCAGACGGCCCGTGCCTCGGGGCTGGAAAAGTTCCCCATCCCCTATGTGCTGACCAACTGCCACAACAGCCTGTGCGCTGTGGGCGGCACCATCAACGAGGATGACCACCGCTTCGGCCTGTCCGCTGCCAAAAAGTACGGCGGCATCTTTGTGCCGCCCCACATGGCGGTCATCCACCAGTACATGCGCGAGCGCTTTGCGGGCTGCGGCAAAATGATCCTTGGTTCCGATTCCCACACCCGCTACGGCGCGCTGGGCACCATGGCCATCGGCGAGGGCGGCGGCGAGCTGGCAAAGCAGCTGCTGGGCCGCACCTACGATGTGGCCCGCCCCGGCGTGGTGGCCATCTGCCTGACCGGCGCTCTGCCCGCAGGCTGCGGCCCCCACGATGTGGCCATTGCACTGGTGGGTGAGCTGTTCAAGAGCGGCTATGTCAAGAACAAGGTCATGGAGTTTGTGGGCCCCGGCATTGCCTCCCTGCGTCAGGACACCCGCAACGCCATTGATGCCATGACCACTGAGACCACCTGCCTTTCCTCCATCTGGGAGACCGATGAAAAGACCCGGCAGTTCCTCACGGTCCATGGCAGGGCAGGGGACTACAAGCCCCTGCACCCGGCAGATCTGGCCTATTACGACGGCGTGGTGAGCGTGGACCTTTCCAAGATCCGGCCCATGATCGCCCTGCCCATGCACCCCTCCAACGCCTTTCCCATCGAGGAGCTGAACGCCAACCTCAAGGACATCCTCCACGAATGTGAGGAGAACGTCCAGAAGCTGGTGGGCCGTTCTGACGTGAAGCTGGATCTGTGCAGCAAGATCGAAAACGGCAGGCTCCGGGTGGATCAGGGAGTCATCGCGGGCTGCGCGGGCGGCCTGTTCGACAGCATCTACGAGGCCGCTTCCATCCTCAAGGGCCATACCGGCGGCTGCGGGGACTACGCCCTCAGCGTCTACCCCGGCAGCCAGCCCATTATGATGGAGCTGAACCGCACCGGCGTGCTCACCGACCTGATGGCCAGCGGTGCCACCATCCGCACGGCCTTCTGCGGCCCCTGCTTCGGCGCGGGCGATGTGCCCGCCAACGGGGCGCTGTCCATCCGCCACACCACCCGCAACTTCCCCAGCCGCGAGGGCTCCAAGCCCGGCAGCGGCCAGCTGGCAGGCGTGGCCCTGATGGATGCCCGCAGCATTGCCGCCACCACGGCCAACGGCGGCATCCTGACCCCCGCAACGGAGGTGGATTACGACCCCACCGTGCCCGAATATCACTACGACCCCTCCAGCTACGAGGCCCGGGTGTATCAGGGCTTTGGCCACGGCGATTATGATGCCCTGCTCAAGCTGGGCCCCAACATCAAGGACTGGCCCGAGATCGCCCCGCTGGGCGACAACCTGCTGCTGAAGGTGGCATCCTATATCACCGACCCTGTCACCACCACGGACGAGCTCATCCCCTCGGGTGAGACTTCTTCCTACCGCTCCAACCCCCTGGGTCTGGCTGAGTTCACCCTCAGCCGCAAGGACCCCGCCTATGTGGGGCGTGCCAAGGCCGTGCAGGCCGAGGAAGCCGCCCGCCGGGCCGGGCAGGGGGATGCCGCCCTGCTGGCAAAGATCCGTGCCGTGCCTGGCTGCGAGGCCCTGACCTGGGACGATGTACAGCTGGCCTCCACCATTTTTGCCGTCAAGCCCGGCGATGGCTCCGCCCGTGAGCAGGCCGCCAGCTGCCAGCGCGTGCTGGGGGCCGGGGCCAACATCGTCAACGAGTACGCCACCAAGCGCTACCGCTCCAACCTCATCAACTGGGGTATGCTGCCCTTCCAGCTCAACGGCGCGGCTCCCTTCGGCCTGGGGGATTACATCCTCATCCCCCATGTCCGGGAAGCCCTCAAGGGCGATCTGCAGAACATCCCTGCCTATGTGCTGGGGGATGAAGTCCGCCCCTTCGCCCTCTATATGGCACCCCTGACCTCCGATGAGCGGGAGATTTTGGCAGACGGGTGTTTGATCAATTATTATAAAAGATAAAGCCCTCTCAGTCTCGCTTTGCTCGACAGCTCTCCCAAAGGGAGAGCCAACGCATCTGACCGGTGAAGGACTGCAAGTTTGCAGTGCCCTGCCTTGATGCTGCAATTGCCTCTCCCTCTGGGAGAGGTGGCAAAGCCTCAGGCTTTGACGGAGAGGGCGAGGAGGTTCCATTCCATGCCCGGCGATCTACACAACCACACCACCTATTCCGACGGTTCCGTGCCCGTGGCCCGGCTGCCCCTGATGGCAGCCCGGGTGGGGCTGGATACCATGGCCATCTCTGACCACGATACACTGCGCAGCGTGCAGTATGCCTACGACCACCCGGTGCAGGATGGGGTAAAGCTCATCCCGGCCACCGAGCTCACCGGCTACGATTACGAGCGCCAGCACCGGGTCCACCTGCTGGCCTACTGGCCTGACCCCGAGAGCGAGGCCCTGCGCCGCCACTGCGATATCATGCGCCAGCGCCGCAACGAGTGCTGTTTGCAGAGCGCCCGGGAGCTGGAAGCCATCTTTCCCCAGTTCCGCACCGAGCAGGCGCTGGAATACGCCAGGGACAGCGGCGTGCTCTATAAGAGCGGTATCATGCAGGCGCTGCGGGAGCTGGGCCTTGCCGACAGCATCTACGGCGAGCGCTACCATGAGCTGTTCGGCTGGAACCCGCGGGGCAGGGTACTCCACTCGCCCGAGTACATCCCGGTGCGGGAGGTGCTGGCCACAGCCAGAGCCGCCGGTGCCGTGGTGGTGTTCGCCCACCCCACCGTGTACAAGAGTATGCCCCTGCTCCGGGAACTGGTCAGGGAGGGGATGGTGGACGGCATCGAGATCGATCACCCCAGCAACAGCCCCGAGGACAAGGCCGAGTGTGCCGCCCTCTGTGGGCAGTATCACCTCATCCACACCGGCGGCACCGACTTCCACGGGGCCAACCATAAAAAGGTCTACCCCGTGGGCACCTGCACCACCCCCGATGACCAGATCGCGCGGATTGAGGAGCTGGCGAGGAAGAGAAAAAAGTAAACCGATTTGAGCATTCTTATGAGAACTGCCAAGGCCTCGCCCTTCGGGAGAGGTGGCATTGCGTCAGCAATGACGGAGAGGGTGAGTTCGGTAAAGTCCGTGAGCATCCTCACCCTCTCAGTCTCGCTTTGCTCGACAGCTCCCCCGAAGGGGGAGCCCTTGGCAAAGAGGGCAGGTTCCACCTCTTGCAGGAACGTTGTTTTTGTAGTATACTGTGGGCAAGTCAAAAAGAGAGGATGTTTTCCATGAGCAAATCTTTCAGCTTCCCCAATGTGGGCACCTGTTCCAAGCAGACCAACATCGTGCTGAACGATGACCACACCATCGAGTCCGTCGAGGTCATCGGCGGCTGCAACGGCAACCTCAAGGGCATCAGCCGCCTGCTCAAGGGCATGAAGGCTGAGGATGCCATCGCCCGCATGGAGGGTACCACCTGCGGCCCCCGCCCCACCAGCTGCCCCGACCAGATCGCCAAGAACCTGAAAAAGGCTCTGGCAGAGATGTAACCATCAACGCAGAGAAAGCGTCGTGCATTGCACGGCGCTTTTTTGCTGTGCAGCGCCCTCTCAGTCTCGCTTTGCTCGACAGCTCTCCCAAAGGGAGAGCCAATGCATCGTTTTGATTCAGCAGCCCCTAAAGGCCAGGCCGCAATTGGCTCCCCCCTCGGGGGAGCTGGCAAAGCCGATAGGCTTTGACTGAGAGGGTTGACACAAATTGCTGTTTTTTTCGTGGAGGTTGAGCCTATACTTTGCTGTGTATGAAACAATACAGCAAGGAGCAGAGCATGAGCATTTGGGAAGCATTCGGCATGGGCAGACACAAGGGGTTTTCGCGGGAGGCAGGGCTGCTGCTGGACGAAGCCGTGGAGCTTGCGGGCAGCATGGGCTGTGCCCGGGCGGATACCGGGCATCTGCTGCTTGCCATGCTGCAGATCGACCGCGGCCCGGCGGGGCGGTTTCTGGCGGGCAAGAACATCACCGAGCCCGCCGTGCGCCGTCAGCTGGCCGAGGGCCGCACCAGCCCGGCCCGCCAGCTGGACAGAAAGGCGCTGGCCCCGGACCTGCGCCGGGCCATGGATTATGCCCTCATCGGGGCACAGAACGCCCACCTGCCCAAGGCGGAGCCGGAGCACCTGCTCTGCGCCATGCTGGAGGATACCGACTGCGCGGCGGGGGTGCTGCTGGCCTCCATGGGGGTGCAGCTGGCCGAGGCCGTGCGGGAGTGCCGCCAGATCTCTGGGCAGTTCATCCTGCCCGGCACGCCCCGGGCCAGCGCCATGCCCCGGGGCAGCCGCGCCAGCGATAAGTATTGCCGCGACCTGACCCGCCGCGCGGTGGACGGCGAGCTGGACCCGGTGTTCTGCCGGGATGCGGAGCTGGACCGGATGGTGGAGATCCTGTGCCGCCGCCAGAAGAATAACCCCTGTCTGGTGGGGGAGCCGGGCGTGGGCAAAACGGCCCTTGCCGAGGGCCTTGCCCAGCGCATCGCCAGCCGGAACGTGCCCCGGATGCTGCAGGGGCGGCGGCTGCTGGCGCTGGATATGGCCAGCCTTGTGGCGGGCACCAAGTACCGGGGCGACTTTGAGGAGCGGTTCAAGACCCTTCTGGAGGAGCTTGTGCGGGACGGCAGCGCCATCCTGTTTGTGGACGAGTTCCACACCATCGTGGGAGCCGGCGCGGCAGAGGGAGCCATTGATGCCGCCAGCATCCTGAAGCCCGTGCTGGCCCGGGGGGAGCTGCAGCTCATCGGGGCCACCACCGATCAGGAGTTCCGCACCCATATCCAGAAGGATGCCGCGCTGGAGCGCCGCTTTGGCCGGGTGCAGATCGAGGAGCCTACCCCGGCGCAGGCCGCGGCGATCCTGGAGGGGCTTGCTCCCCGCTACGAGCGCTACCACAGCGTGCATCTGCCGCCCGAGACGCTGCGGGAGGCCGTGGAGCTCTCGGTGCGGTACCTGCCGGGGCGCTTCCTGCCCGATAAGGCCATCGACCTTGTGGACGAGGCCTGTGCCGCTGCCCGCATCCGCGCCGAGCGGGAGGGGAAAGCAGATCCCACCCTCACCCGGGAGGACATTGCCCGGGTGGTGGCGCAGGCCAGCGGCGTGCCCGTGGAGCGGGTAGGGGAGAAGGAGCGGGAACGGCTGGACAGGCTGGAATCCCGCCTCAACGCCGAGATCGTGGGCCAGCAGAAGGCCGTGGCGGCGGTGGCCGGGGCCATCCGGCGCAGCCGCACCGGGCTGGGGGAGCCGGGCCGCCCCATGGGGGCCATGCTCTTTCTGGGGCCCACCGGCGTGGGCAAGACCGCCCTTGCCAAGGCCCTTGCCGCCAGCTGGTTCGGCAGCGAAAAAGCTCTGCTCAAGTTCGATATGTCGGAGTATCAGGAGCAGCACACCACGGCCCGCCTGCTGGGCGCGCCTCCGGGCTACCTTGGCCACGATGAGGGCGGCCAGCTCACCGAAGCCGTCCGCCGCCGCCCGTACAGCGTGGTGCTCTTTGACGAGATCGAAAAGGCCCACCCGGATATCCAGAATATCCTGCTGCAGATCCTGGAGGACGGCCAGCTCACCGATGCCATGGGCCGCAAGGCCGATTTCCGCAATACCATCGTCCTGCTCACCTCCAACCTGGGAGCACGCTTTCTGGCGGGGCAGAGCGCCCCGCTGGGCTTTGCGGCGGGCAGCGAGGCCGTGTTCGAGAAGCAGTCGGCCCAGGCCATCGAGGAAGCCAAAAAGTGGTTCCGGCCCGAGCTGGTGGGGCGGCTGGATGAGCTCATCGTGTTCCGTCCCCTTGCAGAGGACAGCCTGTGTGCCATCGCCGAGAAGCTGCTGGGCCAGCTGGAAGCCCGTGCCGCCCGCAATGGGTATCAGCTGACCCATACGCCCCGGGTGGGGGCAGTGCTGGCCGCAAGGGCGCGCTCGCCCTATGGGGCCCGGGAGCTGCGGCGGCAGGTGGACCGCGCCGTGGAACAGGCCCTCGCCAACCAGATCGCCTCCGGCACGGCCCACACCGGCCAGCACTGGACCGCCGACTGCACGGTGGATGGGTCGATCGTGTTGGAAGAGGGGGAAGTAGTAGAGCAAATCATCGGCTGAACCTCTCAGTCTCGCTGCCCTTACAGATGCATTGGCTCCCCCTTCGGGGGAGCTGGCGAGCGAAGCGAGACTGAGAGGGTGAGCACGCTTCCCCCTTGCATCCTCCGGCGTTTTCGTTTATCATAGAGAAAGCGAAACGCCCCAAGGAGGAAACCATGCGCTATTTGTTTTTACTGAATCCCGCTGCGGGCAAGCAGGACTGCACCGTCCAGCTCATCCCGCAGATCAGAGCCGCTGCCGCCCGGGCCGGGTGGAGCCAGGCCGATTATACCATCCACACCACCGAGTATGCGGGCCACGCCCGGGAGCTGGCCCGTGCCGCAGCCCAGGAGGCAGCGCAGGCCGGGGACAGTCTGCGCATCTGGACAGCGGGCGGCGACGGAACCTTCATGGAAGCCATGACCGGCGTGCAGGGCTTTGTCAACGCCGCCGTGGGCTGCCTGCCCTACGGCAGCGGCAACGACTTCCTGCGCACCTACGGCACCCGGGCAGAGTTCACCGACCTCGATGCCCAGCTGGCGGGCGGGGAAGTGACCATCGACCTGCTGGAGACCAGTCTGGGCCTGTCCGCCACCATCTGCGCGGCGGGTCTGGACGCGCAGGTGGCCTACGGCATCCCCAAGTTCCGGCGGATCCCCCTGTGCGGCGGCGAGGTGTCCTATCTGCTCTCCATCGTGGAGCAGCTCTGCGGCCGCATCGGCCGCAGGGTCACCTTTACCATCGACGATGAGGAGCTGACCGTGGACTGCCTGATGTGCGCCATCTGCAATGGCCGGGCCTATGGCGGCGGCTTCCTTGCCGCCCCCGAGGCCGACCCCGCCGACGGCTGGCTGGACGTGATGATCGTCCGCAGGGTGGGGCGGCTGACCATTGCCAAGCTGCTGGGAATGTACAAGAGCGGCCGTCACTTTGTGAACGGCCAGCTCACCGAGGAAGCAAAGCCCTACTTCCTCTACCGCCGTGCCCGGCGGGTGGCGCTGCGCCCCGCCGATGGCCGCGGCCCCATCGTTGCCACCGCCGACGGCGAGTGCGCCCCCTGTGATGCGGTGGAGGCTGTCCTGCGCCCCCTGAGCGGCCGCATCCTCCTGCCCGTCCCGGCGTATGAACGGTTTGCGGCGAAACACGCTGTGGTATGAAATTTACAGAAATACGCTTGATTTATGAAGAATTCTATGATAAGATGAAGCCGTAAGAAGGTGTTTGGAAAAAAGCAGGAGGGATGGGGCTATGAATTGGTCGGATGCAGAGAAAAAAGAAAAGCAGCATCAGGAAGACCTTGACCGTCTGCGCAGTTTTCGCCCTATGGATGATACCTTTATGCGAGGGCTCTTTAAGGAAAATCTTCCGCTGGCAGAGTTGGTGCTTCGGATCATTACCGGAAAGCCTGATCTGATCCTGACAAAATGCGAGACACAGGCTGATATGAAGCGAGTGACCGGTGCGCGTTCAATCTGTCTGGATGCCTATGCAACCGACAGTGCGGGCAAGAAGTATGACATTGAGGTCCAGCGCGCGGACAATGGCGCAGACCCGCACCGGGCAAGATATCATTCCAGTGTGATGGACGTGGAAAATCTGGACGAAAAGCAGGATTATAAAGAACTGCCGGATACCTATGTTATTTTCATCACGGAAAATGATTACTACAAGGCTGGCGAGCCGGTCTATACGATCCAGAACATGAATCTGACGCTGAACCGCCCGTTCAATGATGGTGCCCATATCCTGTATGTGAATGGGGAATACCGGGATGATTCAGAGATCGGCAGGCTGATGCACGATTTCAATTGCACCAGCGCGGATGAAATGAATTTTGAACTGCTGGCAGAGAGAACACGCTATCTGAAAGAAAACCCGAAAGGAGTGAGCGAAATGTGTAAAGTGATGGAAGACCTGAGAGTGGAAAGCTATACGGAAGGCCGGGAAGAACAGGCCAGAATGATGGCACAGAAATTGTACCGAAAGGGATACTCCATTGAGGAGATCGCTGATATGGTGGAGTACAGCACCGAGAAGGTGGAGGAATGGCTCACGCCGAAAGCAGGTTGAAACAGGAGAAAAAGCGCCCGGGTATCGCAACGAAAAAGTACGATATCCGGGCGCTTTTGCGTTGTCATAAATTCTTAACAAACAAATTTTGAGAAAACCCTTGATTTTTACCCCTGAGATGAGTACAATACACTTAGCACTCAGAGAAAAGGAGTGCTAAACAACCAAAGGCCCGGCAGAAACGGGCCGAAGGTGCCAAAAAAGTTTTCATTATATTTTATTATAGGAGGGCAAGAACTATGAAGATCATTCCTCTTGCAGACCGTGTTGTTATCAAGGCCGTTGAAGTCGAGGAGACCACCAAGGGCGGCCTCATCCTGACCGGCAGCGCCAAGGAGAAGCCCCAGGTGGCTGAGGTCGTGGCTGTTGGCCCCGGCGGCATCGTGGACGGCAACGAAGTCAAGATGACCGTGAAGGTTGGCGATAAGGTCCTGACCAGCAAGTACTCCGGTACTGAGGTCAAGGTGGACGGCGAGGAGTGCACCATCGTGCGTCAGGGCGATATCCTGGCCATCGTGGAGTAAGTTTCCCCTCTGAAATTGAAATTTGAGCTTTGAAGGAGCGATTTGATTATGGCAAAACAGATCAAGCAGGGCGAGGATGCCCGCAAGGCACTGTGTGCCGGTATTGATACCCTGGCAAATACCGTGAAGATCACCCTGGGCCCCAAGGGCCGCAATGTGGTGCTGGGCAAGAAGTTCGGCGCACCCGTCATCACCAACGATGGCGTGACCATTGCCAAGGAGATCGAGCTGAAGGACGAGTTCGAGAACATGGGCGCACAGCTGGTGCGTGAGGTCGCAACCAAGACCAACGATGCCGCAGGCGACGGCACCACCACCGCAACCGTTCTGGCACAGGCCATGGTCACCGAGGGCATGAAGAACGTTACCGCCGGTGCCAACCCCATGGATATCCGCCGCGGCATGAGCAAGGCGGTTGCCAAGGCTGTTGAGACCATCAAGGCCCACAGCCAGAAGGTCAAGGACAGCAACGATATCGCCCGCGTCGGCACCATTTCTGCCGGTGACCCCGAGATTGGCCGCCTGATCGCCGAGGCTATGGAGAAGGTCACCTCCGACGGTGTCATCACCATCGAGGAGAACAAGACCACCGCCGAGACCTACAACGAGATCGTGGAAGGCATGCAGTTTGACCGCGGCTACCTGACCCCCTATATGGTCACCGATACCGACAAGATGGAGGCTGTTCTGGACAACGCCGCCGTCCTGATCACCGATAAGAAGATCAGCGTCATCCAGGATCTGGTCCCCCTGCTGGAGCAGGTCATGCAGAACGGCATGAAGCTGCTGATCGTGGCTGAGGACATCGAGGGCGAGGCTCTGTCCACCCTGATCGTCAACCGCCTGCGCGGCACCCTGAACGTCTGCGCTGTCAAGGCTCCCGGCTTTGGCGACCGCCGCAAGGAGATGCTGCAGGATATCGCTATCCTGACCGGCGGCACCGTTGTGTCCGCTGATCTGGGCTATGAGCTGAAGGACGCTACCGTCCAGATGCTGGGCCATGCCCGCCAGGTCAAGGTCACCAAGGAGAACACCACCATCGTGGGCGGCGCAGGCGATAAGGATGCCATTGCAGCCCGCATTGCACAGATCCGCAACCAGATCGAGGCTTCCACCAGCGATTTCGACCGCGAGAAGCTGCAGGAGCGCCTGGCAAAGCTGGCCGGCGGCGTTGCAGTCATCAAGGTCGGTGCTGCTACCGAGGTCGAGATGAAGGATAAGAAGCTGCGCATCGAGGATGCTCTGAACGCAACCAAGGCTGCTGTTCAGGAAGGCGTTGTCGCTGGCGGCGGCACCGCTCCCATCAACGCCATCCCCGCTGTGCGCGCCCTGTGCGACACGCTGGAAGGCGACGAGCGCACCGGTGCCAAGATCGTCCTGAAGGCTCTGGAGGCACCTCTGCGCCAGATCGCCAAGAACGCCGGTCTGGAGGGCAGCGTCATCATCGACAAGATCGTTTCTGCCAACAAGCCCAACTACGGCTTCGATGCTCAGAACGAGGTCTTTGTTGAAGATATGATCGCCGCCGGCATCGTTGACCCCACCAAGGTCACCCGTTCCGCTCTGGAGAACGCAGCATCCGTCGCTGAGATGGTGCTGACCACCGAGAGCCTGGTCGCTGACCTGCCCGAACCCCCCGCTGCTCCCGCAGCCGGTGGTGACATGGGCGGCATGGGCGGCATGTACTAATAACTGCCTAAAAACCGCATGAATCCTTGATTTTTGGAGCACGCGAAAGCGGATTTACGCCAAACTTACGCCACTTACGCCAAAAATCAAAGCGCACTATAGGGTAACAAAATCGGCACTCGCTGAAAAGCGGGTGCCGATTTTTTGTGTCTAGGGGATTTGAAGACTCATGAAACCCACTGATGGATTCTGCGAGCAGCAGACTGTCAGCGGCTTTATTGTTGCTGTATTATATTCAGGGCAACTATGCAGCGATTTACGACAAACCGCTGTTTGATGCCCCCTTTGTTCCGTTGAAGGAGAGTGCGCTGCCGCTCACCCCGGAGGCCAAAGAGGTGGTAGACCGGGTGCTGGATACCTTTGGTATGTACAGTGGAAAGGTTCTGGAAAGCATCACCCACAAAGAAACGCCTTGGCTGGATGCCCGGAAGGGCTTTCTGCCAGACGAAACTTCTCATGCGGAGATTTCGCTGGATGCGATGAAGGACTACTTCAAAAAGGTGGATGAGAAGTATAATATTCGGACGGAAGATGGACTGCGGAAGTATATCGGCAAAATGTTATAATAAGTCGGACTATGCACGATGGCGGGTTAATTTATTATGAACAGTATTGATTACTTGGTAAAAAGTGCTATAATTAAAGTGCCCCATACGAAAGGTATGGGGGAAGGAGATTGTTGTCAACTCTCCTGCTAGAATATTCTCGAGAATATTTAGCAGCACAGTTGACACGGTTGTTGATGCTGATGTAGCAAATGCTAGAATCAGACTGATTGATGAAATCACGACAATCGCCTCCCAGTCAATTATACCATAATTGATGATTGCGCTAACAGAATAGCTGGGAACTCTGAAAATCCTTTATGGTAATAGGGGTAACCACGTCAAACGTATATCCATCGGCTTAGAGACGCTATTCCTCGTGCCGATGGATATTGCATTTTAGGGGTATTAAAGCAATGGATGCTTGGTTAAGTGATAAGAAGATAATTCAAAGAAGCAAGCGATATTATGCACATTTTGATGTGCGAACAGATATCGGTCGCATGAAAGATTATGCTTCAAATCCAAAAGCAGTTGCAGCGCATGGATTTTATCCATTTATCCATTATGAGATGGATATGAGCAAGTTTAAAAGAGGAAAAGGAGTAGTTCCTAAAAAACGTGATATTTGCTATGCAGCACATATTGATCGGTGCATTTATCAGTATTACAGTCACATTTTGAATGAGAAATATAACGAGCGAACGACTTGTGATGGGATTTCTAATGTTGCGGTTGCCTATCGAACAAATTTAGGAAAGAGCAATATTCAATTTTCCAAAGCGGCCTACGATTTTATCCGTAAGACAGAAAACTGCTATGTGATGATTGGCGATTTTACGCATTTCTTTGATAACTTAGACCATGCTTACTTGAAGAAGCAATGGTGCTCGTTATTGGAATGCGAAAGATTACCAAAGGATCATTATAATGTGTTTAAGAATATCACGTCATTTAGTCAATGGGAACTGACGGACTTGTTGGCTATAAATAAACTGAAAGACAACAAAGCAGGTCATCGCGCACTCAATAAACAATCAAGAGTATTAACAGCGGAACAATATAAAAACAATCGTTCTCACATACAGCCAAATATGAACCATTACGGGATACCACAAGGATCACCTATTAGTGGAATGTTGGCGAACCTCTATATGCTGGAAGTTGATAAGCAAATCCATGATCTAGTTGAACAATATCACGGATTTTATATGCGGTATAGTGATGATTTTATTGTGATAGTGCCGGATGAACCTAACAATAATGCGCTGAATGTCTTCTCTGAAGTGAGAGCATTTATTGCAAGTGCTCCTAGATTAAAATTGGAGCCGAGCAAAACCCAATATTTTCATTATAAGGAAGAGAAGGTTGAGAATATTGGAAAAGCGATAGACAAAGGTGCAGACGATAGTAAAAAATTTATCAATTTTTTGGGATTTTCGTTTAATGGAACGAAAGTGTTTATCCGTTCTAAAACGACGGCCAAATACTATTACCGGATGCACAGAAAGGCAAAAAATATTGCAAAAACAGGAGGGTATACCAGAAAAGGAAATCATATCAATCTTTCTGGTCTGTATACGCTTTATTCTGAACATGGTGCAAAGAGCAAACGAGGAAATTATTTTACCTATATTGAGCATGCTGAAGAAGAGTATGGACAAGATGAAGAAATTCGACATGATTTGAAAAATAATATGGGAAAAATAAGAAAAGTTCTAAAAGGTATTTAATTAGAACTTTTGTATGATAAAACAGCCGCCCAGCGACCTTACGGTCTCGCTGGGCGGCTTATTTTTTGCGTTTCCAGAGCAAATATTCTTCGTAGCGGTGCATCTCGTTCTGTTCTTCTTCGGTCAGGCGCTGGCGCTGGATGCGGGCTTTGTCGGAGGGATCGTAATCGGACAAACCTAACAGAAAATCAGAAGAAGTATGATAGCGTCTGCAAATTGCAACCAGTGTTGAGTGGTCAGGAGAACTTTTGTCGTGCTCCCAACTGCGGACAGTAGAAACCGAAACACTAAGAGCTTTTGCTAACACTTGTTGCTTTTCACCATTCAGCTTTCGTAATTCTGCCAGCCGCTCACCAATCATCTAGCGCACCACCCTTCTTTGCTTTCAAGTATAGAGAATCTTATTACTTTTGGCAAAAAACGCCGAAATTCTTGTGAATTGGCTGTAAAAGTGATAAGATACTTGTTAGTATAGGCCGAAAGTGCTAAGAACATTATCACTTCCGCCGCAACGTTAAGGCAAAGCGAGGAATACCCCGTTGGAACAACTGATCGACTTTCACGCACCGGAAGTGCAGGCGGTGCTGGATACGCTACTAAAAGATAAATCTACCGGTAAAAACATCATCTGGGCAACCGACCCGCCGGAGGAGCTGCAAACCGTGATGTACGAGCCGGTGACGGATAGATCCCAGATCACCGCACAGCAGCTCAGGCTGACCCACTATGAGGTGGTGCTGCCCCGGATGATGAAGCAGACCGACACCCAGCAGCAACGCACCCGCAAAAAAGGCGAGGTGTTCAGCCCCGCATGGGTCTGCAACAAGATGAATAACGCGCTGGATGCTGACTGGTTCCGTGGGCTGGGGGCAGAGGAGAGCGCCGGGCAGTTCACGGTGGAGCTGCCCCAAGGCTGGCAGACGGTGGAAACGCCGGTGCAGTTCCCGGTTTGCGGGGGCAGGACCCCGGCATGGGTGCAGTATGTGCAGAGCCGCCGCTTGGAGGTGACCTGCGGCGAAGCCCCCTTTCTGGCATCCCGGTACGATGCCGCCACTGGCGAGATGATCCCGGTAGCCCGGCGCATTGGCATTCTGGACCGCAAGCTGCGGGTGGTAAGCGAGAACGCCGCCACAGAGGACGAGTGGCGCAAATATGCCACCCATGCGGTGCAGTCTACCTACGGCTATGAGTATCAGGGAGATAATCTTTTGTTGGCACGGGTCAACCTGCTGCTGACCTATGCAGAGCATCTGCAAGCCCGCTGGCAGCGCAAGCCCACAAAAGAAGAGTTACAGCCTATCGCCACCATCATCAGCTGGAACCTGTGGCAAATGGACGGCTTGCACCTGTCTGTGCCCGGCGGCAAGCCCCAGCCGGAGACAGAACAGCTTGATCTCTTTTCCATGTTCGGGGCGGCAGAGCCGCAGCCGCCCACGGTATCCTGCAAAGTGAAAAACTGGCGCAAGGGCAGCCATGGAACCGCCCAGAACTTTGAAACCATTCAGGAAGGGAGTACCAGCATGAAGTTTGATTATGTCATCGGAAACCCGCCGTATCAGGAAGTTGATGGAGGTTCAGGCGCAAGCGCAACGCCGGTATATAACAAATTCATTGAGGAAACAAAGACATTGAATCCAACGGCAATGTCTTTTATCATTCCAGCAAAATGGTATTCTGGTGGTAAAGGGTTGGATAAATTTCGAGAGCAGATGTTAAACGACAAACGAATGGCGGTACTCGTTGACTATCCTAACTCGCTGGATGTTTTTCCGAATGTGGATGTTGCTGGTGGTGTATGCTATTTTGTGTGGGCTAAGTCACATGAGGGAAAATGCTACTACATAAATTACCGAGATGGGGTTAAGACATCCGAATACCGTGATTTGAATGAGTTTTCGACATTTATTCGTTATCCAATCGCTGCCGAGATAGTTAAGAAGGTGCGTCTGAAAGGAGAGCAGACGCTTGATACGATAGTTTCCAGCCGAAAGCCGTTTGGTCTTGCTACAAATGTGAAACCGCTCAAAGCAGGAGATATTCAACTGAGATTTAATGGTGGGATAGGCCCATATAAAAGAAGTTTGATTTCTACGGGTATAGAAAATATAGACCGCTATAAAATCATTATTTCATATTTGACGGCAGAACACGCAGGACAGCCCGATAAGAACGGACAATACCGCATTCTCTCGACAATGGAAAAGCAGCCGCCGAAAGTAGTTTGTTCAGAAACGTATCTCGTTGCAGGAGCATTTGACACAGAAGCTGAAGCAGATAACTATATGAGATACCTAAAAACACGATTTGTGCGTTTTTTGATTTCGATTTTGGCGATGACACAGCATATCAGCAAAGGTATGTTTGGTTTTGTTCCTGTTCAGGATTTTTCAAGAGCGTGGACAGATGAAGAACTGTTTTCAAAGTATAAACTAACTTCTGATGAAGTGGCATTCATACAAAGCATTATAAAGGAGATGGCATAATGGCTGGCATAACCCTGCGCACTGCCCGGCAGGTAGTGCCCATGATCTACGCCTATACCACCCCGGAAATTGCCCGGCATAACGGCTGGACGAAGATCGGCTACACCGAGCAGTCAGTGGACAAACGCCTGAAACAGCAGACCCACACCGCCGATGTGCTGTTCCATGAGGAGTGGCGGGGCAATGCTGTCTACGATGACGGCAGCGGTGAGGTGTTCACCGACCACGATTTCCACGCCTACCTCCGCAAGCTGAACGTGGAGAACGACCGCAAAAACGAGTGGTTCCATCTGGATGGGCAGCAGTCCCGGCGGTATTTTCAGGATTTCCGCATGAACCGGGGCCGGGTGCAGCTGGATGCTGCCATCGCCTACACCCTGCGGGAAGAACAGGCAAGGGCTGTCCACGACACCAAGACCTATTACCAGAGCCACCCCGGCGGGGAATACCTCTGGAACGCCAAGCCCCGCTTTGGCAAGACCCTTTCCGTCTACGATTTCTGCAAGCAGGTCGATGCACAGACGGTGCTCATCGTCACCAACCGCCCTGCTATCGCCAATAGCTGGTACAGCGACTATGTGCGCTTTCTGGGCAGGGAGTCCGGCTATCTGTTTGTCAGCCATGTGGATGCCCTTGCCGGGCAGCCCCATGTGCTGGACGAGCAGGGCTATCTGGATGCCGCCGCACAGGGCGAGGAACTGTATAAGCGCATTGAGTTCGTCAGCCTGCAGGACATGAAAGGCTCGAAGTATTTCGGCGGCGAGTACGACAAGCTGCAACACCTGACCGAGCTGAACTGGGATGTGCTGGTCATCGATGAAGCCCACGAGGGCGTGGACACCTACAAGACCGACCTTGCCTTTGACCACATCCGCCGCAAGTTCACGCTGCACCTGTCCGGCACGCCCTTCAAGGCACTGGCAAACGATAAGTTTGCCGGGGATGCCATCTTCAACTGGACCTACGCCGACGAGCAGGCCGCCAAGCGGAACTGGCAGGGCGCACCGGGGCAGCAGAACCCCTACGCAAACCTCCCTATGCTCAACCTCTACACCTACCAGATGTCCGAGATCATCCGGGACGAAATTCAGCAGGGCGTGGAGATCGACGGCGAAACGCAGGAATTTGCCTTTGACCTGAACGAGTTCTTTAAGGTGAAGCCCAGCGGCAGCTTTGAGCACGAAGCTGAGGTGGACCGCTTTCTGGATGCCATGACCACCCAGAACAAGTTTCCGTTTTCCACCCCGGAGCTGCGTGCCGAACTGAAGCACACCTTCTGGCTGCTGAACCGGGTGGACAGTGCCAGAGCGCTGGCAAAAAAGCTGCAGGCGCACCCGGTATTCCGGGACTATGAGGTGATCCTTGCCGCCGGTGACGGCAAGCTGGACGACACGGACGAGAACCAGAAGAGCTTTGACCGGGTAAAAGCCGCCATCGCCCACCACGAAAAGACCATCACCCTGTCGGTGGGGCAGCTCACCACCGGTGTCACCATCCCGGAATGGTCGGCGGTGCTGATGCTCTCCAACCTGAAAAGCCCGGCGCTGTATATGCAGGCGGCGTTCCGTGCCCAGAACCCCTGCCTTTTCCACGAAAACGGCACCTTCCGCCGCAAAGAAAACGCCTATGTGTTCGATTTTGATCCTGCCCGCACCCTGCTGATCTACGAGCGGTTCGCCAACGACCTTTCACAGGACACCGCCAGCGGCAAGGGCGACACCGAGGAGCGCAAGGCGCACATCCAGACCCTGCTCAACTTTTTCCCGGTCATCGGCGAGGACGAGGAAGGGGAGATGATCCCGCTGGATGCGGAAAAAGTTCTCAGCATCCCCCGGAAGATCAAGTCGAAAGAAGTGGTGCGGATGGGCTTCCAGAGCAACTTCCTGTTCCAGAACATTTCCAATGTGTTCAGTGCCTCGCAGGAGGTGCTGGACATTCTGCAAAACTTCCAGCCCATCAGCGAGGCAAAGGCAAAGCCCATCCAGATCACCCCGGACACCGGCGCAGACCTCTCCCTGAACGACAAGGGCGAGGTGGATTTGGACGAGGGCTACGTCATCGGCAAGGCAGCGGATGTGTTCGGGGAAAAAATTTACGAGAACACCCCGGCGCTGGACACCGCCTTGCAAGACCTGACCGATGCCCCGGCTCCTGCCAAAGAAGAGCATCTGGAACCCCTGAAAAAGAGCATCACCAAGGAGATCATCACCCCTATGGTGGAGCAGGCAAAGCAGGAGTATGGTCGGGATCTAAAGCTGTCCGACCAGAAGCGGTTTGAGAGCGCCGCCAAGGCAAAAATGGACGTGGCGGTGAACAAGGTGGTGGACAACTACCGCATCGACCAGAGCCAACTGGAGACCCAGCGCACCCAGCAGCTGCAAAGCTGCACCACCGCCCAGCAGCGTCAGCAGGTGAACCGGGAGTTTGACGCAAAGCAGCAGCAGAGCACCGCCGCCCTGATGGAGACGCTGCAATCCACCATTCAGCAGACGGCGCAGGAAATGCAGCAGACCATCGTGCGCACCGTGGAGACCAACCAGAAGGAGCAGGAGAAAAAGGGCTACGAGGACACCGTCCGTGACCATCTGCGTGGCTTCTCCCGCACCATCCCGTCCTTCCTCATGGCGTATGGCGACGAGAGCGTGACGCTGGCAAACTTTGACCGGATCATCCCGGACAAGGTCTTTCAGGAGGTCACCAGCATCACGCTGGAGCAGTTCCGCTTTTTGCGGGACGGCGGGCCGTACATCAACCAAGCCACCGGACAGGAGGAGCATTTTGCAGGTCACCTGTTCGACCCAGTGGTGTTTGACGATTCGGTGAAGGAATTCCTGAACCTGAAGGTCAAGCTGGCAGATTACTTTGACGAGAGCCGCACCGAGGATGTCTTTGATTACATCCCGCCCCAGAAAACCAACCAGATCTTTACCCCCAAGTGGGTGGTGAAAAAGATGGTGGATCTGCTGGAGCAGGAAAACCCCGGCTGCTTCGATGACCCCACCAAGACCTTCCTGGACCCCTACATGAAGTCCGGCCTGTACATTACGGAAATCGTCAAGCGCCTTTACCGCAGCGAGAAGATGCGGCAAGCCTTCCCGGACGATAACGCCCGGCTGGAACATATCTTTGCCAAGCAGGTCTATGGGCTTGCCCCCACCGAGATCATCTACCGCATTGCCATCAGCTACATTCTGGGCTTTGCAAAGGGTCACGGCATCACTGCCCACCATATCCGTCAGGCCGATACGCTGGAATTTGCCAAGGCGGGCACCATGGACAGGGAATTGGATAAGATTTTCAGAGATTGAGAAAATAGAATACAGCATAAAACAAGGGCGGCTGTCTGCGTGGGTGCAGAGGGCCGCCTTTTTGTGCTATGCCTGTTACAAAAATGAAAGCTGTTGAACGTCCGGCAAATCGTTTTCAGGTGTGGAATGATTGGCTTTTTTCATCATGTTTCCAATGGTTTCTTTGATGGTGGACTTGTTTTCGAGACTTTGCTTACGCATCTTTATATCATCGGTGTTCTTTTGAGTCGAACAGATACTGGATTTCAAGATATGATCGTAGAAGTCCAATGCCATGATATTCGTTCGCTCATTTATATCGATCGTGGACTTTCCAGCATATCGCTGAGCGATATTCCGTGCGGTTTGAAACATTGATGTTTCATAAATTTTAAGTTTGCTTGCGAAATCTTTTCCGTTACACCTCGAATTTAAGCTGTCCTCAAGGGGAATCAAATTCCCAATGATACCATTTTCGGGGGAATTTGTATCATCCAAGATATGCTCGATCGTGAAGGCAGCACACTGCTTACTGGCACATTTGTATCGTTCAAGGACTTCCAAAACAACTTGCACACGTTCCTTGTTTCGGTCATCGTCGTAATACCCAGCGTGATGTGACCACCCTAAATTGGAGAATGCTTTGAGAAAGACTTCTTTGCTGGGAAGTTTATTCTTTAACTCTGAGATAAAGCATTCCAATGCGGAGTCGGAGTAGTGGTTTTCGAGAATACTGGAATTTTTGTAAATCGCATTTGTTATTTTGTTCGAATTTTCTTGTCCAATAATGGTATAGCAGATGAAAAAATCATAGAGAAACAGAAGGGTCTCCTCGTACTTCTCTTGGCTGAGGTGACCGAGTTCATATTGATGAATTAGACTTAAAAGGATAGGACGAATTTGTTCTTGCCGATGCTTTTTGAAAAAAGCATATACTTTAAATTCAACATTCGAACAGTTTGCAGATTCCTCAGATTGAGAAGGAGAAAGAAGGCGGTTGTAGTAGATGGACTTCTGATAAATATCGTCAAGAAGCGGAACAGTTGGAATGCCTTTGTTGGAATCACGAATGAGTTTATAATCGCTGATACCTTCCTGAACAGAGGTTCTATATTTGTGGGTTGCATAATGTTTTACAAAGCGTTCGATGTTGTTACCTAAAAGCGATTCGATCTCCGACCAAGTGGTTTTCGCAGTGTCGACATCTCCATCGGGTCTAATGCCTCTTAGAATAAAGTTCTTTAATAGTTCATGCCCTTCCAATGCTGAGCCGCGAGCGTTTAAAATCTCAAAAATCGTGTACGCATCTTCCTCGGAAGATGCGGTAATATCAACATATAGCAGATTGTCCGTTATGGCGGTTCGTAAACTGAGTAGGACCTGAATTGGGGAAAGAGTGGATTCTTCAATTTGTTTATAAATGCTGTTTATGAAAAACACAAAGGCAGCTGCGAGATTCTTGTTGTTTCGAGAAAACTGCTTTACAAGTGCTACGGTTTCAAAACACTTTGCCATATTTGGAGAAATTGAAAAGAGCCCGGTAATAATTCGCTCCAGTGCAATATATTGCTCAGACTTGATGACCATAGTTTCCTGATTTAAATCATCACGAGTGAACAAATACTGCTTTGTTCCTCGAAATTCGTCGTCAAATTCATAGCAATGAAGGCAAAAGGCTACACTTGCAAGAAAAATTGTCAGGGAAATAATCCGTTGTTGACCATCTACAATTGTAAAATATGAGATGCCGTTTTTGCGGTCGTTTTCTTTGTAAAGAACGATACTTCCGATGAAGTGGGTTGCTTCTTTTCCAGTAGCAACGAGCAAGACATCATCAAACAACTCTTGCCAGTTTCTTTTGTTCCATACATACTGTCGCTGGTTTCGGGGCGTTCCATAACAACGCTTGGTGAAAAGGTCGTAGACGTGTTTGTCATCTGCTTCAAAACTCAATGAAAGTCACCTCTTTTTCAGTGGATGGGTTTGAGCATTTGCTAATTAAGTTCATTTTAACCCATGAGAGCCAGAAAATCAACATTAACGCTATGATTTGGAAGTTGCGGTTTACCGATGAAAAACGAAATGGACTGAAAAGCTAATAATATAGAAAAACCAATGCTGACTTCTATATAATTGCAAGCGACAGTTATGCGACAGTATGCTAGTGCAGGCTTCATCTAACGGATGCGGTTTACGGGTTTAGGTGTTCCCAATAAACATTCCGCAAAACGAAATGCCGTTTATATGCTGACGAATTGTTGACTTGCGCTACGGAGACTCCTAGGGGGCTTTACAAATTTCAAATCCATTTTGTAAATTTGTAAACCAGACCGTCAGCTTTCAACTTTGACTTGAAATTGGCGGTTATTTCATAATCTAGATGATTTTCGAGTTCACAACACCATATCAAACAGGATAGGCCACCTTGTTCTCTATCTTTTTGCCAAAGTTTCCCTCGCTTTTTCTTGCACACTGCCGAAAGTGGCGTGTTTTCAAAGTTTTTTGTTGACACAACTCAATTTTTGTGGTAATCTATCTCAACAATTTAATATAACATATTTACTTAGAGTTCCAGCTCGGCTCCCGAAGGAGTCGGAGCAAGTCTTTGACTTTCTTATCGCTACATAACGAACCCGAACCAAGGCCATCCCGGAAGGGATGGTCAGGTTCAGGTTGTTGTGTGGCGATTTTTTATTGCCAAATCCAGCACCGCACCTTGAAAACCGCATGACCGTCTGCATGGGATACCCGGCGATGACCCCGCAAGGGAGAGCCGGAAAACGCCGCCGGAAGGGGGCAGGAAAGCTATGCAGGGAGAACGGCGCACCCAATATCAACTGGTCAAAATGGCCAGTTGATGTGGTGAATGACACAAAGCGTCATTCACCAGAAAAACCTTATGCGTTACGGCTTACCTCATGTGGACAAATTGTCTACATGAGGTAAATTGGCCGCAGCTTGAATCAATGTAGACAATTTGTCCACATTGACTCCGTTCGTGTTACGTTTGACCTCGACTCGACATTTTGTCAAGCCACGGTGAAATCTGGTAAGTGCTGATTTCCGGTACTTACCAGATTACTGTAACACGATCGTTCTGTGGTGGGTTACGAAAACCGTAACTCACCACTTGGAAGTGGTAAATGGACAAAATGTCCACTTACCACCCAGCCATAACGCACAGATTTTAGTTGGTGATCATTTTGATCACCAACCAGACAATCGTAACGCTTTATTGTGTAAAAGTGGTGGTTACCATTTTGGTAATCACCATATACCCGTAACATTTGGGGCAAATAATGCTTTTCATTATCCACCACACACCCGTAACAGCCAAAGGAGGATGCCTATGACAACAGAACAATGGGAACGTGAAAATCAGGACACCCTGATGGAATATTTTATTGATGGTGACCCCAGCGTGCGCAGAATCCAGTGTGAATACTGCCGCAAGGTCATCTACACCCAGACCCGAAACCGCAAATATTGCAGCTTTCAGACCTGCGGTCACAAGATGTTGAATCTGCGGAAAAGCCTTAAAAAGCGTGCCGAACGTGGAACGTACACCTGCGCTTGCTGCGGGGAGCAGTTCTTACCGATCCGGGCAGATGCCAGATATTGCAGCAATGCCTGTCGGCAGAAAGGCTACCGCCAGCGCAAAGCGAATGCTGCTTCTATCCGGTAAAGTGGTGCTTCCCATTTTGGAAAGTACCACTTTACCGTAACGACTAATCGCTCGCTCCCAAATCCCCACAGTGGGAATTTGGGCGATTATCTAAAATCAAGTTACGCTTTCCGTAACTTGATTTTAGCCGTAACGAAGCCACCGGAGTTATCATTTTGAGAACTTCGGTTTTACCTGTAATACGGTACGCCCACTCCGTAAAAATCAGTTGGCCAAAATGACCACCTGATTCTACCTGTAACGCCTCAAGGTCGTTGAAAATCAGGTGCCGCCACCCGGCACTTGATTTTACCCGTAACGGAATCAGAGGGTCAAATGGCCCTCTGAAAAACCGGACGAGCTGTCCATTCGAGACAGCTTGCCCGGAGCAGGAGTGCAGAGGACGTAGTCCTTTGCCCCAGTGATATGATGCTGTGCGTCATATGCTACTGGGTATTATCTGGCGCAAAACGGCGGCAGATCCAGCAGCTCCGCTGCTGCGTTCTCCCCGCCAAGCTGTTGAAACGGAGGGATGTCTATCTGAAACTGACACGACACAACGGACGAGCTGGAACCCACGGCACCTATAACCCCAAGCACAATGACCGGAGTTTCAATCTTGCCAACAGCGAACACATCGACCCGGAACGCGCCAAGGGCAACATCTACTGGGACTGCTTCCACGGTTTCCGCTCGGCTCTTGCTCCACCCGACCCGGATGATCTGGCGGCGACCTTCTCAGATGTGGAACGGCAATTCTACGAGAGCCGGTACACGGCCTTTATCGAAGGTCAGAACGGGCGCAACGCCAAGATCCGGCACACGGAGCGCAACCGCTCCATTCCCGACCTGCTGTCCAGCCGCAAGACCTGCCCGGAAGAGACAATCTATCAGCTTGGGACGCTGGATGAACACGCTTCCGCAGAGGACTTGCTGAACATCGTCACCGAGTTCATCGAAGAATTCAAGGCTAAATTCGGCGACCATGTTCATGTGCTGGACTGGGCGTTGCATCTGGATGAAAGCACGCCCCACATCCACGAGCGCCATGTGTTCGACTGTGAGAACAAGTACGGCGAGGTTGCTCCCCAGCAGGAAAAGGCATTGGAAACACTGGGCTTCGATCTGCCCGACCCGGGCAAGCCCCTCAGCCGCCGCAACAACCGCAAGATCACTTTCGATGCCGCCTGCCGAAAAATGTTGTTTGAGATTGCCAAGCGGCACTGGCTGGAATTGGAGGAAGAAGCGGAGTACGGCAACCGCGAGTATCTGGAAAAGCAGGATTTCATCCTTGCCAAGCAGAAGGAGCAGCTTGCTGCCCAGCAGAACAAGCTGGACGAACTGACCCTCAAGGTCAGCGACATGGAGACCCTGCTGGAAGATGTTTCGGCAGCCGCCTACGACAGGGCGGTGGAGGTCGTGACAGATGTGGTGCGCACCGAGACCCGGAAGGAAGATATGCGGATGATCGAGGACACGAAAAGGTGGGTGCTGTCCCCGGAGCGCAAAGCACCACAGGCTACACGGGAGTACACTGCCAAGCATCTGGATACCGTGCTGGACAAGTTCCTCAAAACCATGCAGACCACCGCCACCCGCTTGCAGGAGAAGCTGCTGAAGCCGGATGTCCGACAGAAGAGCAAGGAGCAGGTCAAGGAGAAAGCACGGGATTCCGTTCTGCAACTGCTAAGCCGATTGCAGGCAGAGCAGATGCAACGGAAACCCGGAGATATACCCGCTGCGGAAAAATCAGAAAATCGTTTTCAATAATAGTACGAGGTGATGTTTATTGAGCAAAGAAGCCAACGAAGAACGTACTCCCAGAACCGTTGCGGACGTAAAAGAAATGCTGACCAAGCACTCCAACGGCGAGATCCAGCGGACGATCCAAAACTGCATCACGATTCTGCAGAACGACCATGTGCTTGCCGATGCCATCCGGCTGAACCTGTTGAGCGAGCGCATCGACATCGTAAAGCCTGTGGGCTGGCCCCGCTCCGGCAAGACGCTGAACGACACCGACATGAAGTATATTCTGCGCCGTATGGAGAAATACGGCATCTCCAGCGAAAAGAAGATTGAATCTGCCATCCGCATCGTTGCCAACGAGAACCGCTACCACCCCATCCGGGACTACCTGAACGGCCTGAAATGGGATGGAACAAAGCGGATAGCCCACGTCCTGCACCATTTCCTCGGTGCTGCGGAGAACGAGTACACTTGCGAAGCTATGAAAATTTTCCTGCTGGGAGCCATCAAGCGGGTGTTCCAGCCGGGATGTAAATTTGAAACCATGCTCTGTCTGGTGGGCGGGCAAGGTGCAGGAAAGTCCACCTTCTTCCGGCTGCTGGCAGTCAAGGACGAGTGGTTCTCGGATGACCTGCGGCGGCTGGACGATGACAATGTGTACCGCAAGCTGCAAGGCCACTGGATCATTGAAATGTCTGAGATGATCGCCACCGCCAATGCCAAGAGTATCGAGGAGATCAAGAGCTTTCTCAGCAAGCAGAAGGAAACCTATAAAGTCCCCTACGAGACTCATCCTGCCGACCGCCTGCGCCAGTGCGTCTTTGCTGGCACGACCAACCGGCAGGATTTTTTGCCCCGTGACCGCACAGGCAACCGCCGCTTCATCCCTGTTCCGGTGGATGCGGAACTGGCCGAAGTCCACATTCTGGACAATGAAGAGGAATCCCGTGCCTATATCGACCAGCTTTGGGCAGAAGCCATGACCATCTACAACAGCGGTAATTACAAGCTGGCGTTCAGCCCCGCCATGCAGGAAACGCTGCAAGCCCATCAGCAGGACTTTATGCAGGAGGATGCACAGGCGGGCATGATCTACGCATTTCTGGAGGACTACACGGGTGACCGGGTGTGTTCCAAGCAGCTCTATGCGGAAGCACTGGGCAACACGAACATCCCGGCAGAGTGGGAGACCCGCGCTATCTGTGAGATCATGAACACCGGCATTTCGCGCGGCGATATCCAAGGCTGGCAGGCGCACAAGACTGCCAAGCGTTACCCGAAGTACGGCGTTCAGAAAGGCTGGGAGCGCGTAACCAGCCCCGAAACCGGGGCTGAAGTTTTCTCCGAAATAGCGGATGCGGAAGCCCAGCAGCTGGGCTTTCCCTTCTGATGGACAGCGGTTACACGTCTGGTTACAGGTTCGGTTACGCCCCAGTTACACCGAAAAGTCCGCATGACTGCTGCGTTTTCCGTTTTCTGTAACCATGTAACCTTAAAAGAATAAGAAAAAGTATAAAGCCCACCGGATGCCCTGTGTGCAGAAAAAGAGAATTTTCCTGCCCGGTTACAGGCGTTCGGTTACAAGGAATTGGAGGTCTGCTTATGAAGGATGTCCCGATTTGGGAAAAGAGCAATCTGACGCTGGAAGAAGCTGCGGCTTACTCCGGCATTGGCATCAGCAAGCTGCGTGAAATCACGAATGAGGATAAATGCAAATTCGTCCTCTGGGTGGGAAACAAGCGTCTGATCAAACGTCGCCTGTTCGATTGCTTTGTCGAGCAAGCATATTCTATTTGAGAGGTTGCCAAAGGCTGCAAATGTGAAACCGTCCTTTTCTCATTCGCTGCGGGTGGAAATCGCATGGTTGATGTGTTATACTGACACTAACCTTATAGATGCGCTTTTCACAGAAAGGAGCTTCTAAATGCCTGAAAAGCGCAAGGATAGCAAGGGCCGTGTTTTGAAAGATGGCGAAAGCCAGAGAGCAAACGGCACCTACGACTATCGTTATACCGATATCCACAAGAAACGGCGTTGTATTTACGCTAAATCCCTGACAGAGCTGCGGAAAAAAGAGGAAGAACTGTGGCGCG